>Ga0210040_10000213_pt1 | contig 102474 bp, 93 predicted proteins | sample CryGeyCG12114_NA_FD_185462 | JGI IMG/M metagenome (GOLD analysis project Ga0210040, IMG submission 185462) | Groundwater microbial communities from aquifer - Crystal Geyser CG19_WC_8/21/14_NA (SPAdes) (version 2) | ecosystem: Environmental > Aquatic > Deep subsurface > Groundwater | place... | reverse complement strand
AGACCAGCAGCAGAGCCGTGGCCACCGGCATCCACACCACCGCCGAGATCATCGGCCAGCTCGACGCCGTCCAGACCCGCATCGGCGAAGTGCTCGAAGAGCAGGCCCGGATGGCGACGGCCTTCGAGTAGCCCGTTCCCCGGCCGGAGGGGCGTCCGCCGGCCGGGGCGCCCACCCGTTCGCGGGGTTCGGGACGGCTGCGGGCTGGGCATGACCCGGTCATGCGCCTTCCCAAGCCCCGGGGCCCGCTCAGCGCCGCGCTGTGCGCGGACCTCGCCGCCGGGTCGACCTTGAGCACCCGCACCCTCGCCGTCGGCTACGCCCTGGCCGCCGCGGCCGAGGACCCGCTGACCGACGAGGACCTGCAGCTCGCCCTGGCCGTCTGCTACGAGCTGCACTACCGCGGCTTCGACGACGTCGACGACGACTGGGAGTGGAACCCCGAGCTGCTGCGCCTGCGCGCCGTCCTCGAGCAGCGGCACCTGGCTGCCCTGCACTCGCTGGTCACCCCGGTCCCGGTTACCGCCGACCCGGTCGACCAGCAGCTGACCGCCGTCATCGCCGCCGACGACGGCCCCTCGCTGTCGCGGTACCTGGCCCGGCACGGCACCGTCGAGCAGTGGCGCGAGTACCTGACCGTGCGGAGCGTCTACCACCTCAAGGAGGGCGACCCGCACACCTGGGCGATCCCGCGGCTGGCCGGGCGGGCCAAGGCGGCGATGGTGGAGATCCAGGCCGACGAGTACGGCGGCGGCTCCCCCGAGCGCATGCACAGCCAGCTGTTCGCCGGGCTGATGCGCGACCTGGGCCTCGACGACACCTATGGCGCGCTCTGGGACGACGCCCCGGCGGTGGCGTTCACCTCGGTCAACACGATGTCGCTGTTCGGGCTGCACCGCCGGCTGCGCGGTGCCTGCCTGGGCCACCTGACCGCGGTCGAGATGACCTCCTCCGAGCCCAGCCGCCGCTACTCCAGCGGGCTCACGCGCCTCGGCTTTGGCGTGGGCACCACGGTCTTCTACGACGAGCACGTGGAGGCCGACGCCGTCCACGAGCAGATCGCCTCGGTCGACATGTGCGGCTCGCTGGTCGCCGACGACCCGGCGCTGACCGCCGACGTCCTCTTCGGCGCGCAGTGCTCGCTGGCCCTGGACGGGCTCACCGCCCACCACCTGCTCGACGCCTGGGAAGCAGGCCGCTCGGGTCTGCGCACCCGCGACCCCGTCGCCGCGTAGCGGATCCCCGACCCCACCGCCCCCCCCCGGTGCTGGGGTCGGGGGCCGGCTACCGCAGGCCGAAGACCGACAGGGTGCCGTCGTCCTCGTTGCTGGTCAGGAACAGCTCGCGGGACCCGATCGCCAGCAGCCCCTCGGGGGCGTCGCCGGTGGGCAGGACCTGGAGCAGCTGGGGCGTGGCGTCCCGGCCGTGCTCGTAGACCAGCACGGCGTCGCCGCGCTCGGAGCCGATGAAGGTGTAGTCGGTGCCCCGCATCCGGGCGACCTCGGCGCCCTCGAGCTCGGCGCCCTTGTCGTCGCTGCGGCCGTCGGGGTAACGGCCGACGGCGGCCAGCGCCTGCTCGGCCGACCCGCCGCTGGAGTACAGCACCGTTCCGGCCCGGCTGAAGACCGTCCAGCCACGGCCGCCGCTGGGCTCGGCGGCGAGGTCGCCCTCGTCGGCGGTCACCAGGTTGCCGCGCAGCGTCCACTGCACGGCGTCGGGCTCGCGCGGGGCGACCAGCACGTCGTCGAAGGCGATCGTGTCGTCGTCGGTGGTGTCGGCGTCGGTGCGGGTGACCGTGCCGGCGGAGAACGAGGAGACGACGCGGCCGCGGGCCAGGTCGACCAGCGCGACGGCGTTGTTCTCCTGCAGGGTCACCGCGGCCACGTCGGCGCCGTTGACGTCGACGAACTCCGGCTCGGGGTCGTCGGCGAACCGCGCACCGGGGAGCCCGGTCAGGGACACCTGGCGCACGGTCCACTGCGCCACGGTGCCGCGCAGGTCCACCACGGAGAGGAACCCGGCGGGCAGCTGCGGGAGCCCGCCCTCGACGCCGTCGACCTCGAGGTCCTCGTCCCGCTGGTTCTCGATCGCGACGGCCGCGAACACCCCGCTGGAGCCGACGTCGATGGAGTCCGGCTGACCGCCGAGGTCGATCGTGCGGACCACGGCGCGACGCGGCAGGTCGACCACCGCGAGGTGCCCGGCGGGCCGGGTCAGGTCGGTCGTGTCGTCGACGGCCACCAGTGCGTACCGGCTGCTGGAGGTGATCGCCACGGAGGTGGGCGAGCCGCCCACGTCGACGGTGCCCAGCTGGCGGGGAGCGGTGGGGTCGCTCAGGTCGACCAGGCCGACCACCCCCAGCTCGGAGTCGGTGTAGACGACGGTGCGGCCGTCGGGGGTGGCGGAGAGGATCTCGGCGACCTCGCCGTCGACGGCGAAGGTGGCCAGCGGGGCGAAGGTGCGCGGCTGCGGAGCGGCGATCGCCGGGGTGGCGGCGACCACGAGGGCGAGGGCGCTCAGCGCGAGCACACCGGGGGCGGGACGGGACGGACGACGGAGCACGGGCACCTCGCTGGACCGGGACGGGACCGGGACAGCCTCACCGGCCCCGACCAGCCGCAGGTGACGTCCAGGCGAACAGCGCGGGGCCCGGGCGTGACGAGCGTGGTCAGTCCTCGGTGCCGGAGTGCAGCTCCGCGGCCGGCCGCGGCCGGGACGGCGCGCTGCCGGCGGAGAAGCCGGACCGCTTGTGCGTGCCGTCGCAGAAGGGCTTGATGCCGGACCTCCCGCACCGGCACAGCGCGACGGTCCGGCGCCCGGGGTCGATCTCGTTGCCGTCGGTGTCGACCAGCCGGAAGTCCCCGCGCACCAGCAGCGGCCCGTCGCGGTAGGGGGTGATGGTCGCCGTCGGCTCGTCGGCGGGCGGCAGGTCGCGCACCTGCTCGTCGGGGACGACGGGGGCGTCGGTGGGCTCGGCGGCCGACTGGTCGGCCAGGAACTCGGGAGGCACGCCCCGATGGTGCCCCGCATCCGTCGCGCGCAACCGACCGGCCTGCTCAGCCGTCCTCGGTGCGGCCGTAGAACACCCGCTCGACGACCGCGTGGGCGCGCCGGGTGACCCGCCGGTAGTCGTCGAGGAACTGCCCGGCGTCGGTGTCGGCGCCGTACCCGCAGGCCCGGGCGACACCGTCGAGCTCCAGCCCGGTCCGGGGCAGCTGGTCGCCCGGCCGGCCGCGGACCAGGAAGACCGCGTTGCGCGCCCGGCTGGCCAGCTCCCAGGCCGTCCGCAGCGCGTCGGCCTGCTCGGTGCCCAGCAGCCCGGCGTCGACCAGCGCGTTCAGCGCGGTGACCGTGGAGGTGACCTGCAGCGCCGGGTGCACCGCAGCGTGCTCGAGCTGCAGCAGCTGCACCGTCCACTCCACGTCGGCCAGCCCGCCGCGGCCGAGCTTGGTGTGCGTGGCCGGGTCGGCGCCGCGGGGCAGCCTCTCGCTCTCGACCCGGGCCTTCACCCGGCGGATCTCCCCGACCTGCTCGCCGGACAGCCCGGCACCCGGGTAGCGCAGCGGGTCGACCAGGGCCATGAACGCAGCGCCCAGCTGCTCGTCGCCGGCGACCGGCTCGGCGCGCAGCAGCGCCTGCACCTCCCAGGTGGAGACCCAGCGCTGGTAGTACTGCGCGAAGGCCTCCAGGCTGCGCGACAGCGCCCCGGACCGCCCCTCCGGGCGCAGGTCGGCGTCGACCTCGAAGGCCGGGTCGGGCGCGGGCTCCCCCAGCAGCCGGCGCAGGGTGTGGGCCACGGCGTTGGCCACCGACGCCGCCCGCGACTCGTCGGCGCCGGCGCGCACCCGGTGCACGAACAGGACGTCGGCGTCCGAGCCGTAGCCCAGTTCCGCCCCACCCAGCCGGCCCATCCCGATGACGGCGATGTCGACCGGGACGTCGGCGACGGTGAGCCCGGCGTCGGCGGCCCAGCTCCGCTGCGCGGCGTCCAGCCCGGCCCGCAGCGTGGCGACCGCGACCGCGTGCAGCGCCTGGCCCACCTGCAGCACGTCGAGTCGGCCCAGCAGGTCGGCGCAGGCGATCCGCAGCAGCTCCTGCCGGCGCAGCGAGCGCAGCACCCGGACCCCGCCGGACGCGTCGCCGGCCCGGGCGACCGCCTGACGCCACGCGGTGCTCAGCGCCTCGGCGCCGCGCGGCTCGAGCTGGGCGTCGTCGGCGAGGACCCGCATCGCCTCCGGGGTGCGGGTGAGCAGCCCGGCGACGTACTGGCTGGAGCCCAGCAGCACCGCCAGCCGCTCGGCGGCCTGGCCCTCGTCGCGCAGCAGCCGGAGGAACCACTGGTCGTTGCCCAGCGCCTCGCTGACCCGCCGGTAGGCCAGCAGGCCGGCGTCGGGGTCGGCGCAGGAGGCGAAGGTCTGCAGCAGCACCGGCAGCAGGTAGCGCTGCATGGACGCCGACCGGCTCAGCCCCCCGGTGAGCGCGGTGAGGTGCCGCAGCGCGCCCTCGGGGTCGGCGAAGCCCAGCGCGCGCAGCCACTCCCCCGCGGCCCGCGGGCCCAGCGCCAGCTGCTCGCCGGGCACCCGGGCCACCGCCGACAGCAGCGGCCGGTAGAAGAGCTTCTCGTGCAGCCGGCGCACCACCCGGGTGTGCAGGGCCAGCTCCGCGCGCAGCACGGCCGCGGAGTCGCCGCGGTCGTCGGGCTTGTAGCCCAGCGAGCGGGCCAGCCAGCGCAGCTGGTCACCGGCGACCGGCAGCAGGTGGGTGCGGCGCAGCCGGAGCAGCTGCAGCCGGTGCTCCACGGTGCGCAGGAAGCGGTAGGAGGCGACCAGCGTGGCCGCGTCGTCCCGGCTGATGTAGCCACCGGCGCCCAGCACGGTCAGCGCCGGGACCGTGCCGCCGACCCGGAGCGTGACGTCGGCCCGGCCGTGCACCAGTTGCAGCAGCTGCACGCTGAACTCCACGTCGCGCAGCCCGCCCCGGCCCAGCTTCAGCTCGCGGTTGGCCTGCCCGGCGGGGATGTTCTGCTCCACCCGGCGGCGCATCGCCTGGATCTCGGCGACGAAGCCGGGCCGGTCGCCGGCCTTCCAGACCAGCGGCTCCAGCGCGTCGACGTGCTCCCGGCCCAGTGCCGGGTCACCGGCGACCGGGCGCATCTTCAGCAGCGCCTGGAACTCCCAGGTGCTGGCCCACTTCTCGTAGTAGGCGCGCATGCCGGCCACGGTGCGCACCAGCACGCCGGCCTTGCCCTCCGGGCGCAGCGCGGCGTCGACCTCCCAGGCGGCCTCGCGGCAGATCCGCATGAGCGCCGCGGCCACCCGGGTCGCCGACGCCAGGGCGGCCGCCTCGTCGGCACCGGCGTCCACCGGCTCGGCGACGAAGACGACGTCGACGTCGCTGACGTAGTTGAGCTCCCGCCCGCCGCACTTGCCCAGCCCGATGACCGCCAGCCGGCACGGGGCGCTGGCCGGCGGCTGGTCGGCGACGGCGATGGCCAGCCCCGCGGTGAGCACGGCGGCGGCGATGTCGGCCAGCTCCGCGGCCACCTCGTCGGCCGGCAGCGCGTCGCCGAGGTCGCGGCCGGCCAGCGACAGGACCGCGCGCAGGTAGGCGTGCTTGAGGTCGCGCACCCGGGACACGCCGGAGTCCGGGGCGCCGGTGCCCAGGCCGACGCCCCACGGCGGGTCGGCGGGATCGGCACCGACGGCGAACAGCAGCTGCTCCTGCAGCTCCTGCGGGCTCGGCCGGGAGGTCCGGTCCCCGGTGTCCAGCACGACCCAGTCGGCGGGGTGCGCGGCCAGGTGGTCGGCCAAACCGGCGGACGCGCCGAGCACCGACAGCAGCCGCGACCGCACCGCGGCCGAGCCGCGCAGCCGGGCGAGCAGGGCGGCGGCCAGGCCGCCGTCGGGGTCGGTGGCGTCCAGCGCCTCGACCAGCCGGGCCAGCGAGCGGACGGCGAGGTCGGGGTCGCCGGCCCGGGCCAGCGCGGACACCACCGCACCGGCCTCGGGGTCGGCGGGCTCGTTGCGCTCGAGGTCCCACAGGCCCAGGGCGGGGTCGGCCAGCAGCCGGGCCGCCCGGGCGCCGTCCTCGAAGCCGAACCGGACCAGCCGGACGACGGCCCGCCGGGGGACGTCGTCGGGCGCGGGAGCCGCGGACACCGTCAGGCCCGCGCGGCGGCGCGGTCGCGCACCAGCGCGGCAAACCGGCCGGCGAACGGAGCCCACACCCCGGCCACGTCGGGGAGCACGGCGGCCGCGGCCGCGCAGACCGTCTCGACGTCGGTGCCGGTGCCGGCCACCCCGACCGCGTCGCCGTCGGCCCACCGGCGCACCAGCTGCTCGTCGGTCTCGATGTGGAACTGCAGGCCGTAGACGTGCGCGCCGACCCGGTAGGCCTGGTGCGCGTACCGCGGGCTGCTGGCCAGCAGGGTCGCGCCGGCCGGCAGCCGGTCGATCTCGTCGTGGTGCCACTGCACGACGTCGGGCGAGGCCGGCAGCGGGGCGAACAGCGGGTCGGCGTCGGCGGCATCCCGCTTGGCCACCATCGTCGCCCCGACCTCCGGGCCGTCCACGCCCACCCGGGTGCTGCCGCCGCCGACCTGGGCCAGCAGCTGCGCGCCCAGGCAGATCGCCAGCGTCGGGACGTCGGCGGCCACGGCCTGGCCCAGCAGGTGCCGCACCCCGACCAGCTCCGGGGAGACGGTCTCGTCGTCCAGCGAGGACTGCGGGCCGCCGAGCACCAGCAGGCCGTCGACGCCGGTCAGGTCGGCCGGCAGCGGCTCCCCGGCCGACAGCCGCCGCTCGTCGAGCTCGAGCCCGGCGTCGGTCAGCCACTCCCCCAGCCGGGTGGGCGGATCGGTGTCGGACGGGACGACGACGAGCAGGCGGGCCACGCCGCCAGCCTATCGGCGCCCGGCCGTCGTCCCGGCGCCGTACCGGCGTGCGCGCGACACGGCCGGGACGTCCTTCCGCACGCTCCAGGTCCGGTACGTTCCCGCCAACTCGGAGGAGGAGCCCATGGACCCGGAGCGCAGCACGGCGTCGACGATCGGCCGGTGGGTGGGCTGGCTGGTGGTGCTCGCCCTCGCCGCCGCCGTGGCCGTGGGCACCGTGACCCTCGTCGGCCAGGTGACCGAGCGGCCGCTCACCCGGGCCGCCGCCGTTCCCCCGGCCGCCCCGACGTCGGCGGCACCGGGGCAGGTCGAGCAGGTGCTGCTGCCGACGCCCACCCGGCGCATCACCGGCCCGCTGCCGGACGTCGTCGGCCGGCCGGTCGGCGAGGCGCAGCCGGCGCTGGAGCAGGTCGGCGCCGTCGTCGTCGTCTTCGACGCCCGGCTCTGGGAGCGGGCGGTCCAGCCCGACTGGGTGGTGTGCACCGCAGGTGAGACGTTCCTCGGCGACGCCCCCACCGGGGAGGTGCACGTCGCCGCGGTGCCGGCCGCCGACCCCTGCCCCTGATCGGCCCGGCCCGGCCCCCTCGCAAGGACCCTCGGCGTGCGGAGCGCGTCATGGGAGGCGCGTCGTGGGGGGCGCGTCGTGGGGGGCGAGGGGGTCCTTCGTCACAGGCCGGGCAGGTACCGCTTCAGCTCGAAGGGCGTCACGTTCTGCCGGTAGGAGTTGAACTCCTCCCACTTGTTGCGGAGGAAGAAGTCGAACACGTGCTCGCCGAGGGTCTCGGCGACCAGCTCGCTGCCCTGCATCGCGGTGAGCGCCTCACCCAGGGAGACCGGGAGGTCCTCGTAGCCGGCCGCGCGCCGCTCGGTGTCGGTGAGCGACCAGACGTCGTCCTCGGCCTCGGGCGGCAGCTCGTAGCCGCGCTCGATGCCGCGCAGGCCGGCGGCGAGCAGGACGGCGAAGGTCAGGTACGGGTTGCACGCGGAGTCCGGCGAGCGGACCTCCACCCGGGCCGAGTTGCCCTTGTTCGGCTTGTACGAGGGCAGCCGCACCAGCGCCGAGCGGTTGGCCCGGCCCCAGGTCGCCGCGGTCGGGGCCTCGGTGCCGGCCAGCAGGCGGCGGTAGGAGTTGACCGTCTGGTTGGTGGTCGCGGTCATCTCCCGGGCGTGGGTCAGCAGCCCGGCGATGAACTGCTTGCCCGTGGTCGACAGCCGCATCGGGTCGGCCGGGTCGGAGAAGGCGTTGCGGTCGCCCTCGAACAGCGACAGGTGGGTGTGCATCGCCGAGCCGGCCAGCTCGGTGAACGGCTTGGGCATGAAGGTGGCGTGCACGCCCTGGGCCAGCGCGACCTCCCGCACCACGTGCCGCAGCGTCATGATGTTGTCGGCCATCGACAGCGCGTCGGCGTAGCGCAGGTCGATCTCCTGCTGGCCGGGCGCGACCTCGTGGTGGCTGAACTCCACCGAGATGCCCATCGCCTCCAGCGCGAAGACCGCCTCGCGCCGGAAGTCGTGCGCGACGTTGTGCGTGGACAGGTCGAAGTAGCCGCCGGTGTCGGCGGGCTCCGGCGGGCGCCCGTCGGTCGGGAGGTCCTTGAGCAGGAAGAACTCGATCTCGGGGTGCGTGTAGAACGTGAAGCCCATGTCGGCGGCCTTGGCCAGCGCCCGCCGCAGCACGTGCCGCGGGTCGGCCCAGGCCGGCGAGCCGTCGGGCAGCGTGATGTCGCAGAACATCCGCGCCGTCTCGCTGACCTGGCCGCGCTGGGCCGGCATCACCTGGAACGTCGCCGGGTCGGGCTTGGCGAGCATGTCGGACTCGTAGACGCGGGCGAAGCCCTCGATCGCCGAGCCGTCGAAGCCGATGCCCTCCGCGAACGCCGCCTCGATCTCGGCCGGTGCCACCGCGACGGCCTTGAGGTAGCCCGAGACGTCGGTGAACCACAGCCGCACGAAGCGGATGTCGCGCTCCTCCAGGGTGCGCAGGACGAACTCCTGCTGACGGTCCATGCTCGCCATCGTGGCCTCCGGGCGTGACAGGGGTGTTACGTGGCCCCCAGCCTGCCCGCTCCGGTGCCCCGGCGACAGCCGCCGTCCGCACATCCCGCGCCGGCCCGCGACGCCCGCCTGGCCACCGGCCCGGGACGACGGCGAGACTGGGGGCGTGACTGCACCGGTACAGCTGCGCGTCGCACTGGCCCAGGTCGACCCGCGGGTCGGTGACCTCGCCGGCAACGCGGACCTCGTCGTCGACTGGACCCGGCGCGCCGCCGCCGACGACGCCCACCTCGTCGTCTTCCCGGAGATGACCCTCACCGGCTACCCGGCCGAGGACCTCGTGCTGCGGGAGTCCTTCGCCCGGGCCAGCGAGCAGACCCTGGTCGACCTGGCCGCCCGGCTGGCCGCCGACGGGCTCGGCGGCACCGCCGTCGTCGTCGGCTACCTGGCGCACACCGAGGGCAGCGGCCCGGCCCCGGTCGACAGCGCCCCCACGGACGCCGAGGACACCCCCGGCGACGCCAACCCCCGGCACGGCGCCCCCCGCAACGCGGCCGCCCTGCTGCACGGCGGCCGGGTCGTGGCGCGCTACCACAAGCGGCACCTGCCCAACTACGGTGTCTTCGACGAGGCCCGCTACTTCGTGCCGGGCACCGAGCTGCCGGTCGTGCGGCTGCACGGCGTCGACGTCGCGCTCACCATCTGCGAGGACCTCTGGGTCGAGGGCGGGCCGTGCGGCGTCGCCGGGCAGGCGGGGGTCGACCTCGTCGTCTCCCCCAACGCCTCCCCCTACGAGCGGGCCAAGGACGACCTGCGGTTGCCGCTGGTGCAGCGGCGCGCCGCCGAGGCGCACGCCCCGATCGTCTACTGCAACCAGGTCGGCGGGCAGGACGAGCTGGTCTTCGACGGCGACTCCCTCGCCGTGTCCGCCGACGGGACGCTGCTGGCCCGCGCCCCGCAGTTCGTCGAGCACCTGCTCACCGTCGACCTGACCATCGACCCGACCACAGTGCCCGAGCGGCGGGCGGGCCGGATCGGGCCGATGACCGTCACCCGGCACCTGGTCTCCGACAGCCCGGTTGCCGCCTTCCAGCCGCGGCCGGGCACGGTCGCCGACCCGCTCAGCGACCCCGAGGAGGTCTGGCGGGCGCTCGTGCTGGGCCTGAAGGACTTCATCGACAAGAACGGCATGCCCTCGGTGGTGCTCGGCATGTCCGGTGGCATCGACTCCGCGCTGGTGGCCGCCCTCGCCGTCGACGCCCTGGGTGCCGACCGCGTGCACGGGGTGGGGCTGCCCAGCGAGTACTCCAGCGAGCACTCGCTGTCCGACGCCGCGGACTCCGCGCAACGGCTGGGCATGCACTACTCCGTCGTCCCGATCGCGCCGATGGTGGAGGCCTACCGCGGGTCGGTGGAGCTGTCCGGCGTGGCGGCGGAGAACCTGCAGGCCCGGGTGCGCGGGACGCTGCTGATGGGGCTGTCGAACCAGCACGGGCACCTGCTGCTGGCCACCAGCAACAAGAGCGAGGTGGCCGTGGGCTACTCGACGCTCTACGGCGACGCCGCCGGCGGGTTCGCCCCGATCAAGGACGTGCTCAAGACCCTGGTCTGGGAGCTCGCCCGCTGGCGCAACGCGCACGCCCGGGACCGCGGCGAGGTCGAGCCGATCCCGCAGAACTCGATCGACAAGCCGCCGTCGGCCGAGCTGGCGCCCGGCCAGCAGGACAGCGACTCGCTGCCCAGCTACGCGGAGCTCGACGCCGTCATCACCGACTACGTCGACCGCGACCTCGGCATGGCCGAGCTGCTCGAGCGCGGCCACGACCCGGAGATCGTGGCCCGGGTGCTGCGGATGGTCGACCTGGCGGAGTTCAAGCGCCGGCAGTCCGCGCCGGGCACCAAGATCTCGCTCAAGGCCTTCGGTCGCGACCGCCGGCTGCCGATCACCAACCGCTGGCGGGAGAGCCTGCCCAGCGTGCGCGAAGGAGCCCAGGCATGACCGAGCCGGTCCTCTACGGCGGGACGTCGACCGCGCGGGTGCGCGTCCACCACCTGCGCCAGGCCAAGGAGCGGGGCGAGAAGTGGGCCATGCTCACCGCCTACGACACCCACGCCGCGCAGGTGTTCGAGGAGGCCGGCATCCCGGTGCTGCTGGTGGGCGACTCCGCGGGCAACGTCGTCCTCGGCCAGACCTCGACCGTCGCCGTCACGGTCGAGGACCTGCTGCTGATGACCAGGGCCGTCACCCGCTCCACCACGCGTGCCCTGGTCGTGGCCGACCTGCCCTTCGGCAGCTACGAGGCCTCGCCGGAGCAGGCGTTCACCACCGCGGTGCGGATGATGAAGGAGGGCGGGGCGCAGGCGGTCAAGCTCGAGGGCGGGGTGCGGGTCGCCCCGCAGATCCGGCTGCTCACCCAGGCCGGCATCGCCGTCATGGGCCACGTCGGCTTCACGCCGCAGAGCGAGCACGCCCTGGGCGGCTTCCGGGTGCAGGGCCGCGGCGACGGCGCCGAGCAGCTGCTCGCCGACGCCCGCGCGGTGCAGGAGGCCGGCGCCTTCGCCGTCGTGATGGAGATGGTGCCGGCCGCGATCGCCGCGCAGGTGACGGAGGAGCTGACCATCCCCACGATCGGCATCGGGGCGGGCCCGGACTGCGACGCCCAGGTGCTGGTCTGGCCGGACATGGCCGGGATGACCTCGGGCCGGGTGCCGCGGTTCGTCAAGCGCTACGCCGACCTGCGCGGGGAGCTGCTGCGGGCCACCCAGGAGTTCGCCACCGAGGTCCGCGACGGCACCTTCCCCGCCGCCGAGCACTCGTTCGAGTAGGCGCGAGCCGCGCTGCGGGCCGCAGGGTCGCGATGTGCACTGGGTGCCCACTCCGGCGGCGGACCGGGCACCCACCGCACAGTGCTCCGCTCGCGGCGGCACCCGCGGCACCGGGCGGTCGGTCCTCCCGTCGCTGCAGCGACGAGAGGACGTCACACGTCGGTGATGCGGACGCCGGCGTGGGCCTTGTAGCGGCGGTTGACCGACACCAGGTTGATGGTCAGGGCCTCCACCTGGCGGGCGTTGCGCAGCCGGCCGGCGTAGACCCCGCGCATGCCCGGCAGCCGCCCGGCCAGCGCCTGCACCAGGTCGGTGGCCTCGCGCACGTCGCCGACCACCATCACGTCGCCCTCGAGCGTGGGCTTCGACAGGTCCTCCAGCGTCACCGCCGAGAGGTGGTGGAAGGCGCCGACCACCGAGCTGTCGGGCAGCAGCACCGCGGCCTGCTGGCAGACGCTGCCCTCGACGACGTCGAGCACGTACGCGCCCAGCTCGTCCCAGCCCATCGGCACCACGCAGTCGACGACGACCTTGCCGGCCAGCGGCGTCGCCAGCTCGGCGAGGGTGTCGGCGTGCCCGGCGTACGGCACGGCGATGACCACCAGGTCGGCAGCACCCGCGACGTCGACGTTCGACCCGCCGCGCACCGAGACCTCACCGGCGCCGGCAACCGCGGTGGCGCGGGTCGCCACCTCGGCCGCGACCTCCTCGGCCCGCTCGGCGTCCCGGGACCCGAGCAGCACCCGCTGCCCCGCCGCGGCCAGCCGCACCGCCAGCCCGCGGCCCTGCGGCCCGGTGCCCCCGAGCACGCCGACGACGAGGTCCTCCACCGCGCGTCCGTCCGTCACGACCCCTCCTGACCTGCGCGGGCGCTCCCGGCCGGGCGCGCCCCTGCGGTCGATCATGCCCCGCCGGCCGGCACCGGGCCCGGTGGGTCAGCCCTCGCGCCAGGCCCGGTCGGCGGCGTCGGCCTGCTCGTTCCGCTCGGCGACCTCCTGCAGCGCGTGCTCGGCCTGGGCGCGGGTCTCGTAGGGGCCCAGGCGGTGCCGCTCGGCGCAGCCGTCCCGGGTCTCGACGGTGTGGTGCTTGAGGCAGAAGTACCAGGGTCCGGTGTCCATCGTCGTCCTCTCTCGCGGTGCGCTGTCCTCCCCAGCCTCGCACCGGGCCGGCGAAGCCGCGCCCGGTCCCGGCCCCGGCCCCGGGGAGACGGCGCGCCCGCGGGTGTGTCCAGGACCGGGCTGCTGCGGCATGCTGCACGCCATGGCAGGGGCGCACACGCCCGGGCAGGGGCACCGGCACGGGGCGTCGTCCGCCCCGGGCGATGCCGGGTGGCCTGCCGGCCGGGGCCCCGACCGGCGGCTGGCCGCCTGGTGCCTGGCCGCCCTGCTGGTCACCGGGGCGGCACTGGGCTCGGTCAACCTGCTCATCGACGGCGCCCTGCGCGAGGGCGCCAGCCGGCCGGTCTGCGTGGGCACCCTCGGCATCGGCGTGCTGCTGGCCCTGGTCCTGGCGGTCCGGCAGCGGGTGGGCGAGCAGGCGACGGCGGCCCTGGTGCTGGTCGGTGACGTCTCCTACGTCGTCCTGGCCTGGGCCACCAGCGACCCGCTGCGCTACGCGCCGCCGTTGATGCTGCTGTCCACCTGCTTCGTCGCGGCCTGGTTCCTCGGCGCCCGGGCGTTGACGGTGCACATGGTGGCGGTGCTGGTCGCCTGCGGGGTCGTGCTGGCCGGCAGCTACCCCTCCCCGGGCGCGCTCGTCGTCCCGGTGGTGGCCAGCGCCGGGATGCTCGACGTGGTCACGTTCGGGGTCTTCACCCTGCGCCGGCGGGTGCAACGGCTGCTGGCGGCCACCCAGGAGCTGTCCTCCACCGACCCGTTGACCGGGCTGGCCAACCGCCGGTCGCTGGTCGACCAGTCCCCCCGCGTGTGGCGGCAGGCCCGCCGCGACGGCCAGCGGGTCGCCGCACTGGTGCTCGACCTGGACCACTTCAAGCGGCTCAACGACGCCTTCGGCCACGCCGTGGGCGACGAGGTGCTGCGCGGGGTGGCCGGTGCGCTGGCCGCCAGCGTGCGGCCCACGGACGTGCTGGCCCGCACCGGCGGGGAGGAGCTCGTCGTCCTCGGGCTGGTCTCCGACCCCGACGAGGCGCGACGGCTGGCCGAGCGGCTGCGCCGGGCCGTGGCCGGCAGCGCGGTGGGCCGGGAGCGGCGGGTCACCGCCTCGATCGGGGTCGCGCTGGCCCACCCGGCCGACGGCGAGGAGCCCGTGGACGCGCTGTGGCGGCTGGTCGACCGCGCCGACGCCGCCATGTACGTCGCGAAGGACGGTGGCCGGGACCGGGTGCAGGTCGCCGGGGGCGACGTCCTGCCGCTGCCGCGGGCCGCCGGGCCGGGACGACGCCGCCCCGGCCCGGCCGCCGGCGGCGCCGCCTGACCCCGGCGGCCGCCCGGCGCTGCGGCGTCCGTTCTGCTTTCCTGCCTGCATGACCGAGACCGCCGGCCGCGCCACCCCGGGCGCCGCCGGCCCGGACCCGACGCGCACGGTGCCGCTCCCGCTGCGCGAGCAGGCCGACGTCCGCGACCGCTGGCTCACCCAGCGGCTGCTGGACCTGCTGCCCGGGCTGATGGACCGGGCCGGCATCGACCTGTGGGTGGTGGTGGGCCGGGAGTACGCCGAGGACCCGGTGCTGACCACCCTGCTGCCGGCGACCTGGCTGTCGGCCCGGCGGCGCACGATCCTGCTGTTCCACCGCAGCGACGACGGGGTGACCGCGGCCGCCGTCTCCCGCTACCCGGTGGGGCAGTTCCAGCCCGCGTGGGAGGCCGACGAGCAGCCCGGGCTGTCGGCCGAGGAGTCCCAGTGGGCCGCGGTCCGCCGGTTCGTCGACCAGGCCTCCCCCGCGCGGATCGGCGTCGACGTCTCGGCCGACTTCGCCCACGCCGACGGGCTGTCCGCCACCGAGCACGGGCTGCTGATCGCCGCCCTCGGCCCGCACGCCGACCGGGTCGTGTCGGCCGAGGCGCTGGCCGTCGGCTGGCTGGAGACCCGGCTGCCCGAGGAGATCGCCGCGCTGCACGCGATGAACCGGCTCGCGCACGAGGTGATCGACGAGGCGTTCTCCCCGGCGGTGATCACCGTCGGTGAGACGACCGCGCTGGACGTCGCCTGGTGGATCCGGCAGCGCTTCGCCGACCTCGGCGTCGACCCGTGGTTCCAGCCGACCGTCGACCTGCAGCGGGCGGGCAGCCCGCTGGTCGACGAGCAGGGCACCAGCCTGCCCGGGGTGGCCTACGACGCCGTCATCCGCCCCGGCGACCTGGTGCACTGCGACGTCGGCCTGTCCAGCCTGGGGCTGATGACCGACACCCAGCGCAACGCCTACGTGCTGGCGCCCGGTGAGACCGCGCCGCCCGCCGGGCTGGTCGCCGCCCACGCCGTCGGCAACCGGATGCAGGACCTCACCACGGCCGCCCTGCGGCCCGGGCGCACCGGCGACGAGGTGCTCGCCGCCGCCCGGGCGGCCGCGGCGGCGGCCGGCATCGACGGCGACGTCTACTCCCACCCCGTCGGCGTCCACGGCCACGGGGCAGGCCCGGCGATCGGCATGTGGGACTCCCAGGACGGCGTGCCCGGTGCCGGGTCGGCGCTGGTGCACCCGGACACCGTGTGGGCCCTGGAGCTGTGCGTGCGGGTACCGGTGCCGGAGTGGCGCGGCCAGCTGGTGCGGATGGCACTGGAGCAGGGCATCGCGCTCACCGCCGACGGCGTGGCGTACCTCGACGGCCGGCAGACGGGGCTGATCGTCATCCCCGCTCGGTGAGCCCGGCCCGGTCCTCGCCGGTCAGCTCGGCCCGCAGCCGCCGCACCTCCTCGGTCAGTGCCCGCAGCTCGGCCCGCAGGGCCTCGTCGGCCGCGGCGTCGGCGGCGTCGTCCTCGGCCCGGGCGGCCATGTCCTCGGTCCTGGCGGCATCGGCCACCCGGCCGACGAACCAGGAGGCGACCGCCGCGGTGACGGTCCCGAGGAGGGCGATCCCGGCCACCATCAGCAGCCCCGCGACCAGCCGCCCCTCACCGGTGACCGGGTACCGGTCCCCGTAACCGACGGTGGTGATCGTCGTGAACGCCCACCACAGCGCGTCGCCGAAGGTGGTGATCGTCGCCTCGGGGTCGCCCCGTTCGGCGTCCAGCTCGGCCAGCGAGGCCATGAAGACGACCAGCGACGCGGTGAGGGTGATGTAGGCGGCGACCCGGCCGTGCAGCGAGGCGGTCAGCCGCCGGTCGATCACCCGGGCGACCCGGATGAGGCTCAGGATGCGCAGCGGCCGCAGCAACGGGAGGAGGACGGCGATCCCGTCGATCCAGTTGTGCCGGACGAACTGCCAGCGGTGGTCGGCCAGCGTCAGCCGGAACACGAAGTCGGCGAAGAACACCGGCCAGGTGATGACCGTGACCACGTGCAGCGTCGTGCGCAGCCAGCCGGGCAGGTCCGGCCGCAGCACGCCCCAGGCGTACGCGGCGACGAACAGCACCGCCAGCCCGATCAGCGGCCACTGGCTGACGTCCTCGTAGCGGCGGCGCAGGTCGTCCTTGGTCACCCACCCAGTGTCGCGGGCCTACCTCCGGCGGGCCTGGGCGGTGGCCCGGTCGTTGGCCCTCTGCAGCGCGTCGGCCAGCTCGTCCGTGCTCATGGTCGACCGGCCGTCGATGCCGGCGTCCCGGGCCAGGTCGTAGAGGTGGGCCTTGGAGGCATGGGCGTCCACCCCGCCCTTGCTGTCCAGATCGGTGCCGGCGCCGCCCCGCGCCGACTGCTCGTCACTGGGGCCGGTGGCGCCGTCGGGCTTGGGCTGCCAGTGGTCGCCGACCTTCTCATGGGTGTGCTTGACCGCACCCCAGGCGACCCGGTTGGCCCGCTGCTCGTCGCCGTACTCCTCCAGCGCCGAGTCGTGCGCCTTGGCGAAGGTGCGCTGGGCCTTGGCGTCGGAGCGCTGCAGGGTGCTGGGGATCTCCTCGGGCTTCGCGTCGCCGTTCTTCGTCGTCTTCGGCACGACGGCTCCTCTCGGGTCGGCACCCGGGATACCCCGCAGCCGGAGGGGTCACGCCCTGCGGCTGCGGGGTGCCCGCTCAGCCCCGCTTGGCGGGCCGGCCGAAGCGCCAGCCGTCGGCCCGCAGCTCGGGGATCATCCGGTCGACCGCCGCGACGGTGCCGCTGCGGTCACCGCCCCCGTCGTGCATCAGGGCGACCGACTCCGGGGTGATCCGGGTGCGGATGCGCTCGGACAGCACGTCGGGGTCCTGGTCGGCCCAGTCCTCGGTCACCCAGGCCCAGCCCAGCGGCTGCATGCCCAGCTCGGCGGCGACCGTGGTGCTCTGCCCCCAGGCGCCGTAGGGCGCGCGGAAGTAGGGGATGTCCTCCTTCGGCACGATCGAGTGGATGAGGTCGCTGGTGGCTTGCAGATCGGCGCGGACCTGCTCCGGCGTCCAGCTCGACAGGTCGGCGTGGGTCATCGTGTGGTTGCAGAGGGTGTGGCCCTCGGCCGCAATCCGGCGCACCAGGTCCGGGTACTGGCGGACGTGGTCGCCCCACAGGCAGAAGGTGGCCTTGACGTGGTGCTCGCGCAGGACGTCGAGCAGCGCCGGGGTGTCCTCGGGATCGGGGCCGTCGTCGAAGGTGAGGGCCACCACGCGGCCCTGCTGCTGGGTCGTGGTGACGACCTGGTCGTTGACGTTGACGTTGCCGTTGCCGTTCCCGTTGCCGTTGCCGGCGTGGGCGGGGCCGGCAGCCAGCAGGACGGCGAGGACGCCGACCGCGACGGGTGCGACGCGGCGGCGGGTGCGTGCGCGGGGAGCGGTCATCGTCGACCTCCGGGGGTGGGCGCCCGCGCGCGGGCGCCGGTTGACCGGGGCCTCCCACCGAGCACCCCGGGGACCTGCCGAGCCGGCCGGTCAGGATGCCGACTCACGCACCAAGAACTTCCGGAACGTGATCAGCAGCATATGAAGGCGGCACAGCGGGCGTCAAGCCGACACCCAGCGGGGTGAGCCGGGAGCCGGGACCGGCTCGCCCCGGTCGTCCCGGCCCGTAGGGTTGGAGCCCCGACCAGGAGGAACAGTGACCGAGACCCGAACGCAGCACGTGACCATCGCGGTGATCGCCGCGGAGGCAGGCGTCTCGGTGCCGACGGTCTCGCGCGTCCTCAACGGCCGCTCCGACGTCGCCCCGCACACCCGGGAGCGGGTGGAGCAGCTGCTGCGCCACCACGGTTACCGGCGCCGGGGCGGGCGGCCCAGCGCCGCCGCCCGGCTGATCGACCTGCTGTTCAACGACCTCGACAGCCCCTGGGCGGTCGAGATCATCCGTGGGGTCGAGAGCGCTGCGCACGCCGAGGGTGTCGGCACGGTGGTCACCGCCATCCACCGCCGCGCCAGCGACACCCGCTCGTGGCTGGACAACCTGGCCGGCCGGGCCAGTGACGGCGCCATCCTGGTCAGCAGCCAGCTGGACCCCGCGCTGGGCGCCGAGCTGAAGCGGCTGCACGTGCCCGCCGTGATGATCGACCCCGCCGGGGTACCGGCGCTCGACGTCCCGACCATCGGCGCCACCAACTGGTCCGGCGGGCTGAGCGCGACCGAGCACCTCATCGAGCTGGGCCACCGCCGCATCGGGGTGGTCGCCGGCACGCCCACCCTGCTGTGCAGCCGGCCCCGGCTCGACGGGCACCGTGCGGCGCTGGAGTCCGCCGGGCTGGTGCTCGATCCGGAGCTGGTCGTCGTGGGCGACTTCAGCCACGAGTCCGGCTTCCAGGCGGCCAGCACGATGCTGGCGCTGGCCGAGCCGCCGACGGCGATCGTCGCGGCCAACGACCAGATGGCCTTCGGCGTCTACGAGGCGGCGCGCCGCCGCGGGTTGCGCGTGCCGGAGGAGCTGAGCGTGGTGGGCTTCGACGACCTGCCGGGTGCGGAGTGGTCGTCGCCGCCGCTGACGACGGTGCACCAGCCGCTGTCGGAGATGGGGGCGCTGGGCGCCCGCACGGTGCTGCGGCTGGTGCGCGGCGAGGCGCTCGACGTCCCACGGCTGGAGCTGGCCACCCGGTTGGTCGTCCGGGAGAGCACGGCCCCGCCCGCGCGCTGAGCGACCCGGGTCAGGGCAGGTCGGCGGTCTCCGCGGACTGCCGGTGCCCACCGTTGGCGTCGTCGGCGTCGGGGTGGATCGTGCGCTCCTCGGACTCGGCCAGGATCAGCTCGGCCTGCTTCTCCGGATCGATGCTGCCGCCGGTGGACTGCTCCTCGGGCAGCAGCTCCGCCCGGGTCTCGATGTTGTGCTCGGTGACGTTGGCGTGCGCCTCGGGGGACGGTTCCTTCATGTCGGGCATGCCGGGTCCCTACCCGCCTCCCCCGGCCCGACACCGGCCCGCGGCAGCGCCCCTCGTCGGGGCGCCCCCACGGGCCGGGTGACGTGCTGGGCCGGCCCCCTCGCCCCCCACCGCGAGCGTGCGAGCGGTGGGGGGCGAGGGGGCCCTTCATCAGAAGCGGTGCGACTCCGTGCCGATGCCGAGGGCCTCGGCGACCTCCTGCACGTTGGCGAACTGCGTGCCGGCCGGCAGCCGGTTGAGGTCGCCCAGCACGCGGTCGGGGGCGTTGGACTCCTGCGCCTTGGCCACCAGCGTGGCCTTGTCGGCCGGCCACACCTCCTTGCCCAGCGCCTCGGCGATGGCGGCGCGGTGCTCGACGTCGGCCGGGCTGGTGCCGGGGGACGTGGCGGCCTGGTGGGGGTCGGTCATGGTGGTGCTCCGTTCTGTCGTCCGGCCGCGGTGCGGCCGAGGGTTCTGGGGTGCGGGGTCAGCTGGGGGTGGAGTCGTCGGTGTAGCGCAGGACGGCGGCCACCGGGATGTCGCCGGGCACGGCCGACCGCGGGACGACGACGACCGCGGCGCTGCTGCCGATCGCGGCCCGGAGCATCCCGAGCTCGGCGGGCACGCGGTGGGCGTCGGTGACGCCGAGGGCGGCGACGTCCTCGGCGGAGACACCCAGCTCCAGCGGGCCGGGGCCGGCGTGGAGCTGCTCGTCGTCGGGCCGGTCGGCCAGCACGAGCGTCTCGACCTGCGCCTTGCGCAGCGCATCGACGACCAGCGCGGTGCCGGTGACGGCCAGGCCGTGGGCGGAGGCGGCCTCGACCTGCTCGAGCACACGGGTGCTCTCGGCGGCCTCGTTCTCCGCGATGAGCTCGGTGGCCCGCGCGGTGATGACCTCGCGGTCGGCGCCGGCGGCGCGGCCCCCCTGGTCCATGGTCACCAGGACCTCGGACACCTCCTGGCTGGCCTTGTCGGCGATCAGCTGGCGGGCGCGGACGTCACCGGCGAGCAGGACGAAGCGGGAGCGGTCGCGGGTGACGACGTCGTGCACGGCGGCGGCCACCTTGCCGGCGTTCTCCTCCCACTGGTTCTCCGCGGTGTGCATGTAGGTGTTGTGCGACCACCCGCCCACCGGGACCTTGCGCATGTGGAAGGTGTCGCCCTCGACCTGCTCGGCCTCCACCTGCCGCCCCTTCCCGCTGGCGACGAGCACGTCGGCACCGACCCGGTCGGCGATCACGATGACGTGCGGGACGCGGCCGGCGAGCTGGCGCAGCACCGGGAGCAGGGCGGGATCGGGCGACCAGGTGGCGACGGGCTCCCGCGGGGAGTCGGCCAGGGCCTCGTCGAGGACCACCGAGCCGTCGGCGGCCACGATGAGGGCGCGCCCGCGCAGCGTGGCGATCTGGCCACCGTCGTTGGCCTGCAGGAGGTGGCCGCGCACGGCGTCGACCACCAGCGCGGGGGCGCCCTGGGCGGTGAGCTCCTCGGTGACCGCGCGGACCCTGAGCTCGAGCTCGGTGTCGGCTGTCTCGGTGTTGTGGGTGACGTCGGCGCAGACCGTGGCGTAGGGGCCGGGTGCGGCGAAGACGGCGTCCAGGAAGGTCACGTCCATGGGACGGGGAGCTCCTCGGGTCGTACGACGGGGCCATGGCTGAGCCCCAGCTCTGGTCGGCCTACCCACCGCCCCCGTGCTCATACCCGGGGTGTCAGCACGCCGCGGCCGGGTAGCCGGAGGACCCCGCCTCCCGCGGCGCACACCTGCGTCAGGACCGGGCGGGGAGCCGACACGTCCGCCGCGACCCCGAAGGAGCTGGGATGCCCGAGCACGAGACGCTCCCGCTGCCCGACTACGACCACCTGCCCGTCGGGAGCCTCACCTCCCGCATCCGCACCCTGGACGCCGACGGGCTGCAGATCCTGCTGACCTACGAGCAGGCGCACGCCAACCGGGTGCAGGTCGTCTCGGCGATGAACCACCGCCTGGCCGACCTGCGGGCCGGCTCGCAGCCCTCCGGCGGTGACCCGGCCGCCGCGCAGCCCGAGCACGCCCCCGCGCCGGCGGGTGGCTCCGAGGTGTCCGAGGCGACCTCGGGCCCGCCGGTCAACCCGCCCTCGCACGGCGACCCGACCAACCCCGCCCAGCCCCGCTGAGCCGGTGACGGGGCCGGCCGCCGCACGGCGGCCGGCCCGGTCGCTGCAGTCCGCCCGGCCGCTGGAGGCCGCTCGGCCGCTGGAGGCCGCTCAGTCGCTGAAGGCCGCTCAGTCGCTGAAGGCGGCAACGATGCCCAGCACAGCGGGGCCGAGCAGGACGATGAAGAGGGTGGGCAGGATGCACAGGATCAGCGGGAAGATCACCTTCACCGGGATCTGCATCGCCTTCTCCTCTGCGCGCTGACGCCGCTTGAGCCGCATCTCCTGGGCCTGGGTGCGCAGCACGTCGGCGATCGAGACCCCGTAGGCGTCGGCCTGGACGACGGCACGGATGAAGCGGGCCAGGTCCGGGGCGCCGGTCCGTTCGGCCAGCGCCAGGTAGGCGTCCCGGCGGGGCTGGCCGACGGCGATGTCCTGCAGCGTGCGCAGGAGCTCCTCGGCCAGTGGGCCCGTGCCGTTCTTCGCCGCCCGCGCCATCGCCGACTCGAAGCCCAGGCCGGCCTCGACGGCGATCGTCATCTGGTCGAGCGTGTCGGCCAGTTCGCCGTTGATCGCCTGTCTGCGCTCCTGGCCACGGCTGTGCAGCAGCAGCTCGGGGACCACGTGGGCGACGGCGGTGACCACGAGGACCACCAGCCAGGCCAGCAGGCTCGAGCGGGCGGTCGCCACCAGCAGCCCCAGCCCGGCGGCGACCGCGGGCAGCACGAGCTTGGCGACCACCAGCCGCGGCACCGGCCAGGCCGGGGGGCGGCCGGCGGTGCCGGCCAGCCGGTTCAGCCGGGCGACCGTCCCGGCGGGGGTGAGCGCCCGGACGAGGGTGCTCCCGGCGCCGGACCGCGGCCGAGGGGCGACGGGCACCGCGAGGTCCAGGTCGCGGGTCAGGTTGCGGCGGGTCCGGAGCGCTGCGCCGGACGGGCGGGCGACCAGCACCCAGCCCAGCACCGGCAGGGCGGAGGCCGACGCCACGGCGGCGGCCAGCACGGGCAGCGGGAGGCTGGTCATCAGAACGTGATCGCCACGGTCTTCCGCAGCCACAGGCCGCCGACGGTCATCATCACCGCGGCCACCGCCAGCATCGTCCAGCCGGCCAGGCTCTCGCCGAACGCGGCCAGGTAGCCGGGGTTGCTCAGCGCGATGAAGCCGATGACCCCGAACGGCAACGCCATGAGCACGACCGCCGACAGCTTCCCCTCCGCCGACAGCGCCCGCACCTGCCGGCGGATCGCGTTGCGCTCCCGGATGGTGTGCCCGACCGTGTCGAGCACCTCGGCGAGGTTCCCGCCCACCTCCCGGTGGATGGCGATGGCCTGGGCCACCCAGGTGAAGTCGTCGCTGGCCATCCGCGCGGCCACCTCCTCCAGTGCGGCGGAGAGGTCGCGCCCCACCCGGGTCTCGTTGACGATCCGGGTGAACTCCTCGGCCGTCGGCGAGGCCGCCTCCTGCGACACCGAGTCCAGCGCACGCAGCAGGCTGTGCCCGGCGCGCAGGCTGCTGGCCATCAGCTGCAGCGAGTCGTCGAGCTGGTCGGCGAAGGCCGCCTGCCGCCGGCGCGCCCGGAACCCGAGGAGCACCTTCGCCCCGACCGGGCCCGCGGTGCCGAGCAGCACCGCCGGTAGCAGGCCGCCGAGCAGCGAGCCCAGCACGACGAGCCCCAGCGTCGTCATCGCGGTGACCAGCACGAAGTCCGACAGCGAGGTCGTCATCCCGGCCCGCTCGAGTGCCGCCGTGCCGGCCGCGACCTTCCCGCGCCTGGCCAGCAGCCGGTCGACCCCGGCGCCGGCGGCCGCGCCGGCGCCGGCCAGCGCGGACGCCGGCGGGCCGGCCGAGGGGTCCAGCCGGCTCAGCGGCACACGCCGTGGGCCGGCCGGGAGCACGGCGAGGGCGAGCAGCAGCAGCGCAGCGGTCGCGGCGGCGAGCCCGAGGACCAGCAGCGGCGGCATCAGGACCAGCTCCGTGCGCGCGGGTCGTCGACCGCGCCGAACACCCGCGGCGACAGCGTGATCCCCAGCTCGGTGAACCGCTCGGTGAACCGCGGGCGGACCCCGGTCGGGACCGGCCTGCCCAGGAACCGGCCGGCGGCGTCGACGCCGGCGGAGAAGTCGAAGAGGAACGCGTCCTGCAGGGTGACCGTCTCCCCCTCCATACCCTGCACCTCGGTGACGGCGGTGACCCGGCGGGTGCCGTCCCGCAGCCGGCTCAGCTGGACGATGACGTCGACGGCCGAGGCGATCTGCTCGCGGATGGCGCGCAGCGGCAGGTCCATGCCGGCCATCAGGACCAGCGTCTCCAGCCGGGCGATGGCGTCCCGCGGGGAGTTCGCGTGCACCGTGGACAGCGAGCCGTCGTGACCGGTGTTCATCGCCTGGAGCATGTCCAGGCTCTCCCCGCCCCGGCACTCCCCCACCACGATGCGGTCGGGCCGCATCCGCAGCGAGTTGCGCACCAGGTCGCGGATGGTCACCGCGCCCTTGCCCTCGATGTTCGGCGGCCGGGACTCCAGCCGGACGACGTGGTCCTGCTGGAGCTGGAGCTCGACGGCGTCCTCGATGGTGACGATCCGCTCGCCGTCGGGGATGAACGAGGAGAGCACGTTGAGCAGCGTGGTCTTCCCGGTGCCCGTGCCGCCGGACACGATGACGTTGAGCCGTGCCTCGACGCAGGCGTGCAGCAGCTCGGCCATCTCCGGGGACAGCGTGCCGAAGCCGATCAGGTCCTCGACACCGAAGGGGTCCTTGGCGAACTTGCGGATGGTCAGGGTGGAGCCGCTGAACGCCAGCGGCGGGATGATCGCGTTCACCCGGGACCCGTCGGCCAGCCGGGCGTCGACCAGCGGGGAGGACTCGTCGATGCGGCGGCCGACCCGGGAGACGATCCGGTCGATGACCCGGCGCAGGTGCTCCTCGGAGGTGAACCGGGAGCTGGTGCGGGTCAGCTTGCCGTGCTGCTCCACGTAGATGGAGTCCGGGCCGTTGGCCATGATCTCGGTGACCGTCGGGTCGTCCAGCAGCCGCTGCAGCGGGCCGAACCCGAGCACGTCGTCGGCCAGCTCGGCGGTCAGCCGCGCCCGCTCCTCGGTGCTCAGCGGCACCTTCTCGGCCTCGACCACCTCGTCGAGCTCGCCGAGGACGATCGCCCGCAGCGCCTCCTCGCTCAGGCCGGGGTCGTTCATCCGGCTGCCCATGCGCTCGAACAGCGCCTTGCCCACGCGGTCCTTCAGCCGGGTGAGGGCGTCGCTGGGCGGGGGGCCCGCGGGCCCGGTGGGCGCGGGCGCCGCCGGGACCGTGGTGGTCACGGGGGTCAGCGGGGGCAGACCACGGGCCGCCTCGAGCCGGTGCGCGAGGTTCATCAGGAGGCCGCCCGGTGCTTGGCCCGCTGCCCCGCGGGGCTGACCAGCGGGGTGGCCGCGAAGCGGGAGACCAGCCGGCGCAGCTCCTTGGTCATCGGGTCCCGGCGCCCGCTCTCCAGCAGCGGCACACCCTGGTTGGTCGACGCCGGCACGGCCGACGAGCGCGGCAGGACGACGTCCACCCCGGTGCCGATCGTGGTCTCGACGTCCCGGACGGACAGCCCGCCCCTGGGGTCGGCGAGGTTCATCACCACGTGCCGCCCGGCCGGGATCATGCAGAGCTCCCGCAGCACGTCCAGCTCCTTGCGCAGGCCGCGGACGCCGGGGACGTCCATGCTGCTGAGCATCACGACGTCGCTGGACCGGTCCAGCGCGGCCAGGGTCTGCTCGGACAACCCGGGTGCGGTGTCGACGACGACGTAGCGGAACTCCCGCGCGAGCAGCGCCAGCAGCCGGCTGACGTCCTCGGCGGTGACGGTGTCCCCGGCGGCCGGCGACTCTGAACCGCAGACGGCGTACAGCCCGCTGGGGTGCTGGGTCAGGAAGGTCTTGAGGACCATGGTGTCCTGGCTCGCCGGACCGTGGACGGCGTCGGGCAGGCTGTACTCGGGCACGAGACCGAGCGCGGAGGCCACGTCGCCGAACTGCACGTCGAGGTCCACGAGCACCGTCGACTGGGGCGCCGAGGCGGTCAGCCCGATGGCCAGGTTGGTCGCGACCGTGGTCTTGCCCACCCCACCCTTGGGCGAGGCCACGGTGATGACCCGACCGGTGTAGCGGGCGGAGTCCTCCACCGGGCGGAGGACCCGGCGGCGGCCGGCCGCCGCCCGGGCGGCGCGCTCGATCGAGGCCCGGATCTCGGCGGTGTCCGCGGCGGGGTCCAGCAGGTCGCGGATGCCGGCGCGCATGGCCGCCTGCAGCAGCGCCGGGTCGGCCCGGGCGATGAGCAGCACGCTGATGCCGGGGCACTGCACGTCCAGCCGCGCGGCGAGGACCAGCACCTGCTCGGCCGGGGCGTCGGGCCCGAGGACCAGCACCTCCGGCAGTTCACCGTCCAGGAGCTGCTCGAACAGCCGGGCGGGGTCGCCGGGGAGCCGGCCCGCGGGGAGCACCTGCAGGTCCCCGTCGACGGCGGCACCCACCCGCTGGGCGAGCTCCTCGCCTGCGGCGGCGAGCACGACTCGACTCATGACCGGTCCTCTCCGTACACGTTGTCCGGGGTGACGACGGTGGTGCCGCCCAGGTCGGCTCCGGCCGGCTCGAGGGAGAGCCAGAGGGTGCCGTGCTCGGCGCCGAAGACGACCCGCTCGGCGTCCCGGGCGGGGAGCGCCAGGGTGACCAGCAGGCTGGCGGTGGGCGCGGCACTGCCGGCGGGGTCGACGTCGGGATCGGCCTGCGCTGCGGCGTCGACCGGTGCCGGTGCTCCCTGGACCTGGGTGACCAGCACGCCGTGCAGGACGGCGTGCGTCCTGGCCGGGTCCTGCAGGGACACGAGGACGCCCACGTCGTCCCCGGCCGCGAGCCGTCCGCCGACCACCCGCTGCGGCTCCAGCAGCACGCTGATCTCCGTGGACCCGGCGGGGACGGCGACCGTCCCGGGGGTCTGCAGGCTCTCCGGTGCGGCGAAGCGGCCGGCCAGCAGCTGCTCGCCGGGCTGGAGGTCGGTGGTGGCGACCTGGCCGGTCAGGTCGGCCAGGTCGGTGACCCGGCCGGCAACGGCGGCCACCGCCGGCAGTTCAGCGGTGCGGACCAGCGGGGCCAGCTCGTCGCCCGGGGTGCCCGCGGCGACGGGCTCGGCGACCACGAGCACGCTCACGGTGGTCATCCCGGCCATGGCCCGCTGGTCGGCCCCGCGGGCGTAGCCCACCAGGACGACGGTGCCCAGCACGGCGAGGACGAGCGCCGCTGCGGCGGCGAGAAGACGACGTCTCACGGTCGGCGCTCCTATCGGATCAGTCGGAGGACGGAGGCCCCGAGGGCGGGGCCGTCGGAGGTGTACGTGAAGCGCTCGGAGAGGTCGACGTAGCGCACGAAGTAGCCGGCGACGCAGCGGTCGTTGCCCGAGCACGGATCGGGGCTGGTGCGGAACTGGCTGCTGCCGAGGTGGTAGCCGGTGAGCCGGAAGGCCGCGTAGCCGTAGACGTGGTACCAGGCGTTGGAGCCGGTGGAGCCGGCCTGGTCGTACAGCGGGAGGAGCACCACCTGGCCCAGCCAGGCGGAGAAGTCGGCGCTCGTGCACACCGACGGGACGGCGTTGCCGGTCGAGGACGTCGTGCGCTGGCCGCGCGCCGACGTGGCCTGGCACTTCCCGGGATCGGTGTCGAGGTAGGCGAAGCCGCCGGGGACGGCGTTGCCGGACGGGCCGGTGCACCCGGTCCCGTCGGTCTTGGTGAACAGGATGGTGGCCGGCGTCGTGCTCGACAGCCCACCCACCTGCTGGCTGAAGGAGCAGATGGAGAAGGTGAGCGGCAGGACCGCCGTCCCCGCGCCCGGTGCACCCCACGCCACGGTGGCCGAGGCCGACACCGCCGTCGCGTCGTACCCCAGGACCGGCGCGAACCAGTGCTGCACCGGCGTGCTGCCGCGCACCGTGACGCTCAGCGGGTTGCTGCTCAGCACCGGTGGCGCTGCGGCGGCGTCGCCGTCGTTGGCCGCGACCATCGCCGAGGCGGTGGCGACCACGTCCCCGCACGCGCCGCGGGCGCAGTCCTGCGCGACCGCCAGGGCCGCGGCGTCCGCGGCGACCTGCAGCCGGGCCCGCTCGGCGTAGAGCGAGCCGATGTCGACGGCGACCGCCGCGAAGCCGAGCATCGGGACCATCAGCAGGGACAGCACGACGGCTGCTGCGCCGCGTTCCCCGCTCAGCCGGCGGCGCAGCCGCGCGGTGGGCGGACGGGTCAGCCGTTGCACCGCATGACCCCCGTTCCGCTGAGTGTGAGACCGGAGCCGAAGAGGCCGGTGAGGTAGGGCATCCGGTAGGTGATCGTCACCCGGACGTTGGTGGAGGTCCCGGTCACCGGGCAGGCCGCCGGGGCGACGGCGATCTGGGCGTCCGCGATCGCCGGGTCGAGTGAGCCGGCGGCGTTGCGCACGGTCGCGCGGGCCGCGGCCGGGTCGTCCTGCAGGGCCATCACCCGCACGCCCTCACGGGCGGCGGCCGACAGGGTGCCCTGCACCTGGTAGGCGTGGCTGAACTCGATGATGCCGAGCACCAGCAGGACCAGCAGCGGCACGATCAGCGCGAACTCCACCGCGCTCGCGCCGCGCTCGTCGCCGAGTCGTCGTCCGGTCATGCCCACCTCCCTGGATGTGCAGGCAACGCGGCGGCCCCGGAGGGGGCCGCCGCGTCGGCAGCTGCGGCTCGGCTGAGCAGCGTGGATCAGGGGGCGATGTCGCCCGCCACCTTGTTGAAGAGCTCCGTGAGGTTGTCGCCGAGGAGGGTGACCGCGGCGATGATGGCGACGGCGATCAGCCCGACCATCAGGCCGTACTCGACGGCGGTGGCGCCCTTCTCCTCGCGCTCGAGCCGGTCGGCGGTGACGGAGACGAAGCTGGACAGGGTGGCGTAGAACGCGATCACGACTGCTCCCGAGGGGGTCGGCCGGCTGGAGCGGGTCGGGGTGACCCGTCCTTGCGGCTGCCTCCAGACCATGCGGTCCCGGCACCGGCCCGGCCCAGGCCATCCGCTCGTCAGAGCGCGGTATCCATCCTTCGGAGTGCGAAGCGTGATTGGTTCATGACTGTGCGTAGTGAGCTGTGCAACAACCGGACGTCGGTCAGGAGAACGGCAGCGCCATCGCCAGCCCGGCCCCCACCACCATCGCGGGCCCGAACGGCAGCGCGTCACCGCGGCCCACCCGCCGGGCGGCCAGCAGGACCAGCGCCGCGGCGGCCTGGACGACGAAGCCGGCCAGCGCGCCGACGAGCACCGTGCTCCACCCCAGCCACCCGAGGTGGAGGCCGAGCAGCGCGGCCAGCTTCACGTCGCCCATGCCCAGCCCGCCCGGCGACGCCAGCGCGAGGGCCAGGAAGACGGCGAACAGGACGGCGGCCGCGGCGACGGCCCGCAGCAGCGCGGACCAGTTCCCCGTCGCGGCTGCCGCCCCGGACAGGAGCACGACCCCCGCGCCCAGCGCCGGCAGCACGACACGGTCGGGCAGCAGCTGGTGCCGCGCGTCGACCACCACCAGCAGGACACCCGCGGCGACCAGCACCAGGAAGGCGGGCACCGCGGCAGACGCACCCAGGCGCCACACCACCAGACCGCACAGCGTCGCGGTCACCAGCTCGAGCAACGGAGGGGGCAGCGCACGGCGCCCCGGCCGCAGCAGCTCGCCCAGCCGGGCTCCGGGTGGCCAGGGGAAGCGCCCGGCCACCCGGGCCACCGCCGATCCGACCAGCAGACCCAGCGCGGCCACGACCGCCGCGACCAGCAGCGTCACCGTGCGCACCCGGAGTCGCCGTCGCCGCCCACGACGGCACCCTGGCACGTGACCGCCCGGGTCGCGCCGGTTCCCCGCCCGTACGGGTGAGGTCCCGGCACCGGCCTCCACCGGGGCGGTGCCCGGCCCGATCACCCTTCCATGTCCCGCCGGCTCCGACTGCTGACCGAGGCCCCGCGCGGCCTGCTGGTCCCCGTCGTCCTCCTCGCCGTCCTCCAGGTGGCCCTCGCCCTGGGCCCGGTCGACGTCGGCGACGCCGTCGCGCCGGGCGTCGGGCTGGCGCTGCAGCTCGTCACCTGCCGGCTGCTGCTGTGGCGGGCCCGGCTCGCGCCGGACGAGCGCGCGCTCTGGCAGCGGTTCGCCGGAGCTGCGGCGCTGCTGGCCGGCGGCTGCGCGGTGGCCGTCCTGGTGGTCTCCCTCCGCGCCGACCCCACCGCGGGCGTCGCCCCGTTGGTGCTGGCGCACGTCGCCGCGTTCCCGCTGCTCTACGGCGGCATGGTGCTGTGGAACCGGGACAGCACCAACGTCGCCGACCCCAGCGACATCCTGCTCGGCGCGGCCTCGGTCCTGGTGGTCGTCGCCGTCACCGACACCGTGCTGGCGCACACCGGCAGCCGGTGGGCGTCGGCTCCGTGGTGGCAGGTGCAGCCGGTGCTGGTGAGCACCGCCGCCGGGCTGGTCGTCATCGGCACCTCGGTGACGGTCCCCTTCATCTCCGGCCTGACGCGCGACCCGCGGGCCTGGCTGATCAGCGGTGGGCTGACCGCCGACCTGCTGGCCGGCGTGTGCGCGGTGCACGGCTACCGCGCCGGGTGGGCGCTGGCCACCCTCGGCATCCTCCTGCTGTGCCTGGCCGCCGTCATCCGGCCCACGCCGGTCCCCCGCACCACGACCGACCCGGGGGCGACCACCATCGGCGCCTTCGTGGTCATCATCGCCTCGATCGCCGTGCTGGCGGTGACCGCGGTGGGGGCGGCCAGCCCGACGGCGGTCGTCACCGCCGGGATCGCCGGGACGGCGTCGGGCATCCGGCTGCTGCTCAACGTGCGTGACCTGTCGCAGCTGGCGGTGAGCCGCCGCGAGGCGCTGACCGACGAGCTCACCGGCCTGGCCAACCGCCGGGCGGTGCTGCGCCGGGTGGCGGAGCTGTGCGCCGAGCGCGCCCCCCTCGTGCTCGGCGTCCTCGACCTGGACAAGTTCAAGGAGGTCAACGACGGGCTCGGGCACGCTGCCGGCGACGACCTGCTCCGGCTGGTGGCCCAGCGCCTGACGGCCGGGCTCGGCTACGGCGACGTGCTCGGCCGGCTCGGGGGCGACGAGTTCGCCCTCATCGCCCACGTCGCCCCCGGCACCTGCCCGGAGGAGCGCGCCGCGCAGCTCGGGCGGGACGTGCACGAGCGGCTCGCCGAGCCCTTCGCGGTGGGCGGGCTGGTCGTGCACGTCGCGGCCAGCCTCGGTCTCACCTGCCACCCCGGCGGACCGGACGGCGACCCGGTCGCCGCGGCCGCGCTGGTGCGCCAGGCCGACGCCGCCATGTACGACGCGAAGCGGTCCGGGTCCCGGGTCGTGCGCTACGACGCCGACCGCCACGGGGACAGCAGCGGCCGGCTGGCCCTGGTGGAGGAGCTGCGCGCCGGCATCGCCGGCGGGGAGCTCGTGCTGCACCACCAGCCGCAGCTGGACGTCGCGACCCGGCGGACCGTCGGCGTCGAGGCACTGGTGCGCTGGCAGCACCCCACCCGCGGCCTGCTCGCGCCGGTGGACTTCCTGCCGCTGGCCGAGGTGCACGGGCTGATGGGCGTGCTCACCGACGCCGTCCTGGCCCAGTCGATCGCCCAGGCCGCCGCCTGGCACCGGGCCGGCCGCGAGCTGCGCATCTCGGTCAACCTCTCGGCCACGAACCTGCTCGACACCGGGCTGCCGGAGCGGGTGGCCGAACTGCTGGAGCGGCACGCCCTCCCGCCGTCCGCGCTGGTCCTGGAGGTCACCGAGACCGTGCTGCTCAGCGACCCCGACCGCAGCCTGGCCGTCGTCGGCGCGCTGACCGAGCTGGGCGCCGGCGTGAGCATCGACGACTTCGGCACCGGCTACGCCTCGCTGACCTACCTGCACCAGCTGCCGGTCGGTGAGCTGAAGCTGGACCGGTCGTTCACCGCCGACCTGCTCACCGGCTCCCGGGCGGCCGCCATCGTGGCCAGCACCATCCGGCTGGCCCACCAGCTGGGGCTGCGCGTGGTCGCCGAGGGCGTCGAGGACCCGGCCACGTGGGCGCACCTGCGTGCGCTGGACTGCGACGAGAGCCAGGGCTACCTGCACTCCCCGCCACTGCCGGCCGCCGAGCTGGAGCAGTGGCTGGCCTGCCAGGACGCGCGCCGCGCGCACGACCTCGACGGCGCCCGCCCGGCGCTGCGCTGAGCGGCCGGCGGCGGGGCGGGGGTGCCGGGTGGGACGGAGGTGCCGGGTGGGACGGAGGAGGTGGACGCCGGGCGACACGGTGGCGGCAGAACTGCGCACCGGTGGACGATCGACCTACTGTTCGTCCATGCGCGAGAACCGTCTCCCCCCGGTCCCCGGCTCCACGGACTGCTCCCCCGCCCGGCTGCAGCAGCTCACGCTGATCGCCGCGGCCCGGGTGAGCGCCTGCCGGTCGACGTCCCGGCAGCAGATCACCGACATCGTGCGGGTGACCGTGGACAACGAGGTGGACACGACCACCTTCGCGGCGATCGTCGACGACGTCGCCGGCGACGCCCCGCGCTGACCTCCGGCTCGCCGCAGGCACCGGGGCGACGGCGGTCCTCACCCTCCGGTACCGGCCCAATACAGGAACTCGGCGAGACAGGCCACCGGGAGCGGTTTACTACGTAAAGCGACGGGCTAGACCGTGATCATGCACCCGTGTGACCGTGAGCGGTCGTCGAGCGACCCCGGGCCGGGCACCCGGTGAGCGACGAGGACCTGCAGCGGCTGATCTGGCGCCGGTTGTTCGAGCTCGGGCTGACCGCCGAGGAGGCGTCGGCCCGCACCCTCGGGGTCGTGTCCAAGGAGGCCGTCCGCGGCCTGGTGGGCGGCCGCACGTCGGTCTACGTCAGCGACCGCGTCGCCCGCGCGCTGGCCCGGGCCCTCGACGTCCCGGAGCACCGGGTCCGCCGCACCGCCGGCCTACCGGTGGAAGAGCCCGAGACGGCCCGCACCGGGCCGCACCTGCGCATCGTCCGCTGAGCCGCATCGTCCGCCGAGCCGGTCGCCCTCCCGGGCAGGAGGGCGACGGACGAGTCGGCCTGTACGCCGGGTTCTGTCCCCGGGCGCCTCACGGCGTCCCGATGGGCGGCCATCCATCTACGCCTGCCGTTGCCGGCAGGCTCCAGCGGTCTACCCGCAGGCTCGGGCGAGCAGCCCTCGAACGCCTGCGCAGGACGGTGGCGGACCACCGTCCCTCTCGACCTTGCTCCGGGTGGGGTTTACCGAGCCACACCGGTCACCCGGTGTGCGGTGGTCTCTTACACCGCCGTTTCACCCTTACCAGTGCGAGCACTGGCGGTCTGTTCTCTGTGGCACTGTCCCGCGGGTCACCCCGGGTCGCTGTTAACGACCACCCTGCCCTGTGGAGCCCGGACGTTCCTCGGTGCCGGGGTCTCCCCCGCCAACGCGACCGCCCAGCCGACTCGTCCGTCGTGCCGGAGAGCCTACGCGACCCCCGGCTCAGCCCCGGAAGAGCCGGAACCCGACCTGCCGTCCGCCGTCCTCGGTGCGGGTCGACACGTCGACCTGCCGACGCGCCTGCTCCTCGACCGGGTCGTCGGACAGCGCCTGCAGGTACCGGCGGTGCTCGGTGAGCGAGGCGACCGCGGCCTCGACCCCGGCGCGCACGTCGACGACGTGCGGCGGCGGGTACCCGACGGCGTGGACGGCGACGTACCGCACGCCCGGCCACGGCTCCTCGGCCAGCTCGGGGAAGATCCACTCGTTGGCCGCGTCGGCCACGGCGTCGAGCACCGAGCGGGTCAGCGCCCGGTGGTCGGGTGAGTTGAGCGCGCCCGGGGTGACCTCGGGCGGGGTCCAGGTGTCCCCGCCGTGCATGGTGACCACCAGGTCGGGCCGGTGCCGGCGGACCGCCCCGGCGAGGTCGCGCCGCAGCTGGAGATCGGCGACCAGGACGCCGTCGCGGTGGTCCAGGAACTCGACCTCGCCCACCCCGACGACGGCGGCCGACCGGCGCTCCTCCTCCTCGCGCAGCGGCCCGGCCTCCCCCGGCGCCAGCCCGGCGATCCCGGCCTCCCCGCGGGTGGCGAGCAGGTAGTGGACCTCCTTGCCCGCCGCGGTCCACACCGCGACCGCGGCAGCGGGCCCGTACTCGATGTCGTCGGGGTGGGCGGCGACGACCAGGGCGCGCTGCCAGTCGTCCGGGAACGGAGCAGGGGTCATGGCCGGAGTCTGCCCTCCTCCCGGACGCCGGTCGGTGCGCGCCGGCGGGCGCGCTCCACGACGGTCCCGCGACTGGCGCCCGGCCGGGGGCGCCTCCCGCCGCCGGACCGGGGGCCGATCCGTCGGAGCCGACGGGTTCCTCCACCGCGACCGGCCGTGGTGCAGGATCGTTGCTGTGATCGACAGCATCGACCGGCAGATCGTGCACGCGATGCAGGTCGACGGACGGGCTCCGTTCAGCCGGGTGGCCACCGTCCTCGGGGTCTCGGAGCAGACGGTGGCCCGGCGCTGGCGGCGGCTGCGCGCCGACGGCGTCGTCCGGGTGCTGGGGCTGGCCACCCCGGACGCCACCGAGCCGAGCTGGCACATCCGGGTGCGGGTGCAGCCCGCCGCCGCGGGCGCGGTCGCCGAGGCGCTGGCCCGCCGTCCCGACGTGTCGTGGGTCAGCCTCACCGCCGGTGGCGCGGAGATCACCTGCTCGACCCGGCCGCGCACCCCGCGGCAGCGGGACGCGCTGCTGCTGGACCGGCTCCCCCGCGCCGTGCAGGTCATCGACCTCAACGCCTTCTCGGTGCTGCACGCCTACGTGGGCGGCGACTACCAGTGGACCGCCTTCGAGGACCCCCTGACCGATGAGCAGATCGCCGCGCTGGACCAGGGCCCGGCGCGCACGGCGACCACCCCGCTGGCCCTGGACCCCGAGGACGAGGTGCTGTTCGCCGCGCTGGCCACCGACGGGCGGCTGAGCTACGCCGAGCTGGCCGGGGTCACCGGCTGGTCGGAGAGCCGGGTCGCCCGCCGGGTCGAGGCCCTCCGTGCGGCCGGGGCGCTGTACTTCGACCTGGAGATCGCCAACGAGCTGCTCGGCCACCCGGTCAGCGCGAACCTCTGGCTGGGGGTGGCCCCCGCCGACATCGCGCACGTCGGGGAGCTCCTGGCCCGGGAGCCGGAGACCGCCTCGGCCGCGGTGGTCACCGGCCCGGCGAACCTGGTGGTGGCGGTGACCTGCCGGGACACCGCGCACCTGTACCGCTTCCTCACCGAGCGGGTGGGCGCCCTGCCGGTGCGCACCATGGAGACCTCGACGGTGCTGCGCCGGGTCAAGCAGGCCGGCAGCCTGATGGACGGGCCGCGGCTGACCGACCCCGAGCCCCCGCCGGTCCGCGGCCGCTGACTTCCGCCGTCCCCCGTCCGGACTGTTCGATCCGGGCTCCGACGTCCGACGTCCTGGCTCACCGCGCTTGCTCGTGGCTCACCTCCTGCAGTGAGCCAGGAGCACCGACGATCAGGTCACCTGATCCCGGACGGCCGGGCGACCCGGAGCGCGGTGGCGATCATCGGCACCTGGAAGGGGATGCGGGCCAGGGCCACCGCCAGCCGCCGCGGCCGGGAGCGGGAGACGCGCACCGTCTGGGCGTGCGCGGGCAGCACGCCGACGAGCAGCCCCACCGCGGCCCAGCCCCCCGCACGCCGGGTGACCGGCAGCGCCAGCAGGGCCGCCGTCCCGAGCTCGGCCACCCCGCTGCCGAGCACCCACGGCCGGGCCGGACCCAGCTCCGGCGGGATCATCCAGTCGTAGACCTGCGGCCGCACCAGGTGGAACACCCCGGTCGCGGTCAGCCCGGCCGCCATGGTCAGCGCACGCACGTCGTCCCTCATGCCCGGCGACAGTAGGCTCGCCCGTTGTGTCAGCCACCGACCTGCTCATCGCCGCCGGGGTCGCCCTGCTCGCCGGCGGCATCAACTCCATCGCCGGCGGCGGATCGCTGATCCTCTTCCCGGTGCTGGTCGGCCTGGGACTGGGCACGGTGGCGGCGAACGTCACCAACTCGGTCGCCCAGTGGCCCGGCTACATCGGCGGGGTGCTCGGCTTCCGCGCGGAGTACGGCGGCCAGCGGAGCCGGCTGATCCGGTTCGGGACCACCGCGGTGCTCGGCGGCACGGTCGGCTCGGTGCTGCTGCTGACCACCCCGTCGGAGGCCTTCGACGCCGTCGTCCCGGTGCTGGTGTTCGGAGCCAGCATCCTGCTGGCCTTCCAGCCGCTGATCACCAAGCGGCTCAAGCGCGCCGACGGCGACGGCCGCACCGGCGACCCGGCCTGGCTGTACGTCGCACTGTTCCTGGCCACCGTCTACGGCGGCTACTTCGGCGGCGCGCTGGGCGTGATCCTGGTCGGGGTGCTGGGCCTGGGGCTGGGCCGGCTCAAGCTGGCCAACGCGATGAAGAGCGCGATCTCCCTGGTCACCGCGTCGGTGACGGTGGTCGTCTTCGGCATCTGGGGCCCGGTCGAGTGGGCCTACGTCGCCGTCTGCGCGCCGGCCGCCCTGCTCGGCGGCTTCCTCGGTGCCAAGGTCGCCACCCGCATCCCGAGCACCCCGCTGCGGGCGATGATCGTCGTCTTCGGCATCTCGGTGGCGATCTACCTGTTCCTCCGCGGCTGACCGCGGTTCCTGGCCCGCTGCCGGGTCCCGCGCTGAGCCTGCGACGCGTGGGGGGCAGCGCGGTCCGCCCTCACTCCCCGCCGCGGCCGGGGTCGCCGATGCTGATCATGGCCTCGACCGCGCGGCGGGCCCGGGCGGCGACGTCGGGGGCCACCTCGATCGCGCCCTCGCCGGTGCGCAGGGTCTGCAGCAGCTTCGCCGGCGTGATCATCTTCATGTAGCGGCAGGCGGCCCGGGAGTTCATCGGGATGAAGTCGGTGCTGCTGTTGAGCGCCCGCAGCTGGTGCAGGATGCCGATCTCGGTGGCCACCAGCACCTGCGGCGCCCGGGTCGCGGCGGCGGCGTCGGCCATCCCGCCGGTGGAGAGCACCCGGGTGCGGTCGGCGGGCAGGTCGCCGGAGCTGACCAGGTCCAGCACCGAGGTGGTGCAGCCGCACTCGGGGTGCACCAGGATCTCCGCGTCGGGGTGCGCGGCGATCTGGGCGCGGACGTCGGCGGGGCTGATGCCGGCGTGCACGTGGCACTCCCCCGCCCAGATCGACATGTTCGACCGGCCGGTGACCCGCTTGACGTGCGCGCCGAGGAACTGGTCGGGCAGGAACAGGATCTCCCGGTCCGCCGGGATCGACCGGACGACGTCGGCGGCGTTGGAGGACGTGCAGCAGATGTCGGTCTCGGCCTTCACCGCGGCGGTGGTGTTGACGTAGCTGACCACGACGGCGCCGGGGTGCTCGGCCTTCCACCCGCGCAGCTGCTCGGCGGTGATGCTGTCGGCCAGCGAGCACCCGGCGGCGTGGTCGGGCAGCAGCACCGTCTTGCCCGGGGACAGGATCTTCGCCGTCTCCGCCATGAAGTGCACACCGCAGAAGACGATCGTCCGGGCGTCGGTCTCCGCCGCGATCCGGGACAGGTAGAGGGAGTCGCCGGTGAAGTGCGCGACGTCCTGGATCTCGGGCACCTGGTAGTTGTGCGCCAGGACGACGGCGCCGCGCTCGTCGGCCAGCCGGCGCACCTCGGCGGCCCACTCCTCGTACTCGGCGGCGCTCATCGAGCGCTCGTCCCCGACGAGGGACGGGGTGGGGACCGTGGCGGTCATGGGTGCTCCAGCTGCTGAGAGGGCACCGGTCGGCCCCGGTGTCCCCCGGGTGGACGGGGAGGCGGCGGGCTCAGCCGAGGTGGCTGGTGTCGTTCACGAGACGCACCGAGGTCCGGCCGTCGGAGGACCAGGTCACCGTCGACAGCGAGGCGGCCTCCAGGAACACCCGGTGCACGACATCGTCGGAGACCCCGAGCCCGGCGGCCAGCAGCAGCTTGATCGGCATCATGTGGCTGACCACGAGCACGGTCTTCCCGGCGTGCCGCTCGAGCACCCGGGCGCGGGCCCGAGCGACCCGGGCCGAGACGTCGGCGACCGATTCGCCACTGGGCGGCCGGACGTCGAGCGCCCCGGACCACCGGCGGAAGGCCAGCGGGCTCTTGACCTGCGCCTCGTCGGCGGTCAGGCCCTCCCACGCACCGAAGTCCAGCTCGCGCAGGTCTGCCTCGACCTCGACCGGGACGCCGAGCACCTCCGCGGCCGCCTCGGCGGTCTGCCGGGTGCGCTGCAGCGGTGAGCAGACGATGACGTCGATGCCCCGGCCGGCCAGGTGGCGGGCGGCCGCGGCGGCATCCGCGCGGCCCGCTTGCGACAGCGGCAGGTCGCTGCTGCCGCTGAACCGGCGCTCGGGGGTGTGCTCGGTGCGCCCGTGCCGCAGCAGGTGGGTGACGGTGGTGACGACCGGGGCCGGCTCGGTCACCGGCTGCAGGTCGTCTTCGACCACGACCGGCTCGGTGGCCAGGTCGCGGCGCACCGGCCGGCCGTCCATGGCGCTGTTGGCCAGAGCATCCGCGGCGCCGTTCTGCGCCCGCGGCACCCAGGTGTAGCGCACCGACCCGAGCTGCTGGGCGATGCCGCGGGCGGTGACGGCGAGCTTCTTCATGTCCGGGTGCTTGATCTGCCAGCGGCCCGACATCTGCTCGACGACGAGCTTGGAGTCCATCCGCACCTCGACGTCGGCGGTCGGGTCCAGGTCGAGCACCGCCTGCAGGCCGGCGACCAGCCCGCCGTACTCGGCGACGTTGTTGGTCGCCCGTCCCACGGACTCCGCCCGCTCGGCCAGCACCCGGCCGGTCTCGGCGTCCCGCACCAGCGCCCCGTAGCCGGCCGGCCCGGGGTTGCCCCGCGACCCGCCGTCGGCCTCGATGACGAGCCGGCGGCTCACGTCGGGCAACCGAGGGCAGAAGTGGCCACTTCTGCCCTCACAGGCCGGACTCGGCCGTGCGCACCAGGACCCGGTTGCAGTTCTCGCAGCGGAGCACGGTGTGCGGGTCGGCGTTGCGGTAGGAGGCCAGCTCGGTGCCGTAGAACTCGATCCGGCAGCCCTGGCAGCGGCGGGCCTTGAGCTCGGCGGCGCCGGTGCCGCCGGTCTGGGCGGCGACCCGGTCGTAGACCTTGAGCAGGTCGGCCGGGACGGTGCCGGCGACCTGGTCGCGCTTGGCCTGGTGCTGCTCGACGCCCTCGGCGATGCCGGCGAGCGCCTCGTCGCGGGCGGTCTCGGCGCGCTCCTGGTCGCCCTGGGCGCCGGTGAGCCCGGTCTGCGCGGCGGAGAGCGTGGCGTCGGCGGCCTCACGGCGCTCCATCAGCTCGAGCACCTGGTCCTCCAGGTCGCCCTGGCGGCGGCCCAGCGACTCCAGCTCGTGCTGGAGGCCGGTGATCTCCTTGGGGGTGGCCCCGCCGGAGTCGATCCGTTCCTGGTCGCGGGTCGCGCGCTGCCGGACGGTGTCGACGTCGCCCTCCAGCCGCTTCTGCTCGCGGTCGAGGTCGCGGACGACGGTCTCGGCCCGCACGACGTCGTCGGACAGGGTCCGCTGCGCCTGCACGGCGGCCTCGACGGCGGCGAGCTCGGGAAGGGTGCGCTTGCGGTGGGTGAGCTGCGCGAGCGCGACGTCCTCCGCAGCGAGGGCCAGCAGCTTCTGCTGGTCGAAGTGGTCAGCCTGCACGCGGTCAACCTACCCGCGTGCGAGCGGTCCCCGGACCAGACCGCCTCGACCCGTCCGGCGGCCCGGCCCGCGGGGTGCGGACCGGGCCGGGTGGTCAGCGGGTGAGCCGCACCGGTCCGCCCTCGATCGGCGTCCGGAGCAGCAGGTAGGGGTACTCGCGCTCGTCGACCCCGCCGGCGTACCGGGCCTGCCGGTGCAGCTGGTTGGCGGTCACGTAGAGGTGCCCGTCGGCGGCCACCGACATGGTGTCGGGCCACAGCAGCCGCTCGTCGTGGACGACGGTGGAGATCGTGCCGTCGGGACGGCGGACCAGCACCGCGTTCTGCTCCCCCGCCGTGGCGTAGATGTTGCCCGCGTCGTCGGTCTCCAGGCCGTCGCCGGCGCTGCCCTTGTCGCCCTCGTCGACGACGGTGGCCGCGACCGCGTCGTCGTCCAGGCTGCGGTCGACCAGGGCGTCGGTGGCGACGCTGTACCAGTGCCGAGCGGCCAGCGGGCAGTACCAGAGCCGGGCGCCGTCGGCGGAGATGGCGATGCCGTCGGAGCCCATGGCCACCGGCTGCGGCTCGGCGTCCGGGCTCTCCCTGGTCAGGAACGGCCGGCCCTCGACCATCAGCAGCAACTCCGGCGGGACCTGGGCCTTGGTGGTGGGGTGGTCGCGCAGCCGGCGCCAGGAGTCGCCGGTGGCCAGATCGACGACGATGATCCCGTTCTCGCCGGAGTCCGCGGAGTCGGTGATGTAGGCGATGCCGGCCTCGCCGCGGGACAGGTCGAACCGGACGTCGTTGAGGTAGGTGGTCTCCAGCGCGGTCTCGCGCGGGAAGACGATGGTCTGCACGACCGTGTCGGTGGTCAGGTCGATGCAGACCAGCTTCGGGCCGCCCACCTGCGTCGGCTGGAACAGCGGCGAGCCGGTGTCGAGCACCCACAGCCGGTCGGCCGGGTCGACGACGATGCTCTGCACGCTGACGAACGCGCCTCTGTCGTCGTCGCCCTCCGCCGAGTTCGTCGCCTGGTCGGGGAAGGCGACGACCGCACCGTCCCGGATCTCGGCGACGGTGAACGCGACGTCGTCGCCCCACTTCGGGAAGTTCACGAAGATGCGTCCGCTGTGCGAGACCGAGACCCCGGTCGGCATCGGACCGGAGGTGAAGGCGTGCACCACCTCCAGCTCACCGTAGGGGCGGTCGGTCTGGGCGTCAGCCGGTTGCGTCATGGTCTCCGCTGTTCCCCGCTCCCGCGCCGGGGAACCGGCCGGGCCATGGCGACCCGGGGACCGTGCCGGTCCAGGCCCAGCTCGCCCTCGCGGCGGCGGAGCTCCTGCAGCGCGGGCGTCGGTTCGGTCTCCTGCCAGCCGTGCCGGGCGTAGAACCGCGCGTTCCACGGGACGTCGGCGTAGGTGAGCAGGGTGACCCGGTCGGCGCCGTGCTCCCTCGCGGCCTCGACGGTCGCGGCCAGCAGGGCGCCGCCGATCCCCCGCCGGCCGTGCGCCGGGTGCACGGACAGCTGCTCGAGGTGGACGGCGCCGTCGAGCAGCTCGAGGACGGCGAACCCCTGCACCGGCTCGCCCACCACCAGCACCCGCCACGACGCCGCCCGCTCCTCGGCGGCGGCCGGCGCCGGCAGGTCGGTGATGCCCAGCGGCACGAACAGCTCGTCGGCAGCGGCCTCGACGTCCGCGAGTCGGGTGAGGTCGACGGGGCGGGCGTCGCGCACCTCGTGGCGGCCGGTCGGCATGCGGCCACGGTGGCATGCCGCGCAACCGAGCTGCCGGTGCGCCGGTGCGCCGGGCGATGTGCGCTCAGTGCCCAGAACCGGGCCGGAGTGGGCAGCCATCGCACAGTGCCGGCTCCCGACCGGCGGCGTCAGTCCATCAGGGGGTCGGCGTCCTCGTCGGCGGTATAGGCGGCCCACAGGGCGGCGTAGGCGCCGCCGCGGGCGAGCAGGTCGTCGTGCGTGCCGACCTCGACCACCCGGCCGCCGTCCATCACCGCGACCCGGTCGGCGCGGGCGGCGGTGGTGAGCCGGTGGGCGACGACCAGCGTCGTCCGGCGGCGGGCGACCGCGTCGGCGGCGCGGGTGACCGCGGCCTCGGTGGCCAGGTCCAGCGAGGCGGTGGCCTCGTCGAACAGCAGGACGTCGGGGTCGACCAGCTCCGCGCGGGCCAGCGCGAGCAGCTGCCGCTGACCGGCCGACAGCGACCGGCCGCGCTCCCCCACCCGCGTGCGGTAGCCCTGCGGCAGCGCGGCGACCATCTCGTGCGCCCCCACCGCGCGGGCCGCGGCCTCCACCTCGGCATCGGACGCCGAGGGGCGGCCGTAGGCGATCGCGTCGCGCACGGAACCGGCGAAGAGGAACGCCTCCTGCGGGACGACGCCGAGCCGGCCGCGGTAGGCCAGCAGGTCCAGCGACCGCAGGTCCGCGCCGTCCACGCACACCGCACCCGACGTCGGGTCGTAGAACCGGGCGACCAGCTTCACCACCGTCGACTTGCCCGCGCCGGTCTCCCCCACCAGCGCCAGCGTCTCCCCCGGCGCGACGGTCAGCGAGACGTCGCGCAGCGCGGGCTCCGGGGCACCGCGGTAGGCGAACGTGACGTCGGACAGCCGCACCTCGCCGCGCAGCCGGCCCACCGGCCGGGCGTCGACGGCGGCCGGGGTGGAGGTCGGCAGCCGCAGCAGGTCGCGCAGCCGCCGCAGACCGACCGCGGCCTGCTGGTAGCTGTCGAACACCTGCGACAGCTGCTGCACCGGTGCGAAGAACGTGTCGACGTAGAGCACGAAGGCGATCAGCACGCCGGCGGTGATCGCCCCGTCCGACAGCCGGGCCGCGCCGACCGCCAGCACCGCGGCCGCCGCGACCTCGGAGAGGAACTCGACGAACGGGAAGTAGATCGAGATGTAGCGCTGCGCCCGCAGCCGCACGTCCCGGTAGGCCTTGGCGTAGCCGCGGAACACCTCGGTGGAGTGCTCGGTGCGGTCGAACGCCTGGGTCACCCGCACCCCGGCGACGTCCTCCTGCAGCCGGGCGTTGACCGCGCTGACCCGCTCCCGGGCCTCGGTGTAGGCCGGCACCGACCGCGACCGGAACCAGATCGTGGTCACCCCCAGCACCGGCAACGTGGCCAGCAGCACCAGGGCCAGCTCGGCGTCGAGGAGGAACAGCGCGACCAGCACCCCGACCAGGGTCAGCACGCTGATCACCGCGGTGGTCAGGCCGGTCTGCAGGAACGCCGACAGCGCGTCGACGTCCGTCGTCATCCGGGTCATGATCCGGCCCGCCAGCTCGCGCTCGTAGTAGTCCAGCCCCAGCCGCTGGAGCTGGGCGAAGGTCTTCACCCGCAGCGTGTAGAGCAGCCGCTCGCCGGTGCGCCCGGTCAGCCAGGCCGACCCGCGGGCGGCCACGAGGTCGACCAGCACGACGGCGAACGCGATCCCGGCGACCCCCAGCAGCAGGGACGTCGACCCGGCGGCGATGCCGTTGTCCACGCCCTCGCGCACCAGCGCCGGGATGGCCAGCTGCGCGGCGGTGTCCACGGCCACCAGCACGAGCGCGGCGGCCAGCGCCCAGCGGAACGGGCGGATCAACCGCCACAGCGTGAAGTGCTGGTCCGCGGCCCGGGCACGCGCGGCCGGCACGTCGGGCTCGTCGTCGGCGGGCGGCAGCTCCGCGACCAGCGCGCGCAGCGACGCGGTCGGCGCCGCGGCCGCCATCGCCGAGCCGCGGCCACCGATCGAACCGGCCGCCTCCCGGGCCGGGCCGGCGTCGGCCGCCACCGGGACGATCTCGGGCCAGGCGGCGGTGGTGACGCCGTCGACCGGGGCGGCGTCGAGCTCGGGCACGTCGCCGGTGCCGGACAGCAGCAGCCGGAACAGCGGCGAGCGGGCCTCCAGCTCGGCCGCCGTCCCGACGTCGACGACCCGGCCGGCATCGAGGACGGCGACCCGGTCGGCCAGCGCCAGCGTCGACCGGCGGTGCGCCACCAGCAGCGTCGTCCGGCCCGCGACGGCGGTGCGCAGCGCGGTGTGGATGCGCGCCTCGACCGCGGCGTCGACCGCCGAGGTCGCGTCGTCGAGCACCAGCACCCGCGGGTCGGTGAGCAGCGCCCGGGCCAGCGCCACCCGCTGCCGCTGCCCGCCGGACAGCGTCAGGCCCTGCTCACCGACGACGGTGTCGTAGCCGGCGGGCAGCTCGGCGATGAAGCCGTCGGCCTGGGCGGCCCGGGCGGCGGCGCGGACGTCGTCCTCGCTGGCGTCGGGCCGGCCGAAGGCGACGTTGGCCCGCACCGTGTCGGAGAACAGGAAGCTGTCCTCGAACACCACGCCCAGCGCCGAGCGCAGCGCACCGGTGTCGAGGTCGCGGACGTCGACCCCGCCGACCCGCAGCGCCCCGGCCGAGACGTCGTAGAAGCGCGGCAGCAGCGAGACGACGGTGGACTTGCCCGACCCCGAGGAGCCGACCAGCGCCAGGGTCTCCCCCGGCTCGACCCGCAACGAGACGCCGCTGAGCACCGGCCGGTCGGGGGTGTGGCCGAAGGTGACGTCGGCCAGCTCGACGGTCAGCGGCCCGGCCGGCAGCTGCCGGTCACCGGACACCAGCGTCGGCCGGGCGTCGATGACCTCCAGCACCCGCTCCACCCCGGCGCGGGCCTGCTGGCCGATGGTGAGGACGGCGGCCAGCTGCCGCACCGGCGACACCAGCGCCGCCAGGTAGGTGGCGAAGGCCAGGAAGGTGCCCAGCGAGATCGACCCGCGCAGCGCCAGCCACCCGCCCAGGGCCAGCACGCCGACCTGCCCGAGCGCCGGGACGGCCTGCAGCAGCGGGTTGTAGCGGGCGGTGAACCGGACGACGCGCATCCGGGCGCCGAACAGCTTCCGGGCGCCGCCGTCGATCCGGTCGAGCTCGCGGTCCTCCTGGCCGAAGCCCTTGACCACCCGGACGCCGGTGACCGCGGCCTCGACGTCGCCGGCCACCTCCCCGGCCTGCTGCTGGGCGGCCCAGTTGGCCGGGAACAGATCACGGCGCGACCGCAGCGCGAGCCACCACAGCGCCGGGCCGACGGCGAGGGCGACGACGGTCAGCAGCGGCGAGAGCCAGGCCATCACGCCGAGGGAGACGACGAACAGCAGCGCGTTGCCGGTCAGGTTGGGCAGGAACGCCAGCAGCCCCTGGACCAGGGTGATGTCGCTGATCGAGCGGCTGACCGCCTGCCCGGTCTGCAGCCGGTCCTGCCCCGGGCCGTCGAGCCGGGACAGCGCGGCGTGGACGTCGTTGCGCAGGTCGAACTGCACGTCCAGCGACAGCCGCCCGGCCAGGTACCTGCGGACGAACCCCGATCCGAAGCGCAGCAGGCCGGCCAGCACCAGCGCGACCACGAAGGGGGTGACGCCGGCGTCGCCGGCGACCACCCGGTCCACGACCGCGCGGGTCAGCAGCGGCGCCACCGCGGCGATCACCGAGCCGACCAGCGCCGCGGTGAACGCGCCGACCAGGTCGCCGCGGTGCCGCAGGCAGTAGCCGACCAGCCGCTTCAGCCAGCCGCCCTCGGGCACCGGCGCCTGGTCGCGGGTCCGAGCGGTGGGTCCGCTCACGCGGCGGCAGGGGTGAGCGGCACGACGTCCAGTGTGCGACTCCCCTGGCGGCCGCGCCGCCGACGGGGTGGGAGGGTGACGACGTGGCGGACCGGGGGTTGCACGCGCCGGCCTGGCTGGAGGAGCTGGTGCGCACCAACCGGGCCACGGTGCCCTGGCGGGACGTCGTCCGGTTCGCCCTCGTCGTCCCCGCTCCGCTGGCCGTCGCACTGCTCATCGGCGGGGTCGACGGCTCCGCGGTGGGCGCCGGGGTCTTCGCCACGATGGGCTCGCTGGCGGCCACGCTCGCCCCGCAGTCCGGACCGCTGCGGATCCGGCTGCGCCGGGTGGCGGCGGCCTCGCTGCTCGGCGGTCTCGGGCTGGTCGTCGGGCAGGGCCTCACCGGTGGCGGCTGGCTGGCGGTGCTGCTGATGGCCGTCGTCTCCGCGCTGGCCGCGCTGATCAGCTCGATCAGCGCCGCCTGGTCCCTGGGCGCGCTGCAGCTGCTGATGTACACCGCGGTCTCCTCCGGGCTGTCCACCCCGCTGCCGGCCTGGGCGGAGGTCGGCGCCTTCCTGGCCGGCGCGCTGCTGGGCACGGTGGCGGTCGGGCTGCAGGCCCGCACCGAACCGCTGGACCCCGACCGCGAGGCCGTCGCCACCGTGTTCCGCCGGGTCGCCGAGCTGCTGGAGTCCATCGGCACCGACCGCACCGAGGAATCCCGCCGGGCGCTCACCCTGGCCCTCAACGACGGCTACGACCGGGTCATCCACGCCCGCAGCCGCTCCGCCGGGCGCAGCCGGGAGCTGTCCGGGCTGGCCGGGGTGCTCAACGCCGCCGCACCGCTCGTCGAGGCGGCGGTGGCCAGCGCCCGGGCCGGTGCCGCCGCGGACTCCCGGGACATCGGCGCCGCGCACGCGCTGGCCACCGCCGTCACCGAGCGCGGCCCCCTGCTCGGTGAACGGCCGCCCCCGGTCGAGGACGCCCCGGCCCCGCGGCGGGCGGTGCGGCACGGCCTCCGGCTGGTCTGGAACGTCGTCGGCGACCCGGAGGAGCGCGCCTCGGCCGCCGTCGTCCGCGCCCGGCCGGAGTGGCGGGTGCGGCTGCACGACCTCATCGACCACACCGTGGGCAACGCCGACTCCCGCGCCTTCGTCGTCCGGCTCACCCTCTGCATGACGATCGCCGAGGTGGCCCGCCAGGTGGTACCCCTCGAGCGGCCGTACTGGGTGGTGCTCACCGTCGCCATCGTGCTCAAGCCCGACCTCGGCTCGGTGTTCACCCGGGCGGTGCACCGCGGCGTCGGCACCCTGCTCGGGGTGCTCATCGGGTCGCTGCTGCTGACCGTCGTCCCCCGGGACGCCTGGGTGCTGGTACCCATGGCGCTGGCCGCCGGCGCGCTGCCCTGGGCCCGCAGCGCGAACTTCGGCCTGTTCTCGGTCTTCCAGACCCCGCTGATCATCCTGCTGCTGGACCTGGCCACCCCCAGCGGCGCCACGCTGGTCGGCACCCGGCTGACCGACACCCTCATCGGCTGCGGCATCGTGCTGCTGTTCGGCTACCTGCTGTGGCCGCAGACCTGGCGGGCACCGCTGGACGACTCGCTGCGCGCCGCCACGCTGGCCCTGGACCGCTTCATCGACGCCGCCTTCGACGCCGACCCGGAGGACACCCGGCGGGCCCGGCGGACCAGCTACCGCGCGCTGGCCGAACTGCAGACCCAGCTGCAGCGCCGGCTGGCCGAGCCACCGCCGATCAGCACCCGGGCAGCTGCCTGGTGGCCGGTCATCGTGCAGCTGGAACGGACCTCGGACGCCGTCACCGAGGCGGTCATCGCGCTGCGCTCCGGTGAGCCGGCGCCCGAACCCGCCCAGGTGGCGGTGCTCCGCAAGGCCGTGCGGGAGCTGGAGGAGGACCTGCACCTGCACCGGTCGCCCGACGACGCCGAGATCCACGCCACCGGGCTGCTCGCGCCGGTGGCCCGGGAGGTCGACGCCGCCCGGCGGCTGGTGCGGGAGACCACACCGGGACGGCGGGCCGGCGTCCGCGGCTCCGACGACTGAACCGGACGTCAGCGGGCGGGTGCGTGCGCCCCGTCGCGGAAGGCCGCCGCGGCCGCGGCCGGCAGCGGGCGGGACAGCAGGTAGCCCTGCACCAGGTCGCAGGCATCGGCGCGGAGCAGCTCCAGCTGGTCGGGCTCCTCCACGCCCTCGGCGACCACGGTGAGCCCGAAGGTGTGCGCCGCGCGGATGATCAGCGCCACGAGCTCGCGGTTGCCCGGCTCCGTCGAGGCGATGAAGCTGCGGTCGATCTTGAGGGTGTCGACGGGCATGGAGCGCAGCTGGCCGATCGAGGTGAAACCGGTCCCGAAGTCGTCGATCGCGATGCTCACCCCCAGCGCCCGCAGGGCCGCCAGGTTGTCGATCGCCGCGGGGTCGTCGACCAGCACCGTCTCGGTGACCTCGACGATCAGCAGCTCGGCCGGGAGCCCGGACGCAGCCAGCGCGGCGCGGACGTCGTCGACCACCCCGGCCTCGGCGAGGTGCCGGCCGGAGATGTTCACCGCGAGTGTCCGGTCGGCCGCGGCCGGGTCCGCCGCCCGCCACTCCGCCAGCTGCCGGGTGGCCTCGTGCAGCACCCACCGGTCCAGCTCGCAGATCAGCCGGGTGGCCTCGGCGGTGGGGATGAAGGAGTCCGGCGGGACCATCCCGTGGCCGGGCCGGTTCCAGCGGATCAGCGCCTCGTAGCCGGTCAGCCGCCTCGACGCGACGTCGAGCACCGGCTGGTAGTGCAGCTGCATCTCGCCGTTGCGCAGCGCGGCCGTGATCGCGGCCTCCAGCTCGGCGCGGGCGGTCAGCTCGGCGCGCAGGGCCGCGTCGAACACCTCGGCCCGGCCGCGGCCGTGCTCCTTGGCCCGGTAGACCGCGGCGTCGGCCTCGGCGAGGAGCACGTCGGCGTCGGTGCCGGCGTCGCGGGCGACCGCGACACCGACGCTGGCGCCGATCCACATCCGGTCGGCACCGACGTCGACCGGGCGGGCGGTGACGGCGACGATCCGCTCGGCCAGCTCCACGAGGTCGCGCTCCTGGGCCACCTGCTCGACCAGGACGACGAACTCGTCACCACCCAGGCGGCAGACGACGTCCCCGGAGCGCACCGTGGCCTGCAGCCGGCGGGCCACCTCCTGCAGGACGGCGTCCCCGGAGGCGTGGCCGAAACCGTCGTTGACCGCCTTGAAGCCGTCGAGGTCGACGAACAGCAGACCGGTCATCACCCCGGACCGCTGGGCCCGGTGCAGCGCCGAGTTGACCAGCACCCGCGCCTGGGCCCGGTTGGACAGCCCGGTCAGCGGGTCGTGCGTGGCCTGGTGGGTCAGGGCGAACTGCAGGCGCTCACGCTCGCGCACCGACTCCACGATCTGCTGCACCGAGGCGTGCACGACCTCCCCGAGCGGGCCCGGGAGCGGCTGCTCGAGGACAGGGCTGGTGAGGTCGCCCTCGGCGACGGCGGCCGCCTGCGCCTGGATGCGGCGCAGGCTGGCGACGGCGGAGCCCAGCGCGGTCGACACGGTGCGCACCTCGCGGGGCCCACCGCCCTCGACCTCGACCAGCTCGCCGCAGCTGACCTGGTCGGCCTGACCGGCGAGCACCCGCAGCGAGCGGGAGATGCTGCGGCCGAGGAGGGCCGCTCCGAAGACGGCGGCCAGCAGCACGCCCAGCGCGGCCAGCAGCGTCCGGTCCCGGCGGTCGTCGGCGGCGTCGTGGTCGGCGGCGGCCGCCGTCTGCGCGCTGCCGACCGCGGTCTGCAGCAGCCCGGTCAGGGCGGCGTCCCGCTCGGTGTTCCGGCTGACCAGCGCGGCGACCTCCAGGACCGGGATCGGGGTGGCGGCGGCCTGGTCGGCCTGCGCGGCGAGGACGTCGTCCATCGCGGTCAGCGCCTCGGAGGTGCGGACACCGTCCCAGGCGGCCACCAGCTCCGGCTGCGCGAGCTCGTCCATCTGGCTGCGCGCGTCCGTGTAGCTGCGCCAGGCGGCACGCCAGTCCAGGGCCGGGCCGTCGGTGCTGGAGATGGTGATCTGGGTGCTGAGGAACAGCGGGATCGCGCGGCTCGCCGTGCGGGCCAGCCGGGCGACGAGCTCCACGTCGCGGGTCGCGCGGTCGGTCGCGGCGGAGACCTCCTCCTCGCCGGCCGCCGATGCTGCGTCCTGCTGTGCCGCCATCAGCAGATCGGACACGGCGAGGTACTGCGTGTAGGTGTCCTGCGGAGAGGCCTGCTGGTCCGACGAGCCGGCCCGCACGCCGGCGAGCTGGGCGGCGGCCTGCGCGGCGACGTCGGCGCCGACCGAGCCGGCCGGTACCGATGCGAGCGCCTCGTCGGTGACCTCCTGCGCCTGCGCGATGGCCGTCTCCGCCCCCGCCAGCTGGGCCTGGACCAGGAACGCCGGGAGCCCGGTCCGGGCCACCGCATCGGGGTCGCGCAGGACAGCGATGGACAGCACCGGGATGATCTCGTGCTCGACGCTGCTGCGGGCGGCGTCCAGCTGCGCCACCGCACGGACCGCGGCCTCGGCGCTGGTCGCGGTGGCCGCGTCCGTCACCGCGCCGCGCACCAGGACGGTGGTCAGCGTGGCGACCCCGATGGTCGGGATGAGCACGAGCGCCGAGAGGTGCGCCCACAGCGGGGTGCCACGGCCCACCGGGCGGGACGCCGATCGAAGTCGCATGGGCTCCCATCGGCCCGCCCCCGGGCCCCGTTGAGCGACCGGCTCGAAAGGATGAGGCACACGGTGGCGTCCGGAAGCCGCACGCCATCCCCTGGTAAAGGCCGCTGAAGTTCCGTTAACCTGCCCGCCATGATCCACACCACACAGACCGCACACAGGGGCGGCGACCGCGGACCGACGAGCACGGCCACCGAGGACCGGGCCGCCGAGGTGCCGACCGAGGGGCGGCGCCGGAACCGGCGCGAGCTGGTGTGGTCGCTCGGCTTCCTGGTCGTCCTGGTGCTGTGGATCCTGCTGATCGGCGTGACCGACTGGCGGTGGACCGACGAGATCGGCTGGTCGTGAGCCGGGGCGAACCCGACGACGGGCACTGACCGACTCCACCACGAGGCCCCTGGCCTCCGCGGGCACGACCGCGGATCAGGGGCCTCTCCGGTGGGCGCGGAGGGGTTCGAACCCCCGACCACTCGCTTGTAAGGCGAGCGCTCTACCGCTGAGCTACGCGCCCCCGGCCCTGTCCCGAGGCTCGCCCCGAGCCTGCGAGGGGTGAGGAGGACAGGGTCCTCTCACAGCGCCGCGACCGCGTCCTTCCAGCCGGACTGCGCACGGGCGTCACCGGGGGCGTTGACCTCGGCGAAGGCGATCTTCCCCTCGGCGTCGACCAGGAAGGTGCCGCGCAGCGCCATGCCGGCCTTGTCGTTGAAGACCTCGTAGGCGCGGGCGGTCTCCCCGTGCGGCCAGAAGTCCGACAGCAGCGGGAACTCGAAGCCCTCCTTCTCGCGGAAGGCCTTGAGGCTGAAGGTCGGGTCGGTGGAGACGGCGACCACCTGGACGCCGGCCTCGGTGTAGCCGGCCAGCTCGTCGCGCAGCTGGCACAGCTCACCGGTGCAGATGCCGGAGAAGGCGAAGGGGTAGAAGACGACGAGGACCGGCCGGCCCCGCAGATCGGCGAGGGAGACGACCTGCTTGTCCTGGTCGGGGAGGCTGAACTCGGGCGCGACGTCGCCGACGGAGAGGCTCATGCCCTCATCGTGCCGCACCCCCGCGAGGTGCTGGAACGGCCCCCTCGCCGGCCCCGTCGCAGGGTCCCGCCGTGAGCTTGCGAACGGTGGGGGGCGACGGGGTCCTTCGTCAGCGACGGGAGCGGGCGGCCTTCGGGGTGACCAGGCGGATGCCCGACCAGTCCTTGGCCGCGGAGATGCTGGAGGTCTGCTGCAGCCCGGCGGTGGGGGCGGCCTCGGTGACGTCACCGGGCTCGACGTGGCCGGGACGCCCGGACTTGGGGACCAGCAGCCACACGACGCCGTCCTCGGCGAGGGAGGCGATGGCGTCCACGAGGGCGTCGATCAGGTCGCCGTCGTCCTCGCGCCACCACAGCAGGACGGCGTCGGCCACCTCGTCGGAGTCCTCGTCGACCATGTCCCCGCCGGAGAGCTCGACGATCGAGTCACGCAGTTCCTCGTCGGCGTCCTCGTCCCAGCCGAGCTCCTGCACGACCATGCCCGGCTTGATCCCCAGCCGGGCAGCCATGCTGGTGCTGCCCGAGTCGACGCTCATCCCTGCGGTTCCTCCATGTGCTCGGCGACCCGGTCTGCTCCGGGCGTCTCGTGTGCGGTGCCCCGTCGCGGTGTGCGCGGAGCGGGTGTCCTGCAGGGATGGTGCCCTGTCCCGGGCCGACCCGCCCGGGCGGGACCCCTGATGCGGCCCCATCGGCCCCACCGTTGCAGCGGAGCGTAGGGCATCGGCGGTACGACGCAAGGTCTCCACCCGGATGCGGGGCCCCCGGGAGGGCGTCCGGTGGGCGTTCTCGGACGTTCCCGGGGGTCCGAACGCGAGGCAACGTGACGTGCGCCGCCCCGGCAGGAGACCATGGGGGCATGAGTGCACCGCAGCAGTCGGACGGAGACCCCGCCCGCATCACCGGCAGCCCCCGCGCGGTCATCACCGACGGGCGGCCGAGTCAACTCCCGGACACCGACCCGGACGAGACCCAGGAGTGGCTCGAGTCCCTCGACGCGGTCGTCGACAACGCCGGGCGCAACCGGGCCCGCTACCTGATGCTCCGGATGCTGGAGCGCAGCCGTGAGCAGCAGGTCGGCGTCCCGGCGCTGCGCAGCACCGACTACATCAACACCATCGCGCCGGAGCAGGAACCGTGGTTCCCCGGCGACGAGGACGTCGAGCGCCGGATCCGCGCCTACATCCGCTGGAACGCCGCGATCATGGTCCACCGCGCGCAGCGGCCCGGGATCTCCGTCGGTGGCCACATCTCCTCCTACGCCTCGTCGGCGTCGCTGTACGAGGTGGGCTTCAACCACTTCTTCCGCGGCAAGGACCACCCCGGCGGCGGTGACCAGATCTACTTCCAGGGGCACTCCTCCCCCGGCATCTACGCCCGCGGCTACCTCGAGGGCCGGCTCGACGAGCACCAGCTCGACGGCTTCCGCCAGGAGGTGAGCCACCCCGGGGGCGGGTTGTCGTCCTACCCGCACCCGCGGCTGATGCCCGACTTCTGGGAGTTCCCCACGGTCTCGATGGGCCTGGGCCCGATGAACGCGATCTACCAGGCCCGGTTCAACCGCTACCTGCACGACCGCGGCATCGCCGACACCTCCGACCAGCACGTCTGGGCGTTCCTGGGTGACGGCGAAACCGACGAGGTCGAGTCGCTCGGCCCGATCGGGCTGGCCGCCCGCGAGGAGCTGGACAACCTCACGTTCGTCATCAACTGCAACCTGCAGCGCCTCGACGGTCCGGTGCGCGGCAACGGCAAGATCATCCAGGAGCTGGAGTCGATCTTCCGGGGTGCGGGCTGGAACGTGATCAAGGTCGTCTGGGGGCGCGGCTGGGACAAGCTCCTCGCCGCCGACCGCGACGGCGCGCTGGTGAACCTGATGAACACCACGCCGGACGGTGACTACCAGACCTACAAGGCCGAGGACGGCGCCTACGTCCGCGAGCACTTCTTCGGTCGCGACCCCCGCACCCGCAAGCTGGTCGAGGGCCTGACCGACAAGGAGGTCTGGGACCTGCAGCGCGGTGGCCACGACTACCGCAAGGTCTACGCCGCCTACAAGGCCGCGATGGAGCACAAGGGCCAGCCCACGGTCATCCTCGCCAAGACCATCAAGGGCTGGACGCTGGGCAGCCACTTCGAGGGCCGCAACTCCACGCACCAGATGAAGAAGCTGACGGCCGAGGACCTGGCGAACTTCCGCGACCGGCTGCACCTGCCGATCCCGGACGAGGCGCTGGACAAGACCCTGCCGCCCTACTACAAGCCCGCCGCCGACTCCGACGAGATGCAGTACATGCTCGAGCGGCGCCAGGCGCTGGGTGGGTCGATCCCCCGCCGCCGGCACACCGCCGCGCAGCTCAAGGCCCCCGACGACAAGGCCTTCGAGGTCGTCCGGCGGGGCTCGGGCAAGCAGGAGGTCGCCACCACCATGGCGTTCGTCCGGCTGCTCAAGGAGCTCATCAAGGACCCCGAGCTCGGCCCGCGCTTCGTGCCGGTGATCCCCGACGAGGCCCGCACCTTCGGTCTGGACTCGCTGTTCCCGACGAAGAAGATCTACAACCCGCACGGCCAGAACTACACCTCGGTCGACCGCGAGCTGATGCTGGCCTACAAGGAGTCCACGACCGGGCAGATCCTGCACGAGGGGATCAACGAGGCCGGCTCCTCGGCGTCGTTCATCGCCGCCGGCACGTCGTACGCCACCCACGGCGAGCCGATGATCCCGATCTACATCTTCTACTCGATGTTCGGGTTCCAGCGCACCGCCGACGAGTTCTGGGCGGCCGCCGACCAGATGACCCGCGGCTTCCTGCTGGGGGCCACCGCCGGCCGCACGACGCTCAACGGCGAGGGCCTGCAGCACGAGGACGGCCACTCGCTGCTGCTGGCCGAGACCAACCCCGCCGTCGTGTCCTACGACCCCGCGTTCTCCTACGAGGTCGGGCACATCGTCAAGGACGCCCTCCGCCGCATGTACGGCGAGGACCCGGGCGCGCCGCTGGGCGGCGACCGCAGCCCGAACGTCATGTACTACCTGACGATCTACAACGAGCCCTACGTGCAGCCGGCCGAGCCCGCCGACCTCGACGTCACCGGCCTGCTGGCCGGGATCTACCGCTACGCCGAGGGCCCGGCTGTGGAGGGCTCTGCCGACGACAACGGGGCCAAGGCGGCCAAGGCGCAGGTCCTGGCCTCCGGCGTGGCCGTGCCGTGGGCGCTGCGGGCGCAGGAGCTGCTGGCCGAGGACTGGAACGTCTCGGCCGACGTGTGGTCGGTGACCTCGTGGAACGAGCTGCGCCGCGAGGCCCTGGCCGCCGAGGAGTGGAACCTCCTCAACCCGGCCGAGGAGCCGAAGGTCCCCTACGTGACGCAGCAGCTGGCCGACGCCCCCGGCCCGGTCGTCGCGGTCTCGGACTGGATGAAGGCGGTGCCGGACCTGCTGGCGCCGTTCCTGCCGAACGGGATGGTCTCGCTGGGCACCGACGGGTTCGGCCTGTCCGACACCCGCCCGGCGCTGCGGCGGCACTTCAAGGTCGACGCCGAGTCGATCGTCGTCCGCACGCTGGCCTCGCTGGCCAACCGCGGCGAGATCGAGCGCGACGTCGTCCGGCAGGCGGTGGAGAAGTACCAGATCGGCGACGTCCAGGCCGCCCCGGCCGACACCACCACCACCCCCGAGCAGCAGCCCGAGGCCTGACTCGGCCCGGGGTTTGATCAGGTGACCTGATCAAAGGCCGTCCTCCCGCACCAACGTCGGTGCGGGAGGACGGCCTTTGCTGCAGTAGGACGAAGACGCCACCTGGGTCGTGACAGTTCGGACGTGCCCGCATCGTGCTGCCGGCCGTCCACAGCGTCGCGGGTCGCCCACATCTCCGACCGGCCCCTTCCGCGCTGCCGACTGACCGCTGACCGTGGAGCAGTGGAACCAGGACTGCTGACGGCCATGCACCGCTACGCCGACGTGTTCGCCACGGCCGACGCGTTGGCCGCCGGGGTGGACCGCAAGACCATCGGCCCGCTGCTGCGCTCCGGGGCGTGGCGGCGGATCCGGCACGGCGTCTACACGACCGGCGACGTCTGGCGGCGGCACGAGGTGGAGGAGCGCAGGCACCGGCTCGAGTGCGCTGCTGTCCTCCGCCGGTTGGAGCACGGCACTGTTGCGGTCAGCCACGACTCCGCGGCACGCCTGCACCGGCTCGTCCTACCGCGTGCGGCCGATCCCGGTGTGCGGCTGACCGACCCGGAGCAGTTCCGCACCAGTCGCGGCTACCGGATCAACGCGGCGTCCCTCTCTCCCGGAGATGTCATCGCCCACGACGGGCTGCCCGTCACCACGGTCACCCGGACGCTCGCCGACGTCGGCCGCGAGTGGGAGCTCCTGGACACCGTGGTCGCGGTGGACGATGCGCTGGCCGACGGGCGGACCACGCCGGCGCAGTTGCGAGCCGCTGCCCTGGCCCAGACCCACTGGGTCGGTTGCGGGCGCGCCGCACGAGCGTTCTCGTTGGCCCGGGTCGGTGCCCACTCACCGCACGAGACGCGCACCCGCCTGGCACTGCTCGCCGCCGGGCTCCCGGAACCGCTCTTGCAGCAGGCCGTCCACCTGGGCCCGCGGCTGATCGCCGTCCTCGACATGTACTGGCCCGATCACGGTGTCTTCGTCGAGTGCGACGGCATGGTCAAGTACACCGATCCATGGCGCGGCCGCACTCCTGCGGAGGTGCTGTGGGAGGAGAAGCGCCGACAGGACCTGCTGCTCGACCTCAACCTGAACGGCGTCAGGGTCGCGCCCCGGGACCTGCTGGATCCCTGGGCCGCGAAGGTCGCCCGCCTCCGTGCCCTGTTCGACCGCGGCCGGCGACCCGCTCCCCGTTACCGGACGACGTCGTGGAACAACGGCCTCAGGACGACGCACCGAGCCACCGCTGTCTGACGTCCAGATCGCCTCCTCCTGCAGCAAAGGCCGGCCTCCCGCACCTACGCAGCTGAGGAAGGACGGCCTTTGACCAGGTCACCTGATCAAAGGCCGACCAGCCCACGGTCAGCCGGCGAGGGCCTGGACCGCCATCAGTGCGTACATCGCGACGCCGGCGGGGAACGCGGCCTCGTCGAACACGACCAGGTTCGAGTGGTTGCCCGGGGCGGTGGCCGGGTCGAGCTCGGGCAGCCGGGCGCCGAGGAAGGCCATGGCGCCGGGCACCTGCTCGAGCACGTAGGAGAAGTCCTCCGCGCCCATCAGCGGCACCGGCATGACCGCGCTGGCCTCGGCGCCCAGCAGGACGGCGGCGGTCTCGGTGACCTGGGCTGCGACCGCGGCGTCGTTGACGGTCACCGGGTAGCCCTCGACCCGGACGAACTCCCCGCGCAGCTCGTGGGCGGCGGCGACGTGCTCACCGACCCGCTGCACCGAGGCCACCATGTCGGCCCGCCGCTCGGCCGAGAGGGTGCGGATGGTGCCGTGCACCAGCGCGGTCTCCGGGATGATGTTGTCGGTCCGGCCGGCCTCCAGGTGCCCGACGGTGACCACGGCGGGGTCGAAGACGTCGACGCGGCGGGTGACCATCGACTGCAGGGCCAGGATGATCTCCGCGGCCACCGGCACCGGGTCGGCGGACATGTGCGGGGTCGAGGCGTGCCCGCCGCGGCCGTGCACGGTGATGGTGAACTGGTCGGCCGAGGCCATCATCGAGCCGGGCCGCACGTTGATCGTGCCGGTCGGGAACATCGTGGAGATGTGCAGCGCGAACGCGCCGCTGACCGGGGCCTCCGGAACGACGTCGAGCAGCCCCTCCTCGAGCATGAAGTGGGCGCCGTGGTGGCCCTCCTCCCCCGGCTGGAACATGAACACGACCTGCCCGGCCAGGGACTCCCGGCGCTCGGCGAGCAGCCGGGCCGCCCCGACGAGCATCGCCACGTGGGTGTCGTGGCCGCAGGCGTGCATGACGCCGGGGTTCTCCGAGGCGAAGTCCAGGCCGGTGTCCTCGGCCACGGGCAGGGCGTCCATGTCCCCGCGCAGCAGGTAGGTCGGCCCCGGGCGGCCCCCGCGCAGCACGCCGACCACCGAAGTGGTGCTGGTGCCGGTGGTCACCTCGATCGGCAGGTCGGCCAGCGCCTCGACGACCAGCGCCTGGGTGCGCGGCAGCTGGTTCCCGATCTCGGGCGTGCGGTGCAGCGCGCGGCGCAGCTCCACGGTGCGGTCGGCGTCCGCGCGGGCGGCGGCGAGCAGGTCAGCGGCAACGGATGCGTCAACGGGCATGCGGCCAGTCTGTAGCAGGGCGAACGACCGCGGGCGGTCAGTCCGCCCAGGCGGGCCGGGCCGTGTCCAACTGCCAGACGAGCACCAGGTCCGCGTCGACCGGCTCGGCCCCCACGAGCACCTCGTCGCCACGGACGACCACCCGCAGCCCGGCCGGCACGTCCGCCCCGGCCGGGCCCAGCCAGAGCCGCGCGTCGGTGCGGCCCAGGTCGACCCAGCCGGTGGGCCGCAGCAGGACGTCGTGCGCCGGCTGCGCGCCCGGGGCGGCCGCCCGCAGGTAGGTCTGGACGACGTGCGCCCCACCGGCGCCGGCCACCTCGTCGTGCTCCAGCCCGCGCCCGGCCCGCAGCACCGCGACGTCCCCCGGTCCGAGCACCGACTCCCGGCCCCAGGCGTGCCGCAGCGAGCCGGCCAGCAGCACCGCGACCACGTCGACGTCGACGTGCGCGTGCCGCCCGTAGCCGGCGTCGGCGCCGAGCCGGTCGTCGGCCATCCGCAGCAGCGGCCCCAGCGACCCGTCGTCCGGCTCGAGCAGCACCCGTGAGCTCATACCCGACAGCCTCCCCGGCAGGGCGCGGAACGCAAGCGCGACCAGCAACGGCCAGGCCACCCCCAGCGCCCAGCCGCCGACGACGTCGGACAGGAAGTGCACGCCCAGCCACATCCGGGTGCACCCCACGAGCAGCGCCAGGGCCACCCCGGCGGCCAGGGCCCGGCGCCGGCCGCCCGGTGACAGCAGCGGCCAGGTGACCACCAGCGCGACGGTGACCAGCGTCGCGGCGCCCGAGGCGTGCCCGCTGGGGAAGCTGAGCGAGTCCAGCCGGGCGCCGCCCGCGGCGAACTGCGGGCGCGGCCGGCCGACCAGCTCCTTGAGCAGCGTGGTCAGCGGACCCACCAGCGCGGTGGCGACCAGCACCCAGCCGGCGGCCCGGGACGCGCGGCGCCGCACCAGCCAGACCAGCGCCGGCAGCACGACGGCCGCCCGGAACGCCGACGACCCGGGCGAGGCGGCCACCTGCAGCACCGCCTCCCGCAGCCCGGACCGGCCGTCGCCGGCGTACAGGGCGAGGCTGACCGCCCGGTCCACCCGCAGCACCGGTCCGGCCCCGGCCGCGACGGCCCCGCCGAGCAGCGCGAGCACGGTCAGGGAGAGGACGACGACCGCCGCCGGCCGACCCGGACGGGCGGTGTGCACCGCGCCACGATCCCCGACGACCCGCCCCGTGACAGGCTCGGGGCATGGAAGCAGCCGGACGGAGCGGGGAGGACGCGCCCTCGGAGGCGACGCTGCGCCGGCTCGAGCGCGCCTCCGGCGCCCTGGCGACCCAGGCCGTGGCCCGGATGGACGACGAGCTGTCGTGGTTCCGGGCGATGCCGGCGGCGCAGCGCTCCTGGGTGACGCTGGTGGCCCAGGCCGGGATCGCCTCGCTGGTCGAGTGGTGCCGCAACCCCGGCCGCCCGCCGAAGCTGACCGGCGAGGTCTTCGGCGCGGCGCCCCGCGAGCTGATGCACGCCGTCCCGCTCAAGCGCTCGGTCGACCTGATCAAGGTCACCGTCGAGGTGGTCGAGGACCGGGTCGAGCAGGTCGCCGAGCCCGGGGACGCCGACCGGCTGCGGCTGACCGTGCTGCAGTTCAGCCGGGAGATCGCCTTCGCCGCCGCGCACGTCTACGCCAGCTTCGCCGAGAACCGCGGCGCCTGGGACGCCCGGCTGGAGGCGCTCGTCGTCGACGCCCTGGTGCGCGGCGACCGCTCCGACGAGCTGCCCGGCCGGGCCGCCGCGCTGGGCTGGGCGGAGACCGAGCCGGTGTTCGTGCTGGTCGGGTCCGCGCCGCCGGGCGGGCAGGACGCCCGCGCCGCCGTCCGCCGGGCCGCCCGGTCGGTGGGGTGCGAGGTGCTGGTCGGGGTGCACGCCGACGAGCTGGTCGTCGTCCTGGGCGGGGCCGCCGACCCGATCGCGGTGACCGGCCGGGTCTGCCGGGAGTTCGGGCCGGGTCCGGTCGTGCGCGGCCCCCGGGTCGAGTCGCTGGCCCGCGCCGGGGAGTCCGCGACCGCCGCGCTGGCCGGGCTGCGCGCCGCGGCCGCCTGGCCCGACGCCCCCCGGCCGGTGGAGGCCGAGGACCTGCTGCCCGAACGCGCCCTGGACGGCGACCCGCTGGCCCGGGCCGCGCTGTCCGAGCGGGTCGCGTCGCCGCTGCAGGACGCCGGCGGTGAGGTGCTCGAGACGGTGCGCACCGTGCTGGGCGCCGGGGGCAACCTGGAGGCCAGCGCCCGCGCGCTGTTCGTGCACACCAACACCGTGCGGTACCGGCTCAAGCGCGCCGCCGAGCTCACCGGGTACTCCGCGACCGACCCGCGCGGGGCCTGGACGCTGCAGCTGGCCCTCGCACTCGCCCAGCTCGAGGGTGACCGCTCGCTCTGGCACTGACACCCGCAGTTGTGGCCTCACCCACCGACACGCGGCCGCGCGCCCGGTTGACCGGGTGCCGGTTGTAGGGATCCTCCAAAGATCCACCGGTGTTGTTCGTGGGCGATGCCAGCCCGCGCCGGCCGCCGGAATGGCACGGTGAACAGGTGCTCGCCGTCCTCGCCCCCGGTCAGGGGGCCCAGAAGCCCGGGATGCTCACCGAGTGGCTCGATCTCCCGGGCGCCGAGTCCTTCTTCCGCTGGGCCGGGGCGATCGCCGACGCCGATCTCCTGGAGCTCGGCACGACCGGTGACGCCGAGGCCATCACGGACACCGCGGTGACCCAGCCGCTGGTCGTGGCGATGAGCCTGTTCATCGCCCGCGAGCTGGGCGGGATGCCCGGCCCGGTCCTGCACTCCCCGCAGGCCGGCCGGGACGTCGTGATCACCGGGCACAGCGTCGGTGAGCTCACCGCCGCGGCGCTGGCCGGCGTGCTGTCGGTGGAGGCCGCGATCGCGCTGACCGCCGTCCGCGGCCGCGCCATGGCCCGCTCCTGCGCGCAGACCCCCACCGGCATGTCCGCCGTCCTGGGCGGCGACCCCGACGAGGTCCTCGCCGCGATCGAGCGGCACGGGCTGGTGCCGGCCAACCGCAACGCGGCGGGCCAGGTCGTGGCCGCCGGCTCGCTGGAGGCGCTCGCCGCGCTGGAGGCCGATCCGCCGGAGAAGGCGCGGATCAGGCCGCTGTCGGTCGCCGGCGCCTTCCACACCCCCTACATGGCCAGTGCCCGCGAGGAGCTGGAGGCGCTGGTCGGTGGCCTGCGCCCGGCCGACCCCAGCCGGCTGCTGCTGTCCAACGCCGACGGCGCCGCGGTCGGCACCGGGGCCGAGGTGGTCGCCCGGCTGGTCAGCCAGGTCACCAGCCCGGTGCGCTTCGACGCGTGCCTGGCCACCCTGCGCGACCTCGGGGTCACCGCGGTGCTCGAGCTGCCGCCGGCCGGTGCGCTGGCCGGGCTGGCCAAGCGGGAGTGGAAGGGGGCCGGCATCGAGGTGCTGGCGCTCTCCGGTCCCGCCGAGCTGGACCGCGCCCGCGAGCTCATCGCCGCCGAGCGCGGCCGCGCCGAGGCCGAGCACTCCCCCGACTGGCGGGTCGTCGTCTCCCCCGTCCGCGGCACCGTCGTCCCCGCCGCGGTGCCCGAGGGCACCCGGGTGCCGGCCGGCACGCCGCTGGGCCTCATCCGCAGCCGCCGCGAGGAGGTCGACGTCTCCGCCGGGTACGACGGCGTGCTCGCCGAGTGGCTCGTGCAGGACGGCGACCTCGTCGACGCCGGAGATCCGCTCGCCCGTCTCTACCCGGAGGTTCCCCGATGACCGCCATCACGCTGCGCCAGGGAGCGCCCGGCGCCCAGATCCTGGGGCTCGGCTCCTACCGGCCGCGCCGCCGGGTCACCAACGACGAGCTGTCCACGATGATGGACACCAACGACGAGTGGATCCAGAGCCGCGTCGGCATCGCCGAGCGCCGCTGGGCGTCCGAGGACGAGACGCTGGTCGAGATGGCCGTCGCCGCCGGTGGCAAGGCGCTGGCCGCCAGCGGTCTGGCCCCCGAGGACGTCGACCTGGTGGTCGTGGCCAGCGCCAGCCTGACCGCACCGATCCCGGGCATCGGCCCGCAGGTCGCCCACCGGCTGGGCATCCCCCGGCCCGGCGCCTTCGACCTCAACGCCGGCTGCGCCGGGTTCTGCTACTCCCTCGGCCTGGCCAGCGACGCCATCCGCAGCGGTGACGCCCGCAACGTGCTGGTGGTCGGGGTCGAGCGGCTCACCGACGTCACCGACCTGACCGACCGCACCACCGCGGTGATCTTCGCCGACGGCGCCGGCGCGGCCGTGGTGGGCGCATCCGACGAACCGGGCATCGGCCCGGCCGTGTGGGGCAGCGACGGCGACCAGTACACCGCCATCGAGATCGCCGCAGGTCGCTCGACGATGACCATGGCCGGCCAGGCGGTGTACCGCTGGGCGACCACCAAGCTCACCGAGACCCTGGTCGAGGCGATGGACCGGGCCGGCGTCACCGCCGCCGACATCGACGTCTTCGCCCCGCACCAGGCCAACCTCCGGATCGTCGAGTCGATGGCCAAGAAGCTGGGCCTGCCCGAGAGCACCGTGATCGCCCGCGACATCGTCCGGTCCGGCAACACCTCGGCGGCCTCCATCCCGCTGGCGCTCACCGCGCTGCAGGAGTCCGGCGAGGCGAAGTCCGGCGACCTCGTGCTCGTCCTCGGCTACGGCGCCGGGCTGACCTTCGCCGGCCAGGTCCTCCGCCTCCCCTGAAAGACTCCGACCTGGCCGGGACACCCGTCCCGGTCGACGGCGGCGGCCCACGACGGGACCCCGCCACTTCCTGCACAGAGAGGACCCCACGTGCCCAGCACCGCAGAAATCCAGGCCGGTCTCGGCGAGATCCTGGAGGAGGTGGCCGGCGTCGCCCCCGCCGACGCCACCCCGGAGAAGTCCTTCACCGACGACCTGGACGTCGACTCGCTGTCCATGGTCGAGATCGCCACCGCGGTCGAGGACAAGTTCGGCGTCGCCATCCCCGACGACGAGCTCGCCAACATCAAGACCGTCGGCGACGCGATGTCCTACATCGAGAAGAACCAGTAAGAGGACCCCGTCGCCCCCCAGGACGCGCTCCGCACGCCCCGGGTCCCCGCGACGGGGCCGTTCCAGCACGTCACCTCGGCCGACCGGCCAGACAGTCCCAGGAAGGAACGTCCCCATGAGCACGCCCACCGCCGACGTCGTCGTCACCGGGCTCGGTGCCACCACGCCCCTCGGTGGGGACGTGCCCTCCACCTGGGAGGCACTGCTGGCCGGCCGGTCCGGGGTCAGCCGCCTCACCGACGACTGGGCCCAGCAGTTCCCGGCCCAGCTCGTCGCCCGGCTGTCCACCGAGCCCGGCGACACCCTCGACCGGGTGCGCATGCGCCGGCTGGACCGCAGCCAGCAGGTCGCCGTCGTCGCCGCCGAGGAGGCCTGGCGTGACGCCGCCGGCGCCGACTCCGGCGTCGCCCCCGAGCGCATCGCCGTCGTGTTCGGCACCGGCATCGGCGGCGCGCTGACCCTGCTCGACCAGGACGACATCCTGGAGGAGAAAGGCCCCAAGCGCGTCTCCCCCTTCACCATCCCGATGCTCATGCCCAACGGCCCGGCCGCGGCGGTCGGGCTGGCCGTCGGCGCCAAGGCCGGCGTGCACGCCCCGGTGAGCGCCTGCGCCTCCGGCGCCGAGGCCATCCGCTGGGGCCTGGACCTGCTGCGCCTGGGCCGGGCCGACATGGTCGTGGTCGGTGGCACCGAGGCCTGCGTGCACCCCCTCCCGATGGCCGGCTTCGCCGCGATGCGCGCCATGAGCACCCGCAACGACGACCCCGAGCACGCCTCCCGCCCGTTCGACAAGGGCCGCGACGGCTTCGTCCTCGGCGAGGGCGCCGCCGCGCTCGTGCTCGAGCGCGCCGACGCCGCCCGGGCCCGCGGCGCGAAGGTCTACGCCCGCCTGGCCGGTGCCGGCGGCACCTCCGACGGCTACGACCTGGTCGCCCCGCACCCCGAGGGCGAGGGTGCCGCCCGCGCCATCGGTGCGGCCATCCGGGACGCCGGGCTGAGCGCGGCCGACATCGGCCACGTCAACGCCCACGCCACCTCCACGCCGCTGGGCGACACCGCCGAGGCCACGGCCATCCACGACTCGATCGGCGACCACACCCTGGTCACCGCCACCAAGAGCCAGACCGGCCACCTGCTGGGTGCCGCCGGGGCGCTGGAGTCGGTGTTCGCGATCCTCGCGCTGCGCGACCAGGTCGTGCCGGCCACCGCGAACCTCGACGACCTCGACGGCAACCCGGCCGTGCAGGCGCTGGACATCGTCCGCGGCGAGCCCCGCAAGGCGACCTTCGACGCCGTCCTCAACGACTCCTTCGGCTTCGGCGGCCACAACATGGCCGTGGTGTTCACCAAGGCCTAGCAGGGCCCCTTGCCCCCCACCACGGAAGGACCCCGCAAGGGGGCCGCACCCACTCCCGCTCCGAGGAGCTGCTCATGACCACCGTGCACGCCGATCCCCCCGCCGCGACCGTCGACCCCCGGGACCCCGAGCACCGGCTCGGGCAGTTCTTCGACCCGGGTTCGCTGCAGCTGCTCAGCCCCCGGGACACCTCCGGTGTCCTGGCCGCCCGCGGCACCGTGGCCGGCTCGCCGGCGATCGCCTACTGCACCGACGCCACGATCATGGGCGGGGCGATGGGCCTGGACGGTTGCCGGCACATCGTCGACGCCATCGACGCCGCGCTGCGCGAGCGGGTGCCGGTCGTGGGCATCTGGCACTCCGGCGGTGCCCGGCTGGCCGAGGGCGTCGTCGCCCTGCACGCGGTCGGTGAGGTGTTCGCCGCGATGGTGCGGGCCTCGGGCCGCATCCCGCAGATCTCCGTCGTCCTCGGCGCGGCCGCCGGTGGCGCCGCCTACGGCCCGGCGCTGACCGACCTGGTGATCATGAGCCCGGCGGGGCGGGTCTTCGTGACCGGCCCGGACGTCGTCCGCTCGGTCACCGGGGAGAACGTCGACCAGGAGCAGCTCGGCGGCCCCGACACCCACGGCCGGCGCTCCGGCGTCGTCCACGTGGTGACCGGGAGCGAGGCCGAGGCGCTGGAGACGGCCCGGACGGCGGTCGACCTGCTCGCCGCCCAGGGCAGCTTCTCCCCCGCCGAGGACGAGCCGGCCGTCGACCTGATGAGCCTGCTGCCCGAGCAGCGCAACCGCGCCTACGACGTCAAGCCGCTGGTCGCCCAGCTGCTCGACGGTCCGGGCCTGGAGCTGCACCCGCGGTTCGCGCCCAACGTGGTCACCACGCTGGGCCGGCTCGCCGGGCGCACCGTCGGCGTGGTCGCCAACAACCCGCTGCGGCTGGGCGGCTGCCTGGACTCCGCCTCGGCGGAGAAGGCGGCCCGGTTCGTGCGGATGTGCGACGCCTTCGGGGTGCCGCTGGTCGTGCTGGTCGACGTCCCCGGCTACCTGCCCGGGGTGGGCCAGGAGTGGGACGGCGTCGTGCGCCGCGGCGCCAAGCTGCTGCACGCCTTCGCCGAGGCCGTGGTGCCGCGGGTGACGCTGGTGACCCGCAAGTCCTACGGCGGCGCCTACATCGCGATGAACGCCCGCTCGCTGGGCGCGACCGCGGTGTTCGCCTGGCCCGGTGCCGAGGTGGCCGTGATGGGCGCCAAGGCCGCGGTCGGGATCCTGCACCGCAAGAAGCTGGCCGCGGCGCAGCCCGGTGAGCGGGAGGCGCTGCACGCGCAGCTGGCCGCCGAGCACGAGCGGATCGCCGGCGGGGTCAACCGGGCGATGGAGATCGGCGTCGTGGACGCGGTGGTCGAGCCCTCGGAGACCAAGCGCCGGCTGGTCGCCGCACTCGCCGAGGCCCCGTCCGGCCGCGGCGCCCACGGCAACATCCCGCTCTGAGCCCCGCCGGGATCAGGTGAGGTGATCGTGCGTGCTCCTGGCTCACCGTGTGCGCTGAGCCAGGAGCACGCACGCTGAGCCAGGACGACGCTCAGCCCAGCACGACGCGACGCGGCCCGACCCCCCTCTGCAGACGGGGCCGGGCCGCGGTGCTGTCCGTCCAGCGCAGCGTGCGGACGGTCGGACCCGCTGCCCCCCGGGCTGAGCCGGCGAAGCCCGAGGGGCAGCGGGGTCCTCAGACGACCTGGTGCAACCAGGTGACGGGGGCGGCGTCACCGGCGTGGCGGTAGGCCTCGAGGTCCTCGTCCCAGGCGGAGCCCAGCAGGGTGTCGACGCCGTGCCGGAAGGCCTCGACCGAGGAGGCGGTGGCGGCGAGGTGCCGCAGCTGCTGCTCGCTGATGACCAGATCGCCGTTGGCGCTCACCGGGGAGCGGTGCACGCCGCGGCCGGGCACGTAGGACATCCGCTCGCCGTCGTTGCCGTGGCTGGCCTCCTCGGTGACCTCGAAGCGCAGCATCGGCCACTGCTTGAGGGCAGCCACCAGCTTCGCCCCGGTGCCGGGGACGCCCGTCCAGGCGACCTCGGCACGATAGGCACCGTGCGCCATGGGCTGGTCGGCCCACGACAGGGAGACCGGCGCGCCGACGACCCGCTCGAGCGCCCATTCGACATGCTGGCAGAGCGCCTTCGGGCACGAGTGCACGAAGACGACACCCTGGGTTGACCGTCGCTGCACGGCGCACCTCCATCGACTCGACTGACTCCGTCTTCCCCAACGGACCTGTCGTGCGGTGGACTGCTCTCGTACGTCGGCGGCTCGCAGAGCGACCGGTGCAGAGTTTGCCGGATCATGACCCGGTCGCGCCAGCCCGAGTTGCTGCGGATGAGACGTCCGGGGCGCGAGTGGTCCAGCGAGACGGCCATTCCCGCAGCTCAGCGACGATCTTGTTGCGACACGTGGACGATCTCACCCGACATCGTCCACCTGTCGGGATGGAGCACCGGCGGGTGGGCCGGCACAGCGCAGGCCGAGGAGAACAGTCAACACCGTCCGGGGCGGCCGCCGATAGGGGGCGCCGGTTGACCTCCCCGGCGTGACCAGCACCGCCCCGTCCCCCACCCGTGCGCTGGACACCGTCCCGACCCGGCTCTCGGCGCGGGCGGTGCTGCCCCGCCGGCACCGGGCGGCGGCATCGGCGCCGTCTCGGTCGACCGGCCGCGCCGACGTGACGATCGAGGTCACCCCGACCGGCTCCGTGCTGGGTCGAGCGTTGCGTCAGCCGCTGGGTCGCTCACCGGGGGACGCGGCGGGCGAGCCGCTCAGCAGGAGATCCGTGGTGGGGCGGGTGGGGCTCGAACCCACGACCCAGGGATTATGAGTCCCATGCTCTGACCGGCTGAGCTACCGCCCCCGCGCCGCCGACCTGCAGCAGCGACCCGGGCAGCCTACCGAGCCGGCCGCTCGCGCCCATGGGAGCGAGCGGCCGAGGTGGAGGAGCGGACCTCTGCCGAGGTCGAGCCCCGCACCGGCGCCGCGGCGAGGAGGGCGGCGAACCGCCCAGCACTGCCCAGGTCGCCCGTCGAGCAGCAGCCCCCGACCGCGACGCCGGCGGCCACCTCGCCAGCACCGCGCCGGAGCCCGTCGCACCCGCGGGCCGCCTGCCCCGATGCGGGGGCCGTGGGGCGGCTCCCCCGCACGGCCCGCGCCAGGCTCGGAGCCGGTGGATCCTCGCGCGGGCCCACCACCTCGGCGAACCGCTGACCCGGCGGACCGGCGCGCCGGGGCGATCCGGGGCGATCCGGGGCGATCCGGGGCGATCTGGGGCGATCCGGGGCGAGGATGAGGGCGTGCCCTTCGACTCGACCGTCAGCTACGCCGCGCCCCCGGACGCCGTGCTCGCCCTGCTCACCGACGAGCAGTTCCTCCGCGACCGCGCCGCGGCGCTGAACGCGCAGGTGCTGGAGATGACGGTCGCCGGACCCGACAGCACGGTCCGGATGTCCGCCCAGACCGCCGGCATCCCACCGGCGTTCGCCCGCTTCGTCGGCCCGGCGGTCGCCGTGGTCGTGCGTTCGGCCTGGGTGCCGGACGGCGCGGGCGGCCACCGCACCGATCTCGACGTGCGGTCGGAGGTCTTCGGTCGCGAGGTGCTGGTCACCGGCGAGCGGCGGCTGCGACCGGCGGCCGGCGGCACCGGCTCGACGGTCACCGGGGACGTGCGGGTCGACGCGCCGCTGGTCGGCCGGCAGGCGGAGAGCGCCGTCCGCGAGCTGATGGCGGTCGTCCTGCGCAAGGAGGACGAGCTGCTCCGCGAACGGCTGGGGTAGCCGGCAGCCGTCACCGGGCCAGCTGGGCACCCGGTCCGTAGCATCCCGGCGGAGGTGGGAGCCCGGACAGCTGCTGCCGGCCCCACCCCCGACGACGGAAGCGAGCCCATGGAGCCCAGCGACGACCTCGGCCCGGCCGGCCCGCCCCCGGCACCGGCATTCGGGGTCATCCCGGCCGTGGTGGCGCTGGTGCGCCTGCCGTTCGACCTGATCGTGCTGCTCGGCTACACGGTGCGCCAGCTCCCGCTGCTCATCCAGGACGTGCGCAGCACCGTCAACGGCCTCGCACGCCTGGTGAGCCACGGTGAGCGGGAAGGGGCGCTGCGGGAGCTCATCGACGAGCTCGCCCGCGCCGCCCGGGCGGACAGCGCAGGCGCGCTCGCGCACCTGCTGCGGTCGGCCGGTGACCTGTCCGCGGTGCGGGCGGAGTTGGAGCGGATCCGTGTGCAGGCAACGCGGGCCGGGTCCACCGACGTCCTCCGGGGCGACGGCGGGGGCTGAGCCCGGGCCGGACTGTCGGGAGGCCGCGCGAGGATGGCGGGCATGGTCGCCTTCTTCCTCCCGCGAGCCAGCGACGACGAGCAGGCCGAACGGCTCTACGACGCCCTCGCCGAGTTCGCCGGCTGCGAACCGGCCGCGCCCGGGCAGCGGGTCGCGTCGATCACCTTCGACACCGACGGCGCCCAGTGGGTCGCCGCCGTGGGCGAGCCGCTGACCGGCCGCCGGACGACTTCCCAGCTGCGCCGGGGCGAGCTGCTCGAGCGCACCGAGGAGCTGGGCTCCCCCAGCCGGGTGCTGGCGATCTACCCGGGCACGCCGTTCGTGGTGGTCACCGACGCCCAGCCGATCACCCCGGCCGCCTCGGAGTGGGCCAACCCGTTCACCGTCACCCCGAGCGCGGTGACCCTCTTCGACCGGTGAGTCAGCGGCCCTGGCGCTGCCGGTAGCGGGCGGCCCGCTTCTCGGCGGCCGCGCGTCGCCGCTCCGACTCCGCCGCAGTCCGGCCCACCGAGGCCTGGTCGCGCACGGCCTGGGCGGTGCCCGACGGGAAGCCGGCCTTCTTCACCCGGTTCTCGGTCGTCTCGGGCATGTAGGCGAAGGAGAAGATCAGCCCGAGCAGCAGCCCGCCGAGCGCGGTCATCCCGCGGATCCAGAACGGCCCGGGCACCAGGATCAGCACCAGCGCGATCGGCACCGACATCTGCACCAGCGCCCGCACGAGGTGCCGCTGACCCCAGGTGCTGGTCGTCGTGTCGTGCAGCACCCAGGCCCGGTGGCGCGCGGGCAGCCCGGCGCCCATGGCGTAGCCGAGCCACCGCAGCGGACCGGGCCGGTGCAGCTGCGTCCCGTCCTCGCTGGGCACGGGCTGCTCGGCAGGCACCCACCCTGTGTACAGCAGCGCGATGTGGGACGCCTGGGGCGGACCGGTACCGGAACGTGATCGCAAACCCTCCTCCCCCGGCCCGGAGAGGGCATCATCGCGTGCATGTTCCCGCTCGTCGCGGACGACGTCGTCCCCTTCGAGGACTGGACGGCCGCCGCCCGCGCCTCGCTGGGGTACCTGCACCGCACCGTCGGCCTGGACACCTGGGTGGTCACCCGGGTCCGGCCGCCGCACCAGGTGGTGCTGCTCTCCCACCCGGTCGACGCCGTGCTCAGCGGCACCGCCGTGCCCTGGGAGCAGACCTTCTGCCGCTCGATGGTCAGCGGCACCGGCCCCCGGGTGGCCACCGTCGCCGCCGTCGTCCCGGCCTACCGCGACCTGGTCACCCTGCACGGCGACCGGGTCGCCGCCTACCTCGGCGTCCCGCTGGTCACCCGGTCCGGCGAGCTGTTCGGCACCCTGTGCGGGATGGCGTCCCGCGCCCAGCCCCGCTCGCTGGCCCGGCACCTCCCGCTGGTCGAGATGACCGCCCGGATGCTCAGCACCCTGCTGCCTCCCGACGCCGGCTGACCCTCGGCGGGCGGCGGCGCGCAGCGACGACGGGGTACCGCCGGTAGCTGCCCGGCGCGGCGATGTCGCGGCCGGCCGGCTCCACCAGCGCCATCGCCATCGCCATCGCCATCGCCAGCAGGCGGGTCAGCCGGGAGGTGCGGCGGAACACCGATCCCCCGCCGGGGTCGGGCGCTGCGCGCAACCCACCGCCCGGGCGCGAGGCGTTTGGCCAGGTCGCGCGCGGAGCACCCACGTGATCATGACGACCGGGCCCGCGGAGGGCGAGCGGCTCGTCGGCGGGCGCTACCTGCTGGGCGCCGAACTCGGCCGTGGCGGCATGGGCGTGGTCTGGCTGGCCACCGACCAGGTGCTGCAGCGCGAGGTGGCGCTCAAGGAGATCACCTACCCGCTGCACCTGACCGACGACGAGCGCGCCGTGCTCCGCGAGCGCACCCTGCGCGAGGCGCGGGCCGCGGCACGGCTGGACGACCCGCACGTGGTCACCGTGCACGACGTCGTCGAGGAGGACGGCCGCCCGTGGCTGGTGATGGAGCACGTGCGCTCCCGCAGCCTGCAGCAGGTCCTGGAGGACGACGGGCCGCTGAGCCCGGCAGCCGTGGCGCAGATCGGTCTGGACGTGCTGTCGGCCATCACGGTCGCGCACGCCGCGGGCATCGTGCACCGCGACGTGAAGCCGGGCAACGTGCTGGTGGACGACGTCGACGGGCACGCCTGCCTCACCGACTTCGGCATCGCCACCTCGACCGACGACTCCTCGCTGACCGCACACGGGGCGGTGCTCGGCTCGCCGTCCTACATGGCGCCCGAGCGGGCCCGCGGTGAGCAGTCCACACCGGCGATCGACCTGTGGTCGCTGGGCGCGACGCTCTACACCGCCGTCGAGGGCCGCACCCCGTTCGACCGCGGCGCCCCGCTGGCGACGCTGCTGGCCGTGGTCGACGAGGAACCGGCGCCGATGCGCGCCGCCGGTCCGCTCGGCCCGGTGCTGGACGGGCTGCTCACCAAGGACCCGGACGCGCGGATGACCGCGGCCCAGGCCCGGCGCGAGCTGGAGCAGGTCGCCGCCGGGGTCGATGCCGCGCCGGCCGGCCGGCGCGCCCCGGTGTCCGGCGGTGCGGCGGCGGCACACGGCGGACAGGTCGAGCGCTTCGACCTGGCCGACCTGCTGGCGCTGGCCTCCTCGTCGAGGGCGGTGGTCAGCACGGCCGTGCGCGGCGCGCGGCACCAGGTGCGTGACGCCACCGACCGCCGCCGTGCCGACGCCGAGGCGGCAGCGACCCGCACCCGGCACGAACGGCGCGCCGCGGTCAAGCAGCGCCGGCTGCGGTTCAAGCGGCGCTGGGTCGTCGTCCCGATGGTGCTGCTCGGGCTGCTCGTGCTGCTCGTCGCAGGGGTGCTCGCGCTGCTGGTCACCGGGGCCGTGGAGCTGTCCTGAGCCGCGGACGACTGCCCCGGCGGAACGGCGGGTAGGCCGCAGGCATGGAGAGCCGTGATCTGCTGCTGACCGCGTTCGACACCATCGAGGAGGTCGTCCGCGGGACGGTCGACGGGATCGACCCGGCGCTGCTGACCGCACGCGTCGACCCCGACGCCAACACGATCGCCTGGCTGGTCTGGCACCTGAGCCGGGTGCAGGACGACCACGTCTCCGAGGTCGCCGGCACCGAGCAGGCGTACACGGCGAACGGCTGGGCCGACCGGTTCGCCCTGCCGTTCGAACCCGGCGCCATCGGCTACGGTTTCAGCAGCGAGGACGTCGCGGCCACCGCCGTCACCGACCCGCAGCTGCTGGTCGGCTACCACGCCGACGTGCACCGCCGGACCGCGGACTTCCTGCGCACGCTGTCGGCCGACGACCTCGACCGGGTCGTCGACGAGAACTGGAGCCCGCCGGTGACCCTCGGCGTCCGGCTGCTCAGCGTGATCGGCGACGACCTGCAGCACGCCGGTCAGGCCGCGATCGTGCGCGGGTTCCTCGAGCGGCGGTGAGCGCGTGGGGTCAGCCGGCGTGCCGCAGCGGCACCGCGGTGCGCCGGCGGCACTCGGGGCAGGCGGACCGGCCGGAGCTGAGCCGCTCCCAGACCTGGGAGCCCCACACCTGCACGATGGCACCGCAGACGGCCAGCTCCACCTCACCGTCGAGCTCGTCGGTGGGGCGGTGGGCCTCCACCGCGTGCCAGGACATCGGCTGGTCGGCCGGCTGGGCCCAGGAACGCCGGTCGGGTCGAGCGAAGCCCACGGCGTAGGCGTTCCCGCGCTGAACTGTGGTCACGGGTCCGGCTGTGCCCTGCACCACGTCATCTCAATCATCTGCCGCCGGGCTGTCCCGCCCGCTCGGTCCCCCGTCCTGGTGAGCGACGGCGCCGGCACCTGAAGGCCGGCACCGGGCGCACCGATGTCCACACCGTGGACCTCCTCCTCGACGCCACCCGTGACCGGCCTGCGCTGCTGGTCCGGTGGCCCCGCCGATCCGCACCCGTCCTGCTCGGGGTCCTGGCGGTGGCCACCACGGCGGTACCGGCCACCCGGGTCCCCGCCATGCTCACGCTGAGCGCGCTGGCCGTCGTCGCACAGCTGGTCGGGGTGGCCAGGAACCGGCCGGAGCGCCGCCGGCCATGGCTGGCCGTCGCGCTGATGCTGGCTCTCTGGACGGCCGGGATGTCCGTGGCGGCGCGCATCGGAACGGACCGGGCCACCGGCGGCCTGCTGATCGAGGCCGGCGGCCTCGTGGCGGCAGGCCTGGTGGCCGGCCTGTTCCTCCGGCACGGCCGGGGCCCGACGTCGCCGCGCCGCGCCGCGCGCCGTGGGGAGGCGCTCGGCCGCCGGGTGGACCAGCTGGTGGTGGCGTCCATCGTCACGCTCGGCGCGGCACAGGTGGTCGTCACCGGCGTGGCGACCGGCCTGGACCGGCAGACCTGGGCCGCGGCGATCGCCCCGCTCGACGTGGTCCTCTTCTGCCTGCTCCTGCGGTTCGCCGTCTCGCGGGCCCGGCTGCCCGTGGCCGGCCGGCTCTGGCTCGGTGGAGCCCTGGTGACCGCCGTCTACGACACGCTGGTCACCACCGGCGGCTCGCGCATCGCCGCACCGGACAGCGGGCTGAGCGTGCTGTGGGCCGTCGCGGCCTGCCTGTTCATCGCTGCGCCCCTGCACCCGGACATGGGCGACGTCTTCAGCCGGGCCACCCTGCAGAGCCGGCGGACGGAGTCCTCCCGGCTGCTCGGGCTGGCCCCGCTCGCCGTTGCACCGGTCGGCCTGTACGCCATCGGTGGCACCGGTGTCGGCACCCGGCTGCCCACGCCGGTGTACCTGTGCGTCACCGCGACCCTCACCGTGCTGGCGATCGTCCGCGGCGCCCAGGCGGTGCGCGGCAGCGAGCGGCGGGCCCAGCAGGACCCGCTGACCGGCGTCGCCAACCGCCGCGGCCTGGCCACCGCCTTCGACCGGGTGCTGGGTGCCGTCCCCGCGCAGCCCGGGCCCCCGGCACGACTGCTCGGCCGGCTCTGCCTGCTCGACGTCGACGACTTCAAGCAGGTCAACGACACCTTCGGCCACGAGGCCGGCGACCGGCTGCTGCGCACCATCAGCCAGCGCCTGGTCGCGGTCGTCGGCTCCGGCGGCACCGTGGCCCGCTCCGGCGGCGACGAGTTCATCCTGCTGCTGGGGCCGGAGGGGCCGCTCCCGGAGCGGGTGCTCGCCGCCGTCTTCGAACCCCCGTTCGACCTGGGGACGGCGTCGGCCCCGCAGCCCCGCCGGGTCCGGGCCAGCGCCGGCTGGACCGCCGTCACCGCGGACAGCGAGCTGGCGCACGCCCTGGCCGACGCGGACGTCGCCCTGTACGCCGCCAAGCGGACCGGCAAGAACGCCGTGACCGCCTTCGCGCCCTCGCTGCGCGCCGACGTCCTGGGGCGGCTCGCGCTGGTGGACGACCTGCGCCAGCTGCTCGCCGGCACCGGCGGGGGACGGCTGCAGGTCCGCTACCAGCCGCTGGTCTCCCTCGCCGACGACCGCATCGTCGGGTGCGAGGCGCTGGTGCGCTGGCAGCACCCCGAGCTGGGCCTGATCGTCCCCGACACCTTCCTGGACCTGGCCGAGGAGCACGGCCTCGGCGCCCAGATCGACGCCGAGGTGCTGACCCAGGCGGTCGCCCAGCTGGCCCGCTGGGACGCCGCCGGCCTGCCCCGGCTGTTCGTCAGCGTCAACCTGGGCCGCTCGAGCATGCTCGACCCGCTGCTGGCGGCGGGGGTGCGGGCCGCCCTGCTGGGCGCCGGCCTGCCCGCCGACCGGCTGCACCTGGAGATCACCGAGCACGCCGAGCTGCCGCCGACCGCCGGTGCCGAGACCCTGCGGACGCTGGCCGAGGCCGGCGTCCGGGTGAGCCTGGACGACTTCGGCATCGGCTACACCTCGCTGGACTACCTGCGCCGCTACCCGGTCAGCACGCTCAAGCTGGACCGCTCGATCACCGAGCCGCTGCAGCACGACGCCACCTCCGCGCTGCTGAGCGGGGTCGTCCTGCTGGCCGGCTCGCTCGGGATCGAGGTGCTGGCCGAGGGCATCGAGACCGAGGTGCAGAAGGCGCGGCTGACCGGGCTCGGCGTCGGGCTCGGGCAGGGCTACCTGCTCGCCCGGCCGCTGACCGCCGAGGACTTCGCCGACCTGGCCCGGCCCCGCGCGCACGTCGGGGAACCGGCGCTCACCCGCTGACCCGACCCGCCGTGTGGCCGGTGGTGCAGCTGGGGCACCCCCCGTGCGGTGCCCGGGCGCGGGCCCCCGTCCGAGCCCGGGCCCGCCGGCCGGGAACGGGCAGGTCCAGCGCGTTCCCGGCCACGTCTTGGCGACATCAGCCGAAGGCCGGGCACGTCGTTCGTGGGACCTGCAGCACATCCCGGGCCGGACGGGTGCCGATGATGGCGACATGTCACGTCGGCTCGCCACGATGCGGACCTCGACCGAGCAGCAGGTCGCGGCCCACCCGTCCCTCTCGCCCTGGTGGCGGTCGGCGGTCGTCTACCAGGTCTACCTGCGGTCCTTCGCCGACAGCAACGGCGACGGCATCGGCGACCTGGCCGGCCTGCGCGCGAAGCTGCCCTACCTGTCCTGGCTGGGCGTCGACGCGCTGTGGATCAACCCGCACTACCCCTCCGGCGGCGCGGACGGCGGCTACGACATCGCCGACTACCGGGCCGTCGACCCCGACTACGGCGACGTCGCCGACCTCGAGGCGCTGGTCGCCGACGCCCGCCGGCTGGGCCTCAAGGTCGTGCTCGACGTCGTCCCCAACCACACCTCCGACCAGCACCCGTGGTTCCAGGCGGCGCTGGCCGACCCCGATTCGCCCGAGGCGTCGCGCTACCACTTCGCCCCCGCGTCGGCGGAGCCGCCGAACAACTGGCAGTCCCTCTTCGGCGGGCCGGCCTGGTCGCGCACGCCCGACGGCCGCTGGTACCTGCACCTGTTCGCCCCCGAGCAGCCCGACCTGAACTGGCGCGACCCGGCCGTGGCCGCCGACTTCGAGAAGACCCTGCGGTTCTGGCTGGACCGCGGCGTCAGCGGCTTCCGCGTCGACGTGGCCTACGGGCTGTTCAAGGACGCCGAGCTGCGGGACAACCCGGGGACGTACTCCCCCACCCTGTTCGGGCACGGCCCGGAGCAGGCGATGACCTGGAACCAGCCCGAGGTGCACGACGTGTGGCGCCGGTGGCGCGCGGTCTGCGACGAGTACCCGGACACCATGATCGTCGGCGAGGTGTGCCTGGCCGACCCCCAGCAGGTGGCGCTGTACTCCCGCCCCGACGAGATGCACCAGTCGTTCTGCTTCCGGCTGCTGAAGTCCGGCTGGTCGGTGGACGCGTTCGCCGACGGCGTGCGCAGCGCGCTCGATGCGTTCGGTGCCGTCGGCGCCCCGGTCTCCTGGGTGCTGGGCAACCACGACAAGGACCGCCAGGTCACCCGCTTCGGCGGCGGCGCGCTCGGCACCGCCCGGGCCCGCGCGGCGGCGCTGCTGATGCTCTCACTGCCCGGCTCGGCCTACCTCTACGCCGGCGACGAGCTGGGACTGCCGCAGGCCGTCGTCCCCGACGAGGCGAAGACCGACCCGATCTTCTTCCGCAGCGGCGGCGCCCGCGCCGGCCGCGACGGCTGCCGGGTGCCGATGCCGTGGAACGACTCGACCGGCGTCGGCTTCTCCCCCGACGGTGCGGCCGAGCCGTGGCTGCCGATCCCCGCCGACTGGTCCGGCTACGCGGTGTCGAACCAGACCCGGGACGGCGGCTCGATGCTCACCCTCTACCGCCGGGCGCTGGCGCTGCGGGCCGCGACCCCGGCCCTGGGCTCGGGCGACGCGACGGTCGAGACCGCCGGCGACGTCCTCACCGTGCACTGCACCGGGGACGACGGCGACGTGCGCTGCGTGGTCAACATGGGCGCCGAGACCGTGCTGGTGCGGACGACGGGGACGGTGCTGCTGGCGTCGTCGACGTCGGTGCGCCAGTCGCCGGGCAGCGTCGCGCTCCCGCCGAACACCGCGGCCTGGATCAGCGCGGACTGAGGGCCGCCCGCGGGGGCGACGGGCACGCTCGCCTCCGCGGATGCGCGTGCACAGCTGGACCAGCGATGTAATGCGGCGTACATCGCTGGGAAGTACGCGGCTCCTAGCGTCTCCGGGCACGCGGAGAACGCCACCTCGGCGCCCTCCCGCCCGACCCGGGAGACCCACATGGTTCAGAGCGAAGCGGTGCACAACCCGCCTGCGCACGGCTCATCGGCTGCGACCCACGGCACCGACCGCGGCGTCGATGCGGCCACCCGGGAGACGCTGGAGGACTACACCCTCCGCTTCGCCCCCCGGCACTACCGCAAGTGGACACCGGCCGTGGTCGGGATCTCCGCACTGGGCGGCATCGCCTACCTCGCCGACTTCGCGATCGGCGCGAACATCGGCATCTCCTACGGTACGACGAACGCGCTGTGGGGCATCGCCATCTTCGCCGTCGTCGTCCTGCTGACCGGTTTCCCGCTGGCCTACTACGCGGCCCGGTACAACCTGGACCTGGACCTGATCACCCGCGGCAGCGGCTTCGGCTACTACGGCTCGGTGGTCACCAACGTCATCTTCGCGACCTTCACCTTCATCTTCTTCGCCCTCGAGGGCGCGATCATGGCCCAGGGGCTGGAACTCGGGCTGGGCATCCCGCTGTGGGTGGGCTACGCCCTGTCGACGCTGGTCATCTTCCCGCTGGTCATCTACGGGATGAAGGTGCTCACCAAGCTGCAGCTGTGGACGACGCCGCTGTGGCTGATCCTGATGGTGCTGCCGTTCGTCTACCTGGTGGTCAGCCACCCGGAGTCGGTGGGCGCGTTCTTCGAGTACCGCGGTGAGGACGACCAGTCGGCCGATGTCGGCTCGGCGCTGCTGGCCGCCGGCGTCTGCCTGTCGCTGATCGCGCAGATCGCCGAGCAGATCGACTACCTGCGCTTCATGCCACCGCGCACGCCGGAGAACTCCCGCACGTGGTGGACCTGGGTGCTGCTGGCCGGACCGGGCTGGGTGCTGTTCGGGGCGGCCAAGCAGGTCATCGGGCTCTTCCTGGCGGTGTACATCATCGCCAACATCAGCGACGGCGCGGCGATCGCCAACCAGCCGGTCCACCAGTTCCTGGAGATCTACCGGGACATCATGCCGAACTGGCTGGCGCTGACCCTCGCCGTCGTCCTCGTGGTGATCAGCCAGGTGAAGATCAACGTCACCAACGCCTACTCCGGGTCGCTGGCCTGGACGAACTCCTACACCCGGGTCACCCGGCACTACCCGGGCCGGCTGGTGTTCCTGGGGGTCAACCTCGTCATCGCACTCGTGCTGATGGAAGCCAACATGTTCGACTTCCTGAACACGGTCCTGGGCTTCTACGCCAACTGCGGCATCGCCTGGATCGTGGTGGTGGCGAGCGACATCGCGATCAACAAGCACCTGCTGAAGATCTCGCCCAAGGAACCGGAGTTCCGCCGCGGGATGCTCTACGCGGTCAACCCGGTGGGCTTCGGCTCGATGCTCATCTCGGCCGGCGTGTCGATCCTGGTCTTCTTCGGTGGGCTCGGCGAGGGCATCCGGCCGTACTCCCCGCTGGTGGCGATCGTGCTCGCCCTGGTGTTCCCGCCGGTCATCGCCCTCGCCACCAAGGGCCGGTGGTACCTGCGCCGCGCCGACGACGGCATCGCGGCGCCGATGTACGACCAGCTGGGCAACCCCTCCGGGGAGACGATGACCTGCCACGTCTGCGAGCAGGACTACGAGCGCCCGGACATGGCCGCCTGCCAGGCCCACGGCGCGCACATCTGCTCGCTGTGCCTGTCCACGGACCGCACCGGTGCGCACGTGCTGCCCGAGCAGTCGATGGCCTCCTCGCCGTCGGCCACGACCACCCGCTGACCGGGGAGTCGCGGCACCGACCGGTGCCGCGACGCCCGCCCGTCCCGGTCGCCCTCTCCCCCAGCTGCGACGAAGGAGAACCGCCATGCCCGAGGTCATCTTCGAGGTCGACCGGGACCTGAGCGTGTCGATGCGCGACCAGGTGGTGCCCGGCCACAACCGCTGGCACCCCGGCATCCCGCCGGCCGCCACCATCCGCGCGGGGAAGAGCTACCGGATCGAGTGCAAGGACTGGACGGACGACCAGGTCCGCAACAGCGACGACGCCGATGACATCCGGGACATGGACCTCGACCCGTGCCACATGCTCAGCGGCCCGTTCGCCATCGAGGGCGCCGAGCCCGGCGACCTGCTCGTGGTCGACATCGTCGGCATCGGGCCGTTCGAGGAGCAGCCCTGGGGCTACACCGGGGTGTTCGCCAAGGAGAACGGCGGCGGTTTCCTCACCGACCACTCACCTGGGGCAGCGAAGGCCATCTGGGATTTCGACGGCATCTGGACCAGCTCCCGGCACGTTCCCGGCGTCCGCTTCATCGGCAACTCCCACCCCGGACTGTTCGGCTGCGCCCCGTCCCCGGACCTGCTGGCCGAGTGGAACCGGCGCGAGCAGGCGCTGATCGACCAGAACCCCGACCGGGTCACCGGCGACGTCCCGGCCCACCCCGGCGATGTCCCCGGCGCACCCCAGGACCCCGCCCTCGCCCTGCCCCCGCTGCCCCGGGGGGCGCTGCTGGGCAGCCTGAGCGGGAGCGCGTTCGACCAGGCCGCCGCGGTCGCCTGCCGCACCATCCCGCCCCGCGAGCACGGCGGCAACGTCGACATCAAGGACCTCGGCGTCGGCAGCCGGGTGTACCTGCCCGTCTACGTCCCCGGCGCCCACTTCTCCATCGGTGACCTGCACTTCGCCCAGGGCGACGGGGAGATCACCTTCTGCGGGGCGATCGAGATGCCCGGGTACATCGATCTGCACTTCGACCTGATCAAGGGCGGGATGGACCGCTACAAGCAGTCGATGCCCTTCTTCAAGCCCGGCCGGGTCGGGCCCGACTACTCGGAGTTCATCACCTTCGAGGGGATCAGCGTCGAGGACGGCCGGAACTACTACATGAACGCAACGGTCACCTACCGCCAGGCCTGCCTGAACGCGATCAACTACCTGATGCCGGCGATGGACTGGACGTTCGAGCAGGCCTACCTGTTCCTCGGCGCCGCGCCCGTCGAGGGGCGCATCGGCGGCGTCGTGGACATCCCGAACAGTGCGGTGTCGCTGAGCATCCCGCTGTCGATCTTCGACCGGAACATCCTCCCCCGCGGTGCCGGCGGCGGCCGCGACCTGACCGCCGACTGAGCCTCGGGACAGGACACCGCTGTGCCCGTGTACCAGTTCCGCTGCCCCACGTGCGGCCCGTTCGACCTGCAGCGCGCCATGCGGCAGAACACGGACGCCGCCGCCTGCCCCACCTGTGCCGGCGCGTCACCCCGCAGCTACGCCATCGGTGGGGCGATCGGCGTGACCGGGCCGCTGCACGATGCCGGCCGGGCCGACCGCGGACGGGTCGACCGGGCCCGCAGCGGCGAGCCGACGGTCACCGCCGGCCCGGTGGGGCGGCGGCTCCCCCGCTCCGGCGGCCACGTCCACTGATCCCCTGGACCGCGCACCACGGCTGCACCGGTCACCGAGGAGCGTCCCGTGGGCCCACCGGTGGCGCCGGAACTCCCTGGGGCAGCGCCGACGCGGTCGGCACCTTTGGTGAGGCCCAGCAGGAGACGCGGACACCGGACGCCGCGCTCGTCCTGCCCGGCCCCGCGGTGACCCTCGCGCTGGCCGGGATGGGCGACCACATCCCGAACATGCTCCCCCTGGTACCGCTGGCGCTGGCCGCGAGGACGGCTGCGGACGCCGCCGGTAGCGGTCCACCCGGTGGTCGGGCGGGTCGGTCCCCTGCTGGCTACTCGCCCAGCGTCCGGGCAGCCTCGGCGATGTCGCTCGCGGTGAGGGTCGAGACGTCGTCCCGATCGAGGTCGTCGACGCTCTTCGCCTCGTCGCGGGTCAACCGCAGGGCCTGGCGGTTGAGCGCCTGCTCGAACAGCGTGCGGGCGAAACGCGCGTTGCCGGACTCCTGGTCGGAGGTGAGGCCACCGAGAGTGCGGCGCAGCGTGGCCGCGGCACCGGGCTCCAGCACGTACTCGTGCTGGAGGACGACGCCGGTGAAGATGGCCTCGAGCTCCGCGGTGGAGTAGTCGGGGAAGTCGATCTCCCGGGCGAAGCGCGAGCGGAGGCCCGGGTTGGAGGCCAGGAACGCCTCCATCAGCCGGGGGTAGCCGGCCACGATCACCACGAGGCGGTGGCGGTGGTCCTCCATGCGCTTGAGCAGGACCTCGATCGCCTCCGGCCCGAAGTCGATCCGGCCGTCGGACTCCGGGGACAGCGAGTACGCCTCGTCGATGAACAGGACGCCGTCGAGCGCTCTGCGGATCACGCGGTCGGTCTTGATCGCGGTCGACCCGACGTACTGCCCGACCAGGGCGGCCCGGTCGACCTCCACCAGGTGGCCCTTCTGCAGCAGGCCGACCGCCCGGTACATCTCGGCCAGCAGCCGGGCGACCGTGGTCTTGCCGGTGCCCGGGTTGCCGAGGAACACCAGGTGCTGGGACGTCGCCGCCTCGGGCAGGCCGTGCTCCTTGCGGCGGGCCTGCACCTGCAGGAAGGCGACGAGCGCCTGCACCTGCTCCTTCACCGCCTCCAGCCCGATGAGGCCGTCGAGCTCGGCCTGGATCTCCGCGAGCGGCCGGGCCGGGCCCGAGCGGCCGCCGAAGAGGTCGTTCATCAGGTCGTCGACGCCGCGGATGCCGGGGCGCGGGAGCTGCTCGCCCAGGCGGCCGACGGTCTCGCGGAGGTCGTCCAGCGACTTGCGGTTGGACGGCATCTCACAAGCGTAAGCGCCCCAGGGACAGCGGGCTCGTCGTCGTGAGCCGATCGGCGGCGGCGAAGGGGATCAAGCACCGGAGACCCAGAGGTGGCCGTGCGGCGACAGTGAAGAGGTTCCCGACCGGCGTCTCCGCTCGCCGGGGCAGCGCCTGCACCGGCCGGGTACTAGACTAGATGCGTGCCTACACGCATTGGTTTTTCCGGTGCAGGACCGCTGGACGACCTGGCGGAGCGGCTGCGCGTCGTCGCAGCACGGATCGACCGGCTGTCCTCCCGCGAGGTCCTGGCCGGCACGCTGACACGGACGCAGTTCCTCGTTCTCGGTGCGCTGGCCCGCCACGACCACCTGCGCGTCAGCGACCTGGCGAGCCGCGAGGGCCTCAACCAGACGATGGTCTCCCGCACGCTCGGCGGGCTGGAGGGGTCGGGATGGGCCCAACGCTCCCCCGACCCCGCGGACGGGCGCGCCGTGGTCGCCGCGATCACCGATGCCGGGCGCCGGCTCCACGAGCGGTTGCAGCAGGAACGGGCAACGTTGATCCAGGCGCACCTCGACGAGCTGGCTCCGGAGGACACCGCCGCGCTCGCAGCCGCGCTCCCCCTGCTCGAGGGGCTGGCCGCCCACCTGCTGCACCGGCGCACCGACGTCTCGGCCTCACCGTGACCGCCCTGGCGGCGGTGCGGGCGTCGACCGGCGCGGCCTTCTCCGCGCTGCAGGTGCCGAACTTCCGCCGCTACACGGCCGGACAGGGCATCTCCCTCATCGGCACCTGGATGCAGCGGGTCGCACAGTCGTGGCTGGTGCTGGAGCTGACCGGTTCGGGCACCGCCGTCGGCCTCGTCGTCGCCCTGCAGGCACTGCCCGTCCTGCTGCTCGGACCGTACGGCGGGCTGGTCGCCGACCGGCTCGACAAACGCCGGCTGGTCATCGTCCTGCAGGTCACGATGGGGGTCCTGGCGCTGGTGCTGGGGCTGCTCACGACGACCGGGCGGGTCGACCTGTGGCACGTGTACGTGCTGGCCGGCCTGCTCGGCGTGGCCACGAGCTTCGACAACCCGGCCCGGCAGTCCTTCCTGCTGGAGATGGTCGGCCCCGAGCACGTCCGCAACGCGGTCAGCCTCAACGCCGTCCTGACCAACGTGGCCCGGGCTGTCGGGCCGGCTGTCGCCGGCGTCCTCATGGCGACCGTGGGGACCGGGGTGTGCTTCCTGCTCAACGCCGCCACCTTCGCGACGGTGGTGGTGTCGCTGACGATGCTGGACACCGCACAGCTGCACCCGTCCCCGCCGGCCGTCCGCGCCCCCGGCCAGCTCCGCGCCGGGTTCGGGCACGTCCGCCGGACCCCCGAGCTCGCGGTCCCGCTGCTCATGATGGCGATCGTGGGGTGCCTGGCCTTCGAGTTCCAGATCGTCCTGCCGGTCGTCGCCCAGGAGACCTTCGGCGGCGGTTCTCAAGCCTTCGGGCTGCTGACCGCGGCACTGGGGCTGGGGTCGGTGATCGGTGGTCTGCTCTATGCCGGGCGAGGCCGCGGCGGCGCTGCCGTGATGGTCGTCTCGGCCGTCCTCTTCGGCCTGTCGCTCGCCGGCACGGCCGTGGCGCCGAGCCTGCCGGTCGCCCTGGTCGCACTCACGGTGACCGGAGCCGTCAGCGTGGTGTTCCAGTCCACGGGCAACACCACGCTGCAGCTGAACGCCTCGCCGTCCATGCGGGGCCGGGTGATGGCACTGTGGTCGGTCGCCTTCCTCGGCACGACGCCGATCGGTGGCCCGATCGCCGGGCTGGTCAGTGACGCGTGGGGCGGCCGGGCCGGACTCGCCCTGGGCGCGATCGCCTGCTTCGTCGCTGCCGGGGTCGGCGCACTGACCCTGCGACGGGCGCGACCGGCTCTCCCGGTCGGGCAGGCCGCTCCCGGGTGAGCTCCCGCCAGGAGCGGCCCGGCTGTGGGAGGCCGCATCGGCCGGCGACGGGATCGCCGGTCGGCCGGGCCCGCTGATCACCGCAGCCGCGGCAGCACCTCGTCGCCGAACTGCCGCAGCGAGTCGCGCACCTCGGCGACCGTGCCCCGGTTGGCCAGCCAGACGCGCCGGACCCCGGCCGCGTGCAGCTGCTGGAGGCGCTCCACCCAGCCGTCGGCGTCCCCGGCGAGGCCCCACCGCTGGTAGGCGAAGTCGGCCAGCCCGAGCCGTGTCATCAGCTCCTCGTTGCCACCACCTGATCGTTGGTGGTCGGCCAGGGCATAGCCGGCGACGAACTCCCCGATCGCGGCACGATGGCGTTCGGGGACGTGTCGCCCCTCCACGCCGGCGCGCATGCTGTGGTGCAGGATCGAGGCCAGCGAGGGCAGCAGGCGCTGCCGGGCGACCCGGGGATCGGCGTGCAGGTAGCTGCGCACGGTGAACCACGGCTCCACGGCATCCGCGGACCGCCCCTCATCGAGCGCTCCGGCACGGACCCGGGCCAGCGAGTCCTCGACGACGTCCGCGGTCAGGCCGGTGCCGATCGACACCGCGTCGGCGATCCGCCCGGCGAGGTGCAGCATCTTGGGCCCCTCGGCCCCGACCGAGATCCGGGCTGTCGTCGCCCGCTCGGGGAAGCACCGGATAGTCCGCCCGTCGAACGGCGCCTCGCCGACGGACAGCAGTCCACGGATGCAGCGCACGTACTCCTCCAGGCGCGCCCGGGAGGCCGGCTTGCGCCCGACGCTGGCGACGCTGGAGTCACCGGTCGCCACCTCCACGAAGGCGTGCCCGTCGGTGATCGCGTCGACGGTCGTCAGGAGGGCCGCGGCGAGCTGCGGGTCACGGGTCCACGGGTTCGTCGGGCGCATCCCGACGAAGCACCGCCGAGCACCGAGCGCCAGCATCGTCACCCGGGACGCGGCCTCGCTCAGCCGGACACCGGTGTCCCCGGTGCCGATGGTGTGCAGTCCGCAGTCGTCGGCCATGGCCGCCAGCTCGACGACCTCCTTCGCATCCCGCCGGGTGAGCGGCGGACCGGTGAAGGTGAACTGCATGGCGATGTCCATGTCCGTGCCCACCTTCACCGGTCAGCACCCCGTCCGTGGCGGCGCCGGGGCCGGGGCTGGTGCGACCGGGCCCACTCAGCGCTCGGGTACGACGACGACGCCGTCGGCGTCGACGTGCACCACGTCCCCCGGGGTGAAGACGGCACCACCGATCTCCACGCTGGTGCCCACGGCACCCGTGCCCACCTTGCCGCTGCGCCGGGGGTTGGAGCCGAGCGCGACGAGCCCGAGGTCGATCGTGCGCAGCTCCTCGACGTCGCGGACGGCGCCGTGCACCACCACCCCGGCCCATCCCCGGCCGGCGGCCAGGCGCGCCATGTCGTCGCCCATCAGGGCCGTCCGCAGCGATCCGCCACCGTCCACCACCAGCACCCGACCCGCCCCGGGTTCGGAGAGCGTGCTGCGCACCAGCACGTTGTCCTCGAAGCAGCTCACCGTCTGGATCGGGCCGGCAAACCGCGCCCGCCCGCCGAACTGGCGGAACGACACGGCGGCGGTCATGACCACCGCCTCGAACTCGTCGCAGACGTCGGCGGTGGGACGGGGGTCGGTCATCGTCGTACTCCTCGGCGCGGGCACGACGCCCGTCAGTGCTCGTTCGGGGACCTGCGGCCGGCCGGCCGCAGGCGCATGTGGCGGCTCAGCACGCTGCGCGCCGTCCGGATCTCGACCATGGCCAGGCCGGGCTCCAGCGCCTCAGCGGGCACGGTCGCCGGCTCCTCGCCGTCGATCGTCCACGCGCGTGCCCCGAGGGCCCGCCCGAGGACCGCCAGGTCCGGTGGTGCGACGAGGGCCATGTGCGCGTCGTCGCCCTCCATGAGCAGCCGCTGGTACTCGGTGCCCAGCGCCTGGTCGTTCAGGACGAACAGCGTGACGTCGACCCCCGCACGTGCGGCGGTCTCGACCTCCTGGGCGTGCATCATGAAACCGGCGTCACCCTCGAACACGACCACCTTGCGACCCGGCGCGCCACAGGCCGCGCCGATCGCCGAGGGCAGGGCCTGACCGATCGACCCGAAGCCCTGCGCGGTGAAGAACTGGCCCGCCGGAGGGGCGGTCACGAACGCCGAGACGAAGCCGGAGCAGTGCCCGTTGCTGACGATGACGACCGCGTCGGGTGGGATCGCCGCGCTGATGGCCGTCAGCGCCCGGCGGGGGTCGACGGTGCCTGCGGGGATCTCCGGGGAGAAGTCGCGCAGGTCCTGTTCCCAGCACTGTGCCGACGACCCCACCGGGGCGAACCACGGCGCCCGCCGGGTCGACTCCGCGGCGGCGAGCTCCAGCAGCGCGCCCAACGTCGCCTCGGCGTCCCCGCGGAGCACCTCGGCGCCCGAACCGGCGCCGTCCTCCATGGCCTCACGGGTGATCTGCAGGACGCGCGCCCCCTGGAACAGCCGCTGGGACTGGGTGGTGCTGCGGCCCATGCTCGCGCCGACGGCGACGACGAGGTCGGCGTCCCGCAGCAGGTGCTCGGCGGCCGGGTGCGACAGCCCGCCCGCGATGCCGAGGTCCAGCGGGTGCCCGTCGAAGAGGCCCTTCGCCGGGAGCGTCGTCGCCAGCCCGACGCCGAGCTGGTCGGCGATCGCGGTGGCGAGCGTGCGCGTACGGCCGCCCACCGCCCCGCGACCGGCGATGAGCACCGGCCGTTCGGCCTGCACCAGGGCGTCCAAGAGCGCTCGAGCGGCGTCCGCGGTGTCCGCTGCCGTCGGCTGGTCCTCCGCCGGCGCGTCCACCGCCCCAGCACGGTCCGCCGGTCCGGCCGGCGGGCTGGTGAAGAGGTCGGCCGGCACACCCAGGACCACCGGCCGGGACGCGAGCCGGGCCGTCGCGAACACCTCGTCGAGCACCGCGGCCGGGTCCTCCCCCTGCGACAACCGGCGGTAGGGCGCCTCGCACGCGGAGACGAACGCCTCCTGGTCGAACCGCTGGGCGCCCTGGTAGCCCGACGGCGTCTCCGCGACGAGGAGCACGAGCGGCGACCGGCTGCGTGCCGCCACGACCAGGGACGTCGCGGTGTGGGTCAGTCCCGGCCCGTGCGTCACCGAGCAGATGCCGACCCCTCCGGAGGACCAGCCGTACCCCTCGGCCATGGCGACCGCAGCGCTCTCGTGCCGGACCTCCACGACGTCCACACCGCGGTGCTGCAGCGCGATCAGGAAGTGCATGTTCCCGTCGCCCATCAGACCGAAGACGTGGGTGCAGCCCTGACGGCGGACAGCCTCGGCCAGGACCTCCGCCGTCGTGGCCGCCGTGGTGGCGCTGTAGGTGGTCACGGTCGCCGTCACGACCGGCCCATCCGCTGGACGCCGGCCGGGACGGTCGTCGCGGCGTGCCCTGCTGACGGGGCACGGCCGGCCTGCTGCGATGACGAGCACATGCTGGGGTTCCTCCTGATGTCGTGGTCGGTGGCCGGTCGGGGGCTAGCGGACGGCGCTGGCCCCGGCGACCGAGGCGGCCCGGTCGTCGGCGGCGGGCAGGCCCGGCTCGCCCTCCTGACCGGCGGCGGCCACCTCGGCAGCGGACTCGCCCGGGTCGCGGTGGAACCAGGCGAGGTTCTCCGGGGGGACCACGAGCAGCCCCTCCTCGCCGGTCCGCGGCGACGACGAGGCCGGCCCTGTCACCGCCTGCACGCGCAGCACGTGCTCCCCCGCCGCGTACCGGAGCTCGAAGTGGTCGCCGAGGAACTCGCTCGACACCAGGCGCGCACGGATGGTGTTCGGTGCGATCGCCGTCGTGGGAGCTGCGTCTGCCGCCACCCGAGCCCACTCGGGCCGGAAGACCACCGAGACCTGGTCACCGCGGGCCGGCACCTCCTGCGGAGCTGCGATGGCGATGTCCAGGGCCGTCCCGGGCCCCAGCGTCGGCGTCTGCACCGTGAAGCTGTCCGCGGTCGTGGCGACGACCACGCCCGGGACCACGTTCGCCTCGCCCACGAAGGTCGCGACGAACCGGTTGGCCGGCCGGTGGTACAGCGTCCAGGGATCGCCGATCTGCTGGATCAGCCCCTGGTGCATGACGACGACCCGGTCGGACATCGACAGCGCCTCGGCCTGGTCGTGCGTGACGTAGAGGACCGTGACGCCGGTGCTGCGCTGGAGCTGCCGGATCTCGTCACGCATCCGCGCGCGGAGCTGGGCGTCGAGGTTGCTCAGCGGCTCGTCCATCAGCACCAGGCTCGGCTCGGTCGCCAGCGCACGGGCCAGTGCCACCCGCTGCTGCTGCCCACCGCTGAGCTCAGTGGCGTGCCGGCCCTCGAACTCGCCCAGGCCGACCAGTTCGAGCATCGCCCGCGCCTTCGTCCGGGCGTCGGTCTTGGAGTACTTCTTGGCCCGCAGGCCGTACATGACGTTCTCCAACGTCGTCATGTGCGGCCAGACCGCGTACGACTGGAACACCATGTTGATGTCCCGCTTGTCCGGGGGGACGTTCGCCTGGGCGGAGTAGACCGTCCGGTCGTCGAGCCGGATCTCACCGGCGTCGGGGGTGTGCAGACCCGCGACGCAGCGCAGCGTCGTGGTCTTGCCGCACCCGCTGGGTCCGAGGAGCGTCAGGAACTCGGAGCGGCCGATCTCCAGGTCGAGGTCGGTCACCGCCCTCGACTTGCCGTAGCTGGCGTACAGGCCCGTGACGGAGAGCCCGCCACCGGAACGCTGGGTGTCCACTGGTCCGTTCACCTCGTTCGTCGTCGAACTCGTTGGGGGGGGTGGGGATGTCTCACTCGCGGCCGTACAGACGCCCCGGGCGGAGCAGGGCCGTGGCCAGGACGATCCAGGCGATCATCAGGGCCGTCTCGATGAGCCCGACGACCGCCGCCGCGGGCAGAGCCGCCTGCGAGGCGTAGTTGAACGACAGGATCGACAGCAGCATGGTGTCCGGCGTGTACAGCAGGATCGCGGTGTTGATCTCCCGGACCGTGAACAGGAAGACCATGATCACGGCCGCCGCGATCGACGGTCGCATGAGCGGCAGCAGGACCGACCGCATCGTCCGCTGCCGGCTGGCGCCGCACATCCGGGACGCCTCCTCGAGCGACTTGTCGATCTGGGCGAAGCCGTTGCCGGTCACCCGCGCCGCGTGGGGCAGGTAGGAGGCCACGTAGGCGACCACCATGATCGTCAACGTCCCGTACAACGGCGTACCGAGGTACAGGGCGAAGACGCCCGTGGCGAAGACGATCCCGGGGACCGCCAGCGGGGACATCGCGATGGCGTTGAGCAGCCCCGACCCCCGGTGCCGCATCCGCTCGGTGACGTAGGACGTCAGGATGCCCACGGCGACGGTCAACAGGGCGGTTGCCGCGGAGACCACGACCGTGTTCCACAGCGCGGTCGTCAGCTCCGGGCGGGCCAGCACGCTCCGGAACACGTCGGTGGTCAGCTCGATCTCGTCCAGGTTCGTCGAGCTGCTGAGTGCCCGGAGGGTCAGCGCCGCGTACGGCAGGACCGTCGTGAACAGCGCGTACAGCACCAGGATCCCGATCACCGGCCACTTCGCCCGGTTGAGGCGGACCCGCTTGCGGCGCTGGGACTTGCCCGAGACCGTGACGAACCGGGACGCCTGGCGCAGACCCCGCTGGTAGAGCCAGAGCCCGACCACGCTGAGCAGCACCAGCATGGTGCCGAGCGCCGCGGCGAGCGCGTAGTTGCTGGGGAAACCGCTCGTGGACCGGTAGACGGTCACCGCCAGCGGGCGGAAGTCCATCGTGGCCCCGAGCAGCGCCGGCACCGAGAACATGCCGGTGGCGCTGATGGTCACGAACATGACCGCCGACAGGAACGCGTGCCGGACCGCCGGCAGGGTCACCCGCAACGCCGTCTGCACCGTGCCGCGCCCGTTGAGGTTGGAGGCCTCCTCGAGACTGGCGTCCATGTTCTGCAGGCTCCCCGACACCAGCAGGTAGCCGTACGGCACGTAGTGCAGGGCCAGGATGATGACCAGCCAGTGGAAGGTCATCACGTTGATCGAGATCCAGTCCGGCAGGTTGAGCGCCCGGGCGATCTGGTTGAGCAGTCCGGTGTTCGGAGCGCCCAGCTCCAGGAACGCGAGCGCGCCGATGAAGGGCGACAGGAACAGCGGGGCGATCACGACGAACTCGAAGAACCGACGCCACGGCACGTCCGTGCGCGCCAGCACCCAGGCGAGCGCCGCGCCGATCACGCTGGCCACGATCCCGGTGCCGAGCGACATGGCCATCGTCTCGCCGAGGATGCGCCAGATCTCCGGCGAGCCGTAGGAGTCGACGATCGCGTCGAAGGAGAACGTCCCGACCGGGTCCCGCGGGTCCTCCGAGAGGGCCCGGACGAAGACGAACGCCGTGGGCACGAACACCAGGAAGGCGAGGAGGACGACGAGCACGCCCACCAGGACCCGCTCGCCGGGAGCGGCCCGCTGCCGCCGCCTCCCCCTCCGGCCGGGAGCCAGCCCCGGGTCCGGCACCGCGGCGTCGTCCAGTTCGGTGTCGCGGGTGAGCGTGGCCATCAGCCGGCCCACCCCGTCACCCAGGGGCAGGCGCTGGCCTGGGTCGACGATCGAGATGTCCTGCGCGTCATTGCGTGTGACCTCCGGTCCGGGGTGAGCGCGGTCAGCTGTCGATGCGGATCCGGCCGATGCCGCCGTCCAGCTCCACGGTGGTGCCGTACTCGGCGGACAGCGTCTGGAAGCGCTCGACCACCCGGGCGGCGTTGACCTGGTCGGCGAGCACCGGCCGGCCCTCCGTGAGCGGGTGCTTGGCCGACTTGCCGGTGGACCGGGTGATCTTCGCTTCCTTGGTGACCTCCCGGCCCATCTCGACGGGGTGCAGCGTGACATCGGTCAGCCGGCCCTCGGCGAGGTGGACCTTGATGACCGCCGAGCTCCACCAGGTGTCGGACGGGCCGTCCAGGCCCGGGTGCAGCGGCCACATCTCCGGGGTGAGCGTGGGCAGCCGGTCGATGTCGTGGCCCCACGTCTCGTAGGCGTCGGCGGGCACGTGGTCGAGGAACTCCGACTGGGCGAAGAAGTTGCCGAGGCCGTAGAAGATCGGCTTGCCCTGGTAGATCTCGATCCCCATGGTCTTGTGCCAGCCGTGGCCGACGAACACGTCGGCGCCTGCGTCGATCGCGGCGTGCGCGAACTCGCGGACGAAGCGCGGCGGGGTGTCGCCACGCGCGCCCTCGGAGACGTTGAAGTGGTGGGCCACCATGACGACGTCGGCGAAGGCGGCGGCGGACCGGATCGAGCGCAGGTTGCCCTCGAGGTCCCCGGGGTGGCACTCAGAGAGGATCTTGAACTCGTCAGCCTCCTTGAAGACCAGTTCGCCGGAGGCCGACTGCCCGCCGGGGAGGGTGTACTGGAACTCGTCCTCGGCCAGCATGCGCCCGGTCTTGCCGGGGCCGCAGTTCTCGTGGGTGCGCAGGATCCCCAGCCCTCGGGCGGCGCTCTTCAGCTGCTCCGCGGTGTCCCGGGGCACGAGATAGGTCCAGTTGACCCGGAGCGGGTTGATCCCCGGACGGCCGACCATCGTTCCCTTGGGGCGGCCCGCCCACTCGTGCGGACGGTTGCCCGAGCTGAGGGACACCAGCGCCAGCCGGCCCTGCGGCGTCTCGACGTACACCGGACGGCGGGCCTCCTCGAGGTCCTGCCCGGTCCCGGCGGTGGCGAGGCCGGCACCTCGGCACGACTCGAGCGTCGCGGCGAGACCCTGCTCGCCGAAGTCGAGGCTGTGGTTGTTGGCCACCGACATGACGTCGACGCCCAGCCAGCGGAGCTGATCGGCCAGCTCGGCCTCGGCGAGCATGAAGCTGCCGAACCAGTCGCCCCGGGCGGGGTGCAGCTCGCGGTGGTCCCCGAGGTTCATCTCCAGGTGGGCGTACGTGACGTCGGACTGCTGGAGGAGGTCCCGGAGCGCGGTGAATTGCTCTTCGCGGTACATGGAGAACGGTCGCGTCACCATGCACTCTCCGGCGATGGCGATGGACCAGTCGAGGGGCTGCGACATCAGACGGGTACTTCCTTCCGGGGTTCGACGCGGCTCTCACAGCCGGCGAAGTGCGTGAGGCGCGTGAGTGCGCTGCGTCACGTTAGGCAGTCGGCGCGGACCGGCAGAAGTGCACAGTCCTTGCTCGACCGATCAGCTGGGGTTATCACCCAGGCGCTCAGTCGCCCGTCCGGACACAGCGCGGCCGGATCGGCACCCGGTCGGGACAGCGCACACTCAGGCAGGCGGCGGCCCCGGGCCCTGCCGGTGCAGTAAGGGGTTCAGAGCCCTACTGCGTCGCGGGCGACGGGGCTGATCGACGTGTCGATCTTCGCCGGGAGCATCCTCAGGAAGAGCCGGACGGCCTGCGACAGCTCCTGCCGGGGCGGGGTCAGGATGACCGCACCGCGGACCAGCGGGAGCCCGGGCACGTCCACGACCCGCAAGTTGCCCAGCGCCAGGTCCTCGACCACGCAGAACTCGGGGAGGACCGCCAGCGCCAGGCCGCGGGTGACGTACGTCCGCATGGCCTCCAGGCCACGGGACTCCAGCACGATCCTCAGCGAGACGCCGACCTTCTCGGCCCAGCGCTCCACCAGTTCCCGGCTGCGCATGCCCTCGGCGAAGGTGGCGAATCCCGTGCCGGCGAGGTGCTCGAGCCGCTCGTCGGGAGGCAGCGCGTGGATCGGGTCCTGCGGGCGCGCGTAGAGGTACATCCGCTCCTCGATGGTGCCGAGGCAGCCGAACTCGCTCGGCGCGGGGTAGCGGCAGATCCCGAGGTTGGCCCGCCCCTCGGCGAGCTCCCGCACGCACTTCTCCCGGGAGGGCTCGTGCCGGATGACGACCTCGACGGACGGTGCTGCGTCCCGCATCGCCAGGACCGCCTCGACGAGCAGGTACTTGATGTGGTCGCTGTCGCTGACCACGGTGATCGAGGTGTTGTCGGGCAACGCCTTCATCTGCTCCATGCGCCGGTGGAACGTCTCCACCCGGGCGAGCATGTCGTCGGCGAAGGCCATGAGCTCGCGACCGGCCGGGGTCAGCTGCGATCTCGTCCCCTTGCGGCGATCGAGCAGGACGCAACCGAGCAGCCGCTCCAGGTGCCGGACCCGCTGGGAGACCGCCGGCTGCGTGAGCGCAAGCTCGGCGGCCGCGGAGCGGAAGGACCCGGCGCGGGCGAGCACCTGGAAGGTGAGCAGCTGGTCGAACGACAGGCTCGTGACCAGGCTCTGCAAGCGGGTGCGTCGCCAGTCGACGGGCGACGTCATGACCGCATCGTAACGCCAGCTCCCTGCTGCTCGGCTCGGTTCCGTCGTCGTCCGGAGCACGTGCCCGAGCGGCCGCCCGGTGCCGCAGGAGCGTGGTCCGGGACCACGCCTGCCACGGCGCCGGGCGGCCGCCCGCGGTCGTGTCGGCAGGTCAGCCGATGGTCTCGTTGACCTTCGCGATGAACTCCCCCAGGCCGTCGCCCTGGAGCTCGGGGAGGGTGGTGAAGCCGTACCAGGGGTCGGGCTCCCGGTACCACGGCTGGTCGGCCACGGTGCGCTCGTCCACCCAGCCGGTACGGGTCCCGGCCCCGGTCCCCAGCTGGGCGATGAGGTCGTGCCCTTCCGCCGACGACGCCCACTCCATGAACAGCCGCGCCGCATGGGGGTGCGGCGTCTTCGTCGGCAGCGCCATCATCCACACAGCGGAGTTGGTGGGCTCCGGGTAGGCGTACTGGATGGGCGCTCCCTGGTCGATGTAGGAGTTGTAGAGGGTGTCGGTCGCGAACGTCGCGACGTACTCCCCCTTGACCAGCTGCTCGGCGATCGGGATCTGGCTCTCGAAGATCGCCGGGTCGTTGGCCGCGACAGCCTCCAGCCACGGCCAGCCGTACTCGTCGGCCTGGTCGAGGACGATGCCTGCGATGTTGCCCGCCGAGGTCGCGCCGCCGAAGTCACCGAGCGCCACACGCCCCCGGAACGCCGGGTCGGCGAGGGCGGCCACCGGGTCCTGCTCGAGCAGCGCCTGCTGCTCCGGGGTCGCGACCTCGGTGTTCCAGACCACCGCCCCGATGCTCTGGTGCAGGGTGTAGACGCTGCCGGTGAGGTCGCCGCCGGAGAAGAACCGGTCGAAGTCGTACTCCCCGAAGCTCTCCGTCTCGTAGGGCGTGATCCAGCCCTCCGCCTGCGCCTGGTCCCACAGCTGGGCCACGTTCTGGATGACGATGTCGGCGTTGTCGACGCCGCCCTGCACCTCCTGTGCCCACTTCTGGAACAGGGTGGTGCTGCCGTCCCGGTACAGCTGGACCTCGATGCCGTACTCGTCCTCGAACGCCTGAGCCCACTCCCGCGTCGCGCTCTCGGTCGTGCCGGCGTACAAGCTGACCGCACCCTCCTCCTGGGCCATCGTCACCAGGGCGTCGAGTCCACCGGCCTCCGCCGCGCTGGCCGGGAGCGACTCGGTGTCCTGCTCGGACGACGAACCGCCACACCCCGCGAGCAGCAGGGAGAGTGCGGCCGCCGGGGCGATGAGTTGTCTGCACTTCATTGTGGACAGCCTCCATGTCTCTTGCACGGTCGATCCGGTGGAGGCTGGCGACCCCACCGCTCACGTCGCTGCGGCTGGCCGGACGGCCAGACGCCGGATCCGGGCACCCGTCACCGGCTGCCCTGCTGCACCGCTCGCAGGGTCGCCTCCTCCGGACGCGGCGGAGCTCGGGAGTGAGCTACACCTCAGTTGGTGACTGATGCGCAACCTAGGGGCGCGGGCGAGCTCCTCGAAAGGGCACATGTCTGAGTCAGCCGATAAGGCCGCCTTATCACTCGTCCCGCCGCCGGCGCGACCGGCGCGTCCCGGTGGTCGAGGTCGGCCGGGTGACCGACCGTCAGCATGTTGGCGCAGCCGCGCGCACACCCGAGCATGCATCCTCGCAGCAGCCGCCCGGTGTACCGGATGAGGGAGCGGTCCACCGTCTGCGGCCAGGGGTCATCGAAGGGGCGGGGACCCACACCACTTGGCGGAGTCGGCAACTCGCCGGGTTCGTGACCCACTCGGACGACGCCGTCGGCAGGCAGTGGTGCACCACTGGCGACAGGGCGCCTGGTGGGCAGTGTCATGCCCCGAGCGGCGCGTCGACAGCTCTGATGGCACGGTCGTCAGCTTCGGCCGTCCGCTCGTCGGCCGATCGAGCACCAGAGCCTCATCGCCGGACGCCGGGGACCCGTCCTACGTCCCGGCGCCTGTCGCCCCGGCGTCACCAACCTCATGAGACACAACACCTAGGGCCGCCAAGGCGGAGGACCCGTCGAGAGTTGCCCGCCCGGCGGGCTGGCCGGCACCACGGTGCACAGGTCCCGCCGTTCCTCCGGCACGGGAGCAGCGACTCGAGGACGCGACGGGCCTCGGCGACGGTCTCGGCCGGGGTCGGGATGACCTGGACGTCGGCTCCCCCTGGCAGCACCCACCCGCTGGGCAGCGGGCCGGTGACGAGCCCGCCGTTGCTCGGGACGACCCGGTGCAACCCGGCCGCGTCCCACCGATCTCCCTCGGCCGAACGGCTGCTCCCGTAACGGATCGACAACACCTCCTACCGACCACTCGGTAGAGGACCTAACGTGACCCGCACCACTCTCATGACCCCAGGGATGATCAATGCCGATCTCGACCCGGGCCGGCCACGCCCGCCGCTCCTTCCTCGCCGCGGGCTTCGGCCTGCTGATGGTCCTGACCGCTTGCGAGTCCGCCGTCGAGCAGTCCGCCGGCGGCGGCGGTGGCGCGACCGACCCGCAGCCGGGCGGAACGCTGACCATCGCCTCGTCCTCCGATGCCCAGCCGAATGCCCTGCTGGCCCAGCGGGCCGGTAACGCCACCTGGCGCTACCTGGTCTTCGAGACGCTCACCCGCTTCGATGCCGAACGCCAGCCGCAACCGCTGCTGGCCGAGGACTGGGAGGTCAGCCAGGACGAGCTGACCATGACCCTCCAGCTGCGGGACGACGTGCTGTTCCACTCCGGGCGGGCGATGACCGCCGAGGACGTGGTGTTCTCCCTCCAGCAGGTCCAGGACCCGGTCAGCGCCTCGCAGGTGCGCACCGTCGCCGAGCAGATCACCGACATGTCGGCCACCGGCGAGCACGAGGTCACCCTGCAGTTCGCCCGCCCGCTGCCCGCGATATTCGACGTCTTCGAGCTGACCCCCGTGGTCGATCCGGAGACCTACGGGCAGATCACCTCCGGCGAGCAGGTCATCGGCACCGGGCCCTTCACCTGGGAGAGCTGGCAGCCCGGCGCCTCGCTGTCGCTGGCTCGCTTCGAGGACTACTGGCAGGAGGACCTCCCCTACCTCGAGGGCGTCGACATCTCGGTCATCACCGACTCGACCGCACTGCTCTCGGCGGTGCAGACCGGAAGCGCCGACGTGGCCGCCGGCATGATCCCGAGGGACGCCGTGCCGCTGGCCGCGGGAGACGGGTTCGAGCTGCTCGAGGGAGGGGGCACCGTCTACCTGTACGGCATGGACGTCACCGCCGAGCCCTTCGACGACCCGCGGGTCCGGCAGGCCGTGGGGTACGCCATCGACCGCGAACGGATCCTGGAGCAGGTGTTCCAGGGCCAGGGCGAGGCGACCGACCTCTGGTGGTCCCCGGACGAGGCCGGCTACAGCGAGGAGCTGGCCACGACCTACACCTACGACCCCGAGCGGGCGCGGCAGCTGATCGAGGAGGCCGGCGCAACGGGCGCCGAGGTGCCGATGGCCGTGCCGGCGATCCCCGCTCCGCAGGGCATCGGGGAGATCATCCAGTTCAACCTCGAAGAGATCGGGCTGCGGCCGACCCCGGCGGTCCTGGACGTCGCCCAGTTCGACTCGCGTCAGGTTGCCGGCGACCTGGGGCAGTCGTTCAACCTGCTGCACGGCTTGGTGGGGTTCTCCGCGCCCACGTTGCTGGACGCCATGCCGTCGCTGCGCGCCGGCAATCCCTCCAATTTCGACACGCCCGAGTACCAGACTCTGCGGCAAGCGGTTCAGGAGGCGGGCGACGACGATGAGCGCGCCGCTGCGGTCGCCGACCTGTCGCAGTACCTGCTCGACCAGGCGTTCAGTCAGGTGCTCGTCCAGTCGCCGAACCTGTTCGTCACCTCCGACGAGGTGCAGGGCCTCGAGGCGAACGTGCTGGGCGGTCTCATCGTCACCGACACGTATCTGCAGCAGTGAGATCGGCTGCCGACCTCGTGGCACGCGCGACCTGACCCGCCCCTGTCGCCCGGCCCGGCGCCTTCCAGGCGCCGGGCCGGCTCGACACCTGCGGTAGACGACCGCCCATGTTGCCTTCAGCGCGATCGGTGCGGCGCCGCCCAGCGTGGCGGTGGACCACCCGCGGCTATGGCGGACAGCCTCCGTCAAGGCTGGAGAGTGCGAAACCCGCTGGCCCGGCGATGACGAAAGCCCGACCTGCGCCTGGCGCTGGTCGGGCCCGGAGAGCTCCCTCGATAGGACTTGAACCTATAACCCTGCGATTAGATCGCCACCCATAACGACGACTAACCACGGATGCCATAAGTCCAGCTCAGAGAACATATGGGTCGCTAGCCGGGTCACTGGAACTCACTGCCGCTCACTGGGTTTTCGGGGGGTTAGAGGGGGACTGTCAGCCGTCTAGTTCGCCGTCGGTCGGATCGTCGGCGAAGGGCAGGAGCGTTAACGCTTTTTCGGTCAGCTCTCCCCCTGCGACACCGGGGCGCGACATGGTCAGCAGGCCCCTACGGCGCGCCTCGGTGATGCGGTCGGTCCACACCTGCGGGGAGCCCCCGCCCACCTTCTCGCTGATCGCCCGCGCCGGACTGCGGTGCCCCTCCTGGAGCAGCATCACGTACTCATACGCGAGCCAGGCCAGGTCACGGTCCGGCCGGGACCCTCGCCCGCGCCCGTCGTCCAGGAACGGGGCCAGGCTCCGAGCGGTGGACGACGTCTGCGCCAGTCCTCCGGGGGCAGGGTCGCCGGCCAGGCGACGCGCGTCGGTCAAGAGCTGACCCAGCGGCAAGCGGCGCAGCGGTTCCATGCCGGACAGGCCACCGCCGTCGTGCAAGGTGCCGAACTCAGTCACGTCCCAGGTCCGGCCATCCGCACTGGTGAGCCGGAACGCCACTCGCCAGTCGCCATGCCGAAGGGCGACCAGCCGGGAGCCATCGTCGCTCAGCTCTGTAGACGACGAACCGGCCAGGTCCGCTAGGGCATCACTCAGGCTCACGTGGTCATCATACGCCACCCCACGTGTCTTTCTTGACGAGAAACGTGGGTGTGTTACCGTGACCATGTCGCCGGCACAAGACGGCATCACCCGAACGAAGGAGTCCTCATGACCCACCCGAGAGCGGCACCTGCCGCGCCCATCACCCCTGGAGGCACGACCCACCGTGAGCACCACCCCCACCACCGAACCTGACCTCCCGGTCCACCTCAGCACCGCCGAACTGGCGCGCCGCTGGAAGTGCTCCCCCGGCTCCCTGGCCAACGCCAGGTCGCGGGGCACGTCCATCCCCTACCTGCGCCTCTTCTCGGGGGGCCGGGTCGTGTATCCGATGACGGCCGTCCTCGCCGCCGAGGCAGCCGCACTGGTGACCCCCGCCGGGGTTGCCGCATGAACGGCCCGGCACACCGCCGCAGGCGTGGCGAACCGCTGACCGCACTGCTGCGGCACTGCGAGCTGTACCAGGGTGACCGCCACATCGCGCGGGAGTTCGACGCCGTCGAGGACGAGGCAGCAACCGAAGAGGACGCCGCGACCCTCCGCCGGTACCGGCGGGCACGCATGAACGCTCCCGGCTTCTGCCGGGACTCCTATGCCAGCAACAACCACCGCAGCATCCCGGCCGACGTCCTGCGCAAGTTGACCGAGCAGCCGACCACCCGCACCCAGCGCGCCTGCCAGGCGTGTCAGGTGCCGTTCACCAGTACCCGGGCAGACGCCAAGTTCTGTTCTGGGGCGTGCCGAGTGCGCAGCTACCGCCGCTCCGCTCTCATCGCCGCGTAACGCCTAGCGACGCCGTCTCGGCGTTCGCAGGCATCCCCATCGGGACTCCCCTTAGGACTCCCGACACCCCTCGCTGAGCAGGGCGTTTCGGTGCTCATCCGTTACGCCCTGACCAGCCATGCCCTCATCAGGAGATCAGAACGAAGTGAAGACCTATCCAACCCGCCTCACTGAACCCCGGGTCCGCTGGACGACGTTGTCCGACCGGGCCACGCTCACGTGTCCCGAGGTGTCGCGGCTCCCGATCGGCAGTAGGCGGTCCGTGGAGTTCCTGCCCGGCGTCTTCGTGACCGTGCTGAAGACGTCGTCCGGGTGGGTGCTGCTGAGTCGAGCGGGCATCTCCGATCACGCGCTCGCTGGGCAGCGGTCTGCCTCCCGGGTGCCCGTGGACTGGGACGCCGCAGCGTGACGGCTCTGGCCTCCGACCGCGTGGCGGTGCCGTACTTCCGGGACGTGTTCGATCCGGCCGACTGGCCGGAACAGGAACGGGAAACCCACCTCATCGCCGGGGTGCTGTCCACCACGCTGACCGTCCTGGCGGGTGCACCGACTGCCGGGAAGACCCACCTTGCCGTCGGCATGGCGGCGGCGTTGCTCAACGGCGAGCCGGACTTCCTGGGGTGCGAGGTGTCCCGGGCACTGGCGTCTGTGGCGTTCGTCTGCACCGACGCCGACGGGGCCGCATCGGTCCGGCGTCGCCTCGCTCCGCTGGTCGAGCACCCCGCCCCTGATCGGGTCCGGGTAGTCGACTACTCCGCTACCGGCGAGGTCGAGTGGACCGCGCTGGTCGGGGCTGTGGCCCGGCTGTCGCCGGCTCTGCTGGTCGTGGACAACGTCCTGGGGATCGTGGACGACGTCAACGACAACGGCGAGGCCAGGCGGGTGACCGCACCCCTGCTGGGACTCACCCAGCAGGGCACGGCGGTCCTGCTGCTGACCCACACCGGCAAGCTCAGCCCTACGGGGCCGGCTCATGGCGTGAACGCCGCCATCGGTGCCCGGACGTGGAGCGTCCCGGCACGGGTGAAGGCGACGCTGACCAACCGGGAGAAGGATCACCGCAGGCAGATCAAGGCGCACAACAACGACGGTGCGCTGGTGGTCGTGGACGCCTCCCTGGACGTCGTGGGCGGTGCGCCGGTCTGGACCCCCTGGGCAGGCGACGGCGAGCGGGACCGGGGTCAGCAGGCGAGGACTGCACCGGCGGATGTGTGGGAGATGTTGGCCGATCAGGTGGTGCGGGAGCAGCCCCCGGGCGTGGCGACGGCGCGGGGACTGGGACGCCACTACGCAGCATCGGTCGGCATGACGGCGGACACCATCCGCACCCGGCTGGCAGATCGCCTGGAGTGGACCGGCCACCGCTGGCAGCGCAAGCCCTAGCCGCGCCGACTGGTGGTGGTGGTGCCTCCCCCCTTAGAACCCCCCTCCACCACTAGTACGTACTACAGCGACGCAGCAGGACAGCCAACCGCAGACGGCCCCTCCGGGGCCGGTCAACGGCGAGAGCTAGCAGGACTGACCAAGGGGGCGGACTCCGTCCGCCTCATCAGGTCGACATCAACGGCTGACCAGTGATCGGACCCTCCGGGTCCGTCTCAGCCATGCCCGAAAACAGGCATCGCCACCAGGGCGAGGCCACTACACGAGGAGACCAACACCAGTGACCACCAAGACCAAGACCCCTGCCGACGTCACCGCCGCTGAGTTGTCTCAGCAGGTGCTCGCCGACGCGCAGGCCATGCACGCCAGTCTGCTGGCACAGCTGGAGCACGCCGAGGAGGCACAGGAGGAGCTGCGTAGCCAGGTGCGCCGGCACGGGGACACCACCGTGACCGGCGACCAGCTCACCGCCGCTGCCGGGAACCTGGAGCTTGCCGAGCTGCTGGTGCAGTACAGCACCGAGCAGGTCCGCCGGGCGACTGCTGGCCTCATCAACACTGACCTGAGCGTCGCCGAGGTGATCGCCAACGTGATCGCCGAGAGCCGGGACAAGCTGGGCGCACCCCTCACCCCCGAGGTGGTGGCCCTGCGCTCCGACGTCCTCCCCGCCCCCGATGGGACCGCCCGGCTGTTCGTGGTGCAGGAGCGCGCCGGCCTCAACGACGGCGGTCTGGTGTCCGGTGAGGTAGACGTGCACTTCCTGCGCCCGGCCGCGTTCGCGTCGCTGGACGCCGAGAGCATCGAGGACGTGTGTCGGTCCCGTGGCTACATCGTGGAGATGACGCCGCGCGGCAGTCACCGGCGCGACGGCATCCACGGGGATGAGCTGTTCATCCGCGTGCGTAGCGCCTACCCGGCCGTGCCGGTCCTGCTGTCCGCGCCGAGTCAGGAGCGGCTGGACTTCTTTGGTGCCGGGGTCACCGCCCGGGTCACCAGCGCGGTCCGCTCGCCCAACGAGTCGGTCACGAGCTACCGCTACGCCGGTGCCGGGCCGACCAGGGCGAGCGGCAAGCACGTCAAGGCAGAGCAGGTCGGCAAGACCACCACGCGCGACGGGGTGAGCCGGATGACGGTGCAGGTGACTCTGCACGCCACCGAGAGCCACAACTACTCCGCCAACGCTCAGCCGAGCATCGCGCAGGCCCTCGCCGACCATGTCGGCCTTGCCGAGCCCGGCACCGGGCGTGTGGAGTCCGTAGACGTGGTGAACGTCGGCGTGCCCGACGCCGACCGCTTCGCCAAGCGGCCCTGGGAGGTCACCGCGCGCTTCGTGCTGACCTACCGGCTGGCCTGACCGGCTGGCTCGACTCGGGGTGACAGTTGAGTCGCCCCGAGTTGAGGCCACAGCCGAAGCGCGTAGGCGCTTGTCGGGTCCGCAGTGCTCGCCGCGCGGACAGAGCGACTCGCTAGACGGCGCGACGCAAACTTGGGTTTCACCGGACGTACTGCACGCTGAGTGTTGTATATGTGACTCATGACGGAAGATCCGCTTGTCGCGGCGACGTACGGGTTGGTCGTAGCTACTGCTCTTCTAGTAGCGGCCAGCGTGGTACCTGCGGTCCAGAAGTACCTCGAAAACAGGGCGGCTACGGCCGGGCGGGCAGCACGAGTCGTCCCGGACATGAACCTGCTGCACTCCCGACTGGTCGGACAGAGTGAGCGGCTAGTCAGGTCTCATGGCATGACTCTGGAACAAGTTGACGCGGCACTCACCGATAACGAGGTGAATGGTAAAGCCATCAGCTCACTCCGCGAGCTTTCATTCTCTCTGGGTCTTAAGTTTGCTAATGAGATATACCTGATCCGACACTTCAACTCCACCGCTGGCGACGATCTCAGAGTCATCGCCAGTGAGTTGGAGAAGTCGACTGGATCTAGGTCGATCCACAAGACGAACCCTCTCCCGTCCCCACACGCCACGCCTGGCCACCTGTCCCATGAGGCGCGCATCCGGAAGGTGGCGGCTAGCTATCAGGCTGCCGAGTTGAGTCTTGCAGCGGCAGAAAGCCTACTCCCTAAGCGCGTGAGGACCGTGGACGGAAAGAGCTTCTGGGATCGGTTCAGCGACGCCATCGACCAGCGGTCTGCGGAAGGGGAGAAAGCATTGGTTGACCTGATGTCCCGGAAGCGATAGAAGGAGGGTCTGACTTACGGGCTCTTTCGTTGCCCCGCACTCTCCTCACAAGGGAGTCGGGCATGTGAAACCCCAGGCCAGGACATAGGGTGACAAAGGGTGCCCCCGAAAGCGTGCTCTTCGAGAGCTTTCCATCCCGGGCTCAACCGGAGCTGCTATCACGGAACGGTCGGCACCGAGAGCCCGAAGGGGTCAACCCCCCACCCTCCCTGACCACCCCTGAGTGCGGGTCACAAGCGCACCCACCCGAGGACACCCCGCCGGGCTGTGGACCGGCTTGCGCGGCAACCCCAACGGGCCGACCGCGAGGCAGACCACCCCTCCCCCTTCTAACTAACCAACTAGTCATCCCCCGGTAACTCGGCTAGACTGCGGTCAAGCGCGGGCCGGAACGCCGCCCGCCCATCAGCCGAGGCAGGGACCAACAGTGGCGCGACCAGTGATGAAGGTGGGCGCGTGGGGCAACATCGCCACCACGGGCTACCGCTATGACGAGAGCGGCAAGCGGCAGATCATCGCCAAGGGGGCGCGTAAGGCCGACACGTGGCGAGCACGGGCCAAGGTGCGCGACCTGGACGGCAAGGTCCGTGACGTCGAGCTGTGGGGCCGGACTGAGGCCGCCGCCCGCACTGCCCTGACCGAGAAGCTGCGCGAGCGTGTGCAGCCGGCCCCCGGGCACGCAGCGGTCAAGCCGACGACGCGGGTGAAGGATGCGGCCCGGGTGTGGCTAACGGAGCTGGCCGACTCAGACCGCTCAGTGAACACCCGCCAGGTCTACGCATCCACCTGCGCCAAGCACGTGATCGGGACGGAGAAGGCTCCCGCCCCCTTGGCCAACCTGACCGTGCGCGAGGTGACCGCCGGGGGTGTAGAGCGGGCACTGACCGAGATCGCCAAGACCAGCGGCCCGGGTGCGGCCAAGATGACGCGCACCGTGCTGCGGGGAGTCCTGGACATGGCGACCAAGCACGACGCCATCCCGCTTAACCCTGTCCGATCCGCTGGACCGATCCGGGTGCGGACGGTCAAGACCGGCACCCGGGACACCGAGCGCACGTTCACCCCCGACGAGCAGGCAGCCGTACTGGCCTACGCCGCGACGGACAAGGTCGCCCAACGGCGCGACCTGGCCGACCTGCTGGCCTTCCTGGCGGGCACGGGTGCCCGCATCGGTGAGGCGTGCGGGCTGCGCTGGTCGGCTCTGGACCTGGCCGAAGGCACCGCCAAGCTTGGCCCGGTGGTGGTCCGGGAGAAGGGCAACGGCCTGCACGTGCAGGACGACGGCAAGACCGACACCAGCACGCGCACGATCAAGCTGCCCGCCGACTTGGTGGCCCGGCTCATGGCCCGCCAGGTGGAGGCACCGCGCAACGACTGGGACGTCGTGTTCACCTCTGCCCGAGGCCACCTCCGGGACACCAGCAACACCTGCGGTGACGTGAGCGGGATGCTGACCAGCGCCGGGTACCCGTGGGCGACCGCCCACACCTTCCGGCACACTGTCGCCACCACGCTGGACCTGGCCGGTCTGTCGGCCCGGGAGATCGCCAACCACCTGGGACACAAGCACGCGAGCATGACTCAGGACGTCTACATGAGCCGTCGCACGATCTCCGACCGCGCGGCTGAGCTGCTGACCCTGAGCAGCTAACCGCGAGCAAAGCGGGGGGTTACCGGGGGATGACCCACCCTGCATGGCAAAGAAAAAGGCCCTGACCGGCGTCACCGCTGGTCAGGGCCTTGCTTTGCTCCCTCGATAGGACTTGAACCTATAACCCTGCGATTAACAGTCGCATGCTCTGCCAATTGAGCTACGAGGGATCAGCAGGCCGTGGCCCGCGGACTCGTCAAGGCTACTACACCCCGGAGCCGGT
>Ga0210040_10000212_pt1 | contig 102490 bp, 51 predicted proteins | sample CryGeyCG12114_NA_FD_185462 | JGI IMG/M metagenome (GOLD analysis project Ga0210040, IMG submission 185462) | Groundwater microbial communities from aquifer - Crystal Geyser CG19_WC_8/21/14_NA (SPAdes) (version 2) | ecosystem: Environmental > Aquatic > Deep subsurface > Groundwater | place... | reverse complement strand
CACCATGAACACCGTTTATGCGCATAAAAACAACTTAGGCATTCTCCGATTGAGCTCATTTGCAATCCCATTTCCTACTTTTGCATAATCTCAAGGTGTGCAAAATTTGAAGTCAATCGGTTGATGAGTTCGAAAGTTATCGTGGATACACCGAAAAAAATTGTCACTATCCCATAAGCCCTGTACCGGGCTAAAAATTCAGAAAAACAGAGTATTATGTATTACTTAACAAGCTCATAGTGGACAGTGTGAAATAGTTTGTTAAAGTTTGCTAGCAACAATATTTGCACATTAAATTCACGATATGGTTGTGCAAAAAGCTCATTAAACTTGAACGTGCATCTCGTATATCCTAGACCAGACCAATTTCTTTACAACATGATGTTTCCGTGATAAGGAGCGGAAAACTAACGTTACCATAAATTACATAATCGGGCCAGATTCCAGTCATAAAGACGCAAACTTTACCGACTTGTGCATGCACACCTTATTTCATCATATGCCCATGAAATGGGAAACGAGTGAGTTAGTTAGTTTGCAGTTAGAACCCCTATCCAACTGCTCACATCATTAACGGTCAGGTTTTCACCAACTACTCGAGTCAGTGATCATATCTTTTACAATAATTTTCTACCCAGTTTTACTCGTACAGTGATTGGCATCCCATGATTAAATTAAAGGGTAAGTTCAAGAGAATATATACCTTGTTGGCTCAAGAATGTCTACTTGTGAGGAATCTCTTTTCCAAAAAACAGCAACAGGTTTCAGAAAATTCAATGCGAATGGTTTATTTCGTCTTGCTCGCTCAAAGAATTCCATAATACCAGTCTTGACACTTTATTGGCCACTAAAACGTCGAAACAGTTTAATGCACTAGTACACGGCATTTCGACTCATAAATAAAGGTCTCTTTCACCGTAATAGAGTCAATCAATCAATCACTCACTAATTATTCTCACTAAGCTCTCCAATACAAACAAACACTGTAATAGTTTATAGTACCAAAGGTCACACGTGCGAAAAAAACAGTACACACAGCTAGAATCCTAAATCATCCTCTGATTCCTCTGGGGTCACTAACTAACAAACCGACCGCCTAAATAATTGTTCCACACTGTAATTTAAGAGCACCATAGTCAGTCGATAACAAACTAATGACCAATATTAAGAATCACTGCCGCCAAAGTAGAAATGGCCCACGCAAAAACTGTCGCTAAACCACATATAGGCCACTACCATTAGTTAGTTAGTGGTTTCGTTATTATCAATAACGTCCATTCACCATATAACAAACAAACAAACTAGCATTAGGGAACTAAAGGGAGTGAAAGAGATGGGAATCTTTTTTGACGAGCAGCCACTACTACTAAAAACTAGTCAGTTCTCCACTTCCTTGAGTCCTCTTAAATTATTCTGATGAGCACAAGGTGCAGTATTGTCCTCCGATGTGGATGATTGGGTTGATCTTCATGTCAAACCTCATGCAAACAACAACACAAGGTGCAAACAAAAGAAATGCACGGAAACAAAGAGGGGGAAAATTCCTACGAGCTGAAGCTCATTTGGAATTCCAAACATGCCGATTGCATCTTTGGACAACTCATCACTGCCAATCAGCAAATCATATTTACATGGTATTCTCACAGTCACAACAATGATTTCAAAGTCAAACTATAAGAATCCACTCCTCCTTCTCACTTCTACTCACTAGCTAACAATATGTCAAAGCCAGTCCAGTTCCATAGTTGAGTAAGTTTGGCCGCAAAAAAACGAAATCACACAAAGGACTCACAGTTCTCAACTAGACCACTAACTATGCACCAAACTTTGTTGGTATGTGTCAATCCAAAATGATCTGGAATGGAATCTTCTAAAATCAAACCGAGCGACAAAATCCATTTAAATTGATTTTTGTTTGGAACTCAAACACTGAAATCGTGCGAAAACCCAATGACGATCCAGACGAAAACGGGCAGAACAGTGCACCACTGTAAATATTCTAACTAACTAACTTGTAAAGAAACATGATCTGAGAAACAACTATTGTTGCACTTGTAAACGTTAGGTCAGCGTTGCAATTTTGACAAAATGCAGCAACCAACACAGCTAACTAACTTGACTACGTTTTAACAAGTTAGTGTATGTAAAACGTGTGCTTTGCACCAAACAATGTATACGAGTTGAAAACCAAAAGTCTCAAACTGGTGAAACTATCATGATGATTGCTAATAAGAGAACAAAGCGTGTGCTCCCCATAATAAAAAGATACACTGCGTACCAGCAATAAGACTACCTCCACTACAACGCTTGTGGTGTATAACTAAAACGCCACCCGACAAACTTGTAATGCAAACTGCAAGAATTGAAGGTATAGTACAGCCGTTTTGTTGCTAAAATTCATGGGCATACTCTCCTGTGCACCGAGAGTATAGAAAAGGTACGCAAAATTGAGCGCGGAATTTTTTGAATAGATTCGACTTAAGTATTATTATGGTTGCAGTCTGTAAAACTAAACTACTATTATAATGAATATCATGTCATTTTTTTGCCCTCTACCTGCAAATATGCTTACTATGTAATGTCCTAATTCAGCACCGCTCCGAAGTTTTAAGTAAACCATTTAAAAAACAGACAGCTTTTGTTACTATCTGAAATCGCAGAGCAATTGGGATGTATCTTCTAGGACGAAGATTAAAGGGCTGGTGATCAGCTCTTTCCAAGTTAAAGAAAAGAGGGTGAAAGTTTACAATACTCGGGACAGGAGTTCCCCCGCATAAAACTGTAAGATTTACTAGCTTTTTTGTAGATGGGAGAACAATTTCGCAATGAATAAAGCAGCAGATATGGAATATCTATGGCCATGGCGTAATTTTTTAATCTTAATGCATTTCATTGGTCACGCAAAATGAACCAAAAAACGGTCATCCTAGCTCTTTCGTTCTAAGCATACTCAATTTTTTTTAATTCTATAAAATTACGCCTAATTGATACTTTAATGCACGTAAACTACAAAACGCGCTTATAATTTTCAAACGGACCAACCAGAGCATCTGCTGCACAAGCTCTGCACCAATTAGAGTGCGTTCTACACAGCTGCTAAACCCAAAGTCACAGATAGTGCTATGCACAAATGTTTACATAATTACAACAGAACTTCACAGGTAAGTTCGTTTAATCGTTCCATTATTCTTGTCGTTTAATTAGCTGGTTGTTGGTACGAAGAAGAAACAAAATACTTGTATTTGCTTGTGTTCGGCAGTCTAATCTCTCATTTTAATTTCCTTCATAAAAGCAATGGAATATGGGTGCAAAAATGTTTTTTGCATTTTCATCACACTCCTGTTGGACAGATGGGATGGTTTGTTTGTTGGTTGTGGTCCGTCTTAAGTTGTTTCATACATTAACCAATTCATTATGAAGGAGCTGGTCAACTTTGTTCGAGTTAGTTAGTTACTGACTACTGACTAGTTAAAATCAGTTTACAGCTTGTATGATGGCCACTATTGTAAAGTATAAATGTTGTACGTTGGGTAGTTAGTTAGTTAGTTAGCCAGTGGTCATGACCAACATGTAAGTTAGTTAGGCTATGTACGTTGTTTAGCTAGAGCTGAGTGAGTGAGAAGACCTGAAAACAAGTGGAGGATTATGTACCAAGGATTCGGGTAAAAACCAACGGGATCAACTCGTATGTAGCATACAGAATGTTCATCAAGTCTCACTGGCAATGAATCGATAATTATGGATAGAGAAACAAGTGCATCGTATATGACAAGAAATCAAAGTTTCTGCGTTCACTACCAAGCTTAACAATGTTGTGTGCTTTTTGTATTCTTGCTAGTTAGTCAGTCAGTCAGGTAGGGGAGAAGATTATATATGTGCCTGGTTGTTATAGTCAGTTAGTTAGTGAGATTGGCAGGGTTGCATTCTAATATGGCTGCATGGGGAATTAAAGTGGTGCATTGTGTACATAATTTGTGTATATATCTACTTGAGCATTCTATGTGACTACAACAACTAACTAATCCTTCTGAGCAGATCATGTCCAATTTGTGAGGAGGGAATGCTACTTTTTTCTAACATAACAGGGTGCTATTAAACGATTCATGTTTTGGATTGCAAAGCAATAAAAGGAGCAGTCAAAGGGTGTCTGTCATTCATTTTCTTATTCATTTGTGTGTAAAGTAATGATACTGTTGAAACTCAAAGTACTTACAAGATGAATACCACACAAGAACACAATGTTAGCATACCCGAAGAGTACGAATTTACTTGTTTTATTCAGGATTGCTAAAAAAAATGGGTTTCTAATCAACATGGAGAAATGGCTCATGTTTACTTCTTACCTATCGTATCGAAAATTCATTGCAAAAGCAAAAACAGATAAAGTTGTACAGGTTAAAACGTATGCACAAAATGCAAAAATCCAAGAGCACTTTAATAAAACTTTTTGAGCTCGTTTTCTGCATCTCTGAATTAATTTAACCAACTACCTAAAACGTCAGCCTGTGATGATCAATGACTAAGAATTCCTCACCGATCTGAACAAGTCTGCAAGTTTTTATAATATATGAGATGAAGTTGAACCTTGGGAATTGGGAAGCCATTTCTTGTTACTAGCATTCAATATAGCTGGAGGGAATTTGTGGCAAAGAAATATATATCATCCAATGCACTACTACAATGAAAACTACTCACTGTTTACTATTACTAACTAACAATGAACTACAAAAGTCGTTCTGTTATCATGCAGTGCGCAAAATTGGAAATCAAATAAAAAACGATCGCGTGAAAATAATACCCCTTTTTCACTATCAAAGCGTAAAATCCGTCGTATATTATTATTATTGCTGACACTGAGGAAATGAGTGGTGGCCCATAGAATATGAATTGTCTACTCGACTCGGGAAAACTTCCCCTGGAGTCAATAAAACATTTGGGGAACAGTTCATCGCAAGGTCAGTATTAGCTAATGTACCGTTGCGATACTTTCATGTTGCATGATGAGCTCATCTTGATTATGATATCAATGTGTTTGTATGCATTATGAAACTAGCTCGACTCATTGGCAACATCCATGTCCGGTATGGACGCATGCATAATTTAGAATCCGTTTAATATAATTTGCATCCACAATGTTGTTCAAGGATCGGTGTACGAACCCAGGGTTTTAAATCTTTTGAATGATCACAACTTTAGTTAGTTACTTAGTTAGCAGATAAGTTTTGTATGTGCCGTTAATTGCACTGCGTGAGGGAATCCACGCTGAAAATTTTCCTAACGATTCTTAAACTTTGGTTTTTAGATGATATCAACTATGTAATATCAGCATTGACTACAGTAATTTATTAGAAACATTAAAATGGGGGCAATAATTTGACATTTAATCCAAATATGGGCTTGTTCCTTATTCATTGGCTGCATGATGCCTGATTAACTATATCACGGTCGTGCAAATTCATTAGTTTTTCCATTACATTCAGTCCATTATAAGCAAGTTGATGGATAAAAAGGAAAGAGCATCTTTGCATTATCCTAGGAGCAAACAAGAGGAGTAACGTTTGAGATTCATTGAATCTCATGTTATCTAATAAGCAGGCAGATATGCAAACGACTTGGGGTCTGAGAGTAAATGAGTGACGCTGTCACTACTAAATATTTGGGTGCAGTGGAATTTATATGCTGAAAGAACCATTTCCATACAAAACAAGAGGGGGATAAAAAAAAGGGCTTCGGGCTTGTATTACATAAAGTGGAAAACTTCCTAGAGATATAGCACAAAAGGTGGAGATTACACGCTGATTACCTACGCAAGAAAAATATCGTCAGGAATCTACTATGAAAGTCACCTGAAACAAGATCAAACGAGATCAGAGGTTTTGCTAATTGCAAATGTAAGCATGAGCACGCACCATTGTACTTCTCGTATAGTGAGTTAGTTAGTTAGTGGGTTACGTTTACATTGCAGAGCGAGATGATTGAGAAAAACTTTGTCATGTCTGTGTGTACCAATCCGTTATTTGTGATCAGCCATTTTTATTTGGCTGAAATTTGCATATTTAATGTGAACACGCTAATGCTCCATTATTTGCAAGCGTTTGCAATTTGAGGAATAGGAAAGTTTTTTCTGCTCGGGGAATCACATTGGGCGCTCACTCACCACATAGTCAGTCAGTAGAGCTAGGTTTACAATTTTTACCACAATGTTGGCCGACCATAATTTTGCTGTTTAGCTAGCTCATTTTTAGCATGACTGGGATGATTTAAAAGATGTGTTACAGTAAATGATCAATTTTCTCTAATTAAAAGCTTTTAATATGCTACTTGCCCAGCTTGTTATCTATATGGTCTGTGTGTGAGGCATAATTCAGAAGCGATAAGTTTTTTCTGTATCCATTTAATTGCCAAAACAAAATGGGCTGCTTGGGGAGAAAAAAAAACTTTATGTTGTTTTAATTGCATACATTTACACAGTGTGCATGAGTGCAATTTAGATGCACCGATAGCGTCTTCGCCATGTAGCCTTCATTTGGTACACACTTGGTTGCATTTGGCTAGAAATTTGCTCTAGTGTGCATTTTACTAATATCATGTTTTAAAATAGAAAAAGTGGCTTGCATTTTATTATTATGATTACATTTTTTTAAATGATTGTTAACGTATTTTAGCTGAACGGAAAGTAGTGTAATAGTAGTACATGTATCGTTTATATACACTTGCAAACTTTGTTTATGTGAAAGTTGGATTAATTGTTTATGAGCATGCTAAAACTATTATATGCTCAATATCCTATTTACGTTAAACAGTATGCAATGTTTTGCCAACATTCATCAAACCCTGAATTGTCATGTTAGAATTTCACGATAACGCTAGAGACAACTCCTTTATCTTTTGATATTGCGTAATTTTGTATCACTTAATGCTAGTTGCGATGCATAATTAACCAAATGCAGTGATTTAAAACAACAGGAAGGTAAATGTACACGGATTTAATTATTTGTAAATCGCAAACCAACTAAATTTAATCAAATTTTGCAGTTGGTTTGATGGTAATGCAAAAATTTCTTCAATCTGCTGAAAAAACTCTAATTTATTCAATTAAAAAATGCCATCTATAAACAAACAGTTTTTTTTATGCTTAATTATTTTAATTGCTGCCAATAAAAATGAACAATGCACTAGAATTTTGAATAAGATGTGACAAACTTGACCATCTTCAGGCCCGCAAATATGAACTAACTAACTAACTAACTAATGCCACATTGTTATTAGCACAACACATTGCATAGCAATATGAATCTTTCGTCTGTCATCTTACAAACCACAACAACAACATGTTCATAGTTTATGATGTTATTATAGAATTGATTTAGCATTCAGGCATATGAAGAGTATCTTATTCATGCCACATCTCAACCTAGCAGCAGGTCATTGGCTAACAACTATTACCTTATGTCATTCACCATGAGCTTCAAATATGTTATCTGCAATAATTCTGATAAGCTACTTTGGAAGTGGAAAAATATCTTCCTCTTCACACTCGTATGATGACATTATGGTAAATTCTCTGTCTGTAACTAACTAACTGACTGTTTTCCTAAAAATTTGACAGCAGATGAGCCAACAGTGAAGAAAAATGCATGCATCAAATATGCTAATGAGTGCAATGCGTGCGTTTTCATCTCCATTGCTGTATCTTCTTAGATCCACAAAAAAAAAATAATGAAAAACAAATGGACACTTGACGCATGCATCAAAATGAAATGACGAACGAGTTCAAAAACACATGTTGCATTCACAGATTGAAAGGCATGCAAAAATTTACTGCTTCTTCTGCAGCATGTGCATTCCTAAGCATTTGGTTATTGCAGGTGACCAAAGGAAATGTTGAAATGAAAGGTGAAACAAATTTAAAAGGTTCTATAAAACAACCACCCCACAACTTACTGTGGAACGTGTGCTATGAGGTCAGTTTGCATTTACTAACCATCTGTAGTTGGCAAAAGCATTAGCATTATCTAGAAAAACGACATATTATTTGGAATCCAAAAATGGGAATCTCCCCTTTTGGTTTAGTTGGAAGCAGGGTGTTGATAGCGCTCAGTCAGTTAGTTAGTTAGTTTCAGTATGCCCTCATGATAATAATATGAACATTAATAATATCTCAAATGTATCCTTCTTTCTCACGGGCAAGGCATATTAGCTGCATTTATGTAACTGTACAAACATTGAATTAGATTATGGCATTTTATAGTGGTGGCTTGATTCCTAATAAATTATTCTGTTTGTCTCCCTTGTCTAGCATATGACAGGTGGAGAGTGTCTGAATGCTGGTAATGCTCCAATGATAGGCAGCAATGATTTTTATGAATTTACTCAAAAAATGTTTTTAGCAATGTGACAATTAATAACTCACAATATGCACAGTCTAAGCGGCAGGATTGCAAACAAAATACTTTTGCTTTATTTATGCATTTTAGAAAGATTTAATTATGCTACATATGTAGTCAATTCCAGAGTAACTAACCAACTAGCAGGTAAAATTTTTTTTAATTGTAAAATATAAATATTTCATATTCAGTGAACGTGCTCAAATATGATTTATGGGAAGGCATGCATTTCAAGTCAAGGCGAAATATACAATTGTGCCATTTTGATCACTATAACTGTCATAAAATCCTATATGCTGTCAACCACAATTACTACTCTGTGAGTTTGATATATTATTTAGTTAGTGAGTGTGGCTGGCACAAACAGTGTAGAATGGCTTCAGGGCGGAATTCCATGGCATTATGTCTCCCAACAATCTTAAATTGTATCCTTCCTAACCAACGTAACATTTATTTTAGCATCTGCGTGTGAACACGATTATTGGATTGTCGTGAAAATGGAACCCAGAGTGTACTGTAGTGGGAATGTGAGCAACTTTTTCATTTCATATTGCAAATCTAGGTGGAAGCACTATAGTGTGTGTAAAACTCTACTCTGGCATTCCTATTGGGAGTGAGTGAATCAACAAGTGGTTCTTAGTTGCTGTTCTTTACATGCCATGCATACAGCTACACAAAAATAAAAAAGTGTGTAGCCATTAGGTAGAAAGCCTGTATAAAACGTAGTTTAATTTTTTCCCTTTAAATGCTATTAAGAAAAAAACTGTCTAGAATATAAAGTTCATCAACGTTAATTAAATGTGAGTCAACCTCTTGACTTTCTTTGCTGTCTGTGATGTGAACGAGCCCTTTGTACGCACTATTTTAAATGTGTGAGCATAAACGTCTGACCAATTACACTCTTTTAGAGCAGGAAATAGCAAGTTTCACAACTATTGTTTATGTGATTGTGATTTATCTACGAGGTTTTACAATCAAATCGTACACCTTTGCTCCTCAGGAACATAAAATCTGAAACTCAAATTCCTGTTTCTTAAATAAATGAGTGATTAGTCAATAGACGAGGAGATTAAATTCAACAAAGTGGCTAGCTAATTACCTTATTACAGTAAGTCTACCTAAGAACCTCATTTACAATAAATTTCTGCACCTACAGCTCAAGCAGTCAGTTTTTAAATGCTTTCTTCTGGTTACCGTGTAGACTTTATGCTTGAGTTAATACTTGACAGCAAATGATTCCGCCAATTCCATTATCTAATTATTTATGAAATGTGGCATGCAAATACTAACTAACAATCCAACTGGTTGCTGCGTGACTAGCAAAAAATTTAATAAACATTCAGTCCTCTTAACCTCAATGATATACCCAATCCCCCAAATGCATAATGCTTTAGACACGTCGAAACATTTTTTAACTTGTCATGTGCAAAGTCCATGTATCTCATTTTTTTATGGACATGAGAATGAATAAAACAGAAAAAAATCAATGTCTTAAAAGGTCAGACCTGAATTAAAATATTTCATGCTCACAATAGAGTCAAAAATGGATTTCGTGAGGATGACTCAGGAGAGCATCATCAAATTGTGTAACATGACTTGATCCAGGGATCAAACAATGGGTAGCTAACTAAAGTTATGAGCCAAAGCTTTTCTCACCTTTTTGATGGTTTCCTCAACAGTTTCATACTGTTCACAATGGACCACATGATTGCTTCTTTCAATTCCTCGTAAACTCGTCTTTCCACTACGTCTAGCTTCACAAATCTCTGCACTAACAACTAAAGTTTCCTCACCACGACTTGCACTAATGCATTGGATTTTTCAAAAATAGCAACACCATTGTCTCCTCCTCACTGGAGTTGCTTAAGCCCACACAATTACACAGGGAGAGAAGCACAGCTTGTGGGAAACTTCACAAGAATTGCAGTCCGTCATCATTTTTTCTCACAATTTTGTTCATCTCATCATCATATAGTTAGTTAGTAGTAGTGGTATACACTATGCACAAGTATTTTGGGAAAATGATGTCCGTTCCACTTTGTTCACATACGTTGCTCCCTTAGCTTTGGGCAAGTTTCAAGTCCAATCCTTTTCTATTCCAGTGAAGCAACGTCCTCCTGAAATTGAGTCATTATTCATGCCAGATTAAGAATAGATTCAACAACCAACGCATACAGGTATGGGAATGCTACAAATATATCCACTGTGATATCTTCATTAATCAATTTTAAAGTCGCAGTCCATATGTGAGAGTTTATAATGTGCCTATTTGAAAGAGAGGATTGCTGGGACCAACTAACTAACTAACTAACTATGGGATATGAATGTGACGTGAAACTGTGACCATCAGTTTTCGGTTCTCATTCACATTTTGTAGCCAAAGTAAAGGAGACATTATTGAAGTCAGTACAAAAGTAATTAGTTAGAGATAGTTTATATGGTTTGTGATCAATATTAGAGAATGGGAGCAACTTTTTTCACATGAATTACAAGATGAGTAAAAAAATGCCGCACAAGATGACACTGAGCAATTCCGAGTGCAAGTCCTACTGCATTTGTGTGTCTTATAAACTATTCAAGTTGGTTGAAAATGAGTGACGTGGGTTTCCCTGGCAGACTAAACTGACGGAAAAGCATCCATACAGAGTATAATGCGAAAAGACTGTCATACTGACTTATTTGACGTTCGTCTTTGTACAAAGTGGGAAAAGTTGTGGGCTCATTGTGGTCAGCAAAAAGGGGAGATTAAAATCTATCCTTATAATGACAACCGGTTCTCGTTTTTTAGCTTTCATTCGGAGGCTTTGATAGTTAATTATGCTCTTTTTATGACATAAAACATGATCATCTATCAGAAATGTTCATCAATCTTATTCATGAAATGTATTTTTTATTGACCTTGCCCTTGCATTTAGCTTCATGACTAATACAAACATTCATTCACATCTTGTACAGTTATGCCAATTCATGAGCGCTAAGTTCTCTTTGGTTGGTCCCAGTCCAAATCATGTTTAAAATATCATATTGTATGGATTTTTTGGCCCAAATTTCCTTTTTAATTCATGAAATTATGGAGGACAAATATAATATTTATTTCGATATTTTGAGTCAACCCATGGACTGATGAACTGTACTCTCTCACAAGACATACACCATATGATTTACGGCGTCTGTTAAAACACTATAGTTAAATCTAATCGTTTCCGCACAACAATATTGATAGCTCTAGCTCAGTTTGTTTGCTAACGTTGTAAAAAATGAACTCATTGTTTTCTTTTGAACCATATCTGATATGTGCATTTAATACTACAGATGCAAGGGCAGTACAGTGTGTTTAGACACAATGGGTTCTCAACCAATGTCCATCAATTATTCAATGCTTTTGCAAACAAAGAAGACAAAGAGAAAAATTATCAAAAGAAGAATACAAATCAGCAAGTAAAGTCCAGTAGTTCAATCCATTTGTCAAGAAAGGACATTGCCTATGTATAGTATAGTCTTCCATGGCTTGAGCGTTTTGAAATTCTTTTGCTAACAAAACATGTTACGCTGCTAATAAATAAAGAATGATGAGGATGCAATCTTTTGAATGTTACACATTCTTAAACCATATTGTGGATTGGAGTTGAAAGATGATGATGATGACATTTTAGCCAAATGGTGGACAATACAAATAACATTTATTCAGTTATCACCACAAGACTGTTGGGGCACATCACTCTCTTTTTTCTCCTTCCTCGTTTTGTTGACAGGAAAGGAACATGTGGGAAAACTAGCCTTGTTTGTCAAGAAATTTGAGCACAGTTTGAGCTATATATGTACTTGGGAAATGGATTCATGTGTAAATTTTATGTGGTCGTACAATAGGTGTGGACTGTATAGGGAGAGCTTGGATATAGAATCCTTAAGATCATATTCTAACAACTCTAACCACGTATGATTACATTTTGACTGAAAAGACGTGCAAAACGTTTTTAAATTTTTTTTCCACATTATACTACAAGAATATCACTTGGGGTATACAACAATACAATTATTTTATCCAGTGTGGTTTCACCGGTTTCAATGATTCCGTTCACTCAGTCAGTAAGTTAAGTTCGCAACGCTGATTTAAATCTCTATATGATCTCCATAATTACTAGGTAAATGAATAACGCAAATGATTAAACTCATTATACATAGTTTGGCAATCAAAAATGCATACATTTTTTCAGAGTACTATCTACTGCAATGTACAGTGTAAAACGTCGGCAATTCTTCAAAAGAAGCCTCCGAGATTAATATCATACTATAAGTTTATTGAGAGAAATTATCCTCCTATTGAGTTCATAAAGCAAAAACGGTAGCTTTAAAACATGATTTTTAGTCAGCACTGGCACTGTACGGTTCACCTGTGGTCAAGTCGTTACTAAATAACTTGACTTGAGGGCAACTTGTAGCTCTATTATCACTCAAAAGTTTTAAAGGGTAGTAATTTGTAAAGTTTTGATACAGTTTTCCATACAATTCTTTGACGAAAAGTACAGTATGAAACGCTTGTGTATGTAGTTTAGAATTCTAATGTGCGAAAAATGGGAAGCACTTAAATCAAATGGTAGCCAAATACGTGGGAGGCTATAGCTATTGTGCTTCCCCACTGACTGACACTGGTTTGAGAATATTTCCAAATCTGTTCAGTCAGAAGGGCAGGGGAAAAGGTGAATGCCTCATGTGAGTACAAAATAGTGTAGGTGCTTTATGTAATAAACTTTAAGTGTGCAAATTAAATGCTACTGAGCTGTACTAGTGACTTGAATGCGTTAAAAATATTGTATGTGAGTTATTTTTGATGTATTCTTTCTTATGGAATCTAAATTTATACATTTAGGATCCATATTTAACTACAGTTAAATGTCTGTTAAATATCTAGTGATGATAGCCCTTAAGTTCGAAAATTATTTGACGAATTCACAATTTTGCTTTCGTATTAGAAGTTACTAGTTATTTGCGTTGCATGTTTGTTCGAAAAGACATTTAAATATGATCCCTGTTTTGAGCTCAGACAAGTTTTTCCATGAAGAGGAAAATTTTCATTTTTGAACAAAATTTTTAAATAATCAATTAATTTTGCATACCTGTTTGGTGATACGCAAAAACTTAACATTTTGAACGCGAAATGTTATTACAAGATGTTATAAACCCTTCAGCCATTTTTTTAGCTACCACCACGTTTGCAAGCACCTGTGCACGTACTCATTTATTATTGCATACAGCATATTTTATGAACATCATGTACTACAGGCGCACAAATAAGTTATCTATATTCTACCACCTTGCTACAAACGCACTACTTGACTACCGTATTATCATCATAATTCAGATGGTTCATAATACAAGCTGGTTCGATAGTTATTCATATTAGCAGATAGCTCCAGACTGCGTTCATAATATTTTGCACCACATCTTCAAATGCCAATTATCTGTATGTATAATTATTTTAGTTATAAGCGTAGTAAAAGTGGACTAAACGATGAAACTTGGGTGCATTTTTTCTTCCTCACATTGGTCGTTTATATTTGTGCATCAAAAAGGAATATTGTATCTCGTTGAAAACTAAAATTTATTTCGTTTAGTTTTGAATTATATTGAAATTGAAATAAAGGCTAACCATTCTATTCCTTATCGCACTTGCTATTTTTGCAGCCCTAAGGATTCTGAGAGCTTAAAATTGCTTTCGCCATAAACTAATTGACAAGCAATTTTTTCGTCATACCTATAAGGTAGATAAGGATTCTTTTTACTCATCCATCAAGCAAGATTTTGTCAGAAAAACTTACTAAATACCTTCTACTAACATAATGTATGAATTACCTTATCTAGTTTACCAAATGTAAAATATTTGAATGAATCAACCTCGCTTTCACTTTTGACGGATATTGTAAGCCTCAGATTTGCTGTTTTTAAACCCTTCAAAACTGATACTGAATGCATGTAACATATGGAGATTAAAAGTTGGCATACCAAAACTGGCCATTGCACTTACTTGCTCACTCGCATCAATTCACTCTGGACAAAAAGACCGGATAAATAATCCCTAAAGACTCCAAGTCATTTAAGGAAAAAATTTTCTCATCCTCCTATAGAGACCTGGAGGGAATTAATATCTCCATGACATGACACTTGTGATTACAATTCCCAATGAAAAGTGCAAAGGAATGAATAAAGACCAGAGGTGAGAAGTATTTGCTCAAATATCTATCTGTGTTCACATCAATGGCACTTGCATAATGTAACTAACTATGTAGGCCTAGTTAGTTAGCCTGTCTGTTAATGCGATAGGATGGAATAAAAACTCGGGTCATCCATCAAAAAATGGCTTGTATACACAAGTCCAGCCAAAACGTTGAATGCCAATGAATAATATTCTTGTAAATTCCCTCCCATGGGAGCTATAGTCCACAACCATTTATGCTGGCTCACATGCACACATTATAATAAACGCACCATCATGGCGCATTCAAAATCATCCATCATTTATACACCACAGTGAGAGCTGTGCAACAGCTCAAAAGGAATATTAAAACCAACCCGTCAATTGCCGGATAAGAAATCCCTGATCAGATGCAGATATATTTATGGTGTACACAGATAAATACATGGATTGCTAAAACTTGTTTCGCTACTATATCATGTTTAACTTACAAAAATATATAATAACGCTCACTTTAGCTATTACAGTAACAGATTATAATCCATGTACACCGTAATATAGGGGAACATAACTCATGAAATTTTGTGCCAGTCAATCCGTTCTCTCACTCACTTTGGACATATGTAATGTTGTGTGCATGTGCATAATATGGTAATAGTGCTCAGGATGCAGATAGACTGCTTATGAAATGAGGCTTAACTGATGGCAATTACAAGTAGCTAATAATGAATGCTTACTTGCGTTAATTACGATTTTTTTGCACTTGTGTGTGAATTTCCTTCAGAAATAAGAGAGTACCGCAAACCTTTTGTTTCCTTCTTCACTGTGCCAATGTCTTTCGGTAAGAACTCATATATTCTATTGTGAATCCCTTCCTTTACAATAATATAATCAGGTGGATGGTATTCACCACAGTTAACAATTAAAGTCTATGATACTGTACTATCTCATAGTTAGTTAGTTAGTTAGCTAGTTAGTTAGTTGGCGCATTCATATTTTATTAATACACTCATTCGTTACATAGAGTATAATATACTTGTGATGACCAGCTTATAGTTAGATTTGTAGTCAAACGTGTTTTAAAATAATCTTTCCGCTTTTTGCCACCCTCATTTGTGTGGTGTGGTAATATAAATTATAGGGAAAATTCATCTAGCAGCACTGACAACTATTGTGGAAACTATTATACATTCTTGGCATTCTAGGACACTTTGTGTGCGTACATGTGAAAATATGTATGTATCGCCAAATGGTGTGCCCAAGCCTCATCACGTCCATCATTGAAGCCTTCATAAACTATTTAACTATATAAGTTTCTTTTACAGTCATTTGCAAGTTTCTCTTCCGCTCAACATTTTTCTTCTTCATTGGTGCGTGTCAGCCTTTTATCATTATTATTGCTGATGCCAATTAAAACTTAAACATGTAAGTGCACCAAGCAAACTAAAAGGGGCAATTAGAGAGCATTTTAGATTTGTCGACCAGATACTGCACTATGTATCAACTGATAAATGTTACCGTAATAGGTTAGTTAGTTGGAGTGAAAATATGAGACCATCCTGGTTGGTTTGCATATCTTACTAAAATTCTCAGTCAGTCAAGCTCTACAATGACAATAATTATTATTATCATAAGCTATAGTTTCTGTTGTTCATCAATAATTCCTCTGGTTTACCAAGGAAACTTTGAAATGATTTCCGAGATAGCCACTTGCAGTGTTACACAATAAGGGGAGAGAGAACAACTTGCACTCTCTTATCAATCCCATTTGGAGCACCAGTCTCGTAAGAAACAAGTTCGCAGATCTGATTCAGACTTGGAGAGCTGATTCAGTTATGTAAAAACTTTTGCCCAAGGCATCATAACGACTTTTCTCACAGCTATAAACACCAGATTGGGTTTGCAAATTCTTATTTCTGTTCACTGTATTCTGTACTCAACTCACTGCTGTCCCTATCAGAGTGGATTACCTTCAAAACTTGACAACAAAAGCATTTTATTGGCACTGGCACTCCACCAGATGATAAGAGAACGATTAAGACGACTTGCATAGTTAAAACTTTATTTTATTATGTATCTTAACCAATTGGTATCCAATAGGATGATAAGTAGATAAAACCTTTGGCAACCAGCAAGATAATTTTTATTGCTCTGTTAGAAAAAGTCATGTAGCGCTTATTTAGCAATAACTAACGCCTGTTTACAAAATGATGGTTTGCTTTTCATTCAAATCACGAAACCGTGAGGATTGAACATAAACACACAATATTTTCACAATGGTAATCATAATAATTGCTAGCATTGATAAGTCATCTCATGAATGAATGCTTCCACGCGACCAAACATTTGGGCCCAATAAGTGACAAGAGAGCAAGTAACAAGTAAATATGTAGGCGTGTGTCCAAAAAATTTATCACAAGACTACTCACTAACTAACTAACTTCTGTACGAAAAAAAATAAAGGGCAACTCAGTATCCATTATCGTAACTAACTCTGCAACCAACTATGATATCATACTTTATTCTTGACCAGTTTTTCATCTCCTTTTCAGTCTGTCACCCGTGAACGTCATCAAAAGGAAATGGAAACATGTATGAATGTACATACATCCCGTTCCATTCCCTATTTGCTTGCAACTTGATAAATCTATTTTTTATATCCCATCCTGATTTCAAAAGCACGCACACATTGTTCCAAATGAAGCCTTACACAGACTGCACGAAGAGCTTTAATTTACTTGTCGTCCGTCTCTTATATGACACTTTATAAATAGGACACTGTGAGTTGTGTCCACCTACTCAAGAAGAACTCCACGGCAAATAGCTAATCAGACAGAAGCTCAAGTTTTGTCATGTCGGAAATGGACTTTAAGGAAAACATGAGCAGCTAATGCTCCCATCATGTTCTCCTGACTAGTCCTGCGGTTTTGCTAACTGTTTTTTTTCGCCAAGACAAAGTCTCTCTCTCACATATGCGAATACATAATAGATTGTTAGTAGATGAGGGCAACTCATTAAACTTATACGCTCAAACGAGCCAACTGTAGGAACGCGGAGAATTGGCATTTCTTACCATGTGTGTATGTATTGAAACATCAACGGGCTCGTTCATTGCAGTTCCACAGGTATGTACTCAAGAGCCACTTGAGGGAAACATTTAATTGCCCTCATCACACGCACACATGGGTCGTATTGTGCTCCTGGTGAAAAGGCAATGGCTATATACAGCAGGAGTATAATGAGCTCAGAAGGATTTTAATTTTAGTCGTGATGATGACATAAAGGTTTCTTACGAGGTGTCCTGCTGTCTACTTATCAAAACCAATCTGAATGTAACAGTAGTGGTAGTAAGTAAGTAGGTATAGTCATATGCAGTTTGCAAATCCATGATGAAGAGCCCTACGCATCTTATAATACTCCTATGGGCATTGTGTTGTGTGGATCGGCCTGTGTTGGAGAGAGAGATTTTATCCACTGGGAAATGATAGAAAAGAGCAATAAATGATCAGGTTGATAATAGAGCCCAATGCGTGTGTGGACTGAAAAATTGGTGAGAACGGGACTTGCGCATGTTGAGCACTATATTTGACACAACAAGTCTTTATGATATGTGACAACAGGATGATAATAATTAGTACTAATTGAATAGGAGAAGGCCCATGAACCTGAAAATGATTACGGGGATGCATCCAAATATAATAATGGCAAAGTGACATGCAACTTGTTTTTCCATGTAATGACAATACATGAGGGTTGCATGATATGAAACGTATCATTTTTCCTTTCAATCCACTTGTGATTTTTATTGTGAGCTGTTTTGATGTAAATGAACGGAACGCTTTCGTTTAGTTTGTGAATACAATATATATATATTTGAAAAATTCAAACGGGTGGAATAATTTGGCCAATTTTTTGAAACCTTATTACTGCATTCGGCTTGTATGACATGAATAGGGTTTAAATGGTTTTGCAAATAGTTACATTGGTTAGTTAAATAGTCAGTTAGTAAGTAAACTTTCTGATTCAATCACATCACATGCATACCAGTATATGAAAATCGTATACATGTGGAGTTGAGCTGAATACGTTTTTTCTAGTCTTGTTATTTTGTGCATGTAATGTGGAAGCTAACATTCTCTGAGTGGATTTCAGAATCCTTTTCTCGCACACAAAATCAGTGAATCAAGAAATGAATGCAGAGTGACAGCTGGTTGCTTTCATCCCTGTAATTCAGTGGTGGATTCAATGCCTTTCAAGGTGAATGTTACAATCTTTACATTCAGTCAGAGTTAAGTATTCCCCATGTTACGTTTAGGTTGGTAGCATTTATTGTCAGATAAGACGTGAAAATGGAGGTAAAAATTTTACATTCTATAATAATCTATTGGACCTGCTTTAAAATAGGGTTATAAAATGATAGTTGTACATAATTTGATTTTCTCATTATTTCATTCATTTGTCATTAGTGTAATTTTGGATGACTTTGAGATTTGTTATTGATTGACTTTTAGTAAAAAATCTATTACATTTTTACTTGTTAATGGTAGTCCAATTGGATGGATTTACGTGACCGCATGTTATTTCAAAAGTGGCAATAAAAATTAAAGATTTGAGTATGTGAGTCTAGTAAAGAACCAGTTTGTTTGCGAGTGATTTTTACAGAGGCTATTGCACGTTTTCAAATTATCATCTCAAGATCCACAACATGTGTTGTTCTCGTATCGTTAGTGCTAACTGACTAACTAACTATCTAGCACTACTTAAAAAAGAGCCTAAAAATGGTTCACCAACGAGTGGCACATGTTGCAAAACAATATAATACACATAGGATCAAGACCATGGGATGAAATGAAATAATGGAGATGAAGGAGTCCTAGTCATCTCTGTAAACGGGACTGTAATAGGGTAGAAAATATTTTGCAAAGAGTGGGTGGAAACTACACAGCCCTTGAAATCAGGAGATAAAAGAGGGAGAACGAAAAAAGCAACACAAATGAGCCTCATGTGAAAAGCTTCTTTTGTGTGCTCTATCGTTTCGTATTTTTTCAAGTCCAATATATAATAGTGTTGCTGCAAACTAACTAACAAACTGTGCCCAACTAACTAAGTAAGTACTAGCAAGCAAGTCAAAAAGTAACTAACTACTTTAATTGTCCTCACAACTCTAAAGACTGTTGATTTGTTCCCAATTTTTAAACACAAGTCAGCATATTATACAAAACTCAATAAAAGTCAATCTAGAGCGCTTCATTTTCTCCTTTGGTGTGCAAAATGGATCAAATTCTTTGTATTCGTTTACAGACAGACTGACTGACTGAGTGAGTAGTAAGTGAGTGAATGGGCTCACTCATTTACTCTTTCAATGTGGTGCATTTTTCAAGGTTTTGACTATTTTCATTTCTAATCATTTAAACGTGATAAAGAATGTTCAGGCATTCTGAATGCAACCTAAGCCAACAAAAGGCTATGCTATGAGCATTCAATAACCATTTAACTCTGATATATAGCTTCGTTTTGGAGCATTTTATTCTGCTCGAACGACATGTGATCCTGCTGGGTTATGGACACTATAGTAAGTATGATGTCTAATTATATTCTGATTAGAATGTTTAGAAATAAGATTACCTGCCGTGACCTAACCAAGTTTCCTTGCATCTAAAAACGCCCTCAATTATCCTCCACTACAATAAAATTAAGCAGACAAAAGTAAAAAGTATTAATTATGTAACTAACTACGATTGATTTGATGATTTGGACTTTCCAAGTGTTGTGTACAGCTCAACTATTTAAAATAGCAACGTACTAACTGAGAGCATGTCCAGTTTGTAAAGTTAACTCCTGTACAGTATACACTCCTCAGAAACTTTTTAACGCAGTGTAATGGACTTGACTTGTTGCGTAGAGCACAAGGAAATGAAAAAATTACATGAGCCCAAATGAGACAATAATAAATGTGAAAAGAAAGAAGAGAGCAATTCAAGAATCATTGTGTTCGTCTTGAAGAATTTAATGTTCTCACGAAGTTTTCTGTACAAACTTATACTGTTTTACTCACTGTGTGTGATTAAAGCATGGGATTGTAACGCGTATAACGTACACAAGTCAAATGTACCAACCAAATGGCTCCACACCAAGTGCCATGCATGTCCCTCGTGATTGTCGAATTAAAAAGAAAATAGTTTAGCTTGATGCTCCCTATAGTTGGACTCACAGCTTCATATTTGCTTCCAAACAAACTGGCAAATAGCATGTTCTGTCCTCTCATGTTAACATTCTGCATGAAATTCTCACGGCAAAAAAAAACATATCAATGACCTTGTGTGATTCCGTGATTTCAGTTTTACCTACTCAAATAACTCTTGGAGCCAAACTGTTTGCTAACTTCAAAACTGAAAGTGAGTATGTTAGTAAACAGTGCCAAAAAATCTTAGGGTGAGTAAAAAAACAGCAAAAAAAATAGTTCAGAGCTAAAGTGAATGCACCATATTCCTTTGAATTTAAACATGAGAACAACATGACAACAATATTACACACCTACAAACTAGAATTGCAAAATTTTGTCGCTTCATAAGGGCAATGGAGATTCTAACTAAAAGCAGTGGCTTCTATACATTCTTGTGCATATAAACAAGTTACCAGCTGTAGGCTAACTGAAAGTTTAGTTAGTAAAGCATTCATCATGGTCAAATATGCAAGTTTGGTGATAAATGGTGGAAAAATTAACTATGTGTTGGATACTAGTTGGTGGCAGTAATTACTATTATCATTTAACATGTCATGTTAAAGTCTCAGGATGAAATAATGCTTAAACTTTGATTACTGTAATGCTCCACTGTGACTTCCATATTCAATGAGGAATGAATGCAAATAAGGTTTCAAGATCAAGTGCTCAAATTCATTAGATGTTCTACAATGCAATTATTCCGATGCACTCTTTCTTTCTCCAATAATTTCTCTCATCTTCGCCTTCATATTAATGAATTCAAAATGCTAATCACACCTGCTTTACTATATGCCTTTGGAGTCGTCTACTTTTTTATGCAGTGACTAACTAACTAACTAACTATAAGCTCAATAGCTGACTGACTGCACCCTATACATGGAAAAGCGGGGTGCATTATGCATAAGAAACATCACAGTGGATTTCATAATCAAAAAGTGGAACATAACACACATCTATAGCATCTACTTATCACTTCCCACTGACTGGAATGCAAATGATGATGGAATCGCTTCACTAGATTATTTCATATCTCACTTTTTGCTTATACTTATGGATCATGAACTTGAGCCTTTTGTTACAATCTTTTCAACGGATTTTGTATTTTTTTCATTGTGGTATATACATTTATGCAGGTTAAACTCTTTTATTGCTGTGTAGAGCTTCATACTGCATAGAAAGTCCTATTGAATGTTAGCTACTACGGCTGTGCTGTGCAGCCAACACGAAAAAGTTTTTCCATGGCATTCTAGTAAATGTATTTTTTACGTTATCATACATATTAGGAAGGAAATTTCAACATCGTGTGTTTAGAATGACACGTATCAAAGAGATTTTATTTTCAGTCTACTAACTAACTAACTAACTATCAAGCAGTTGTATGGGCTGAATGGTTTGTGTATCTAGTTCGAGTAAATGCATGGATTGCATTATACAGGTAGCTTGATGCGGAGTCGGACAGATCATGTGTCAAAAGTTCGTGAGCGTGCATTAATTTAGCTCCAATTTATTGCTCCAAAGGGTGGAGTTGGACCCGACAGCATTCTTAAATACAGACTATACACAGCAGCATGCTCGGAATTGATTCTTACTATTATTATCACACTCCCAAGAAGCACACCTTACAAGTGAGCAAGTCGCGCTAACTATAACCGTTGGGTCAATATGTTGAGCTCGCGCTCCTTCATTTCAGTTTCTCGTGCAATTATGACTAAAAAAACTTGGGCAGTCTACTGACTGTGAATATAGTTTGCTCGTTAGCCTAAAAAAAGTGGCTCAAGGATCAATTTAAAAGGTGGATTGGGTTCAATACAGAATACAATTGAATCGATGAATACAGCACAGCATCAAATAATAGTAATTATAGTTAGTTAAAGTAGAGATTTTTGTATGTTTTTGAACATTTTCACAAATCCAATTTTGGGACAACAAAAAAAAGACAAATTGTGCACATAAGGAGATGGGCAGCACACCAGAATAAGACGAATGTGTTAACCAAAACGTGCCCCATATATTCTCCCTAGTAGTTTACATTATGTAACTAACTTTAAGCCCAAATGTAATACATAATATGGCTTGCCCTGACACTCATAGAGCTTCAGTTTTGAAATAGTTTGTGGATACACACCCTTTTTCTTGTGTTTGAGTCGTACGTTTTATCATGATCATCTGGTTGTCTATAGGGTGGCGGGTAAATAAGATAAATGCCTCAGGAATTTTGTGCTCGTCTCATCAGTATCATTCCTGCTGCTTTCTATTCGGATACCTTATAAATTAAACGGCTCAACAGTGACTAAAATAAACATTGCTTTTTTTACTGAGGAATTCATTAGATAGTTCGTAAAGAATAAAAAGGCCTCAAAATGTAGAGTAATTATTCGTGTAGAAAACTACTTTTGGTAAGAATGTTCCATTGTGCGATCGTAAAAATAAGACTTGCTGAGTAATTTCACATACTATATGGTCACAGAGACAATGCAAGGAGGTGAGTTGGATTCTTCTTAAAGTGGAAAACAATGAAATGATGACTCAGGGCTTAATTTACCTACAGTTTTTGATTGATTGACTCTGTATTTATCATTTTAGAAGGAACGTTACATGCCGCGTATTGAAATAGTACGGCTTCATGGTTGAAACAAAACGGCTACGGCAGTAATCAACATGTGCAGCTATTACAAAATTATATGAATGCATGCCATCGTGAGATTGTCATAAGATTAAGATTCTGACGCCTCTACCTGTGCTCTCAACTTTGACTAAAGATTTCTCTCTTCAATACGACATTTTCAAAAATCTTTCCAACCGTTAAAATCTAATATTTGGTATATATTTTACGATGCAATTAGCACGCTTGTTACATAGTACTAAATACGCTCAATTAGTTGTTTTTTAGTTTGCTGATATCATGCCACTATTGGTAAGCTAAATATAACTAATAAATGTAATAGATATTGCTAACTAACTGACTAAAACATATTGAAAGCTAATATAATTGTGTCCTTCATATAATTACATTCAAACAAATGGATGACTTGAAAGGTTTCAACGAATGTGACAACTCTGACATTTTCTCCTTGTAGGTAGGAACGATACAACCGTTTCACCGGGACAATTACACGTTAATAATGTGTGGGATCAAGGACAGGAGCAAATGATGGATGTATGCATAGCACTAGTTTGAATTTGCGATAATACACTATTGACTAACTAACTAACTTACTAACTAGCTAACCAGCTTATTTGCCTTGCTCATTGCCTGATCCTACAGTAGAATGTAGAAACCTGGGTTATACAGACAATATTGTCTTGGACTTGCTTGCTTACTTAGCTGTTTAGCAAGTTATTTGTCATGTGAAAAAACCTACTTTATATAGACGATGGGCATTCAGTTGGCAAATACAGGACAACGAGTGCACACAAAGAGTTGATGCGCACAAGAAAATCAAATCTACCGTTTTATTCTTTTCCGTTGGATCCCATTGTTTCTCACTGTTTTGTTGGCCTCTTCCATGCCATAATAGAAATGGAGTCTAATTAACGCCAGTTTTATTACCTCACTTACTGAATAACTTACTAACTAATCTTCCATACTTTGTACTATGGTAAGAGTCACATAATGTATGCGTTCTAGTGTATTATTTGTACTCCACTTGATCGTAATGTGTGTCTTTTGTTTGACTGTGGACGTGAGATGCATGCATGTGATAATAGCTCGTACAAATGGTATCATCATCATGGTATCACCAATTTACAGCAACCTATGGCAACAGGGTAATTGCTTCCCGAGAAAAGTGTCACATTATTGTTAAAATGATTATAAAAATGTTACAAGTCAATTAAAGCTCTGTATACACTGCTTTTTTTATGACGACAAGTGGAAAAAAAGCTGCACCTTAAGGCATTATTATTATCGTGTGAAAGGTGACAGACATCTTGTTGACGTTTGGAGTAAATAAAAAATTATTCTTGATGCAAAAAAACTCTACTCATACTATTTGGCTACAGGGAATGAACCTGTTCATACTAACTAACTATCCAACCAGTATAATAGCAACACACGTCCTATATACTCGCTCATCATTAGGATTGGTGTTATGAGGATTATTTGCCATCATGAAGGAAAGAGCTCATAGGTCACATAGTTAACAAGGTTATACAGCCACAATAAAATGCTATAAAGAATGATTGCAAATTCTTGTGCGCAGAGTCTTATAGCATTAAGATCATATTTAGTGATTTCCATACGGGACACTAAAGGAGATGTTTTAACCAGCTATGTACATATAGTCCGAGCAGAATTGAAACGGAGGGAATGCAATGCTATGGGACATGCATTTGTGTGTATTCGACGTCCGTTTGAGTTTTGAGAATAGAGTACATCATGATTTTTCCACAACTGTACGTGAATAACAGAACAAAAAAGGTTCCAAGTGCGTGTAGTTAGTTAGTTGCCAAGTGTGAATTACTTTTTGGCTGTCACAAAAAAGTGAGACGTGACAGAATCATCAAATCTATTTAATTAGAATTGCTTTTGGCGAATATTTTAGTTCCATATTTTTTGACCCTGTGGAACAAACACAAGGAAATAAGCAGCATATAACTAACAGTGTAGTAATGGCGTTTAAGTGGTCAAGATTACAAGAAGAACACCCACCCGAAAAGAAGAAAAACTAATAAAAGGGGTTCTACCAACTTACTAACTAACTGGCAACTGGGGCCTGACCAAGAGAAATCCATGCCTTATTTAGGGGAGCTAAAAGTGTGCTCAGATTTCTTGGAAAGCTGACAAGGAGTAAACTAATGAAAAAAAACTGTTACATTATAATAATGCTATTATTATGACCATTCTCAAATAGTTCCATTGCATAATTACACCACTCTATCTAGCTAACTAACTAACTAGACCTAATGGAAGATGCAGAATGTGCACACATGATGCATAATGGATGATTCAAAAATTGGATATGAATGTGCAGGCAGGCAGGCATGTACACCTGTACACATAACAACAAGTGCACTAGGTGCTTTTCATAGATTCATTTCTCTCCTGTTCAACCTTTTTAATACAACCGCTTATAAGGATATAGTGAAGCACGAGAGAGTCAGATTATGATCTCTTTTGTCTTGCTGCTCAGATTCCTTTCTTTTTAAAACCACTATATCACCCGGCGAACCAATGCATGTACATAATGTATGTATGTATGCATAGCTTATACCCCTTGAAACTTTTTTTTCTTCTTCACAAGCTTATGCTCATCTATTTCATATGCTCGTGCGGGATTTATCGGTGTCTGCCTGCTTTTAGTCAGCCAGTCTACCCAGCCTACGAGTTTTTACAAACTTCCCAGTGGTCACTACTAGCTAACTAACTAACATACGTTCCGTAAGTTAGTTAGTTTTTCATGTATGCAGGAACAGCTCTGTAGCGAAATGCGTACAATTAGTTAGTTATATATTAATGTACTCCTAGTGATTCATCCTCTTTTTCTTATTGTAATCAGATAGAGCCCTTGAGGGGCGCCTCGTACTGATTGAGAGAAATGGATGGACTTTTTTTTTATCCTACGATTCCTCCCATGGCATGCAAGGGTTATACTATTCTGTACGTGTAGAGAATCCATGCGTTCTCATGTCTCACAGGAGATAAACTTTCAGTGGGCTATTGTTAATAGCTAAACAATGGAGTAACACCCATGAACGGCGGACCAAAGGGTACTCATTCACATGATCATCGTCCTGAGTAGGTAAGAGCCAAGGGCTTAAAAAAATGCCGACGCGCATTATTATTGTAGAGAATATGAGAACTATTATCCCTTCAAGTCTCAATAGGGGAATCACTGTCTTGGACTAATGCAGGTCAACAGGCATCTTTTCATGCTCACTTCTCATTATGTAGTAATAATAATAGTGATAGTCATGTAAAAAGCAAGAAAAATGTCCACATGATTGCCTATATACGCTTTGTTTTAAGACAACATTTTTTTTCGGACTCACGACATAGATGAACTTTAATTAAAGAGTTTTTTAAGATTCCCCTTGTTCATGGTCTGCTCTATGTGGACGGATACGAGTGTATTAATTGAGCGACATGTCTACCTTTTTTATTCTTTGCGACTTGTTAGTTAGTTAGTTAGACATACGGTTTGGTTTATATGGCAGAGGATGCAGATATGTATGTTAGTTAGGTGGTTATAGTTAGTATGGCCAGAAGATAGGAAATTGATAACAAAAAGTTATAATACCAGTACAAATGGTCGCATTTTTTATGCTACTTAAGATCGGAAGAACGGATTTTTCTTCCAATGTATTAAGCGTTTGCATAGTGAATGACCAAGATTGGACTACATTGAAAATTATAGGGATCACGATAATTCGCAGGTTGGTGAAGTAAAGATTCCATGATGTGGACTTGTGCAATTTTTGCAAATGCAATCTTCGCAGGTCAAGACATGTTTCAACATAGGATCACATAATAATGGATGAAGGTTATATTGTTACGACGGATTTGTCTTCCTATGTAATTTCCCATGGATTAATCTCGTATCTTGGTCTAAATAACTGACTAAATAACGTTACAAAATCTCAACTGTTATGTCTCAGAAAGTGGGAAAAATTGCTTTCATAGCTGAAGCAGTTAACATTGTTTAATGGGTCTCGCGCTTATGCCTGCTGGTTAAGTGGATGATTTGGAGAAATCCGCCGATTGTATTTTGTCAGGTTAAAACAAACGTTGGAAAACCACACGCTTTACATTTGTAAGCCAAAAGTGAGTGACGTTAAATCCTGTCATGTTTGTACATGTCAACAAAATGTTTTAAACACTTTCTTTAGCATGGTGTACAAAGATTATTTTCACTAAATTAAATCCACAATGCACATTGGTGTCATTACAGTGCATAAACTGTTTTGATACCCTAGTTAGTTAGTAAGTGACTTAAATCTTGAATCTCATGATGGCATTACAACTTGAAAAACATACACAAAAAACATCTTTGTATTATTTTACTACTTCATATCACAAATGAATTTTCTAACTAACTAACCAGACAACTAACTTTCCCAATAATTTTAAACTATATAGATTCTAGAAATTTTATCATTGAACACGAAATTATCGGTATTTCAAAAAAATACTTCTTCTTATTCACACAAGCACGCGAAAAACTACACTAAACACTAACCATTATGCTTGACATGCTGCGTTTTTCAAAAGACTCCCCAGCTTAAACAAACAGAACCTTAGTACGTTTGCATCTAATTGTAGTGAGCTTAGAAATTACACTCCAAGTGCACTACCATGTAATCATGATCCAATAAACGAGACAAAGTGAAGCAATATAGAGAACGATTATCCTAAATCTACGTGCCTCCATTACGTGTACAAGATTTGCATACAGGGACATACCTAATAACTGGCTAACTAACTAACTAACTAGCGATTAACTAAATAGATTGAGTCCTCAACTAATTCCTCCGTGTTGGCTAGGCTAAGAAAGTGCAATCAGTGCATCACTACGTCTGCTGACGAGCTCAATGGTCACAATTACTTATGCCCAAAACACACACACACACAAACAATGGACGTTTGAGCGCCCAATCACGTTCGTCCAACAAGTCCATACGAGGGCACAATAATTACTGGTTTATTACATTCTGGTGTGGCATGTGGCACTCACTGTTATTTACGAACTAACTAACCATAACTTATGTGAGCCATTTGATCAGTGAGAAGATCCATTAGCTGGTTTCCCAATTAGCATTAAAAGCTAGATCAGTTTAGAGCATGCAAAAGGAGCTATTGAAAATAATTTAGTTGCACACTGTCCCTGCAGTTTATATGTCTCCACTTTTATTAGTGTAATCTGCACGGGCGTTTTCCCCTATTTGCTCATTATGGCATAGTTGTTATTGTCATGGACAAAGAAATAACAAGCACATAATTTCTTGGGAATGTGCAGAATATTTTTGGGACTATTTATGAAGCAATTGTTGAAATGGCTTTTAGGGACGAGTGAATGGGAAAAGGTTTCCTATTAGTTCATTCATTACGAAAATTGAACTACATCTGTGTGCACAGAGATTTCATCAGTGTCTTGTAATGAGCTTTTAGAGCATTAAAATGTTGAACGAAAAGGAAACGCATGTAAGTATTGTTATTTGTTGTTGCTGTTATCCTAATGCTAATCAGTGTCGCGCTTTTCCCAAATACGGAGTTCTATATAAAATCATCGGACAACCTTACATGTGCTTGCATGTGACAACAAGTGACAGTAAATCACTAAAAGAGAGAGGTGATGTGTTCAAAATAGTCATAACGTAAAATTGTACACTATTCTTCCTGTTTGTCATATGTGCGAATAATGTATTTGGTTGGCACGAGTCAAATGTTTTTCACCATGTGCAAAAATAATATGACAGAGTGGCTGATGATGATTAGAATTACATTTGTACGTATGTTTGTAACTATACATTGTTTAAATGTGTGAACGAGCCACTTGGCTTGCCTACATTTTACTGTTTATGCATTGTGGTAATTATAAGCTGAGATTTATCATTGCTTGCATGATTGATCGAATTATTATGCCTGATGTCAAAATTAAGGACACAAAGATTCATGTGCATGCATTTTTCATAAAATACATCCCCCTTATCGATGAGAGTGAAGACTCGCAGTGGTCATTGTACATTTATTGACAATAAGCTTCTTAAACAGTGCTACCATGTTTGTATTCACAGCAACTAAGTAAGTAAGTCACTAATGATTCTAAAGTGGCTTTCATATTTGTTTTCATGTGACCCACGTAGTCAAGTGTATAATGTATAAATATTTTGAAAGCATTCCGTCTCTGGTCATTACAATAAATTCCTTACCGGAAATGTAGAAAAGTTTACAACAGAAAACTCAGCTAGTTCGTGTGATAAGTACAAAATTTCAGGAAATAGACAGTCTTTTATATCCCTTGAGCTTTTTTTTAGGTAAATCAACCAAAGTCTCTTCACCTTGTAACCAATGGGTCAAAATTGGATCATGAATTCTTATTTTTCCACTCAATTCTTCTCACGCATTTTACCAATGAAACACAATACATTAGCAATATCCCATGTCACTCAACTATTTCACTGACTGAGCATTTAAGCATGTACTCCTGTTGTTAGGTCACGTCCCAAGCGGTAAAAAATAATGCATCATCCTGCACGGCTACTGACTACTTATATGCTTTGCACACTAACCTAAACAAATGATTCAGTAGCCCACCCTGACTTTGTTTGCCAAGACTACACAATAATATAAATCATCCTTTTCCATACTTAAATACACTATGTACAGGTAACTAACTAACTAACTACAGAGGATGAAAAACCGTGTTCTTACCAATGACTGACAAATAGATTCAAGATTCGTAATGCCTTTCGAGCAATTTTTATTATTCCTTAACAAACGGTCCGGTCAACAAATACATCACTTCACTTGAAAACGTTGGGAAACAATCATGAAGAGCAAATTGACGTACACACTTATCATCATTCCCTATAGTTGCACTTGCAATAAATTCTAATACTTTGTCAGTCAGTATGTATACTGGTCCAGTTAACTAAACTTGTACTAACGAGTGTCTTGAACACAAAATGTGTGCACAGACAACAATTGGTTCAAGCAACGGAAATCACGTGCAAATGTAGGCAATAATAATAATCGATGAATTTAAGGAAATGGTCTGGCCGCTATTTTTTTTACTTGGCTTGCTGACTTTACACTCACTCGCACAAAATGCACTTATTGTTAGTATTGCTGTTTGCAGACACAACAATCATTGTACTCTTGTCAATTATTATTATTGTTGTCATCCACAATTCACGCAGAAAATAGGAAGATCACTATTATTGTAATTGGGCATGTAGCAAATTCATTGTATTGCTATAATGCTCCACTGTGCACTGCCATACCCATAAGTATGAATGGGTGCTGCTACAAATACTATGAGATGTGTTTTTTTTCTTCTTGAGAATCCTTTTTCCTTCTAAATGTTAGTTAATGTGTGCTCATATGCAAAACTGGAAGTTCACCAATTACTCGTCGAGTCGTTTTCAATTCTTCTTCATGACTTTACGAGCAAGCTTTTTGAATGCATAATGCATTATTATTTTTTACTACTGATTACTTAACAACGAGTCCACCAGAATCCATTTCCTATTGTTATCTACACAGGGATCCACACACTCATGTGTACGAGCTCTAGCACACTCAGTCAATTCAAATGCAAATGAATGAAATCAATCTATTTTCTACGGGATTTCACAATTGATTAACATGTTAATTGAACACTATAGTCTACAGAGCAGAAGCTACATGAATTTATACACGACTGTAATTATTCCTGAACACTAGGCAAAACACACTTGTCAATGTCAATTCAAGAATGTATTTCCCTCATGATGACAAACCAGATTTGTCACATGAAAAAACAATAGTGGTAGCAAAACTGATAAATTTTTGAATATTTCACTGGGGAGAAATCATTGTCCTCGTCACTATACTAACTAACTTTCCATATCATCACAACCATTGGTTTCCTTCATAGCCAGCACTATAGAGTCAACTTTGCAAGCTCTTCAACCGTACAGATGCAATTTTTTAATTTAGATTGATTGTTCAGGCACACCAGGGAGTCCTATTACTTCTGGTTCCATCCACTGACCACATATAGTATAATACCAGTGAACTCACAAGTGTCCATTTATCATCCACGAACTGTACTCTGCACAACTGTACGCAGACCACTGCTCATTACACACCAAGTGATTCACAAAACGTCTCTGGATAGAGTTGAATGTATGCAAAATGCGTGCATTAATTGCCTCGGCGGTTAAATGACCACTTTTTGCGGATTCCAACTGAAAACTCTCCTCTGGGCACTTCTCCAATCTCACTCACTGCCAACAACTTTTCGCCAATTGATCATATGCACGTGTGGAACACGAATCACCAACACTACAGCAATCAAACTGCCCCGTACACATATAAAACTTGTTCTTTTTCCAGGACCCAATTTTCAAGTGAGATTCCAGTAGGGCTAAAAAATACCAGTTAGTTAGTTGGTTGAAAATCATGAAGATAATTACGATGGCAAGTGGAATAATTTTTCATCCTTTCAATCACCTACCACTCAAATGCTATCGTAAAAACAAGACTCTTCTAAGACACTTGCTTATACTGTGAGTCTATCTGAATGTAACCACTTAAAGAAACGAATTCATTAAATTCAAATGCTTATAATCAGCCAGTGCCAACTGTAAAATCCAGGCCTCACTCTCTGAGTCACAAAAAAAAAGCCGCTCTCCAGAGCTAGTACTAAAACACAAACATGTAACTGAATTTCAAACACATTCACACGCTCTCTCGACAGTGGTGTTGTGCCCGTGAGGTGAAGGAATTGACTAACTAAATTGAGAGTGCCAGTAGCTTGTGTACCTGTACAGACTAACTACGCACACACATACAACTTTCTGTAGATACTCACCTGTACGTACAGTGAAATGAGTGAATGCATTGCACATGCAATGCAACCCAATCCTACTGCATGCCAGGCATTGGCTCATTGCAAGCGCCTCACTCACTCACAATGTCAGTTGTGAGACTTTTTCATCCCCATGAGCTAGCCACTCACCATTCCTTTTTGCTACAATCAACCAGGTAGGCAACCAGCCGAATTTTATTACTACTACTTACTATCTATATATTCCATGAACTCGAGTCTATGGTATTCTTATGTACTGTCTGCAGTCAGTGTGACTGTTACTATTACTACTACTACTACTACAACAATCTTTTACTATGCATGGATATAAAAATGCCTGAGGAGAAGACAAGGAATGGGAATCCTTTTAGTTAGTTCATTTGGAGGATAGTTAGTTAGTAGAAATGTTGACTGGACTGGGTGGTTCCTATATACGCATATAGTCATTCCTGGCAGAGTAGATTTCATAAAAAAGTGGTTCGCTGCAGTCACCATGGGAAGCATTATTAGATATGATAGCAATGCTATAGCATGCTGGAGCTCCATGGATGGATCTGTTTGTATGGACCAACAATGGGATGCTGCTGTTAAGGGCCATTCTTGTGAATCTGTGAGTGCAAACGTGTAGTTGATGGCAATAAAGGAGATATAGAATGGTGAGTGAGCACAGCACCATGTCATCCTCCTTATAACACGGCTGGAATAGCTGGGAGAAAAAGATGCGTGCTTTTCTACTGCTCCCATATAGAATGTAATGCATGGACCAGTAATTCCAGGTATCCTATACACACAGTAGTAGTATAGTCTTGTTCCTAGAGTTCTTTTTTGTGTCCAATTTATGCATGGTGTAGTCATTCTCCCAAGAACATAACATGCATTCAACTCTATAGTGTATGCGAATGGTGGAGATGGTTTAAATATATTGTTGAATTTTTTCAGTTGTCTTGTAATACTTAGTTACTACTTTCTACTAATGTAGTATAATGGTCTGTCAGTGACTGACAAGATTCTGAGGTGTGGGTGGTGGCTGTTTTGAATTTTTTCTCGCTCTGTGATCGTGTCCCTTTTCTGTGAATGTAGGGCCTGTGAGTACTACCTAACTTAAAGTTAGAGACCGGTATATGCAAACGTGTTTGCTTTCATTGTCAAGCTGGAATCGCTGTTAGGAGGTGGGGGAAAAAGTTTGAGTAATATGGGTTTTGTTAGTCAACTAACTGAATGATGATGACCTTTTTCGTTTCACTGTGTAGTTCAGCTATTGATGAAATGTAGACGGGAGGTGAAGGTAGTATTAATTTTTATTGTAATGTGAGTTGTACACTTACTATCTAAAAGTAAGTGCGTACTCTTTTTCCGTCTTCACCCAAGTTTCTTAGTTAGTTTCAAACTGTATATCTTTATTCTAGTTTTCTTATGATGAGCACTTTTGCCATTGTGTGAATGGGAGGAAGTGAGCGACCACGTTAATTTCCGTTCCTTTGCTGACTCGTTTGGACGGTTTCTTTTTTTTTGTAGCTTGTCTAGTTGGTTTTAAGTTAGTTAGTTAGTTAGTTAGTTAGTTACAAAGATATTATCAGCCATTTTGGACTTGAAGAAGCTACTGTCTGACTGCAACCTGACTCGGATAGTTTGTCGTTTAATTGTAGTATAGTTGTCTCATTCATCCGCTTTTGGGAGATAGTCATAGATGGTTAGTTGGTACGTATGCGAACTACAATGAAAACTAAAATGCGGTCGACAAAAATAGTTGATAAAGAGGACTTTGTAGTTGGTTTTTATCAAAAGAAATGTCAACAATGATATTTTTGCTCGGGTGAAGTCGGTATCAAATCGCGAAAGCAAAATTAAGGCCATGCATGCGACTGTTATATTGCTCCTCGTTTTCACATTTTGCTTGGTTAAAGTGTGTAATTGCTGCAGAAAATAATTTTAGCTGTGTAGTCGTTCGGTGGAAAGTTTTGTATTGCACTTGAACTCAGAAATTATGATTGGAGTAGTTTTTTTTTGCTCATTGGAATCAAACAAGGATTTCCGTCCTTTATATTAATTTATCTGCAATTCCTTTGTGTTTTTCAAGGTTTCCCAATTGATTAAAATAGCTGTGAGCTAGTTAATGATTCAAGCAAGCAATATGTCCCAAACTGTGAATTTATGCGAAATGTTGCTAATGTTAAACTATACAACGCCACCACGCCAACTAACTGCACTTGTTTGTCCTATGGCGTCGAAATAAATGCAGTTCGAGCATTTTCTGTAGACAACTCATCATAAATTGATTTTTTTGTCTTTGCCAACAAATCAAATTCAAAGACGAATATTTCAAAAGATACAGTTTTCGAGCTTATCAAATTTAAATAGTGTGAAGATTTCGGTGTTGATTTACTTACATTTATATTTCTATGTGTTAAAATTCTAAACCAAACATATTTTCTTCAGCTTTACAAGAAATCTACAAGTCACAATATAACAGCGATATTTGGCCGGTATTTAAAATGCAACCCTGTCTAGTCTAGGTTCATAGAAAACTAACTTTATGGAACACTTCCTGCAGTCACGAACACATGCCAAAGTGTGCCTCACTATCAATTTGAAATTCGAATCCGTTCCTTTTAAGATTTAACTGCCTCATGATTTGCATTTGATAATCATTTCCAGTGTTCATAAATATAAAAGTGCTCCTAACTATAACTCTCTAAAGGTGTTATCATCTTGAGTGGAAAGGAGGTTGAAACTTGACCATACTGCACCACCAGGATAGTTAGTTGAGCAAGTGACTGACTGTGATCATAAACAAAGGCCAGCGGCAGTGTTTGTGTATAATGTGTTTTCAACAAGCCAAGTCTAACGGCAAGAAATATGAATGCAAATTAATCTTGTGTGACTGCATGTCTAAAGCAGTGAAAATGGGGGGAAAAATGACTCACAAACTGTCTACTATTACACGCATATTAGACTCAACTAATGGACTTGAATGTAGAGATGAAGACACCGAGAAATTCAAGTTTCACACGCGATTATCTCCTTTGTACATATACGGATGAACTTGACATTTGAGGAGGATTATTATACGCGCGTATGATCCGTTGCTTGCTAAACTAATTATGCGATCATTATCGTCACAGGTTTCACAGTGTTTTATCACCCCTTTCAAGTTGGGAATTTAATTACACCCACAAAGTGAGGGGAAAAGTGCAATACATTGATTTTGTTTTTCCTATGACCGAGTAAGAAAACTAATGTGCATACTTTTTTGTGAATTAATGACTGGGCGGCTTCATAAAAACTCTGTGGGCGAATAGGGAAATACACCAATTCGTGCACTATTATACTTTGTAGTGCCCTCAAAGTTCATGGCGCATGATTGTCATAAGCGTTTTTGCATTGCTAAATAACTAACTAATGGCAGGTGTAGTTTACTTTTAGTATGGAATTCTTCTTTTGGCACGCTCTTCACACGGTTATGGCCAGATTGGAAAACGTTTTTTACTCATGTTTTATTTTGTTGCTGCCAATAAAAATCTTTTTTTCTAAATGGCATTATTTTATCAAGTAATCTGTATATCTCATCTCATTTATTGCAGTTCCAGCCAACTAACTAACTAACTAACTAATTTAACTAAAGATTTAATAATAACATCAGCTATCTAAGATGTAATAGCTTCATTTTGCCTAAAATAAATCATCCCCGTTCCGAACCTTTTCAAAAAGTCCGGCTCCTATACTTTCTTACCCTGTTTGCTGAGGCTTATTGCTTCACTTATCGAAAAAACGCATACTGGGAGTAAGACTGCAACTTTTAGCACTGTCGGCTGGCCTTTTAAATTCTTTGTTGTCCCATTCGATTGGCCTATGATGAACCTTATGAATTAGGTTTGTCCCACCCAAGAGAATCTTACAAAATGTGAGTAACCTAATCACTATTGCCATTATAATTCCTAGTCTTCACCTCATAAAATCATTTTATGCAGCGCGAAGCAATAATGATATTTATGAGTTTCTCTCCTCTGCTCGTTATAGCCGCAGTTGTAGAAAGGAAAAGATTGATGAAACAAACAATAAAGAAAAAGTCGTGGTGCAGTAGTGGTGAATTAAACCACACCAAACTCCTCCCCAGAGCGCTTTATTGCAAATTATATATGCAAATATGGCCCATTATATGGAAACCATGAGTGCACACAAAGTTTTTTTGGCATGGCCCACAGAACTCTAGAGTCAGTGCTCTACCATCGACCAAAATCTACTACTACGAGTAATGATAATAATAATGGATTAGTTTATAGTTAGTTACCAGTAACTTATTCACGACATGTAGTATTCAGCAGACTTTAACAGTCGGTGTGTGTGTGTGTGTGGTTTGATTCCATACAAGACTATTAAGTCTACTCCTATTTATCATCAGAGAGCACACATTGTGTGTCGTGTCCCATCAAAGAATACATACATGGAGGATAGAGACAACAATGCATTTCTTAAAAACAGATATAGAAGGTGAAAAAAAATCGTCTCATGGACATAAAACTATTATCACCACAACCTTCCCTATTTTGTTGCCATGATGTCTTTATGTTGGTTTGACTTCCCTAATATACTAAAACATGGGGAGATCAGAGAAAAGACAGATTTTGAGCAAGTCACACAAGTTTCAGTCTCGTAATAGGTAATTTGTTAACAAGAACGTTCTATTGAAGAAGGAGGCAGTGTACTTTTAGTTTGTTAGTTTACTATTCTGAGGGTAGAATCGTTGAAGTCGTAAGATCCTGCTGTCTATATCCCAATAAAAACATTAAGACTTTCACAATTGATGTTGGGCTAGTTCGTTCGTTAGTATTGTCATTGTATTGATTCTGAGACGCCTTTTATTTCTAAAGCTGTGTAAACAAAAGAACATTTATTTTAATATGGCTGGAATATAGCAGAGCAGGTTTACTAACTAACTATACTTGGCATTTAAAATAATTCCCAACCACTTTATATTATTTGTTTGGTGGGACCGGAGGATGGGTAATTGATCAAACGTGGCTATCTGATAGGGGCTAACAAAGTACCAAACAAGTCTCTCGTGTACTTTTCAGGTATACACAGAGACCTGAGCCCATTCATACCTTTATTATTTAAGGTCTCTGATCCTACCAGAACGAAGGGGATGAGAAATCTTAAACCTACTATTGTTCTAACTTTAACTAAAAGTAAGAGTTGACGAGATGACTAAAATTTGTGAAGGTGAACTACAAATTAAGTAAAGTGGAGAGAAAAGGATTACAATTTGGATTATCTGCACTACAATGTCCGGGAAGGAATCGCCGTGTTTTGGTATTTAAATACCAGACAATTAAAGAGCTTTAAATTAATTTTGCATTACATTTACACCATATTTGCCAACTTTCAAAATTCAGGTCACGTTTCTCACTGCATTGCTACTGAAAGTTTGTATTAGATTCAGATTGAGAACAATAGTTTGGAACGTGGGAGTGATGGCAAGTAAAATGAATTCTAACATTTGGGTGGAATGAATAGCTTTATTTGATCCTGGGTGAATGCAACCTACAGTTATATTAGCACAATTTTTCTTTCTAATATTTTTTTTCCAATATCGGGATTTCTTCGAAGATTGTATTCTATTTGTTACCCACCCATGCGTAGAACGGGCAGCGGGCTAATGGACTGGTTTTACTACAATAATGGAGTCTAACAATACAGCTGACCGACTGACTGTGAGTCAGTCTGTTTGTAATCCAAAAAAACAGCTTTCCTTCAGATTTTGAAGTCGGAAAACCACCTGTGTGCTTGCCTTCAGCAAGTTTTGATTTACAAAGTGAGGCTCAGCTAAGGAACGTCTTGTTCACTGACTCTGACTGACAGGTAAACACAGAGAACATGAAGTCCAATATTTGAAGTGCTTTTTGGGTTGAAAAAATGACTAACTTTATTATCTTTCCCTGTACTTTGGACACATAGAGAAGATGCGAGTTGGTTGTAGTAATCATTCTATTCTCACGCAATTGTTTCCAATTCCAATAAATTCTCTGCTGATTCTTTGATACCTGGGAATGTAATTTGCGAGTTGGAGTTCCCACTGAAATTAAATTTCGTGTTCTAACCTCCTAAACCATGTAAAAGTTAGAGTCCGCAATTATTTTACTGTAAAAAGACAAGTGTACTGTATTGCCAGGTGACTAGACTCTATAAGATAGAGAGTTAGTTGCAAGTTTATTTATTTCCCTTGAAATCAAATACTCATTGCATGCATGTATGCCCCAGTCATAATGGGTGGCCGAGATTTTATGGGAAGTTTTCAAGTCTTCTTCTGGTCCATATTTTTTACACCTGTGAACAGAGAGGAGGAAGGATGGAGTTTAAGTCTACTCATCTTGTGAGTAGAGTGGAAATATTCCCGTTGCTAGGCACAAAGGATTGCGTTACATTACATAATAGTTAACAAGTGACTTGAACTCGTGAGTCAAAGTGCAGTGCATGATGTGTGTTTTATTTGGGAAGCTGTGTAGCGAATGTGTAGCCTTTCAAGTGAAGTGGGGGGATTGGTGGAAGTGTGTAATCATACGGTTCAACTCACTTGAGAAGGAAAGAGGAAGGAAACCTGAGATGAGCTAGACAATAATAGTTTGGTCCATGTGAATTAAAATGTGGGAAGATGTCTTCATAAATAATACAAGCAGCTATGTAAATACCGTAAACCTTCAATTACAGCTCCAAATTGTGGATAAGAGTATTTTCAGAGGCAAAATGATTTTTTTGGGCGATTCAGGTGGGAATCATTTTTGTTGTTCAATCTGGGGCTCTAAACCTATTTTGCAAAAACTTAGCTCAAATTAAGTGTTTGTTTTCATTTTTTATGGAGTCGAAGATGTATGAAGTAATTATGACAAGAAATAATCTCTATTGAAATGCAGTTAGTTAGTTGGTTACAAAAATTATAATGGACAATATAAAATTTAGGGAATATAAATAAGATATTGTGATGCAAAAAAAAACGACAGGATTCAATTTTCACGCGTTCTTTTATTTTAGAGACACCGTGATTCGTCGATCGTGCATTGTGGTTTCCTATTTAGAATCAACAGCGTTAAAATAAAAACCATAATTATCATGATATAACAAGCTTTGCTATGCAATAAATAAGGAGTTTGTGTAAACATGATAGCTTCTTGGTCCCCATAAATTGGCATGCCAGCCAAAATGGTCAAACGATCAACTCTTGGAATTATGGGGTCCACCGTGTACAAACGACATAAGGATGACAATTAGTGTTTATGTATAAGCATGCAATCCCTGACTAACTAACCTATGAATTCCTTCAAAAATACAATTTCTTTCATTCGTGTCCCAAAACTTTCCCAATATTAAATACTTGATCATCATATTATTGCCATTAGCCTCTCCTTTTGTCTACTCAACGAAATGTTTCAGCCAACAAGATCAACTTTGATTTGACCAAACCACCTACCTACATAATCTCAATTATGACAACCTGCTACATCATAATGCATGGATCATAACAAAATGGGCTTCTGAGCTAATTTCTTAACCATTTAGTGTCCATCTACAGCCACGCATAGTAAAATAAGGTGCATGACCTAGGCTCTGAAATGCAAATGCATTCCCAAATAAGTTGGACTACACGCACCAACCACGCTCAAAAGTTAACTAACTAAATAAACTAGCTAACTAACCATGTTGCTTCAAGTTGCCTAGTTAGTTAGTTAGCTGGCTATTTAGTTACTTACTTTGACTTCTTCCTACCTAGGGAGATATGGCACTAAAACCCACACATGTGTCAAAGATCGATGATACCAGTGCTGGCTGCTCTCTGACTGAACATATTCACGGTGATGCAAAAAAGTGGACTCTGAGCTTATTTACACGCCAAGTGACGAGATAATTCACCTTTAATGATTGAACATGTATCTATAATGGTGAACTCTTATACGATAGTATACAGTGACAAGGTGGATCGTTCATCCCATCCGCATTACTGTCAGGAAGAAGACGAAAAGAAAATTATATTGCATCATCCCCATCAGTGGTCTTGGTGGCTATTCAAGTAGTGCAGCAGGATTATATGCAGTGTTCACACAATGACAGTTCTCACTAGGCAAAGCTTGTTTTTCTATCTACACTAGTTAAAAAAGGGCATGTGAATGTATCCATCATCATGTTAGATGCCAGATTGGGACAAAAGGATTGCAACTTTTTGGACGCAAGTTTCAATCTGCTGAGATGATGACAGGAGCTAATCATGGTGTCTCTGTGGGCTCATTAATTCAACAGATAAAAGGACCCGTGTATGCATGCAAGGAATATGGCAACTTACAGCTATTTAACAGAGTTCAGCTTATATAGTTAGCTTGTTAGTTAGCTGGTTTGTTATGTCATAAATGGATTACTAACTTACTTGAGCAAATCAATGGAATATAGCAGTGGACCGGAGGTCACAGTTATTAAGTTACTCAAAACTGATCATGTGAAATAAAGTTATGACAGGCTACAGGGATATTTCCTTTTAAATCATGAGAAAGTGTATTGTTTGCAAATTGAATTAGTGAAGACTATTGTACAGATGAGATGGGTCAGGTGCTATTCAGCTTATGTAGGGATTTAAAATTGTCATCTTGAGTGCGATTTTTTTTACCTTCATAGGTTGACATGAGAATGGGTGCCATATTTACCGTTGGAGAAAAAAAACTGGCAAGTTTGTAGTTGGGGGATCTATCCGTTTTGTATATGATGCATGTATCTATGCTTAAAAAATATTTTTCATGGGAATTTGTATCTGGATTTTTTACTCAGATGAAGCAAGCAGTTTTAGTTAGTACAGCATGAATTTTTGGAATTCAAAGATGATTTTTCATGTACATGCAATGTAATGATGCTTTACAATTTTGGATTTATTTCTTTGGTTAGTTAGTAGAACAATTTCACAGTAAAAGTAGGCATATTTAATGAGCATAAAATATGCTACCATATTTGTTAATGAGTTTTTATACCCTTTCCACACCTTTAAAAAGAAGTTGCATTAGAAATGAACGCATTTCTAATCGGTACGGTGCTCATTACTCATATTCTGTAGCCTGAGATAGTTAGTCGGAGTGGAGTTGAAATCAACTGTGAGATTGTAACTTACTTGCTTAACTTTATGCTATGACGCGAGAGTGAGTGAGTGACTCAACATGTACAATTTTCCTTTTTCTTCCAACTGGAGAATTCCACTTGAAATATTTTTGAAAGACACCCTACTGAGATCAGAACAAACAGAGTGACACATGAATTCCAAAGGAGTTGAAAACTTTAAGAATAATTCTTTCTTTCTGCACAAGAAAGATGATTGCACCATTATTTTCTCTATAGAGTCTTCACATGAATCCAGTCTCACCTCACACGCACGGATGATATGATATGCATGCACCTGTTTTTTTTAATGAAATTTTCGTAATATTCACTCATTTAGTGCATAGTGTTATTTTTTCGCCGGGGATTACTATTCTGTATAATAATATATTACTAATACTATAATTTTTTTTTAAATTAAAGTGGGTGACAACGCCAAGTTTCAAGTTTGTTAGACTTGATCAACATTTTTATTCTAAAAAAATTGAAAAATACTTTAATTTTACTTGCGAATGAAAAGTTAACCTTTAAAAGTTTGATCTAAAAGTGAGATGTAGTTAGCCATGCATTCACGTTTAAGCAGGCATAATATAACATGCGCAATTTTTCCCCACAAGTAGTACATTTTGTTAAATTCCAAACTAGTTACAGTATTTAGCAATTTCACTACAAACAACTATATGTACAAAAAAAATTCTCAAGTGATCTCCAAGGAACAACTTGAACTTCCAGTCAACATTAAATCATCACTATATGATTTACAGATTACAGATGATGAAAAAATACACGAGTGGATCAATCCACTCATGAAATTTGCAAACGGAGTGAAGATTAACGCCGAGCAAACAAAAGACGGGCAAATAATTGGTATTGATAGAAGCCCTGTGAGAGAAAATGAGCAGAATTTAAACGATCTAGGAGGTCTACTCTAACCAACCGCTTTGAAAAACAGCGTTCTCACGAGTCAGGGAGAGAAAAAAGGGAAAAAACCTCAAGTCTGTCTGTCTTAAATAGTTTGCAGTCAGTCGGTTTTATGGCTCCTTATCTTCTTGTGGTAGTAACTAAACTAGCAGCTAACAACAACTGCCAACAAGTAAACCGAGTAAGCATACTAACTAACTAACTAACTAACCAACTCTGCGGATGCTGCTTATTGCTAAATAAACCAATGAGGGCTTTTCAACTCTTTAAATCCTTTGGTTGGTGTGAAACCAGCTTGTCATTATACCATGAATTTCAAACTACGTGCACAAAAACGTACATCTTAAATATGTAATCTTCCATGTATTCACGAACCAACCATTGTCTTAAAATCTTCTTGTTCTCATTTAAGGGGACGCTAAATTCTTACTTCCGGTGACAGAATGACTGACTAAATAAGTGCGTTTAAAGCGTATCCACCATGTAAACACACATAGTGCAAGGACGAGTGCACAAAGGCTCTTAAAATGCCTGTTCCACGGTTTCCACGTTTTTTGACCAATTTCTGTGAGAAACCAAGGCCAAGTGCATCATGCACATGTAACATCACAGGGTAAGTACCTTGTGTGCATGCACCGTGTGTTATATAGTTAGTAGTCACACACATATGTCAAGTGCACTGAAAGTAAAACTAACTAATACATACTCCTAAGGAACGCCTGGAAGACGGGAATTTAAAGATTTTCATCGTTCACAGACACTCATCTCTTTCTATCCACTCTTTTCCCCCTTTGTACCCAAACAATTGTTAGTTAGTTAGTAATGATTCCACTATAGTACTAACTTACTTACTAAACTACGATGCATGGTAGAATATTCCACTGAAACTCTGCATACCATCAAATATGTATAACTAACTAATAGTGAAATACCTTTATGACTACTGACTCACTGACTCACTCACAATGATAATGCATGCGTGTTCAAGCTTGATTCGCACTGCAGGTTGTGGGCTTTTAAGTCAGTTCGTATTACTGCCAGTGAATGCTGTTAGGTTGGAAGTTTAAACAATGACGTGATGTAACAGAACAACCCTTATGTTGCAAATAGCAGTGATGATGATGATCATCATCATCTTGGGCCTTAGAAGTAATTCACTTGATATTATGGCAGCAATGTACTTGAATACTAACTAATGTTTTAAGATGTGGCATTTTTGTAAGATTTCAGTTCATACTCGCCTGTCCAGTTCTGTTGGACTCTATGGAGTTTGATGGCTGGTTTATCGAATGTAGCTTTGTAAAAAAAATGACTTACTGACTGGAAAAGTTAGTTAGTAGTTAGTTAGTTAGTAAGTAAGTGAATGAGCAAAAGCCATTGCGATAACTCCATGATTGTATGGTGTTTGAGATTTCCAATTTCCTATGATGATATGAAATGGCATGCTCAGGTTTTTTTGTACAGTCCAAAGAGTTAGACACGCATTGATTTTAATAGTGTTTCAAGTTGAGTCAGTAGTCCATTAAATTTTTTGGCGTGGCTTTCTCCAGGGATAAATGCACTAGAAACCTATTATGCGTGTCTAATTCATAAAGGTAATAACTGGTATAAAAAATAACTGGTATGTTAGTTTGGAAGCATTAAATGTCTAGTTAGTTAGTTAGTTAGCAGGGGAAGAATGGACTTTGAGTCAAGTATTTAGTGAGACAAGACATGCTGATAAATCTTTTTGTCTTAATAAGCAACAGGTCTATCTAATCCCATTTATTAAGAAGATTTACTCATCGTGCTATGAATGCATGCGTGCGTATATCTTATTGGCGAAATACAATTGGGCGAACTGAGTTACGGCGAATGAAAAAGGGTGAAAAACGAAAATGGCGAAAGAAAAAAACGGCGAAAGCAAAGAAGCCAAAATAATATGGGCCACAGTAAAAATAGACGATACAAAAAACGGGTGAAAATTTCGTAATGAAGCATTTATAAAAATAACAACCAATATAAACCCTGAATTGGGTTAGAAATTCACCCGCTTTTTTACTAAACAAGTATTTATTTTATTAAATATAATTGAGGAATTAGAAACGTTTCACGTTCTTTACTGCTAATTGTTGGCGATCCGAATTTGGTAGGAAATACATTAAACAATCACTACATGCATATAGTCCGAGCAGAATTGAAAAGGAGGGAATGCAATGCTATGGGACATGCATTTGTGTGTATTCGACGTCCGTTTGAGTTTTGAGAATAGAGTAGTTGCTGTTCGTTTTTGTCGCTCTTCGTTTCGGCGTAATTTTTTCCCCGTTTATCATGTAGAAAGAAAATTATTCATAGGCGGTTTAATTTAGCAAGAAATAGTGACTTGTTGAGTAAACTATGAATTAATTGTCGGATGTGAAATTAAGTTCTTAATGGTATCTGCTTGGAACTTGGAGTTTTTTATTCAAGAGGCAGATTTGGCCTAAAAATTTTGTTTGCAGCATGAATCCACCGATATCTGTAAATTTGTATATCTGTTGAAAAAAACTCCCATTAGCTTAAATACATGTTGATTAATGACTTGGCTATCTGCATGAAAAACAGGAGGAGGACGGTCAATAAATTAATTTTCAAATTTAAGCATAGCTACACATATAAATCCATGTAATCCATAGTATTAGATTTATCAATTCTAATAAAACTAACTAGCAAAGACTGACTAAAAGTAGATAAAGCATGAAAACCCTCCGTCAGTCAGTAACTAACTAAACTGTTTATTCATGCATATCTTTAAAATCATAAAAACTAACTAACTAGCAGAAGATAATTGTATGCAAAAATTTGGTTTCTGGACACAAGTTTTTTTCCCTTTCAGTTTTACCACAGGCATAGAATCTGAGGAATTAAAAAATTCCACCTCCAATTTCATTCTCACTATAGTGTTGCTTTGCATGGCGCACCAAGCTTGCTCTTCCTCTTAATCTTATTCTTACCTTATGCCTATATGCAGCATTACAGAGTCAGAGTGAACAACAAGTGGGAGCAATTTGGAAGTTTATAATCTGTACAGTAGTCGGTTCACGGGGAGATTCGCGGCTACATACAACTCTCAGGAAATCATGAGGCTCACGATAATTGCATATGACGATGATGGTTCCTGGTGATGTGATGAGCCTTCACTCTTGTTTTCCTTCGCGTCCACTTTTTCTATCTACTCTGATTGCCATCTTGGACTGGATTGCATGTATGCAGTAATCCTGTTGTTCTTACGTTATATGTTCAGCATGAACTCCAATGTTCCCCTTGTTTCATTATTATGCTCACTACCGGCTGGTGATGAATGAGCGACCGTGTATTATTGCATGCTCTGTAATTACTAGGTACACAGTAGGATTGATGAAATGGCGTACCCACTGGAATGACAACAGCTACTATGAATTTTTGCTTAATTTTTTGTGCTTAGTTAGTTAGTTAGTTAGTCACTGACTAACTAAGTAAGTAAGCAACTGCTCAAAAATTGAAGACGGGATTGCAACAATGCTTCGTTTGGAAAGCGTAAAGGTTCATCTATTGTTTAAAGATTGAAAAGAACTAAACAATTTGAGAGAGAAACTATTGTGACTGATAGTAATTCTAGCAAGTGAAATTGTCCACTATAGTCGTTACTTCATTATTATTACAACTTGATACATTATTATTACTTATGATAGGAACGAGCTTTACCAAGGGACTGCTTCAACTGTGTGCTCTATGATTGAATTTTTTCATTACGGATTATCTTTATAGCGGATGTACTTTTAGTTATAGAAGGTATAATGCAAGTTGGACTTTCATTGTAATCCCCTGCACATTCATTTCCATTTGGATGATGGTATGGTTTGGTGGTGAGATACTGGCCCATGCCGAAAGCATAAGATGAGCTCATATGTGTTGTTTACCGTGTTTTTAATTTGGTTCCACACCCAGTCATTTCTTGTTCGATTAGGAGGAGGGTTTCAAATCTTTTTTACCACCGGTAGCAGTAGCAGATAGTTTTTTACAAATGGGCTTTCCAAGAACTCGAGTGTGAATTAGATGGCATCTTGGCAGATTTTACGAGGTGCAAATCGTCGGTTGTTATGAGTTTTGCCGGATAATAGTTCGGCTGGCTTATTGAATAGGTATGGGGATGTCTGGCGATGCTATACACTTTTTTCAAAGAATCGCTAGTCAATTCTTTACTGACTGTGAGTGAGTTAGTTAGAATGCATTTGCTTGCTTTTTCCGACGGTCGTAATAAATATGGATATTGAACACTCTATAATTTGAAAGTGCATTCTCTTGAATCGTTTTTTGCTCTGTTTACTGTGCAAATACTCAACATGGAATATTTTCGGATGCTTATTTTTTTTCACTTTTGATGGTGATGATGATACACCATTTCTATAGAACTTATCACCATTGGAAAATATTGTGTGCATTTCTTACTCACTTTATCATCCAGAAGGTTTCCTCTTACCAATAAATGCATGCATATAATCGTACAGACTTGCATTCAGTTCAGTTTTCTTGTGGTTCTTCCGATTCAATGGGATATTCCAAATGAGCCACTGTTTAAGCCCATTTACCTTCATTTAAAGAGTTCTGTTTTTCTCTGCCTCTAATAATCCATACACAAAGGAAATGGTTGGGATCTACTGCATTGGCATTGACTTTAATCTAGCGTGCAATGATGGTCAATGATGCGCACGAATGTACTGACTAATGAAAAGGACAAGCCCATCATGAGCAGAATCTTGTACTCGTCTTGGTTTTACAAGCCCAAATGTTGAGTCCCTTTTGAAACGGGCAAGACTGGAAGATTTTACCAAGTCTCTGTGTGGACGTGGATAAAAAGCGAAGCACAAAAAAACAATCCAGAAGGATGCTGCAACGCTTCACGTCACACTTCACACTTGACATCCTTTGCGCTCCCTTTGTTCTTGGCTCACAGATGAGGAGGGCACATTAAATTCCAGCGACAGGCTTACAAATAAATAACACACTGTGGCATATAAGAGCCAATGAATGCGAGTTAGAGAGTGGAAAGACATTTTTCTTATTATTACTGACTGTGCTTTACTTTTACTACAGAAGAAAAAAATGTGCAACAAGTGTACCCAACCTCATTTTCCCCAATTACATAGTCTTAAAAGCGTGTGAACAAGTCACGTCCGGACTACAGATCATTTAGAGATTCAATCTAATGTATCGTCAATTTGTTAAGACGACAGTTGGAGTAAACACAAGTTTTTTGTCCAACCATTTAGTTAGGAAAATGAAATGGTAATTTTGAGTGAAGGAATAAGTTTGCTTGGAGCCAAGTTGAGCTGAATAATTCCTGTGTGAGTAATATTTAATAAAGTGTCGTCATAAAGATTTTTACAGATAGGATTGAATTGGAAGAGAATAATCTCACACACTCTTTGTTGTTAGATAACATTGTATGAACAATTAAGTGGTAACATACGGGAATAAAAAAGTGGCACCAAAGTTGCTGCCATTATTTTCTATAACATAGAATACTACAATAGACAGTAAGATGATAAGTATGTTTTCTTTACAAGCCAACTACAATTATTTTATTGTACCTTGTTAGTTAGTTAGTATACGAGTTCTGTAATACCGTAAAGTTGAATAATGGTAAGTGGATCAATAACAGAGAGAAAAAATATTTCCATAATACAGATGAAAAAATATAAGACTTGACAATGAGTCATTCAAAAATTGGTCGGTCTGTGATATATTTTTTGTCACATTGGATTCTATCCATGCTGCATACAATATACTATTGGAATCCGTCAGCTTGCAGCCATTTGGGAATATTATGCACAAAAATTGAGCGCTCTCAAACCCGTCTATAGCCTTTAAGTTATTCAAAACGAGCTCTATTAATATACTTGCGGTCACTAATATTTAATTTGACATTCTGACTGAATTTCACAGATACATGGCCTGGGATTCGGGACCATTAACGATCAACAAGCATAACAAATTATATGTATTATAAACTTTGTTTTCTTCATTCGCAAAACTTGATACTGCAAAATACGTGTTGATTACATAGAACTCATTTCAAATCATGTCACTGACGACAAGTTCTATATCCGTTTCTCGTGACAATTTGCAATGACAATAATAAATATTGCAGGCCAATATCTGACTAAATAGTACATGTCTAATAGATAGTTAGTACAGACTTTGCAGTCATAACTGAATCCTGATTGAATCAAAATATGACAATCAAATGCTGATGATTAGCCTCATCACTAATGATAGGCATTCTCGAACTCTCAGAGTATATCATAGTCACCATCACTCTAGACTTGATAAATGATCATCATCAGGATGAATACATAACACTTTGTGGCAACCAGCCAATTTGCCTTTGAATCACTTTCTTCATCCAGAAAGGAATGCCTGCATATTATATCTGTTATTATTATTACTCATATTATTATGGGTGGGGGTGGGGTAGTAAGTATTAATACTGACTGACTGGAAAGTAATGACATTTCAATGTCATTTTCCTATCATACACGTATTGACAAAATGCATGCATGCATGTCCCTTTGACTTGACTGACTGAGATGAACGCACTGAGCAGGAATGAAACCTACAATTTCTATATGATTTGATTTTTTTTGTACAATTAATTCAATAGGTATCAATACCAGAAAGTTTCCATATTCTTTCAAGTGTGAAAACGCGATAATAGTATTTTCCCACTTGAATTTGAACAATATGGCTGTGTGAAGACTGAGCATTGTGTTTACAAAAATGACACTGGCCTTAATTCATGCGTGTGATATAAGACTCGATGAATAATAGAAATGCAGTAGCCATCTAACAAAACATCCGTTGACCATGATCAAAAAGTAACTACATAAAAGGTGCGTAGATCAGGAAGCTATTAAACCAAGCGTCTTTCCATAATCATTTGTCAAGTGCATAACAATTATACTATGGTTAGAAAAAATTAGGTTCTTTCCATATGTTGCTGTTTTGCTAAAAAAGTTTTTACATCCTGTCAGTCATTCATGCAATGTTATTGAACCTACTCTAGTGGGATTGTTATTTTATGTACCAGATTTTAAAAGGGGGAAAAACCAATGCGGTCAATCACTTATATTCAATCGAATAATACTATTATTTTGTCTGCTGAGTGAGTTCAAAGCTATACTAACTACGCATGAAAGTTTGTAGTATGGTTTATGATAGCTACTGTTTTATTCCGTAGAAAGTGTTGCCCCAATCAGTCAGATTCGTATAACAGATCATGTATGATATTTGATTCAGATTTACAGTCAGTTTGTGTGTTGTACATGCGGTTTTAGGACTTGCTTCAGAGAGCTTGTAATGTAAACGAATAAATTCAAATGGAAGACACCTTTGTGCATTATAATAATGAATCCATTAGCTACTAAATATTCATTGTATACGTTTTTTGTTCGTGTGTGAACAAGCCGCTCATTTTTTTTCTGTTGGGAAATCAAAAAGGCGTGATGAAATATGTACGCCGATTTACTAACTAACTAACTAACTTATAGTGCGAGTGAGGTAAAAAGTATCTAGCACCGCATGACCAAAATGATGACAGTGTCTGGTCCGATTTGAACACATTTTCAAGGGACTGTGAATAATCGTGCCTTATGCATCATTTCTTTGTACCATTTGGTGAGTTTGCTAGTTAGGATGAGCGAGCGACAGGAGGATCTTAAAAAGGAGACCTCCACGATTTTTTTTATTCATTTATTATTACCCACACAAAGACATTACTTACTTATGTACGCATGTAACTATAGACATAGAGACTGAAAAAGAAAACATGGGTGCTCTTTTCCTCAACTTTGGCTCACCAAAGAGAGAGTACTGTGTAATTAGAGAAAAATTACTTTTACTTCCCCGTCATTTCTTCGTTTGGCCGCAAAGTCGTGGTCTCGGATCGGTGGCTGAGAAAATTTACTCAATGGAAATGTATGCAAGGTTTTTTGTACTAGGATTTTCGTAGTGGCATGTCTCTAACTCAAACGAAATGATAATTCTTGTGTAATGGTGATTAGAGTGGGGACCACTTTTATTGTCGACACTGTTGGCGCCGACAACACTAATTAGCAACAGTATGAACTTGCATAGGGATTTTACCTGTTAACGTGGTCAGCTTTTTGTTTTTTAACGGAAGCTAGGTGGTTTGGTTTAGTTTCTAATCGTGAATGAAACTGGAACACATTATAAAGTTAGCATGACTAGTGAGCAGAGCATACGGCAACAGTCATAAGCAACCGGTTACTGAATTATCTAAAAACAATGTAGAACGCAAGCGTTAGAAAATAATATATTGATTTTTTACTTGCTATCTATTTCTACGTAATAAGTTTTTTGAAGGGATATTTCGGACCAATGAAAAACAGACAAGCATTTTCTAACCAACCAACTAAGCTTATTAAATAATGCACTTGAAGTACTAATGTTTTGTTCGGTGTGGCTGTGGAGGATAGCAAATATTTAGAAATTGAATTAAGCCAAGTACTGAAAATTTCTCTGTTGAAGGCCTAACACAGGATTATGTCTATGGAGACAAAGCTTCCTTTGGGAAATGAACAAAACGCATTATTAGTGCAGCTATTATCTACGCTTGCGGATAATAATATCAAAGGGAATGATGACTTTCATAGCTCAACGTATACGCTGTAATTAATGACATGGGATTTGAAATGAACTTTTAAGTGGGCTGCATTCATCCATGTATACTACTACAATGACTGTGTGTGCATAAGATATCCGCACAGATAGTGCTACAAAGTCCTTTTTCTGCCGGTATGTTCATCCCAAGTTTTTGCTTCCTTATAATGCTGCCTTAATAAGCGTACCAAGCAAGCATGTCAGTCAGTCAGTAAGCCAGCCAACACTATAAATTACAATGTATCCATCGCAAAGTTTTTTTCCTTCACCTCTTGTGCATCTACTCGTCTTCTAACCACACCAACCTGGGTACTAGCATTATACTCGTATTGTTGTAAAATACATTTTCAGTATTATGCTCCCATGATTTCTTTGTAGCTGTGGGCAATCAAAGCTGGATCGCACTTTTGTATACATTTAAATAGCACTACTATTTTCCTCTTTTGTTTCAAAGCATTAGTGAGTATATGACTGGAAATGAAGTAGAAGTAACAAAATGCATTCTTTTTTAACTTGTTGTAGTTTTTTGGATGCAATTTTTTCTCACCAGGTTGGAGTCGTTTGGAGCAATAATGACCGCAATGGATATACGGCTTTTTATTTGGCTTCAAAGACTATCTATGATGAAATTTAAACACATTTCTAGATATAGTTATAATCTAATGAACTGAATTTTAACTAACTGTATTTATTCTATTGAGCACTGTAGTTACTCACACGCTTTCGCATGTATTTACAATTCACTAGTTTAGCAGTTAGTTAGTTAGTTAGTGTACAGTGAACTTGATTGTCATCTGAAGGCAGTCAGTCACTACACTAGCGAGATAGCTACAGCTACAAGGTACGACTTAATCGAGCTAATTTCAAGAGCTGCTCATGTATCTATATTGAAGGAAGAACCAATGCTCAGAAATTATATGACTATCATCATCATAGACTATTTGAATCGCGGAACAAGAAACGAACGAGATAATGAACTGAGTGAGACACACATATTGTATTTGACTCGTAATTGCCTGTCCGTTTGGAACATACAGATGTTGTTACTCGGCACATGCCACAAACATCTTTGTAGTTCCGAATTTGGTATAATTGTTTGCGAATCACAAGAATTTGAAATGAACGGAAGAATAATAGTTTTTGATTTGCAAGTATATGTAATGAGAAGAGAATAGCTGTCATGTGAAGCCGATGTAAAATTTAGTCAGTAGTTGGTTAGTTTAGTTAGCGTATAAGTAGAAATGCTTGAAGACGTAAAAAATTGCCTGGAGATGATTACTTTTTAAATATTTGTTTGCGTACATAATAAGGTATGCTGTTAGTATTGGAAAGATACACTTGGCTCGCTTGGCTAGGTTTTGGAGCAAGTAGAATGCATACATTGGCGTGGGCACGCCCTGTCTTCAATATATCAATAGGTTTACAACTAGATGAAAATCTATTGTAAAATGATTGGAAATGATAGGGCTATTACAGTTTCTCATTGCTACAGGCTACTGGAGAAGAGCATTTATGTATGCAACAGCCTCTAGTTATTGATTATTGGTTAATAAATTTGCATTCGTTAAGATTACAAGATATTTTAAGTTCAAGGTACGCATGTGGGGAGTACTTCGAACTCAAAAACTGCGCTTCTATTATGTGATAAAAAGTAAGATTTTATTGCAATCATGATTTTCAACACGAACTCACACTCATTCTCTATAGGGAAATGCATAAGAGCTGATTCCAAAAGACCATTGAATGAAGTCACATCAGTTTTCCCTATCAAAATATCACGCCGCGAAAAAAAAAAACTATAAGAAAACATGGATATATGCACGCAGAGTTTTCTATTTGTCGATAAAATCTTACAGAGTTCTTCCCTTCTCATGTGCACTATGTGGTAGGCGCGGTTTGTATGCTATATCATCCATGAAAGGCATTTTATTTATATTTGCACGGGCATTGAAACAGGTAAAAAATTATGATTGTGTACCAATAAGCATGTGATGATGAGGTAACTAACTAATGTATGCATAGTACGTGTTGCAAACAAAAATCTTTTGCACAACGGAACTAATTGTGCCTTACCCATATATGGTTCTAAAATTATAAACAGTTGACTGTTTTAGAAAGATTTATTTCCATGTAAAAGACTCATGAGAGGTGTTTGGGATAACAACGTGGTGGACCCACCTCTGTGCCAGAAAGGAAAATGCCTTACAAATTTTTAATGGATTTTTCATGTGGACAAACCATCGATTTTTCAAACACGGTCAGTCAGGGCTTTGAATTCGAACAAAAGGTTGAGATAAAAAATGCATTTGGAATTCCGATTTTCAATTCTCATCCTTTTCTTTGGTTCATTCGAGAGGATGTGTTATGCAACGGTTGCCGCACCCATGGAAAACACAGCCCTATTAACAGAACACACACAAACACATGCTCTTCTGTACTACGAGATAAATTCTGACCGAGTGACTGGCCTAAAGGCACCGCTTTTCTTAAAAACATTCTCCTCTGTGACCCTTATAGAATAGGGAATGCATGAGCATTATATTGTTGCGTTCAATTCAATAGTCTCTATAACAAATGAGTTTACATGGAGCTACGACTTGTGCATATTACTGTCTAATTAACTAACCAACCAAGGGAACCAAGTCAAAAGCTTTAATACCGTAGGTTATGGATGTGGAGGAACCCATTGTATGGAATGCAACTAATGACCAAGAATATGTAATCCACGTTTTAAAGTAACATTTGGAAACACAATTATTTCACTTACCCTGCGTGCGTGTTCCAGCATATGTGGATCACAAGGTCAGTCCGGATCGATGAAATATTGTTCCCTTTGGTTATTTATGATCTGTGGTTTGACTGACTAGGCTAACTATCAACCTGATGAGAATATTATGAGAAATTGACTGAGGGAGGGAGACTTCTTCGTGAGGATGCGGATTTAGATGAATCCCTAGTCCTGGGAATATTCATAATGTAGCTCTGAACTCTGTAGATTTTGTTCAACCGCAGCTTAATTACATATTTAATCTCCAGTACTTACTTAATTGCTGGCTATTCATTAAAATGGATTAAGGCAGTATTCGTGCATAAAGCCAATGAAGTACAAGTTTGATTTGAATAAATGTGCGTTAATTTTTTTATTTTTTGCTCTGCCCGAAATTAGTGTGCTAAGTTATCTAGTTTGCTATGAAAGAAAAACTGGTATTCGGGGGAAAAAAAGTTTTAGTGATGAGTAGTACAGTAGATGAGCATCATGTATTAGACTGCTCGAACTAACGTAGCCAAAGTATACACTAACTTAAGTAAGTATGCTAAATTTTCTCCATAATTAAGCAATAAATGTTTACATGAGTGAGCTCCAACAAAATTGTGTATAAACTGAGAAGGCAAAGGGTCAAGTCCAAGTGGAATTCTAAATTTATGACCTGATGCTTGGTTTTTGGATGAATCGTCTCGTGAAAGGAATTTCCAGTCTTCAGGGCTGCCAGTCTTAGTTGCACAATAATCTTGGAGGTACGTTTCAAAGCCGCAGGCCAAGCTCTTTTAACGTCCAATTAAAACTATATCAGTCATTTATTGTTTCAAGGCTGGGATTCCAGGTTTTAAGTTCAGCCAGAAATGTAAGATTACATAATGAATAGGACGAATATACACAAGCATAGTAATCCCCACCATGAAGAAGTAGCCTTGATAATTTAAAATTCTATCCAACTAAATGGCCAATTAGTCTTTTTACAGTCAACATATAACATATAATGAAGAATTTTATTTGTCATTGTTACATCTGTTTGCCAAACAGTAACAATGCGCACTATTTCACGTAGGAGAGAAATTCCATATAGGAAACTATGGCATTGATCGTATAGAATGAGTGCTTGCTATAATATAGTTTCTATACTAACTACAAATCTCATCTCAACTGTTGACAAATGGACACACGTATTACAAACTACTATTGAACACAAGATCAATTACGCAAAGAAAACAGAAGCCTAAGCTGTGTTGAGTGGACTTGAACCCATTTTTCATTAACTCTTGCTCCCCGTGTGTCTACTTGCTTGCCATTTATAACGCATGCACAATAGGACATTGAACAAAAAGTATTTGTAATAGTAATGCGACTTTGGAGCATTAACTTTATTATTGGTTGCGCCTAATAGGTCAAAAAAGGTAATGGCCTTCTCATGAAAGGCATGAGTGCAACAATAACAACAAAGACCGCATATTGTGTCAGAGCACCTAATCCACTGCACCAGTTGAACGCTCTCGAAGAATTGGATTGAAATGATATAACATACAGAAATCGAAAGCTGTGTGTAGTGTATGTGACATGTAATGAATGTACTTTTTCAACCTTCTTGTCTTGACAATTAGGCTCCCTTATACTCTCATACTTTTAGTCAGTCAGTCAGTCAGCTAGAGAGGGCTATTAACAAACCTATCTATATTGAGCGCATTTGAATGAAACTTGCTTAAGCCACTGAAATAACAAGAATCTAAAAGGGGCCGCATTTATTTTTACCATTTTGGCCTACTTAAAGTTGTCCATCGGTTCCGTTTGTGGATACTCATCGTTCGTAAATGGGGAAAGATGCACCGTCAAGTTTACTGAGGGAAACCAAATGCTGTCGTTTTAAGAAAGTTGTGGTCTCAATGTTGATAAATGCATTCAAAGAATCAGGTCTAATATAAAGTTATATATGACTATTGAACAGACATGAGAGAAATTGACTCGCTGCACAAATATCCGGGTGCTTTTGACTTTTGATGGCTATATTTACAACAAGGGTCTTCATCCCTTTGCCTCCTTTATGTATGTTGATCAACTGAGAAATCGAACAAGTAATATTTATGCAAAACCATGTCTCGTGCCATCCCTTTCGTTAGATTATTTCAGCCATGGAGTTCTGAAATCAATATTTTGACGCGGTGTAAGACTTATGGACATAGATGGGCATTTATAAACTTTAGTTTTACCCCATATTTTATATATATTTGTTTATACTGTGTGAATATAATGCAATTTAATTTTCTTAACAGCTGAAGAGGCCCAAATACTTTTTTAGCGCTGCATTGCCGTCGCAAGTGTTGCCATATACAAAGGTGTAAAAACCTAGAAACCATTACCCTCTCCCTCACTCACAGTGTAGTAGTAGACCCAACAGCACGCATGAGAGTCCTATGCAATATACAATGCAGCAGTGAGTTGAGTGAGGGTTGAATTCACCCTTTTGAAATGCAAATGTACAATACAGTAGTAGCAGCGTCCTCCAGTGAAACAAATACACACTTTTAGCTACAAAGACTGAACAAAGGCGACGGGCGAATGATTCCAAAAACATATGAACTTTATTTTCATTTAGACAATTAAAATTTTTAACGAACGTAACAATTATGAAACAAATAAGGTACAAGATCATGCAAATTGCATACAGCCCGTTATTACAGCGTTTTTCCTCCAGTTACATGAGACTTCTATTCGTAGGAATGTTGCAATCACATGATTGCAATCTGCTAACATAAAAGCCGGGTATAAACTTAACAAACAATAATAATAAGTCTTTTCATTCCTTATATTAATTGAACAGTAGAATGTAGAACAGTAGATTGAACTTAAAAATAAGATTACTGCAATTAAGATGTACAAGTGAAGTTTCATGGACCAATAAGGCACTCATATAATAATGACATAATATATACAGTCAGGCACATTTGGGCTCTTAATATTAAGATCCACTCACAAATAATCCAGGTTAATCATATATTGCATCCAATTGCCAAAATTAAGTTTATCAACACAAGCTTGTCATTTAATATTTAAATTCAGACAAAAAATACTGAACAAAATTTCTTCACGATAGTCAAACCTATTACGAACAACAAATAAAACCATACATAAAAAACCGTACTTTCTGTCCTTCCACATCAGTATAATAAAGCAATAATAAATGAAAAACACATGATAATAATAATAATAATAATACTTGGATTTCACAAACAAACGCAATGAGAACTCGAAATCAACTGGGACTCAAAGAACCCCCAACCATATGCAGCTCAAAATAATTGCTACACAAAAACTTCGCAATCTGTGTCTTTGCCACCCTTCTTATTATTAGTTCCCGTATTTTTAACATCCTTGGAATTCTTACCTCCTCCCTTACTGTCAACAATGTCAATACTGTTTTCATTACTGTTACCGCTACTACTAGTATTTATATTTTTACCATTGCGTGCATTATGATTTCCACTACCAGTAGTGTGATCACTACCTGGCTGCGGATTTGAATGGCCACCAAAGCCACCTTGGTGGCTACTATTATTATTATGATTATTATTGTTATTGATATTACTTCGACCTGTGTTCATATGGTGGGGACTGTCTTTGGCCCAATTGCCACCACCATGAACCATAACTCCAGTGATGTCTTCATTTGGCTTGCTCTGATTATTACTATCTCTGGACCCTCCATGAACTAATTTAGTATGGACTGAGCTAAAGCTAGACTCGGAGTTGCTATGTGTCAAACCCGACTGGAGAGATGGATGGTCATCGTCATCATTAGACATGGTCATTTCTCCGTAGCCATCATCGGGTTCCGAAGAAAAGTGACTCCCAACACCTTTGCTATTTGTATTGAAGTCATCCTTGGAAATGGCGTTTTGCCTTGACATGTGCAAATGGTGGTGGTGGTGGTGATGATGATCCGGCTGCAAAGGATCTTTTCCCGTCATATCTAAACTATGACCAGTCTGGGTATGCATTTCAACAAGTTGGTTGCTATGATTATTGTTCCCGCTGGAGTGACTTGCATTCTCCAGCTGCTGCTCAAGTTGGGTCTTGGATTCTTTCAGCTCCTCTATAGTCATATATGGGCGAGAATCTTCTTCCTCGACTTCACTTAGATCACTAGGATATCGAAACCTTTCATGAGGAGATGGACGGGAGGATTCTTCTTCATCCCAAGTCATACCCTTGTTTATCCGACCACCATTCGCATTGTAACTGGCTCCTACTTCTGATTTCATGCTGCTATGAGAACTTCCAGGAGTGACCGTCACTGTGGGTAACGGAGGTAACTCATCAGTTGGGGGAGGAGAATATTTGTGTCCAAAAATGGAAGCGGTGGAAGGATAGTTTGAGCTTTTACAAGAACGGGTTGTAGAGCTCGTAGAATATGGACTGTCATTTTCTTCGATCGGAGCGAGAATAGACGAAGCATGTGTTGAGGAAGCTGCAGAATTTGCATTCAAATCGTGTAAGTCATACGGAGAGTTGGAAGAAGTGTTGGACATACCGTTTTCCATGTTAGATTGTTTCCCGAATTTTTCAGGATCATTCATGAGTACGACCGCAAGTTTCCCGTTATTTGTCACGAGTAGAGGATTGGCAGCAGAGACAATAGCTGTGGCCGGCAATCCTTCGGAACCAAGAATAGGAACCATTAGTTCGTTTCGACCACTGCTAGACATGTTGCTGTGATTAGACACAGGTACGATGTTGTAATCTCGATTTGTTTTTGGATTATTGCTCTGGTTAGATTTGCCCGAGCCGTTGGATTGAACAGAAGGTAAATTCACGATGCTAAATGCTCCAGTAGGGCCTTTTGGAAGTCGCGGAGGCAATGGGGATGGATGAGAAGCATGTCCATTCCTATTCTGCTCTGATTTTCCTGTGTTCCCGTTGGATTCTTCATTGTTACTTTCATTTGGAGGTGTTTCTCCCCCAGGAATTTTTTCAAGAGCTGATACAGCCATAGAGTTACCCTGAGTACTTTCTCGGGCAACCTCAGGTGTGGGTACACGGGGTCTAGATAATAAATAACAACTTTTAGATAAATTATGCGCATAAAATTTGAGGATCTTGCATGATGAGGAATATCAGTATCAGTTTGAAGACGCAAACATTTTCATACCTATTTATGAATCGGGATTGTGGCATCAGTGTTGTGTCTTTATTGTTGTTCCCTTGCTTATGATTTTGGACCAAGGGAGATGGCAACCGTTTATCTTTGCTAGATCGGCGGTTCATAATACGATCATATATAGAAAGCCGCCGACTTGATGCTTGAGGATTGCCAGGAAAATTGGCAGCCAGAGTCCCATTGACTTGAGATTGAGATCTGTTTCTTCCAAAAAAGCTAGAAGAACTCGATGTGGACCGAAAACTCTCAACTCTAGACAGTTGGCGACTCAGCCAACTTTTTCCTCTGTTCACTAATGGGGAGTCTGATACGCTAGCCTGTGAGAGGAAAAAAACATTGTTATCAACAAATATATTAACCAATTGCCCACTGAATTAAAACGGATTCAAAATGACTTATAGCTACTCACGTATTCTGCGTACACTTCTTCCGGAACAACACTATGTCTCTTTACGGAATTCAATTCACCATAAACAGATTCGTTGTTCTTTACTTTGATTTCTGCAGCTGAGCCTTGAGGCTCTGTTTGACGGAAATGCTCTGAAGCGAGATTGTATGGCAGCTGCTCGGGGACTTTTTGCTCCCAATAATGATCTTTAAGGAGCTCTGGATGCTCTTCATGCATTTCATCAACAATCATGTATGACACCTGAAGTTTTTTCAACAAAATATAAATATAATTATTTCGTATCCTATTAATACAGATACAGAACAATGCACAAATAATAGCTTGTGCATACTTTAATGTGGCGGTCAATAAGCCAATTGAGCTCGAAGTCATCGTCATCTTCCCCAAATGGATTTATCAGAGTCTCGGCAACTTTCAGCCATCCAACATAGAAAATGAACTGCAAAAAGGAATTTTCACTAAGTTAAGCAACATGTTCATTTAAACACATGTACGCAGTTGTGAAGGATTTTGATACCTGAAGAGACAAGAAAATGGGGAAGTACAAGTCCAGTTCATACCCTGGGTAAATTTGATTTAGCATTTTTAAATCATCCGGTTTGACCCATTGTCTACCAATGAGAGCAGCAGTGAAATACGTATACACAGCTAATGTTACAACCTGTAAGATATTACAATAATTAATTAATCCATAAATTAGTCATCTCGAAAAAAATTTAAATTTTTAAGGTACACCATGTGCAAATTAAATACCTGCGTGTAAACTAAGGGGACACTAATATTGTCATACACCAAAATTCGGCCCAAACGACGTCGAAAATCTGACATTTCGGTAACAATAGTTTGCACCATATGATCCGAGTTGATTCGACCTTCTTGCCGTGCCCGATTTATTAAATTGGAAGCCCATACGACCGGCATCCAAAACTTGACGATTTTTGTTTTCGTTTCCATCATGTCAAAGATTTTTTTCTCGTTTTCTTCCATTAATCCTGCAACAATAAATATTTTTGATAAGTAACTCATGCATATTTTGTTTTACTTAAGAGCTTGTCCGATCAAGTAGACCCCTTAGAGTTTATCGTAAGCTGGAAAAGTACATACTTCAGGAATCGCGCATCAATATTAAACATAATTTTTCATATTAATCACAAATTTTCAGTTCATTTTACATACCGATCTCTGTTCAGGGCTAAGTGCTAAGTTTAGAACAGTCATTTTTTGCCAACTCATGAAGCTAATAAAAACTATGAAATGAGCGTAGAAAAGTAATGTTATACAAGTAAACACAATCAAGAAAATTCCATTAGGACGTTTTATATTATGCAAGCAGTCGTAACAACAGTGAAAAATAATATTTAGGTCTTCTCGTTAAAGCCCATAGATTGCTGTGTCGTGTGTGTATTAATGATTTGTTATTAATGGCAACTGTTTAGTCACTTTTAGAACACACTATTCATATCCTGTGCAAATTTATTGATCACTTTGTAAGGTCAATTTTTGTTTGCAGAAATAACATTCCCTTTTGTATTGAACTAGCCATTACCAACGACCTCCATAATAAAAGCTGAATCTTCCAGGTTTACAACTACATATATCCTTGACTTCTTCATTGCAAACAAGAAAAGGCCGGTATTACGGTTTAACAAAAATCGCAGCATACAAATTCTATTTTTCATTTATGGACATAGTAAATGTACACCTCTCTAGGTAAAACTAACGAACTCATACTAAAGCCCTAACTAAAAATTTCTAAAATTCTTTAAAATTGCATTTTCAATTCAAAACCCCATACCCAAATTATGTGATGCGAAGTTTATTTCCCTATAACCTTATGAGTATGAATACTCCATTTTCAGTAAATAGTAACCGTAGGTCCAATACGCCTCAATTATTGATTACATAATAAATAAATTTGTTGACAAAACGGATACAAAGACTTTAGATTCCTAGACAGAGGAAAAAATCTCCGACTATTTCACTGGACTGCATGTTTGTTTTATTTGATAACTTGATAGGTCACAGTTTAATGACTGATTGTATGATTATGATTCCACTTGTCATATCGTCGCAGTTCTCACGCAATATTCAGTTAGCTAGCTGGACTCCACTAGCCCTGTCTCATTATTTCTGACGTAATAAATGCACTATTTTCCTCTAAAAGTTTGCACCTCTCGGTAAATGAAAATCTTTATTGTTATTGTCTTTTTATGCAATGCGGTGCATTATTCATAATTGCCTTATGCAAGAAAATGTGATTGACACTTCCATGATTGAGACAGGAAAGCCGAGATTCAAATTGAAATGGAAGTATTTCATGGTTTGGTTCACTTATAAAATGTCTTACCCGCATCAACAAGATGTTGCAATGTTGGGAAACGCTTCTTGACTCCAATGCTGATTCTTTGGAGTGTGATAATGTAGGCTAACATTGTATATCTCATTATGGTCCGGCGAAAAATTCTGCCTCTTTCATCCTACAAGAAAAAATAGCATCATTAATATATTTTTGGTACACTTTGTATAAAAACTATTTCCTGACTAGACAAAATTTACAAAAAAATATTTATGGTTACTATATTAAGCTTTAAAAGAAGCATGATTGAAACCTAATTATATTATTGATTTGCTCGCATATATTTTCGTTACATGACGCCATAACCAATTTATATAATCTCTTTTTGTGAGTTTCTTGCCATTTTGTATTCAGGTAGTAGTAGTGAGTACGACTGACTATACACATACACTATGCATAGATACATATGGAACAAATTATTGTTCGGAGACGGGATTTTACGTTCTACAAATACATTCCAAATCGAGTGGTACATAATAATGGACAAAAGAATTTCTATCTACAATGATTAGTTGCAAATAGCTGGAATTCAATAGACATAGTGTTCAGCTTCACAGAAAGAAAAACGCGACATCCTTAGTACGATATTTTGTAGAGAGAAAAAACTGGTTTTTGCGAGTAGTGTAGTATAGATGTTTTTTCGTTTGTTTTTTGTGGCACAACAGTTTTTCCCTTTCCGACACAAAAGCATGCTCAATGAAGGCGTGTAAATTAAATTGGCAACAACTACTGAGTTTGCCAGACGAATTGGGAAAATTTAGCTTGTCCGCACAAAAATACAGGCCATTAACTCATGCAGTGATGCAGTCGCTGGAATGAATGATTCATAAATTCCACGAAAATTTAGTTTCAACAAATTTGAAGCCAATGTATGCACATGTAAACTACGCTACCAGCTGGTGTTACGCATTGTGTTATTTCCCTAGCAATCAGAATATTAAACCAAGGGACAAGTCAAGGTTGAAAAAAATCCCTGAGAATAGATAAAACTTACATAGACTCCACGTACACATGCTTGTGTAACAATGCGGTAAGCTCAAATGCAATTTCTATCATCATAATTACCTCCCATCTCATACGGTGATGCAAAAAGGAAGCAAAAACTGACTGAATTTTTTTCCGCACTATTATTGCTACTGGCATGTACCCAGATAGATGAGCTGAAGGGAGAAACAATATGAGTCTAATTATTGATAGTAGTAGACTCGGAGTCAGTACCCACAAAGTGATATATTTATTTCACTACTGCGCAATTTTAATTGACAACAGTGTATTTATTGCTCGTATGAAACTTTATAAGCCGGCTTAATATCATAGCGTGCTTTATGAGAACTAATACTAACTAACTAACTAAACCTTGCAGTTTTTCTTCCCACCAGTAATACATATTATACAGGCGACGGATCTTATGTTCTACAGTGTTATATAACAACTCATTTTCTGCAAGCACGAACGGAAAATTGCATATCATTTTCGTAATGATCCTATTGTGATGATCATTTGATTGAAACTGAAAGAGAGAGCAAGTGAACATGACTGTCAAAATCATTGTTGCCAGCATTCCTTGCGGCAAGGATTGGGAGTTTTTCCAGGAGAAAGAGATGAGTCGCCTTGTACTCTATTCTTGGATATAGCCTAAGTTCTTTATCAATTAACTATATAATGTGTACACCTATGAAGATGCATGCACCTATTTTGTGAGTGAATAGCTTACTTGGAAAAACAATATGGGTTGATTACAGGGAATGCAGTGACGTTGGATAATTATAATTGTTTAGCAAACCGTATTCAAGTTTTCCAGTTCATTAAAATAGCATGCTATGAGTACTCCCATTGTTGAAGGACCATTTTAATTCACTACAGCTCCAGGTACACACTTTTTATCCAAAGTGTTAGTGATGTTACAACGTCATAGGTGTTTTAATCATAAAAGACGTCTTTAAAGGTTCTCCTTGAAATATTCTCAGACATTGTTAACCAGGAAAAGGGAAATAAAACTAGATGGAGATTATTAGTTGCACAGAACCTATTTTCATTACAAGTATATTCAACTCAAAATTCACCAATGTACAATTTCGCGTCTGATTAGTGCACTAGCACTGCACTCAAAAGGCCATAAAGATTTAATGTGGGTTGTGGTGTGAGATTTCTTTGATGTACGAACGAAGTGCAAGAAAACTGGGAGCTATTTAGTGTAGTGTACATACTGTGCCTTTTTTCAGCGATTTTGAGATAACTCAAAAACTTTTTTATGATACTCGTACATCTAGACTTATTGTTTTCATGGCAGTCAATCCCCACCTTTTTAGCCTTTCTACACTGTAATTTTATGCATTATTATTATTATTCCCAGGAGATTATACAAAAAACACGGTTTTGCAATACCCACCCTGTGCAAATTGCGTCTTACTAGCTTTTAAACAATATTATTTGGAATTAAAACGGTCAAGAAACAACATCAAAAAATAATACTTTTTATAACAAAGTTATCGGTGTATGGTGAGGTTCGTCTTTTTTGAAGTCCTCACGAATCAATAAGATTTATATGGGCTCAAATTTTTACATATTCTGTTGTCAATAATAATGCTTGCATCCATAACTAGCTTTTGGTCGTGTGAGAGAGATTATAATCATGAGAATGCAAATTTTGTTTGTGCTAGAGCTTCTTTGTTTAGAACAAACTAATGAAAGGGATTTATGATTTCTACCAAGTGCACATTTGCACATCCTACCTGGCAGAGGTACGTAGAAAAATGATCATAAAGATAAAAGCAAAATATTACAAGTTTTCATTAATGCGCTTAATCCAGACTTCCTTATTGAGTTTATATTCCTCGTCAATCGCTTGAGACCAGTAAAAAATCAATCCATAGAATCTATTTTTTCCTAAAGTTATAGTTGTGGACCAATTTCAAACCAATTTTTTATTAATGAGTTTGGAGTTGACACTATTTGGCTGGACAAGTTAAAATGGAATTGTTTTCAGCATCCGAAACTAACTTGAATGAAGTAGAACACCAGTCACGTTAGTCACTGCTCCTAATAATTTAGCACGCAGTAGAAGATAGTATAAGCCATTAGTGAAGTAAGAACAGTTTTTAGTCATATTCATGCAAATAATCATACACATCCCTCGCATATAGTAACTGCAGTATTTTGTATTTGAGTTAAGAAGGCAATTGAAGTTGTTATCCGCATCTTAAACACTATCATCATATTGCTTGTGCATTATCAATCGGATATGGAATTTTCATCGATTTCAAAATGTAGATTCAAACGCTGTTAGTTAGAGCCAGCGAAATATCAAATGTAAAATGTCACTTACATGTCCATGTAGTGATGCACTAATGTACAATGCTAAGGAGTCAGGTCGAGGTAAAATCCAATATTGATCCCACCATCTCTTGACAATAAGGCTTACATAAAATCCGAGTACGAATGACATGGGGATGCTCTCAATCTGCTTGCTACAGTAAACCTTCACTTTTTCAAACGTTCTGCAATGACAAAATAAAGCATTACAGTACAGTCATCATTAGAAGCGGAAACAGGATGCCAATCTGGGTATTTTTGATTTATTGTGGCTACAGTGGTACACGCGGTCACTCACTCTGTCAATACTACATGTTGATCATTTTGTTATCTTTCTACACTGTAATCTGTAACTAGCTCTTTATAATGCATATGGGGAATGAAAGTGTGATTGAATGCATGACTTTCGAAATTAAATACTATCATTAAATTCCTCCGTTTCAGAGAGGTTTTTCATACCTATACCTACCTCAAGCTAAAATAACTGCATCATTGTACATACTACGTGCTAGGTCGTGTCAACCAACACTACTGCAACCAAAATCAAACTGCATCACATAAATAAAAGTCTGGCGAATGTAATCGTGAAGTGATGCTTGCATAGCTTAAAAAATTGGTACTTTGGTACAAAAAAAAAGCTTGTCTAGTTAACTCGATATTTTATTACGATTCTATAAAGAAAAGACATGCTGTGGCTTATTTCACCATTCCTAATAAAAACAGCTTTTATGCAACCATGATGTAATAGGCGAAAGTCAATCAATAATTCTTTGAGCATAATGCTGTCTGTGCCATTTGGTTAATCAGAGAAATGCAAAAAGGTGAAATAATTATTAGCTATTGGTTGATTAAAGATTGCATAGAATAACGTATCATTTGAAAACAATCATACATACACCAATCATTAATAGTTCATTATTATGAAAGTTTCAAAAGCTTTTTTTTCGAAGTTCCTGAGCATTCTCTTCAAGTTCATCATAGCATGAGTCTATTAAAAAGACTTGAAAAATCATGCAGCAATGTCCCATCTTTGACTCCATACAAATAGATCGTGCAGTCGATTCACAAACGAACTAACAACAGATGAATGAAAACTACTCGAGTTTTCAGAAATGCTACCACTGCTAGTATTGTACTATGGTCTTAAAATTGATTTCAACCACTTGAATAGTAAAAGTTTACAGAGATCCTGACTGATTTTTTGCATCGCAAAAACAGCACACGGTCAAATCCACACCGGTTGAATCCAGAATCCCTCGACAACATTAATGGGGCTAACCAACTATTCATTCGATCAACAACTCGATTGTTCGGTCCTTCTTGAGTTGTGCAGTGAACAATTTGAAAGGCAATGCTTGATTCTAGAATTCGTTCTGCATCAGGCATAAAAATGATAATGTCGGTTCATGCCACTTGACTAATATTATATATGCAAGCGCACAACAGGTTCCTCCCCATTATATTACGTTTTTATGTAACGTGAAAAAATATTGTATACACGAGAAGTTATAACAGGTAACTAACTAACTACTTGTGGTAAATTAATTATGTAATAATCGGAAGGGTTCGATTCACTATTTAAGTTATTCAAGCCAGTTGGAACCAAATTAGTATCACTGTGAGAGTGTACCACTTTGTTACAGATACATTTGTGATTTGCATGCACCCGGAACTATTTATTGTTTCTTCATGCATTGAGTGCAAAGGATTAGACACACGATTTTAACTGAAATCGACAGTGAAATTAGCCATGGTGATGACATGCCGATGAGTCAGTTTTATAGACATTGGGAACCCTTGCAAGTTAATAAGTAGGAGAGGATTGAGTTCAACTTCTCATATAAGTTATAAGTCTCATATAGTTTGTTGTTACTACTTACAACCATACCTTCTTTGTTCCGATGTCATAAGGTTCCTGTAGATTGCATTGATACAGCAGTACACAGCCAAGTAGGCTATTAGTTCTCTCCATATCAGCTTGTACACACTTCCTCGCCATCTATAAATATTATTATCAGAAAATTTAGTCAATAAAATCTTAATATCGATAATGTAAACGTACAAACAAAGACTGGACTGGTGTTGGTATTCAAAATTTCGCAAATATATGTATATGGCAAAAAATAGGCTAACACATAAAATATAAACTGTCAGTTGAGTTCAAGAACTCCTGGATCTCTTTGAATTGTGCTATGCAAACAAGCCTAATTTGCACAACGGACAATGAGTAGATAAAAACGTATGCATGGAGTAGAAAAATGGGTATGCACTGGTGATACAAAAAATCAGGCTTTAAAACTGTTAGCCTTTTAATTTTCCCAAGAAAGAAACAATAAATAAATAAGTAAATACTTGCCAGCAAGCGAGCAGTTACACACCCCAGGTATTTCACAGTTTGAGTTTTCAAGCAAGTGGTAAAGGTTAGTTCACTGTGTTTAGCAATATTTGCTCTAAGGAATGTTAGCAATGCATGCACACTATGCATGTCCATTCCATTCGGCTACCATTTAGCATACTAATCAGTAGTTTGACCTAGAATGCACTAAATTTTACTTGCTAATCAAATCCAATAACATAAAATAATGTGCGAGATTTTCGGTTCGTAAATTGAGATTGAGAGAAAAAGACAAATTTTATTGCACTTGAATCCATCTATGGTGCTGATTTACATGTTTTCAATCAAAGTGAGTGACAGGTGATTATATAAAATCGCCAGTTTTAGAGCCTACTCTCATTGGCATGTTACAATAAACTTTATGTTAAATTAGCGGCTGCAATGAACTGTAACAAAAAAGAAACTCTTCAAAGGAACATTCACATTGGTCATAGAACTGAAGATTACGACTATAAAAAAAACTTGATTACATACTCGTTTTGCCTTACTTCGTTGAATCTTTGATGAGCATTAGATTTTTACTAGGTCTACTACAAAACTCTTAACGGATAGAAAACAGATAGTTCCATGGGCAATTTTAACTAACTAAGCATCGCATTATTTTTTTTAAACGCGATGATTAAGAGCAAACGAGAACACTTAAAAAGTGATATACACACATTCAACTTCTATAAACAAGTAAGACAAGTGACAGCTACCTGAACGCGTCATTATTCATTAGTACAAATATTCAGCAGTGTGAAAATGATGAAACCAAGCACTTGCCTACCGCACAATGACAAACTGCTAATAAATTCAATTCTACAATATTAAACTGGCAATGATCATCATCAAGTATTTTAAAAACCAAGCACACAGACAGTATTCCGTCTTTACTTTTTGCATTCTAAAACAGCAGGTCGGAAACGTATGGACCACTTACTTAGTACGTAATGTTCCAATTAGTGACATTATTAGTCTGGTGTGTAAATGCACATTCCCTAATTGGCTTCAGTCTTTAATGAACTAACTCTACGACAGTTAGTAGTTGCATGGTATGCCACACTTGGATGTCACACATGTTGTGACAAGCTGTGTAACACATTGCACGTTAACTAATTGTTAACTGACTGGGAGCTTTACCACTACTGCAAGTCAGTAAATGCAATGATTATATGCATGGCTAGCGGAAGTTAATGAACTTAACTAAAAGACCTGTATGCTCACATTGTGTACAGATATTTGCATACTAGGTGTTTGTTTACTTAACCTAGACAAAAGGTGGAGAGACTGGAGTGCTCCCATGCATTCTAAACTGCATGGCACATCATGCACTATGCAACATCAAATATTTTCCTAAACGATGATGTGACTACTATTTTTATTGATGGATTATCTGATGATAGAGAATTCAAAAGCTATACTAAAAAGTTTTTAGGTTAATTTAATTTTTAACACACTGTCCAATTTCATAGAATAGTAATAAATAATACTCATAATTGGCATGATCTCATTAGTCTTGCTGTCTGGCAAAGAAAATAGTCTGGAAGAACTCATTTCGTATGCATCGACAAAATGACTCTTTAACACCTCGAAAATGATTTAAAAACTACCAGTTACACAATGGGTTATAATTCAAATTCACTGTAGATCAATTTACAGCATGCTGCCCTGGCGACTTCTGAATTAGGGCATCATCATACTAAACAGACTGACTCATGTCACTTTTCTAAGCAAAAAATGCATCATGAAACTTCCCATGAAGTAAAAAAATCATTTTTCTAGCAAAAAGGGAAAGGGAGGACTGTAACATTACAGTAAGGAATGCACTTTTGGTAAATCCATTCATTCATGAGAAAAATGCCGTAGCCATGAGCATATTTACTCAGCCATTGTTTAACTAGTTAGAAAGACGTCATGTGAATAACACGACGATGCACATATGCATCTAGGCGTTGCATTACTGGGAAGTCCCATGCTAGTCTAATTTATTTAGGTTGAAAGTTGGGAAAAAAGGATTTGATGAGGCAGCAATTGTCAAATGCATTGTATTGTATACAACTGACCAGACTCCGCTGAGCGACCTTTTTGTTAGGGCAGTAAACCTCTTTAAATTCTTAACAGGACTTCAATGCCAAAACTATAATCTGTTTATTCAAATGATGCGAACAACAGGTTGGTAGTGCATCTTAAATCATCACGTATTTCAATGGATATGAATAACCTGGTACATTGGGATTCCCATTACAACATAAAAATCATGATGAAAGACTAACCACTACGAACTGAGTTAACTAACTAATCAAAGCGACCAACTAAGCTTTCCCTTCTTCCATGACAAAAAATTGTCCCATCATATTTTAATTCAATTTTTTTCTTTGATCAAAGTTGCACTATTTGTATGCCATAACAAACTATCTGCAAGCATTATCAAATCTTTTGCTTCAAAAGTTATCAAAAGCCCCGTAAATAAATGTGTTAACTCAAAGGCCACATGGAACTAAATGCATTAGTCTTGTTACATACATTCAAAATTACGACCACATGTATAAATATTGCTGTTTTCAATGGAAGATTGTTCTTATGCTTGTTGTATTGTTGTTGAAACGGGCAAAAAATGTAATACATTTACTTGCATCATACAGTCTAAGACTAATACTAGAGCTAACTAACTAACTAGTAACTTAATAAATCCTTTATTTATGACCAAATACAAAGGTAGATTTGTCACTGGTCACTTGTTTTGTTTGCGAGCAATCATTTGAGAATACAAACCCTAAACAACAATAAACTAAACCTAAATTTTTTAAACAATTACCTGCCGAGGATTTTCCAGAAACAACCAAAACTGCTCCCATTTGCCACATCCGCTGTGTACGACACCGTCATTTTGAATAGCTTGAAATCACAGTCAATCAAAACACGTCCAAAACTCAAGGGCTTTCTAAATACCTAAGTAAGTAGCTAACTAACCTCCAAGGGAGGGAAAAATAACATCAATAAATCCTTGCCCTTCGTACTATTGAACTTGATGGGGGAAATAAAACCCAAGAATCTTAAAGTCACTCAATTGTCGGATATTGATTCCGTGATAACGGTTTTTTTTCAAAACAATGTATCTCACAATTGTCACAGCACAGACAAACCCTCACTGGCTAATAATTAGTAACAGCAGTTGGCTAGTTAGTTAAATCACTTTTCCATGGATATTTCGCTCACTCAGATTTTTATTGTTGTTATTACTTGAGATGAGTTGTAACAATGAGCTGAAAATAGTTCTTCATCGTATTCCCCGTCATAATGATTTGCTTATGACTTAATTGTTCAACACAAACTGATCCGATGTTGGTTTTCCAACCAAGTATGTAGTATGAGTATAATGCCAATGGCGTCTAATTTGCCAGTTGGGTTTCTAATCCTGGTAAATAGTTGTGGGAATCACTTTTGTCGTTTAACTAACACACACAATATTTCACTCACTGGCTATAAGCATTAATATATCCTGTACCCCAATGGCGTACTCATGTAGCAATGGAAAACGAAAACACAACAGTTAAGACGTTGAAGGAATTTTCTGCGATGTCTCTATTATCTACAAACACGCAGACCAGACAGTAGTTACTTTGGAGTTACGAGGATAGATTTGATTCTGATGGAAACAATAGTAGTATATATTTGAATTGTTGCTTATTGATCAATTCAGTTAGTTATAGTTAGTGACTGAAGTTAGCCATAATGATGAAGATGATCATAATATAATGGTAGACGGTCCAGTCTTGAACTTGAAAGTCTAATAAATCTTATCCTCCTTTCCGTGTACGTTACTCTGTGGAAAAAAGGAGACAACAGTTAGAATCTCAATTAGTTAGCCAATAATGTTGTATTTGATATTTTGTGCGCAACCAAAAGATTGCGGACATGGATTACTGAAATAGTCAATAGATTTTAAGACAATGAGACAAGTTTGGATGGTGAGTAGAAAATATTAATTTGATTGTGTAAACAATGCTATAGTATATATCTTGTTGTGTATAGTTCGTGGTACTGTTTAATTGACAATATAAGACAATGGTATTGATAGTTAGTTTTTAGTCATGTATTTAAACCAATTGATATTAGTGAGTTATAGATGATTTTTATATTGATTTCAGCAAACTATACAGTGGACTTTATTCCTATCGGTAGATGTGTTGAAGAAACAAAGAAGTCATCCTAATATGATACATGGAAAAGTACTTGTAAAATCATAGCTAATTTGTGGTTTCCCATGTGGAATAATAAGTACGTTGTTGACAATAATAATACGTGAGAAGAAAAACTGACAAAAAATTTAGGATTAATTATTCTTGCGTAGACGATGCTACGGGTTTCGGTAATGCAGTCCATAATCGAAAAGCGATCAGTCGATCAGTGTCTGGATAATTGTAACGAGCTAACGAGCAATGATTCCGGATATAGACTGATGAAGAAATTAAGATTTTCAACGGAGCACAATGTCGTTTACTTTTTTTATGAAGGTGATCATGGAAAAGTGCATCAGGATTGCAAAGAATGCAGTGCTCGTGGTGAATTTTATTAATTTGCATTCCTGTCATGCCCATGGAAAGTTTGGTACAACCTTTGTTGCTACAGAAGACTGATGATGATGACATGAAACCAAAACAAACAACGGAGTTGAGCTCACAGAGAGTGAATGGTGTATACGTGTGCAAACTTTTTTCAACTGATTCATTTCGTATGCTAATCCATCACTTGATAGTTAGTTGTAACCAAGAACAGTTATACTCAAGAATGGATGACGAAGGGACGAGCGGGGTGTAAAGTGAACAACTCGACTCACATGACTATAGGATTGATTTGATAGAACTGACTGCGTACAGCAGTTACTTATAGTAAGTTGCTAGCCTTAATTTCTTTAGTACTATAGCCAACTTTTAAGAACAATGGTAAAAACCATTGTTACATTTAGCCGTCTATAAGTTCCCTTGTTGTTCGGGTTTTCTTGTGAGCAAATAACATGTGATTTCTTGTAGAGAGAAAATTCTCGCGAAAACATTAACTGAGTGAGTAAAATCAAGTTACATTTTGGATTTACAGAAACGGTTTTTGAAGGCATCATTCGTATTATTTTAGTAACCAGTTAGTCGAAAATTGTACGTTATTTAATCATTGGAGTAGTTATAAGAATTGGATAGAATGGTCAAAAATTTGGAATTGATGTCATTGCTACGTCATGAATAATTTTCCATGATATTTTAAGTCATGGGAATTTATTCACCCCATGCTGCATCTTTTAAATACTTAGTTAGCTTAAATTTAATTATGTATTGTTTTGATAACGCACAAAACAAGCAATTCTAGATGAATGACGTTTGTCAGTCTGGAAATTTAAAGTTTCAGCCGTTTAGCATGTCATAATCATAATGATCTCGCATTGATAAATTTCGTCATTTCTTTCTAGTTCGTAGTGTCAGTTTGAGTGAAAATTCAAACTTTTCAATTTCATAACATTATGTTTTGCGATATTTACATAATTCATTTTTGCAAAAATCTAAAGGACATTATGTATGGAAGAACTAGAAACAAACAATATAAATTGCTTGACGTACAAGTATTCATGTGTGAAGAGCAGTGCCAATTATGACATGTATAGTTTCAACTGAAGTTTTAAAATGATGTGTCCCAAGTGTTGACAACAAATGTTAAGTTCCATTTCAATAAATCATGCATGTTTTAAAATCCTCCTCACTGCAGTTACAGTTTTATAGCACCCAGTACTATAATACAGTAGACGGGCATAAACTGGAACCGCCGGTACTTCAAACACTCTAGATCGGGGCTAATAACAATTAAAGGATATATTTTACGAGAGTTGTTTTTGATTATTGAAATCTTTTGATTTTAATTACAGCCTTTCATTGCCAGCAAGATTTATAGCTTGCAATTTGTCGCCAATGAATCAACTGGAAACGTACTCTTATGATTTCCGTACAAGGAAAACGGCTCTCATTATCCACATGAGCCAGATTAATGATCGATAAAAATTTGCTGCATATTTAGTAAACTGTTTAATCATTTGCTAGTTTATAGCTTTGCAAATGCATTGTAAAAATTCTTTGACAAACAATGATTCACTGATACCTTCTAAGAACAGACATAACAACATGTTGAATAGTATTACACCTGTTGTTCATGACAAACAATCCTCAGGAAAAAAAATTCAATCCATGACATAGATGACATGAAAAATTAGTCTTAAATGGGAAATTTTCGATTTATATCAAATCTAAATATCCGTTAAGATTTTCACAAAAAAAATAATTTGCATTTAAACTCATTGCTCCTGTTCCACTTTTTCAAGGTCTCTGTAAAAAACAGGTGCTCAAATGATGGATTTCATCACACTCACAGGTACATATACTACTTCGCTGACTTATTGAGTGAATTGAAAGAGAAAAAAAATCTCTCAAATCAGCTATCAATTAAGCAAGAATTCACTTTTACTCTCACATAGGCTTTCAGGTATGTGAGATTTGCACCTGCCCAAAAAACAAGGTATCATGCTGCCCCAATTACAAAATGAAATGACTCGTTTGATCTTCATCTTCTCGATTGCAACTAACATAACAAGCTCGGATTTTTAACATAAACACCCCTGTGTGCTAACTAACTAACAAGTATTTTTCTTTTGAGCTGTTCAACGAGTAGTCTTTATAGTGGGAATCACACACTAACAAGCTGTGCATCTTCTCCTCTAGTGCAGACTTAAATTCTTTATGAAACCAATGTTAGCAACTGACTTCAGCAATAGTCTGAGTATTAAAAGCAAATGTAAAACGGCACGAAAAAACTTTCCATAGGTTCTATATCATTGTACTCACTCGTAGAATAAGTATTAAATTGCCAAATTAGATGACTACTGTGATTTCTATTGCATGCTGCATAGCATTGAATAAGAAATTTAACGATTATCAAAATTGTACTTTTGAACGTGAAAATATTAAAGGGAGAGATATATTGAAAAATGCAGCAAATGGGAAATATTCATTTCGTTGGATGGATGCACTTGCATTTTGAAGAAGCATGGAGCAAGCGAAACAACAATCGATACTACGTTTTACACAGTGTGGCTCATTGACTGCAATGAGACATCATTATCGTATTGTTGTGCTCTATAGGTTCTTGTTTATTGGAATGCGCTTGTAATTGTAATAGTTCTGTTTGCCATTCATGCGAGAGTGCCAGAGTGCAAAGTGGAAGAATCATCACATGAGGATAACTGGTCTTTCTAAGAATTCCGTCGTTTATTTTCATTCAAGTCGATTAAGTGTATGCAGTGAACAGTGGCTCATACATCACTCATACATGAGTTGTGTGTACTGTGAAGAGGGTGAACAACAACAAAACATTTTGCACACCACAGTCATCTAAAGTATGGTATTGTTTTTTAAATCCCAGACAAAAAGGAAATGCAAGGCATATGAAAAAAAAACATTTCAATTCAAGTTTCTATAAGGTCTGACGAGAATGCAGTGACTACTTACTTACTATACTTTAAAATTATTCATTTCATGTATTTTCTTTAAAAAATTCGCAAAATAGATTCCATATCATTTTTGTGTTGTAGTAGAAAAGAAGTGCTTTTTTATATGGAAACAATTCACTCACCAATCAAGTAACGTAATAAATAGCACATGAATTTCTTGTAAATTTCCCACGGCTAGTTTGCTTGCAACCCTTTGGAAGGAACAATTGCCTTGAACTTTTCACAAATCCTGGTCACTTATTTGGAACACGGCTTGTTTCGGGGGAACAATGTTTATACACTGATCCTCACTTGGGAACTGTTGATATCTAACTGACTGAGATTGATTTTTCTAGTTGAGCTCCTGAAAAGCAACAGGTAGAAGGTTGTTGGTTAGTTAGTTAGTAAATTATTGGTCCAAAGAGCTCGGCATTCGCTTGTGTTTCATTTCATTGTGGTAAGCTAATGCACCACTGTGCTGTACTGTGAGCTAGTGCCTGTTTGTGTATGTTATGTATATTAATGTTTTTGTTACAAGCCGTTTCCATTTTACTATGCTTCACTCACACACTGCGGCTCACTCTGTACTTTTCATACATGTATCCAAAGTTTCCTTGAATTCCACAACATTTGCTCACGGTTTTGAAATGACCCCTTCAGTCAGTCAGTACGATTTTTTACCTAATGAACAAAATATACAGACTGATTTTCAGGTGAAATTTTCATCTTCAAAAGAATTTACTTACATTATTTGCAGTATTAACGTTTAGTTTAGTATCTACATCATTTTGCTTGGGAAAACACTGAACAGTCTTATGATGTATCTTTCAGCATTACGTGTGTGCATGAAAAAAAGATGGAAGCAGTTTTGAAATTTACTGCTTTTTCAAATAGAAAAGGTGGTGTTCTAATTTGCTAAATGTGTCAATTCTACTTAAAGTCGCCCTACTTTTTCCTAGTGACAATCGCACAGCCAATTGAGCCAATTTGCAAACAATCGACACTGATCGGGATAACATTGGATATCCCTGTAATGTGTATTTGAAGGATGTCAAGTGGATTCAACGTGAATGATGAATTACTTATTTCTGGTTCGTCATTGTCTGTGAATTTCCTAAATTCCGTCAACAAGGTTTTTAAGAATTTTGTAAAAATTTCCACTGTCCCGTCCACAGACCAAAATAGTTTGGCGGCCCAAGAAAATTGGTTTATAATTAACAATTATGCGTTGGAATGATTAAATGTGTGGTGCCTGCTCCACAAGTCATTTAACATACACCCATGAATGCCATGACTCCAGGTCGTGCGTGTTTTAATGATGTATGAGCCGTTTTCTTGGAAAAGCTTGCATGTTTTACTGTGCTAAAGATTTGCTGTGGAACTGTCAAGCTAATTAAAAGTATTTTGGAACAAAGAAATCTTTATTTGGCTGTTTGTAGTTGACTCACTACTTCACTATGGGATAACTAAATATCGGCAATTTTGTTGTCGTACTAATAGTACTAATAGTTTTAAGGAATTTAAACCACAATATGCCTACCTTGGTTAATTTTAGAAGAATAGGAACCTGGAAAATATGAATATAAGTTAAAGTTTAGGATTTCTAAGAATATCAAGTTTATTTGCAACAGTATATTTGGCCAGTTCATTTCACTTTTGCTTGCAGAACGAATGAACTTGGAGAGAGGAACCGGTTGAGCTCCTTTTCAGTCATGACTGTGTATTATGGTTGAATAGGAAGTTGTAAATTCTGGTAAATTCCTGACCAGATTTTTCTTCTCAATGCTGCGTACCTTAATTTTTAACTATTTCCATAACCGCATAGCTGGCAGGAAATCAATACAATACAAGGGAGCAATAAAGATTTCCATACGTTAACTCCTGTACTCCTGTAGTAAAGTTTAACAATAACGCAATCAATTGTGCTTAGCAGCCTACTGAAAAAGAAAAGGTATGTTGTTATAGTGTTTAATGTCTACAATTTTTATGCCAACTAGTCATATAAGTGATGGCAATTCAATGATGTCGGTTTTACTTGCTCAACGCTAAAAATCCCGTTTAAATATTATAGCCTTCTCTGCATTTGACCTGTTGCATGAACATTATTATGCGTGTGTGTAATGCACACTGTTTGTGATGTTATTATTGGACAAAAAATTATAGGAAAATTCAAATGGATTTTACAAACAGTTTGGAGGAACTCAAATTACGTGCATCCTCTTGGGAGACACGCACACGGTCTACATATCTAAACTAATGCGTTTTACTCAGATGACAAAATGAATTTAAAATTTGCCCACATAAACATTTTCATTTTTTTAAATCTGATTTTTTTAGAATGATTTTCGTCGAATAAACTTACACAATGAAAAGGTAAGCTATATTCTACAATTGGTGGTTCATTTTAACCTGTTGCAGCAAAATATAAAACCCATGCGAAAATGCAAAATGAATGGAATTAGTTGCAAAATCTTTACAAGGTTGCTCTCGTGGAAAAGGAACAAAATGAAAGCATTAGTCCTTCCCCCTAACAATAATACGCTCATAATTCCTAGCAGAATTGGATTTTTTATTGTAATTTTCACTAGTATAATAAATAAACTCTTTCCAAAATAGTTAATCACAATTAGTCAGCGAAGCAAATATGATGCCCATGTAAACTGGCGGAAAATATGTACAATTAGGAAACCAACGAGAGGAGTAGATAATGTTAAGCCAATAAATATGTATGATAGTTATATAAGCGTTCAGTGAAACATCCGGAAACCTGCAAATCAAAGCGGATGCAAAATTTTGTTTGACATTGCCAAAGCAAGAGCCTGTGAAGCGATCTATCAAACGAAGTCAAGTGATCCATAACTTTCATTTCTTTTTGCTATGCTGCAATATTGGGGAATATCTTGTCAGCATGATATTTGCACTAGTCAACATGAAATTGCATGCTCTTAACTAATGCCAAGGGAAATGACATGATATAAATTTCCTCCGGCAAGTGCCAAAACAAAGGTGATGAGAAGAGAACATATAGTAAAGATTTATACCTAAGACACAAGATGATTGCTGAAAAGTAGATAGGTTTGCCAATATTTTAAAGATGAGGTTCGAAATAACCGGTGTAGAAATATATTTCCACTTGCCAAAGACCTAATTATTATTAACCTGAATACCAATATAATATAGACTGCAGTACAATATGCTTCAGTACGTAAGATCATAATCAAAATCAAGTACATTTTAAATGTTTAAGCAGGTTGACGCCAATTTATAGCATTATGCGCTCAACTAACTAACTATATACATAAACGACGGCATAGTAAAATATAAAAATTGCTCTAAAATGAATCCAATTAAGTAATTTTATAGCAAGTATTTGAATGCTGTATACTATACTGGCTATTGAGTTTACGCTAGTTTTCAGGGCTATAGATAATTTTGAATTGTACACCACATACGATTTTAAAGCCACATGCAAACTGCATTAAATGTTTGCAAGCACATAGCTTAGCATACTACTGTGGTTGTATGATATTCAGTATATGTGGCAATTGATGCATCCGCTATAAACTCCCGTGATCAGTCATGAATTGCCCAGATTTTATTTTTCCCATCTTTCAGTTTTCCCGAGCTCAAAGCATTGTACGAAAGAAGAATATTATACGAAAATGTCATTCAAATTTGTTAATTGTTTAAAAGCTACTCAGTGTACCCACTTCTTCATTTAAATTAGAAAACGGTTTTGGTATTTTTACATATGAAATGGATTTTAAAATGCAATTACACTTTTCCATTTGGAGAGGATCTGCAATAATGAACAATATCGAATCATTGAACCCTGCGTCTTCAAATGAAAACAAACAGATATAATAGAGATGTAGTCTTTCCAAAAGATAGATAAAGTTACTTCATGAACGGTGATATCTTATAATTTGAGGATATCTAGATTTTTATCACCGTCATTGTTAGCGCCATATGTTTTGCTACACACTACCATGTGATTTAATGATGATCGAATCATGCATATTTTTCAGACAACCTGTTGAATAATAGCAGAAAAATATGAATGGCTGACATTATGCTGTTTCACTTCGATTGAGCTCTGTGCTAATAGAGTCAAACGAGTGTCACAATATTTTTTATGTGAACTTAATAAGAGTATTGTCAAATTATTATACTTGCGCCATACGGTCTCAGAATAATGTATACTATTGCCGGGCCCACTGGCCTTTAGCCAGACTCACTCTTATGAGTAACATTCAAAACCTGCCAAATTTGCAATGATCCACAAATTTTCTGACGCACCAGAAGTTTCTAGATTGGGCTCTGGGGTTTCTAATTTTTTGCAATGTTATTATAACATTTAGGAGCTTATGTACAGAAAGATAGGAATGCCAAAAAATCTTCCGGCTAGACTAAATCCACTTGTTTTAGACTCTTCAGTCAGTCCATCCGAATAGATTCTAGGTACGGACTTGCTGGTTTTTTCTGACTCCGTTGTGGAAATCCGTGCACGCACATACCAAAGTTACGTTACGTTCATTTTTTTGCAGATCATCTTTCTAGATGCTAATCTCACCATTCACTGATTTTATTATGTATTAGCACATCAAGTTTTCTCGATTAAATTTATCAGAACTATACCTAAAAGTGTTAAATTAGAATTTATTCGAATTCTGAATACATTTAACAATGATTTTGTGGTATTATTGTCCTGAACAGTAAAGTACAACACAAGTGCCTACAGAGCAGGTTTCTAGGAATCCGGAGCCGCCAATACTATAATTCATGAAAACTTACTTTTAGTTTAGCTATCCCAAAAAATATTGATCTGTCGGCATGCATGAAAATATTACCAATAGATATTGAGCAGAATCGGAAGATATGTGGAAATCTAATCTGAATTCTATTTTTGGATGATTTAAGCATTTATGAATGCATTGGTTTAAACCTTGATCTGTGTCTACACCTGTATCAGTGATTGGTGGTACTACACAACAACTATATTCAAGTTTAATAGTGACATTATCATAAAAAATCCAAATTCTCTCTTAGCTGGTTTCAGTACAATATATAAACAGTGGGAATGCATACGATTGAAAACAAAAGATTATTTATTCCACGGAAACATGCTTAATTGGATTAGATACGATGCAAATTTAAGTTTTTCGCTCTAGTGTCAAATTACTACATGCAACAAAATGACAATAGAACGCAAGGATATTTAACATCGATTTTTCAGTTTCCTTTATTTATTGTCCTGCTTCACAACGAGTGAACGAGTGTAAGCATGGTTTAAACACTCATTTGTATGAAGTCAAAATATCGATAGAGCAGGTAGAATACATTAAGCTAGAAAGCGAAATCATTTTTTATTTTGTATCTGTTTAACGTGTAACCCTAAATGAATCTCATTTTAGCAGTCCATGCAGGTACGCGGCTGCTTGTAAATCCCCATTAGTAACCAAAATAATGTTATTTCACAGAATAATAAATCAGAGCATGCTGTATCGAATCCATACTAAAAGCAGCGTAGACAAAAATCTTACACACCGTGGGAGAACCTGTTGCTTTGAACTTAAAAAGATGTAACACAATTGTGTATATAACTAGCATTGTTCAGATATATCTGTTAATCAGATAGGTCTTCTTGAAGTAATTATATACTGCTTGGTGCCAATAAAGCTGGAGACGATGATATGCATGAAAAGAAGACTGAAAAGATTTCTCACTCTCAACGCATGATTTAAAAGGCTGAGTTTGGAGATAGTTGAGATTGAGAGCTCGTACTTCTATAGTGCCACTTACAGTTTCCGCAGCTAGCCGTAGGAGTTTTTTGTCTTTTTCCTTATTATAAGAAATAAGACACTGAAACATACTCTAAAATCGGTATTTTTAGGTGGTGGCAATCGTCATATCGATTTTCAGACCATGAGCAAAAACGGGTTTGCCCGCACTGTGGTACTCGTACCTTGGTTAATTGAAACACTGATTTTTGTACGAGCGGAGACATTTTTTCTGAAGAATCCAAGTTTTTCAGGTTATTGCTTCAACAGTTTAACATTATATATTGTAACATATTGATAGATAGTTTCTTAATGGTGGAAAAAAATTCTAAATTTACTTTTAAAAAAAGATGGCGCCGTGAGCTACTGTCAAATAGCCACCAAAGATTCGTCTGGATTTCTGAAATCTCCCAACTATCCCAAAAAATATCCTAAAAATTTGAATTGTATCTATGAAATTACTAGAAAAGACAAAACTCAATGTGGGGTTCGCTTGACTTGTAAGTGAACTATAAAAAAGTTTTAAAAACATGTATTGATTGGATTTTAATCGTAAATTTCTTTGCTAAATATAGTCATGTCTCTAGATCTGGAAGAACCAGACAGCAATAGATTCTGCAAATCAGACTGGTTATCAATTGATTCATGTGTTCCAGAAGGTGGTGCTAGATTTTGTGGAAATTTGTCCACATCTCGTAATTGTGAGCTTTCTACAGTAATTGATGTTACACTGTTGAAAATCATGGAGTTCATACAACAATCGATTTTTAGATGACTATCCCTTCCAAAGAGACGCCAAAGCATTTCGAATGACATTGAAAACGAACAATCAAACAGAAAAATCGGGCTTTTCAATAAAATATGAGATCTTGACTGACTGTCGCAATAGTCTATATTGGGATCCTCCAATTTCCTTGATTACCGGATTTGCATCGAATAACACGGCTTGTTATGCTAAAATTACCGAACCAAAGGGAGCATTTAACTCACTTCACTATCCTTCTCACTATGCCCCAAATATGGACTGCGTTTATGAATTTTTCAGGTTCAAACTCAATCTTAGCTCTCAGTCAGTCAAAATGTGTTTGTTAGTTCAAGCATTTAGTGCAAAATTTTATCCGAAACGGTGACCGTCAATATCACTTTATTTATTACAGGGAAAGTCCCATAATTTGTGGAATTCGAATGCAAGTCATGAAATTCCAGTTGACTGAACCAATAGAAACTAGATTCGGGGGAGCTTGTTTGGATTTTCTGCACACTCCAGGTTGCGGCTTTATGTGTGGTGCACAAAAGTTTAGATGTTCGTTTGATAACGTTAACGTCTTCAATGAAACTTAAATTTAGTTACATTTTTTAAAGCATGTTTTCAATTCACATAGGGATAGCCAAATTTCAACCCGGAGCATCCAGTTTAATCTTTCACTTTCACTCTGGAAACCATTCCATGTTGGAATCAGCCGCAGGATTTCAAATAGCTTTCCAGCAAATTTTTAACTGCTCAGAAGATATTCCAATCTTGTAGTTGCTGATGAAATAAGAATCCTCCTTCATCAGATCTCTTATAGACATCATCATCGTATTAATGGTAATGGATACATATGGATAAATTAATTGAGTTAGCGATAAAAGTAGTATCTTTAGTAGCATAAATATACTGTAATCGCGTAGATATAAAACGTTCAGTTTTACTTTTAGCCTGTACTATCTTATGCGTATGTTTCTACGATGGTGAGTTATAGCAACTTTGTACAGTGCAGTGTGAAGAACGAAGAGTCCATAATCAGGAGTGGTTTCTATATACGAAGTTCGTATTACGATCTTTTATAGTATTATAATACGAGTCGTACGACTATTTATGTATCTTTCCGAAGCCATTTTTAATGTTGCTTTTAATCTCAAGTCTCATTCAATACATAACTACAAAGAGTGACCAGATGACAATGGTAATTCATCACCCACCAAATTACAAGCTTAAAAGATAGATAAATAAAATTAAGAACTCTTCGTGAGACCTTAAATTATCTTAAGTCTATATACAATAAAAAGTTGCAAATCTTAATGATTTCATTTTCGTTACTTGACTTCAACTCACAATTTCTAGCTGACTTGATATAAATATAAATAAAAATTTCACGTTGCACTGAATTGTAAATCGCATATGTTCTCCGACACATTAGCTTATAACTCCTAAGAAAACCACATGTTGATGTTGACAGTATAATTAACTACCACCCTTATGTGCCCAGCCCACTAACCTTAACCTTATACAAGAATTTTACATTTTAGAGAAAAAGGAATGAATAGTTCACTCATGCTGCTCAAGTGGCTGCTTGAGAAACAAAAGAAACACTCTTGCCACTTTTTTCTAGAATTGCTTGAATCTCATTGAGTGACAAGTCTGTGGTAACAGAAACTGTCTTTCCAGGTAAGTCAACTTTAAAGTCTTGAACAGCTGCTTTCTCTGAAAAAATAGAAAACAGTTCAACATATATAAAATTTGTTATTTAAATCTTCTATAAATCTGCTTCGAAAAATTAAGCGCAACTAGCCTTAGCATATTGTTCTCCGCTGCTTACCTTTTTGTCGATTTAGTAATCTTTCAACGGCACTAGAGCATCCCTCACAAGTCATTTCTACGGTGAATTCATACGTTTGCTGCAAAAAGATGATATGAAAATACAGATCTGATTGACGTTGAAATCGAAAAAAGTAACAAAAAATTGATTGGAATTTTTAACTTACACCCATTTTTGAAACAGTTCAGGAGGTTTCTTCAATGCAACTAGTTTCTTATTTTCTGTCACTTTCAAATTAAATGTTTAATCGATTTTTCCTGGATTGGGATCAGTAAAATACCGTTACAATCTGCTCTTAAAATTTGTGTGATTGTTTGGGTGTATCTATCTGTGTAAGCTCTTGTTTTTCATTTACTTTTCATTGCGACTTTCAATTGGAATATTATAGAGAGAGTGATGAGATATATTTAAATGATCTGCATTGAAGCCTGCACTTTGTATTTCCTGGTAATTCTAACAACACAAGCATTGAAAAAAGACGCGGCAGTTATTATGCTTTCCTCCACAATCGTTGTGGTTGTGAATTCATCTCGATCAACGTGTGTAAATTTTAAGCACTTCATTAAATAAATTGTTTTTTATTGCTCACTAAAAGTCGTTATTGAAAAGACAATATAAGCGTGGGATTTGCTCATCTTACGTTTAAAATTAATTCAGAAATTTTTACGTTTAGGTAACTTATTGAAAATATTTACTGATGGATGGTTTTTCTGTTTAAACAGAAAACGGAAATCTTGTTGTGGTTAGCAACCCCAGTGCCAGTTATTGGAAGGGCATTATTTGTCTGTAGTTGTATTGCAATCGCGGATGAAAATGTATTCCTCAAGTCACGGATTTAAAGAGGTGGTTGTAGATCAGCCATTCTCTGGAAAATGGATGGAGGTCGACATGAATTTCGGTAAATATATTGTGCAGTATGCAACTTACTTCGAGTTATTGGACTCTTTTTTATCATGGATTATATATAGAATTTAGTATGTATTTTCCTGTGCTTGTCCGTTTGCATTTAATAAGAAATACGTTTTTCGACTTTTCAGGAGGTGGTCACGGTGCTTTTCACGGGGCACGTTTTTCAGACTCCGCCGGCGGATTTTCTTATCGTCAGACTCCTTCTCCTCATCAGATAATGCAAAATCGATTTATTTATTGGTAAATTATGAGCTGATTGATATTTGGTTAAGACATTTATATAGATCACTAGCGAAGAATGAATGGTATGTGACGATTTAATATGCATTTTTAAATATCCTCAGGAGAACTTTCAATGACAAATTAGAGCTTATCGAATCATCGTTGGACTACAATTTAACGGAAAATCAGGTGAAACATTATTCACAATCCACATAATGAAAAGCACGATACATTAAGATTAAATAGACGGGTAAGATAACTGGAATTGCTTATTCTACAGGTGCGCTATCGTTTCCAAGACTCGCCTATAATCGGTCCAATCACAATCGAAGAGACTGATTCCATTGTGATCATATTAGTGACTACTGTATCGTCTGTCAACCGCTTTATTTTTCATCACCCTAAAGTGATATTTACTCAGGTATCTTTACCGTAATGATTACTTAGTTTTTGTTGTTCAATTTGCACATTGTTTGACAGTCTGTTTGTATAAATGGTTTTACAGGAACGCCTTACCAACAAGGCTTCATCCATATTTGCCCAAACTATTGAAAAGCCTTTGGTTAAATTGAATAGCTTCAGTTTATGTGAACAAGCAGTCAGTAAGTGAAAATAGAATGTGCTATTATTGTGTTGTTGTATTTGTATTGCTATTGTAGTGGTGACAAGTGCTATGAGACGATGAATTATAATGATTGAAAATTGAATAATTTTGAACTTCTTCAGATTATCCAGTTCCTTTGGCAGCAGCGTCTCATTTCACGAGCACAGGAGAAAGTGTTTTTGCGTTGTCATATGAAACTGGCTTAGTGACAGTATGCAAAATTTCGAAAGGGGAAGAATTCGCCATGTTTAAATTGCATCAAACAAATATACTGTCCAGAATGCTCTCCGGGCTCACATCTTCTATTTTGAAGTAAGGGTATTGCATTTTTATGTGTTGTCGTTTCTACGTTTCCGTTTACAAATAACACTGACGCTATTTTGTTACAGGAGCTCAAATAGTTTTTCTCCGGATGCAGTGATAAGCATGTCCTTTTTCAATGCTAAGCTGGAGCGTAATAGAAATTCCGTTTTTCTCACCTCTGTATCTATGAATGGACAACTACGCCTATGCATGTGTAAAAATTTACAAAACTTGAATGATTGGTCAGTCATATCATGTGGCACTGTGGATACTTCACTTTCAAATGAGCGTACTGGTAGTTAACGAAATATCACTTTTTTGTATCTTTGTAATCAAAAGCAACGTTCGTTTTGGTTTGGAATTGGTGAAAGAAAGGCGCACGAATGTTAATTATTTAATTATCTTTTATTTTTGCAGAGGCTTCATTAATGTTGAGAAAACAACAAGTAGAGGGTGGACTTCCTAATTTCATTGTATATATTCCCAATGAGTGTTTTAAGATGTACAAGCTTGTCAAAACCACTCAAGGTGGAGCTGCTCCGATTTTCCAACTTGAAATAGTTAAAATAATCAAATTTAAGGTGATTTAGCTGTTGTATTAATGACTTTAAAATGTATAATTGACAATATTAAGATTGATTATGTGTCAGTTTGTTTATGATAATGAATTTCATCTCTTTATCAGGACCAAGGCCTCCTGGATTTCACAGTGAACGAAGAATTTATGTTCGTGCTTATTAGTAACCCTGAAGAAGAGACTGATTGGGATGTGAAATGCCGTCGACTAGACGAAAGCTGTGGCGACTCCCGCATGGGATTTAATTTGGCATTGTTAGAGCCGCCACTGTCGTCGTCTGTGAGTTGCTGCTCACGAAACGTCAACCCAAAAGATCATTACGTGGATCTCATCTTCAATAAGAGTTCTTTTAGCTCTCAAACAATTTGTCAAGCATTAAGGGTACGAAAATTACAATTATATATTTATTTATTCTACATGTAAAGAAACAAACTGATCATGTGATGGGATAAAAATCTAGATATTTCAATCGTCTGTGAAAGTGGAACTCAGTGAATGGGACTGGGACCGTCTGCGAATGCATACAATGAGTACAATTGACAATGAAATTGGACTGCGGACTGTCAACACTGATGTTGACTTGACAGAAGAAGAATTTACCGACCTCAATTTCAAACTATGGGAGATGCTTTATAATAGCTGCATGGAGTATCATATTGTAAGCTAAACATTGGCGTCTTGTTGTCAATTGTCTCACACAATTTTGAATTTTCATTTTTCGTCTTCCTACACCTCCAAGGGCTGTTTCACTGGAAAACTTTAAAATATTTGACCGGTTTCTCATACCGCTTTGTCCGGCAAAGCAATAGTATTCCTGAGTTTAAGGAATAGTCTGAGTTGAGTTTTTACCAGTAGGAATCAATAAGATTTTTACCAACTCTATTTGAATGTGGTATTGAAGTAAGGGTAGGGGGGCTATTATATGTAGATTTATTTTGGTAGCCCAGTGGTCATGACCATGATCAATTCTAAAGCTGAGAAATGTATGATATGATTAGTCAATTATTACATGGATCAATTAATGAGTTCATGTTAATCAACGATAAGCGTTAGCTTTAATTTAAAAAAAGCTATGAGCAATCGAAAAATTATTTTTAAAACTGATAAATATGACCAAAAATTAACATAAAGTCATGATTTTTCGGGGGTAGGGATAGGACAGCCAGGCTTATTTAGAGCTGTCAGGGTGTTCCGCACACGCAGTCCTGCATACTGGTACTGGCAGTGGAGGACGACATTCGTGTGCGGAATGCCAACTTGAGGTATTTACGAATGGCCGGCAGTTTTGACAGGGGGTTTGGACAGCTTTTCTATGTCTTGCTCAGCACTTGATTTGCACTGTTCTTTTTTATTGTAGCATACTGTGAAACCGCTTGGAATATTTTTTGAGCCAGCCACTCGAATGTTGTGTATCGTCAAGAAAAGTCGTATTTCGTTCTTAAGGCCCACAGACTTTTTGGAAACAGCATACTATTATCCACATTGCGTTCCTCTTCCATCAGAACCTGATCCTGGAAGTAAGCCTTATAAGATTCAATATTTTTTATGGAATCGGGTTTGTACACTTTTAATTAAATAATGTTTTTCTGCACAGATGATCAGACTCTTCGGTTGTTTTGTGTTGGGAAAATCTTGGAGATCGTGAATTTAATGGACTCAACTATGAAAGAAAGTAGCAAGCAATATCTGAATAGAAAGTTACTTGAAAGCCCTCTAAATGCGTTAGTACATTTAAGGCAGGCTGCTAAATACATTATGAATGTAGATTCAGATCATCACCAGCTGGTGAGATTTATATTATTTATTCTATACTCATTTATTCATTCTATGATTCAATCGTGGTTAAATAAAATAATTACAACTGTGCATCCCCTTCAATTTTTCAGGAAAACCATAATCTTATATTAATGCTCACACGGGAGTTAAAGTCTTTGGATCAATATAAAGAAATGGCTATGAACTGGATGACTTCTTTATTGGGAACATGGGGTTTAACTTCTTTCGAGGAAGTCCATCCCGAAACAGACGGTCCAGATGGCGTTTCCGAGCATTTTATGGGCTCCCGCATGGGAACGAATCTGACTTTTCGAACTTTCAAGCAGTTGCTTCAGCATCGGTACCTTATTGTTCAAAATCTGATGATACTGAATGCTTCACCATTATCTGGTGCCCAAGAAGGAATGACCCCTGAGAAATTTCGTGAATGCGATCCCCAGTGGACGCCAGTTAGAGAATTGATGGAGTTATTACTGAGATACAGTAGCGTGTCCCAGATGGTTGAGTGGTCTGCTGAACGAGCAACTGACTTCATTGTGTAAGTTTGCTTGTTTGTTTGATTGACAATACGTTCACTTTTCTGATTCATCACGAGGTTAGATGTATACATGTATATTAGGTTTGGGATTAATGTGTCTTCTATTCTGCAGGGACAAAGGACTAAAAGTTGCTAATATTCTAAAAGTAAATACTCGGGATCATTTGATTTATGGACGACTGACTGATCCGTTTTGTCCAACAAAGCTTGTAGAACTTTTTGCGTACTCTAAAGTTGGCGGCATGGCCGTTCGGAGTCGGATGAACTCCTTTAAAAAGTTTGGAGTCCTTGGATTTTCTGAATCTGTTGGTGCTGCCATGTAAGTCAATTAAACAATATTGTGCTGTTAATTCCGTGTCTTTTTCTTGATTCTTTGGTATTGGTATTTAATTTCGTTTTTTAAATTTAGTTGGCCTCATTGGGAAGGAGCCAGTTCAGAGCATCCCTTTGAAACTTTTCTGATCGCTACATGCCAGTACATTAATTTATGGCAATATGCAACATACATGAAAATCTACTTGGGGAATACGAGCCCTTGTTTACGTAAGCTCATATATTTTTGCGCGATCTACTTGTAATTGTGGACTGGTAGAGTAGATTGTTGTTTCAAAAAAAAAACTTGGAATGTTTTAGGCAACCTATACCAAGGTATCTCAAAGTTATGCACAGGAGATCGGCAAAAAGCTTTACCTTACTTCAAAGCGATTACTCCAGAATTAGCCGTCAAAGATACGCACTTCTGTTCCTCAATACTGGAAATAGAAATGAAAGACGGGGAGGAACGAGGAGGAAGCTTCAATGTGAAGTCCAATTTTCACCAGTACTACATCAAAGCCATAAGCATTTTTCAGGTTTTCGACCACCTCACATGTATATTAAGCATGGCGGAATCGGGTATTGTTAATGCCGAGGAGAACTCAGCATTTAGAACAAAGATGTGCACTTTGGCATTTAAAACCGCTTTGGAACTAGAAGATTATGCAGCTGCTTACAACTTCATACTAAATATGCCCAGTAGCACTGAAAAAAGCCAGAAGTTTAGTTCGCTGCGAACATTTGTGACGAAAATTTTGGAACGTGGCCATGTGAACCAACTGATGAGTCTAAGATTTTCCGAAATGTTTGATAGTACGAGTTCAGTGAGGGAGCATGTTGAGCAATTTCTGTTCAATCATGCAAACTCCTCAGATGCAATGCAAACAAAAGGACCGTATCAAATTTTGTACCTATATCATTTGAGCAAATTGAACTACCACAAAGGTAATTGCCTATTGTATTTCATGATTCCAAGCTATTGTACTTGGGCTGTGGCTGACGTCAATGATAGAAGGATCTATTAAGATGTGTTATTCTTAATTATTACAAACATCAACATAATTATTATTACAGCTGCCGAAACAATGTACTGGCGTGTGATTCGTCTTGGTGAAAAAGGAAGAGGTCGTGAAGCCTTGGAGGAACAAAGGAAATCGTATTTGGATGTGCTTATCTGCCTTCGTCTTGTAGTTGAGAAAGAATTTAGATATGTTGTTCGATCTTTGGGGGGTATTAATCATCATCAGAGAGCAGTTTTGCCAGATCCTGAAGTTGTTACCTGTTTTGATGGAACTACGGTAAGAATACATTTATGGTTAACAAATGTTATATACAGTCGTATTCTGACGCTTACGCTTCTCTAGAAGTTTTGGCGGTATAGTTTACTTATGCACCTGTTTTACCATTGCTTTCAGATTACCTCCCTATGCACTGATAAGACTGTCGAGGTACGAACGTACGAGCAATTACGAGGAGAATTAAAAGTCGTCTCGGCTCTACTAAAGTTAGGTCCAAATATTCAACATGCTGTAAACCCAGTAAAAGTTACTGAGTTTAGCAAAAAAGCTCAAGAAGTGGTCGATTTGTTGACACATTTTCATCACTACGACGAAGCTATTGAACTGGCTACAATGTGGGATCTCGGCGTGGATGATATTGTTAAAGGTTGCTGCACTGCCTGTCTAAAGATTTTAAGCAACATTGCACCTGAAACTGGGGATCCCAATGAGTACATCAAGCATAATGACATTGCAGGTGAGACCTTGTTTGTTATTGTTATTTAATTTAGTAATACACAAAGTATGCGAGTAGAGAACGTATAATGATATGCTACAATGATTTTTGGTTTTCAGATTTAGCGATCAGTACTCCTAAGCTGAGCGAGATTGCGTTACGTTTGCTCCAGAGTTACCTTAAAAAACTTGAGAAACCAGGAGCTTCAGATTTACACCAAGAGGTAACACTACAATTTTTGGGAGCCGATATTGAAATCCCTCAATGGGTTTTGGAATCATACAAGGTATTTGCTCGTTGAATTATAATAGTTATTAATTTCAGTTTCATCGTCGTGTAGTGTGGCTAGTGACTTGCTTTTTGGGTTTATACAGAAAAGGAATGTGGGTCAATTGATAAAGTGCTACGGACGATATGGTGAGTGGGAAAAGGCAACTGAGCTGTGTATTCGATTACTTCACGCCTTACTTGGAAAAAGAAGCTCCGATGAGTTTGATCCCACTATAAAGAGGATCAATCCTTATGCACCTGTGGAGCCTGTTATTCCTGAAACCGTAATTCAAAGACTAATTGGGCAGATGGAAGCCCGCAAATCATCTAATCCAAAGGTGGTTCCGGTAAGTCTACATTAAATGTGCTTGCATTACAAAATGCTGACATTATTGGATAAACTGTTTTTTTTTAATGTTCATCGTTTGTTCACCTAAAATCGATTTCTATATCCAAGTTAGGTGCGACAATATTTAATCTGTAATTGTTGTTTGAAATAATTGTTTGTTATTTTTAGCTGCTGGCGGCCCTTAGATCAGCTATTTCACTATTTGTGAATCGAGTGTTGGATGCACAAAAAGAGCGAATTGATATGTACCGAACCATTGAAAGTTAAACTGCCTGGTTATAATTTAATTGTCAACCTTATACAGTTAGTGATGTATTGTTTTTCTTTTGTATTGATTGATTCTTATTTTACACATTTGTGTTCAGTTTTTGTAAGACCTCTGATTTACTAATAAATACGAAACAAAATCGTTCTAAAGATTGTTCATTTTTCATGAACTCGGATTCCAGTTAAACTCATTTTTTGTAGAAATGAACTATTTATAACGTTCATGACAGCTGCTATTCTACCAATCGCCTCCATAAAGAACCATATAGTTGTTAGGAATAGGCTACAAATTTAACCCCAAGCGTTAAAAAAACCTTGCTTAAAACTGAAACCATACCACCGTGATCTCCAAGTATCGTCATACCCATCACTATGAAAAAACCATTGTTTTGTGTGGCCCTCCCACTATCTACATTTCGTTCCAAGCCAGTACGGAACGGAGCTATACAATTTTCATGTGGCCTATTGTGGAGCTCAAAAAGTGATCTTGAGTAGGGCTGAGCTCAAGCCTGTATTACTGTTCTAAGCATAACTTAACGAAATTGCTGTCTGTAATTGAAATAGTTCAGAAACTTCATATCATGAAGATTTTTATTTAACACACATTTGAAAACGGTAAGTAAAAACATAACCCAAAAGCAAAACTGTAAGTATTATCAGATTGACATCGTATTAGGAAATGTACACAAGAATGATTAATGCAAACGTACAATCAGATCTATTGCAATTTCGGTCACCATAAAGCAGCTACAAATTTAAAAAAAAGACTACTAAACAATGGATAAAGCAATAAAATGATAATAAGTGTTTATTACGAGTCCGTTCTTCCCTACCATTCAGTCAACAAAATTACATTAAGATATCAAACATCATAATTCTCCTCGTTGAGGATAGGATTATTAATAAAAGTAGCACAATTAATTTTAGCAGAAAAGATTTGATTGTCAAACGATGCAATACGTAAAGTTAACGTACTCCAGTTCAGAAAACAGAAAGAAGTCAATGGCAAATTCCTCTCATCCCATGCGAATAGCTATACAAGCTATTCAGAGTCTACACCCGGCGATGGATTCCGATCAACTTTTTACATTGAGGGCAATAATGTTCTCCGTCTTTACAGCCGTTGACACAGTATGGGATTAAGCAGCAAGGCCAGCATCTATGATTTGCAATAGAAAAATTTCTCATATTAGCATATGCTTCATGCACTATTCATGTTTGTGGGGTGTTACTCAACCACTGTATAATGCATGGGATCATATACATATTAGCTCCCAGTTTGTGCAATATAGACGGATAAAGATTCCACAATTACCCGACAAGGCAAAGTACTATGGCCACAATATGCGTGAATCGTCCATCTTTGTATTTCATGTCAGTTTGCACATCGAATTGACAATATGGGCATTTCAAGTTTTGTGGATCCGAGCTGAGTGGCATCGTGACAACAGTAGTCACTACTGAAATCAGAAAAAGAATGGTTACAAAAGGTATAACCAGGAGACCAGACTCGCTGTTTATACATATTATTTGTACTACAACGTATTATTCTCTGGTATGACATATAACCTGTTATGATATGCATCCTGTTCTGTCGAGCGATCTCATTGAGATTAGATTAGGCATCACGTCATAAGTGTTGCACAGTTATGACGTTACATAGGGCACCATTTTTGTACCATTTTGTGGTCTATTGCATTCAATGTTAATAGCTAGTATATACCATGTTACGAACGAGAAATATTTGTTCGTTCCTGGATGGAATTGGATAGTATTGAAAAAAAATATAACCTCTAGCACAAACTAACTAATGTGGATATAAATCCCCACGGATACTTTCTTTAAACTGCAAACTAAGCTGCATATTATTTGTCCTTCAGCATTCATTCTGACTGTGGAAGCATTTTTGAATCTTTTTATCGTGCAAAAATAATTCCAGCACGCCACTCACTCCTGGTGAATTTATGTACATATTATAACTGCACGTTGAAATAATCTTTCGCTTCCCTAGCTTTATTGCGATGCATAGAAAGCGATAGATAAATTAAATTCCTTTTGAATGACAGAACTGACCATCGAATACGTACAAAATTAGGATCGGTTCAAATAACTTTTTGCATCAGTCAATACTTAGAAGTAGGAAAAAAACGTACCTGCAGGTGGTGCATACATAGTCGGTTGATTTTGAGGCTGGGTCATAGGTTCAGTAGTGTACACGGGCGGAGGAGCGGCCCCAAATCCTTGGTTCGGATAAGGAGGATTCGAATTCAAACCATACGGAGGAGGATCATTTCCAGTCTTATGGACGTCCATTTCGTTTCAGGTTAACGTGTATACCCGAGGTGTGTTAAATAAAACAAATTACACTGTGTACTTAAAACGCACGATTCAGAGAATGATGGGTACGCGTCAAGCTGTAGTTTGCAAATGAAGAATGAAGTTAGAATTGTCGTCCTAGTCCTATGTACAATCAGTCATCATCGCTAAAACTGCGGATTCCAGTTGTAAAGCTAACAAGGAAAACCAACTGTGCGCGCCATACCTTAAATTTACAAACTAACTGACATGGTGTGCAGTGTGGAAGTAGGCACGTCCATGTTAACAACTGCCAAATACACTGGGTTGAAAAAGTTATCACAATTTCATGCAACATGTTAATGTAATATGCATTACGTTCTGTGTATAATATGTACATGTAAAACAAACAATCATGAGAAAAGAATGCACAGCTATAGTCACCCTTGTTCTGTACCAACGCTACTTCGTTGGAGGTTTATCTTACTAAGTAACGAGCTATTTATTACTCGTTACTTGACTCCAGTGTAGTGATTAAATAAACGAATGAGACTGAGTTTTATGCAAATTTTTGTGGGACTGGCACTCGAGAACATGAATCACAATGGTTATTATTATAAGCTGCAAACGTTTTTTTTGCACATTCAGTAGATATATGATGAACTCGTATTCACCATAAAATAAGGGTGGCAGTCACACAGAATAAATATCATATAGATAAATGTATTTATTCCCGTATTATCACTCATTTCCGGCCAAATTGCTATATGGAATGATTTCAAATTTTCTACACGTAAATTAACTAATCTATAATGATGCAAATATTTTTGAGCGTAATTTGAAAAAATGATTAGTAAATAATGCAAAAAAAAACCAATAAAAAATGTTTCATGCTTGTCTTCAGGGTTTTAAGAACCTGACAGAAAAAAAAGTAGAATGAGTGGCCGAGTGGCGCGCATTAAATAGAGTAGCTGTTTTTAATGTTCGATAATCGTGCTGCACGCTTATTTTATGAATTGTTTGAGTTTGCTATTTAGTCTATGCTATTTCGGCTTTTTGGTAAATTGAACTGAATACTATTGCTTGTCGATTGCCCAATAACATACCCAAGTCCAGAATTTGAACGAATGGACAGTTGTTTAGTAGCTCAAATTTTGTAGACATGAATGGAGTATTTCAATTGTAATAGTTATGAGCAAGCTGAGCAAGCATGCTTTTTAGTTAGTTGCGTGCATAAGTTACATGCCAGGCACTGTCATAAATGTTCTCAAAAGGTTTCAAGTTTCTAGAAAAAGACTTTCGCGGATGCATGCCATGCCATTATAGGTGTCGCTTGTATTTTCAACACTAAACTGATCATAACTGACATAAAGTTAGTAATACTAGCTTTCAACGATTTTCGTGCTATCGATTTTCCAACTTATTTGTTCAACACCAATGCCACTGCCGATGACCTCTGTCACTTTTAATGTCAGCACTTGCTTATGACATGCATTATTTTTTTATTTTAAAAATTGCTGCCCATCGACTGCAGCTACTAATGACTCAGTCAGTATAGGTACAAACTTAATTTTAATTTGTGTACTTATGGATTGTTTTTATATGGGTGAATCCTGAAGTAGAGCTCTCAACGATTCTACCCGAGCGAGCCAAAATCGTGATCGGCTCGAGGTCGAGCGGAACCGAGCCCGGCTAGATTTGACGCGACAGAACATGTCCCTGATATTTTTATATTTTTAAAAATCTCGATCTTTCACATTTCGCATGAAATATAATGTTAATTTGCATTTTAAAGTTTGCATGTTGTAAAAAACTAATAAATTTGAACAAAAATTGCGGTTTCCAGAAAACTTTGGACAGATTTTTGTTCTTTTCAGCCAGAAAAATGCTGCTTTTCAAGTCACGTGGAAAGATAGAGCTGGCTCGATATCTCCGACAGTTTTGATTTTAATCCATTATTAGCTCCATAATAATCGAAATATCATCAGAAAAATATCTATCTGGAGATGAAAACTGAACACGAAAAAAGATGAAAAGATAGCATTATTTGTGTCGCCATCTTGCAAATCGGATCCAACTGTCCCAATCAATTTACGTAAAAGAAAAATAAGATTTTAGCTGAATCAATTAACATCTTTCATGTCCTCGTTTACTTGCCGTGTTGCAGTTATAATTGAACCTGGATAAGGAGCACGGGATAGTCTATGCTTCATGAATGCATTTCATAATGCATAATGTAAATAGGACAAACAACCCGTCCAACTGTCCAAAGACTGAAGTGTATCTTGACGTATTTATGTCATGATTCATCGATTTTTTAACGTCAGTAAACAAACGAAAAGTAAATCAACAGAGACTTTCCATTCCACCGAAAAACTAAGAAAATTGAAGAATATAGGACGGTTTATTTTTTTAAAAAAACCTTCGCATATTGTTTTAGAGACCAAGATACAGTAACTTATATAAATAGTTCGATGATCATTCAACTTATTTCACTTATTAACACTAATTACTTAACATCTATACTCTTGGGATTTGGAAAATTCGTTGGGCCATTATAAAGTTTAGAGATAAGGCAGAATATCACGATAAGTTGTAATGACGATAAACCAACTACTATTTGACCTTAGCCATCATATTTAGTGTTAGTATTTGTATTCTGCTCATTTTTTTTTTACTGGAATTAGTTTTCCTAAAAAGTGTAAATCTGGTGCACAATAACACCCTACCCTCACACAATTCGGCTTTCGGCATGCATAATGGCGTTTGAAACGCTTCCTAGGGCATCCATTGTATTTACTACAGTAATAGTTACCAATTTGTCCATTGGGTGTCTCTGTATCCCAATTTTGAGGATTACAACTTGCATTCTTTTAATTTCACTCTGTCTGTCTGCATGAATAGCGAATTGGTAACTTCTTATGTTATAGATGCATCCGTCACTCACCCTTATGATCCCCTAAAATTTGCAACTTCCTCACAGTAGGAAGAAATTGCTTTTATTTTACCGGAAAATTAACCAGTTGAATATATTAGAGTTATTTTTCTACTTTAAGTGGACAAAATCTTTGAAATTTTAAAGAAAAACTATGATTTCCATAGTGTTGTAATGCAAAAGGGATATTGGTGGGTGTCAATGGAGCCTTTTTATTTCACGGACTAGCATAGCACAATGCATTTTAACTTGCATTATTAGATATTATGTTCTATGCTCGTCTGTATAGTGAGTGAGATCTACGATCAACAATAGGAATAGTAGTAGTGCATTCGCCTCCATCATCATATCCTAGTGTGGTTCGTACTAGTTAGTCAAGTAGCTCTAAAAGCAAGGGTGATGAAACCGTAAAGCTTGTATAAAACACGAATACGATTCTTTGTAGTCAACAAACAAGTGGGCAAAAGGGAATTAAAAATTCAAAAATCTCTGAAGGTTTGAAGCAATTTTGCCCCCAAAGTTATAGGTTAGTGACTCCAGATAGGAATTTATGAGACATATGATTAAAAATAAAGGTAAAGAAATGTGAGCCCGATGAGAAAAGGGTAAAAATTTTAAAATTACGGTCAGTACAAGAGGTTTTACCTATACGTTTGAGGGTCTTTTTGGGAACTTGTAGTGGGGAGCTTGTATGTAACAAAGTATGTGCGTGAATATGTCTACTGAACTGCTGCTATATTGAGCTTATTTCTAGTACTTCTGGGGGGATCTTGCTGCCTTGCTATGTCAGTCACGTCTAGGTGTCTATGGGATCACAACAACAATACATCACGCTCACAGTGATATTTGTGACAACATTTTAAAAGTTGGTGTGAGGTTTGAGAAGGTTTTAAAGTTTTTTTTGGCATCCACACTCTGGAGGCCAAAAATTAATATGTACAGGATGCGAAAAACAAAGAATTATTTATTTCATTGCAACTAGCAAGCTCTCTGTTTGGGTGTTTTTGTGAGTGCACAACAGTTTTTCAACTTGGATCAAGTGCAGTTAGTTAACATTTACAGCAACAATTTTCGAGTGTGCATTCAATGATTTTGAGGAAATAAATTGCTCTCCAATTCAGTTTAAGTTGAATTAATATTGGTTTGTTTTGCAACACTGGAAATCTTGTGTTTTTGGACCATTGGACCATTTAAAGTGATGTGATTTATAAACTGCACCAATTTGTTTGTATTCACGTCTCTGGTAACTTTTATTAAATTCAAGACAAATCCTGTTTTTGGATTGGAAAAATCAATCGCATCAGATTCAGATTGAACGAATTTCATTAGTCAAATAATTCGTTGTCTGCTTGTTCTTTTGGTGAGTGAAAATTAGTTTAAAAAGTTTTCCCTATAAAATGCAAAATTTGCCAAAGACAAATTCATATTTACTGTATACATATTAAGGAATTTGTAAATCTCTTTTACAATAAAACTCGGCTACTTTATACATTAAAAAATATTGTAGCAACGTCAATGAATGAAAATTGGTTCACTATTAGTAGAATCAATGAACCAAGTCCGGATGATAAAACAAGAGCAGAAATGTCAATATTATTATGAGATAAATGGTACGCATGTTTGCTTACTCTAATCATCAAAACTGTGTCACGTTGTTATAGGCCAGTTGATGGTTCCTACACGCGTCCACTTAATACCATTCTTATCAAGTTTAAATGTGCTCTTCAAATCCACTTGGTTTATCTCAAATGACCAGAAAGAAAAAATTCAATCGCCTTCATTCATATGGTCACTCATTATAATCAGCTTAATGGTTTTCAGTCAATCTAACTAACTAATATAAGCTGAACTTTTCCCATGCAATTGGTCCTAATTCACTAACTAATCATGTTTAACTTTAGTCGTTTATTAACCAAATATGAGTTGAAAACATCCAATCAATAGCTAAAGCAAAAGATTTTGGTGTGCTTCTTTTCATTGTGTATTGCATACAAATTTTATCTCCACTCACTAACTCAACAATGAAATGCGGATTACGGATGTAACCCACTTTCTACAAATCATGCTATTATTGACACAATACAATAGGTTATAAAATTATCAATAACCTGTCTGCCATTCTTTTTACATTCATGTGCAATCTACTACCGAACCCATTCTTTTTCCGAAAGATAAAAACTAATGAAATGAACCAACTACAATATCGTGACAGAATGACCGATTAGAAGTAAACTCAATCTCTATAACCCCCGGACTTTACGACATCTATTGTGACCATAGCACTCATTTTTTCAATCTGTTCACACACACACACACACACACAAAGGACGATGATGCATTATTATTGCATATAGATAAGGAAAGAGAAGGACACTTCCTGTACATTTTTCATGAATGATTTGCACTTACGAGATCAATGGCTTTTGGTTGGCTGATTGTACTCTAACTAGCAAAACTATAACTGCAAAGTAGCGATAGCGACAGCAACACAAAGGCCTATTATGATTCTCCCATGATTTTTTAGCAAACCAACCAATCTATAGATAACTGTTACATACTACTGTTGTTATATACAGTAATTTTTCCATTTCACAAGTTGTGCATACAATTTCCACACATGCTTGATGGTTGCCAGAATATATGCCATATTACATGACAAAATGGGTTGAAAACATATGCTAAACTCTTTTATAAATGCTCCTTAGGCCACATGTGCACAATTTGTACTGTGCATACTATGTAACCTGTGAGGCTCATGAATTGATCAATAATACTGAGAACCTGATCAAAACTTGTCTTTCGTCTTTTTTCGCCAGTTATATAGTTAACTACTGCTCCCCATTTTGAGTAGCCAAGACTTTTTGTGTGCATATAGGGTGACGTTCTAAAGTTACTATTTGAGCACTTAAATATAAGCCAACCAACTAACCAACTTTATTTGAGTCCAGCCAGATGTTCTCCTCAACTTATATAGTATTTTTATTCACAAAAAATGTAGGGTAAGAAAGCCCATGATTTGGTGCGAAAAAAATAGTCATAAAAGTATCTATGTTAGTTAGCCTCTACGAAAAAAATGACGTTTTTCTGACAACTCTGCAACATTTTCCAGGTCAGCATGGTTAGTTGGTTTATAATTTGTGTGTGTGTGTATCAGCAAAAGAGCGTATGGTTGCACAACAGGAATCGGGAGCATGAACTTTTAGTTACATGCACTATATGCACAAATACTTTGTATTTAGACGAAAAGGACAGGAAATGGGAGATGAAGATAAATGTGAATCACTCTCACACACTAGTTACATTCTATACAAGGGACTCTCCGCTGTTTATGAGACTTGCAGATAAACTTTTTTTGGGAGTCAAGGAGCCACGTCATCATCATTCTTAGTTTCGTTTATTATTTTAACAGGGGAAGGCTCTTTTTTCCATTTTATATTGACATGTGCACACAACTGTGCTCTACTGCGTGAAGAAGAAAAAACTTTAGATATGAGCGTCTCCATCATCCTCTTATCTTTGTTAATAACAAGACAACACATACCGGCTACCACTTTGTAGTTAGCTAGCTATAGTTAGTTAGTGAGTATGCAGATGCACCAGAAACAAGAGTGGCATAATGAGTCATTTAAATGTGTTTTACTTTGTACACCACACATTTGGTGTTGCCCTTTTGCCCTTATTATAAACAAAGATCAAACATGCCAGCTATGTATATATGGCTTAGCCGATTAGAGGTTTTAGGCAAGTGCTCTGTTCGTTTGTTAATGATGGGAACTTCGTCAGTCAGTTTCCGTGTCATTCCTACATCCTACACGGAGCAACCTTTAGCTTTAGACACACATTTCGTTATTACCATAGTCAAGTGAACTAACTAACTGACTGAGTAACCCACTAACTAACTAACTAACTAAATAGTTATGACTAACTTTATTCCCACTGGCAAGTTGATATACTGGTGATTCAAGAGCTCAAGGATATACATATAACATGAGCTTTGGAACAATAACTTTTATTTATCAATAATCATTTCATTTGCCTTAATTAGGGCAATATGTCGCTAAAGGCAAGTCAAAGGCTAACTAGCTGACTAACTAACTAACTAAGAAATCATCAAAGCCACTTCCAGTTCATCACACTGACTGGGATGGTACTTGACTAAAACGTAGCCTAGTACAGACTTACACAGCCAGTCAAGTTTCAACTTGTCTGGTAACTCTACCTACTTTTGAACACAACTGAAAACTGATCAACCGATAGTGGCAGTAGAGGTAAATTCTTGTCCCACATATATCTAGCAAATAGTCTAGCAATAAGATTATAGTTTGTTCAATTAATACCATTCTATACGGATAATTCAAATTTTAGTAAGCTGTTGTTATTACTGGAAATTTATATGGATTGTTGACTGAAACTATAAGAAGTGACGAAACTGTCCATGTTGTCTAACTAAGCAGAGGTATGGGATTTTTTATTAAATAGAGCTGACAATTCTTACACAAATCAAGTATAAACGTGTAGATTTTCCGTTTTGATAAAGAATTTACAAAATTTTATCTAAGGTAGGAAGTAAAGATATGCTAACAGGTTTGATAAATCCATATAAAGTCACCTCATAGGATCGATGGAGATAAAAGTAATAGTTTGCCAAATAGTAATCATGATCAATGATTGGGAAAAGTCAAAGGACATGATTAAGTCAAGTAAGTAACAATTGTTGTATTGACGGTTTAAAAACGTTTTACAAGCATTCAGCTCACAGTGCATTCATTTAGCTATAGCTCTATAGCATCGTCTTCCTCCAAGTTAGTTACAAAGCTAAAAGGTCAAAATATAAAAGTTCATTTGATTGCACTCGATCCACACTGTGTTGTGCTACTTTTGCCTACATTCAACAATGTAATATATTTACTTGTTTACACACCTATTCTTGAGATTGTTTTGTTACATACTGGGAAACCATACAGTCTACAAAACAATAATAAAATTCTTTGAAATTGAGCTCAGTGCTGGCAGCTTAAATTTTTGTATGTTGAATATATTTCTCCATGTATTTTTCCATCTACAAGTGTTAAGTTCGTTCGGCCCAAAAATAATTTACATTATAGATAACATATTTTCTAGCCGCCATTAAAAGGGAGGAAAATACTTGTCCAAAGAAAAATTCCAAAACCGGTCGATGGTCAATTATTCGAGAAAATAAATGACAACAAAATGTTGGCTCATCTTTTTGAAATGGTCAGGGGATGAAACAAAAGTCTTGTTTCGTGTTATATGAGTCAGTTAAGTCAATTCTATATATTACGCACCGCATGGTTAAAGAATTTTGTAGTGGGAGCAGTATAGACCCTAAAATATGCTGTTCAGTTCCCAAATAAATGGTGTACGCATCGCGCTATTGGTATCCATCGGTAATTCTAGAGTGTTGTGAAAAAGTAGGTTAATCTTTTTGATGGCCATTTATTCTCATTTACTTTACTGCTGGACTGATCCACATCTGACACTCGGTCAGTTCATCCCCATTTGTTTTCTTTTGGATTTGGGTTTACACACAAGAGTAAAGTAACTAGCCATTGGCATCTCATTTCATATGATTTTAGATTGTAAATTGAACTTTATAGTTTAGTTACTAACTAACTAAATGTTGAGGGCAAAAGATTTTCTAACCCTATATACACATATGCTATACACTAAATATATCTAACTATGACTATATGTACAGTAAACTTACAATACTATATATAACTAGCAAAGACAGTCGCGCTACGCGCGACTGTTTGCTAGTTGTGCGATGCACGCAAAGTTTAACAATGCGCTGCAGTAAAGTTGATTATGCGCTGCAGTAAACTTGGTTATGCGCTGCAGTAAACTTGGTTATGCGCTGCAGTAAACTTGGTTATGCGCTGCAGCAAACTTGGTTATGCGCTGCAGTAAACTTGAATATGCGCTGCAGTAAACTTGGTTATGCGCTGCAGTAAACTTGGTTATGCGCTGCAGCAAACTTGGTTATGCGTTGCAGCAAACTTGGTTATGTACCTATCGGCTGTTTCCTTGTCGAAATCCCATGTGTAATCTCTTTATGTTGCATCCCTGTGCAAAT
>Ga0210040_10000211_pt1 | contig 103026 bp, 95 predicted proteins | sample CryGeyCG12114_NA_FD_185462 | JGI IMG/M metagenome (GOLD analysis project Ga0210040, IMG submission 185462) | Groundwater microbial communities from aquifer - Crystal Geyser CG19_WC_8/21/14_NA (SPAdes) (version 2) | ecosystem: Environmental > Aquatic > Deep subsurface > Groundwater | place... | reverse complement strand
CCCGTTTCTGGGCCGCTCGCCGCGCCCCTTGACCCGTCGGGCGTTTCCGCAGGTCGGCCGATGAGTCAACCGGCCCAGAACTCGTGCCCGAAATCAACGGCCCGAATCTCACGGCCCCTGACCTTTGTGGGCCGCTCCCGCTAGCCTGCGCGCGTGAACACGGTCGGCTACGCGCGGGTGTCCACCCTCGAGCAGGACCCGGCGCTGCAGCACGACGCGCTCACCGCTGCTGGCGCGGTCCGAGTCTTCACCGACTACGCCTCCGGAGCCACCGCCGCCCGGCCGCAACTGATCGCCTGCCTGGACTTCCTCCGGCCCGGGGACACCCTCGCTGTGTGGCGGATCGACCGGCTCGGCCGCTCGGTCGCGGACCTCACCACCATCGTCAACGACCTTGGGACACGTGGCGTCCAGTTTCGGTCTATCACCGAGGTTCTTCGCGGGGAGCGGGAACAGCGTCCCACCGGAGGGGTAGTAGGCCTGAGAGTTGGCCTGCGCGCCGAGCAGCCGGACCTCGCTGTCGTCCCAGCGCTGGCTGTCGGGGTCCCAGCTGGGCGACGTCGCCGTGGTCTTGTTGATGTGCAGCACGCGGCCGGCGTGCTTGATCCGCAGGCTCTGCTCCTCAAGGTTCGCCGTGGCGCCTCTGGCCGAGGCCGACCCCGTCCATCGCACACTCCGCCCGACTGCAGCGCTGCCGGCGTCGTCGCCTAACTTCGACGCGATGGACACGCCTGAGCCCGCGGTGACCCTCAAGCTCCGCGACGGTGTCGCCGGAGGTGCGCGGCCGACCGCCACCGAGCAGCCGTGAACGACGACCTGCCCCTGGACTTCGACGAGGCTCGCAGACGCGCCACCGAACGCCGCGCCGCCGGTGTCGCGGTGGACTTCGATCCCAGCCGCCTGGCCCTGGCGCGCCGGCTCGCCGCCCTGCCCCGCACCAAGCTCGCTCGTGCCCTGGACGTCAGCCCAGCAGCGATCGGCCAGTTCGAGAAGGGCCAATCTCGCCCGACGTTGCCCATCTTGACCGGGCTGGCCGACGTGCTGGGCGTCCCCGTGGACTTCTTCCGGGCCGGGCACCCGATGGCCTCCCTGCCGGCCAGCGCCGCACACTTTCGCAGCCTGCGCTCCACCACAGCCACCGAACGCGAGCAGGCTCTGGCGTTCGGGGAGCTGGTGCTGAGCGTGTTCACCGCCCTGGAGCTGTCGGTCGACCTCCCTGCCGTCGCACTGCCCGAACTGGCTCTGGCAGAGGACCTCGACGACGAGGGCGTCATCGAGGCAGCTCGCCAGACCCGTAAGGCCATGGGCGTGGCCCCCGGCCCCGTTCCCCACATGGTTCGGCTGCTGGAGTCCCACGGTGTTGCTGTCGCGGGCCTCGATGGGAGCGTCAGCGACCGCGTCGATGCTTTCTCCCACCAGCAGCCCAGCCACCCACACCTACAGCTGCACGGCCAACGACCCCTCGTCTTGCTCAATCCGGCGAAGGAGGACAAGGCGCGGGGCCGGTTCAACGCAGCTCACGAGCTGGGTCACCTGGTGATGCACCACGACACCGAGCCAGGCTCCCGTCTCGCCGAGGCCCAAGCGCACGCCTTCGCCGCGGAGTTCCTCGCACCCGCCGACGAGATCGCACCGCATCTGCCCACCCGGCTGGACTGGGTGCAGCTCCAGCAGCTCAAGCAGCGTTGGGGGATCAGCCTCAAGGCCCTGGTCATGCGCGCACACACGCTCGGGAAACTGACCGACCACAGCTACCGGCGAGGCATGCAGCAGCTCAGCATCTGGAGCTACCCCGAACCCGGGTCCCTCGGTGAGCCCGAACGGCCTGTACTCATGCCCCGCGCGGTGGACCTGCTGGGCGGCGAATCGGCGCTGTCCCGGATTGCTGTCGACGCCGGCCTCCCACTGTCCGAGGTCCGCCGGGTGTGGGCCGCGGCCGGCGGTACCGACGTTCGCCCCCGCGTAGACCTACTTCCCTGACGCGTGCCGGACGGCACCAGTCGCCGTCAGGCGCCAGGCGCTAGGCGCCAGGCGCCAGGCGCCAGGCGCCAGGAACTGTCGGTCGCGTCAGGGAAGGTGCCGGGCGTGGCGACACCCGAGGCTCTGGAGAGCTACCGGCACCAACTGGACCGCTACAACCAGCGGATCGAGGAGATCGCCGACACGCTCCGCGGCGCATCCCGCCCAGACATCCTCCGTGCGCTCATCGGGGCGACCGCGGAAATCAGTGCCTGCATCCCGGTCCGCCAGCTGGATCTGATGGCTCGCCGGATCTCCGACGGTGAGGACATCGACGACCCGGCCGAGGAGGACCACATCGCCTGATCAGCGCTGGGCAAGTGCTTGCCGACTATCACTTCTATGACTACTATTCTGGTCATGGTTACGCAGAGCTTGGCATCGGTAAAGGCCTCATTCAGCGAGGTCGTCTCCAACGTCACGGGCACCCATGAGCGCGTGACCATCACCAAGAACGGGGCTCCGGTCGCGGTCCTCCTCGCCGCCGAGGACTACGAGTCCCTCGTCGAGACTTTGGCGATCCAGTCAGACCCGCAGGCGATGGCTGACATCCGCCAGGCCGAGCGCGACATCGCCGCCGGCGCCGTGCACGACGAGGCGGAGATCCGAGCCGCGCTGGCCGCGCGCCGCGCGTGACCCCCGAGTCGTACACGGTCGTCCTGTCCCCCCAGGCCAAGCGCGCTATCGAGCGGGACCTGCCCGAAGCGGTGGCCGCAGCCGTCGTGGACTTCCTGTTCGGCGCACTGGCCCAGGCTCCCTACCGAGTCGGGAAGCCCCTGCGCTTCGACCTCGAGGGCTACTACTCCGCCCGGCGTGGCCAGTACCGGGCCATCTACTCGATCCACGACGAGCAGGTTCAGGTCCAAGTCGTCCGCATCTCCCACCGAGCCGACGCCTACAGCTAGTCCTCCGACGGCCGAGGCGAGGACTTACCGAACCAGCCGTCGACAAAGTCGTGCCTGAGCCGATCGATCACCGCCTCGTTGACGACCAGGCCCACTTCCCTGCGGGATCCGTCGGCACGGAGTTGCTCGAACAGCAGCGTGGTGGCAGGGGTGCCGTCGAAAGCCATGACCAACGCGTGGTCCTGGGCTCCCACGTACTTCGTGATCATCAATGCACCGGCATCCAGGTCGTCCCCCATCACGATCTGACCGGCGGTAGGCCCCGCGGTCAAGTCGGGCTCCCAGCGCCACGGGGCGCCATCGTCGATCAGCTGCTTGTGCTCGTCGCAGACGGCATCGGACATCTCTAGGCCGTCATCGGGCGGTGTCAGCGACACGATCTGAGTCGCGGGCCTGGCGCATCGGAGAACGCTGCAGTCAGTCACTCACCCGGTGTAACACGGTTGCCGGCGAGCCAGCATCAGGACGGACCGTAGGGTGCCCGGCCGAACGGACGACCGACCGTGACATAAAGGACGTTATCTGCGGGGTCGCGCCGGACCCCGAACTGACTCCCCATCTCAGGAAGCTGTCCACAGGAGCTCGTGCAGCGGGCGCCGCTGCCGTGATGGCGCATCACCAGCCTCGGCTGCTGGGGCCATCTCAGCGGATGGCACACGCCCGATGGCCGCCATGGTGGCGACCTCCCAGTTGGCCGGCACACCGAACTCCTCGGTCACAGCCGAACGGTCGAAGGCGCGGAACTGGCGGACCGACAGTCCCAGGGCCTGCGCCTGGAAGGTCATGTGCGCAACGGCTTGACCCAGGTCGTAGTGGGAGAACTCCGAGTACTCCCACTCGGTGCCCTCGACGTAGCGGTGGGCCAGGTTGGCGACCAGCAGGCTCGCGGTTGGCGCCCAGGCCGCCGAGCTGCGCGCCAGATGCTGCACCAGGCGGTGCTGGATCGGATCACCGCGGCGGCCGACGATGAACGCCCAGGGCTGGGAGTTGCCGGCCGAGGGCGCCCATCGGGCGGCTTCGAGCAGCACCTCGACCTCGCCGTCCGACAGCTCATGCGCAGTGTCGAATGTCGTCGGGCTCCAGCGGCTTGACAGCAACGGGTGGAGGGCCGGCTCCGGCGATCGGCTCATCAGCGGAGGATCGCACGGCCCGACCACTGGGACGCATGTCGCGCACCGATCGACGATCCCCATCATGAGAGTCCCCGCTCTCGGTCCACCTGGCCGCAGCTCTTGACGAGCTCGTGCGTGCAAGCGAGGGAGCACAGGTCTCCGGCTACCTGACGCTCCAGTGCCATAGCGTCCCCACCATGGGAAGCCGCGCCGACGCCTTGCAGACGATCGACAGAGCCACGCAGCGACTGCTGCGCACCGTAGAACGGTTCAGCGATCAGGACATCGAACAGCCGTCGTTGCTGTCCGGCTGGAGTCGCCGTCATGTCCTGACGCATGTCGCGCAGACTGCGGACGCGATGCAGAACCTGCTGGTGTGGGCGCGGACGGGGGTGCCGAAAGCTGCTTATGCCAGTCAGGAGGCGCGTGATGCCGCCATCGATGCAGGTGCCGGCCGCAGCGCCAGCGCTTTGCTGGTCGACCTGTCCGACTCGGCCGAGCGGTTCCGCATCGAGGCCGGGCTTCTGAACGAGGAGGCCTGGCAGGTGAGCGTTCGAGTATTGGATGGCGCAGCGTTCCCTGCGGCTCAACTGCTGGACCGACGGCTCGTCGAAGTCGAGCTGCACCACACCGACCTCGACGCCGGATATGGCGCCGGACAATCGCCGATCGAGTTCGCTCAGATGCCACTGCCGGAACCCATGCAGAGTCAACGGGAGGACAGGCGACGGTGAATCCCGTCTTCTCACGCTCTCCCGAGCCCGACACGGCACCCACCGCGCGTGACTGACGCATTCTGGCCGAGCCCAGTCCCCCTCGTCTCGCCCCGTTTAGCCCTTGAGCCGCTACGAGTCGAGCACGCCGACGAGGCGGTGACAGCCTTCGGGAACGTTTCTCTGTACCAATTCACCGGGGGTGCACCGGCCACGGAGGAGCAGCTCCGCACCCGCTACGCCCGCCAGGTCGTCGGGCACTCCCCCGACGGCACGCAAGGGTGGCTGAACTGGATGCTGCGCCGGCATGACAACGGCGAGCTCATCGGCACTGTCCAGGCCACTGTGACCCATATCGCCTCCGGCCGCATGAACGCCGAACTCGCCTGGGTCATCGCCACCAGCCACCAATGCCAGCACCTGGCGCGCGAAGCCGCCGCCACCGTCGTCGCATGGCTCCATCAGGTCGGTGTCGACGACCTCATCGCGCTCATCCACCTCGACCACCTGGCCTCCGCCAGCGTCGCACGTCACCTCGGACTACGGCCGACGACCGTGAGCGTCGACGGCGAGGTCGAGTGGCGCTCGAGCGAGCGCAAAGACCACTGAGTTCCACCCAGTCGGCTGATCGCCGTCCGTGATCGGTCGTCAAGAATCCGGTGCGGGCGGCAACGACCGCGGACACAACACAAAGGACCACTTCCTGCACGCCATGGTCGACCTGAACCCCAGATCGTCTTCGGTGAGGTCCAGCGCATCGCCGACAGCACGGGCAAGCCCCCGATGACCGTCGACGACATCCTCGACGCTCTCGACAGCGCTGGCCTCGTCGAGACCGTCGCCGCGCTGCGCTGCTGAGGCACCAGACCCCGGGCCACGTGGTGGTGAGCAGCGAGCCGTCGGGCGACGGCAGAGGAAACGGCGCCGAGGGGCCTCGCCGGGGTCGCCCCGGGGCACATCCGGGGCCCAAGAGGGTGCGGTCGGCCGTCATCGGCAGGGGTGACCGTGATGGGTAATCGCAGATCAAGGCGCCGATCGGCAGAAACCTGCTGGCCCGCGACCCCCCGGAACACCTACTAGGACCACACGCGGCTGCGCTTCCCGCGCCGCGACGGCATGCGGATCGACGTCGTGCTCGGCTCCCCCGCACTGGCCCGGCAGGTCTCCGACGCCCGGATCGACCGCGGGGAGCGCACGGGCAAGGGCGCCAGCGACCACGCCCCCGTGGTCGTCGAGCTCGCCGACCAGCCCTGACGACACGCCGCTGACCTGGAAGGACGGTGCGCGCGGGGCCGTTGGAGCAGGCGATGACCACCGCCGTCGCCCCTGCCCCCACCCGCCTGTGGACGCCGTCCCGGGTCCTGGTGACCCGATCTGCCGCCGAGCGCCCGCACGGCCGGCGCATCATCGACCGCCTGGAGGCCGCCGGGGTCGCCGACATCGAGCTGCTGACCGGTGATCGGCTGCCCAACCTGCGCGGGAACGGCGACCGGGCGGCGTTCATGGCCGCCAAGCAGACCCTGGCCGTCGTCGTCCCGCCGGCATCCAAGCGGGAGCTGCAGCCGATCCCGCCGTCCGCGGACTGGCGGTTCGACCTGGCCGAGGGGTGCCCGGCGCACTGCCAGTACTGCTACCTCGCCGGCTCGCTGCCCGGCCCGCCGATCACCCGCGTCTTCGCCGACCTCGACGAGGTGCTGACCGGCCTGGACTCCTACGTCGGCCACGGCGCGATCACCTCCGGCACCGCCGCGCGCGGCGCGGAGGGAACGACGTTCGAGGCCTCCTGCTACACCGACCCACTGGCGCTGGAGCACCTCACCGGCGGGCTGGCCACCGCGGTCACCTGGTTCGGCACCCACGACTGGCCGGGCCCGGTGCAGCTGCGGGCGACCACCAAGTTCGACGACGTCGCCGGGCTGCTCGACCTCCCGCACGCCGGCCGCACCCGGCTGCGCTTCTCGGTCAACGCCGCCTCGGTGGCCCGCCGCTTCGAGGGCGCGACCGCCACGGTGCCCGCCCGGATCGCGGCGCTGTCGGCCGTGGCCACCGCCGGCTACCCGGTGGGGCTGACCATCGCGCCGATCATGCCGGTCGAGGGCTGGCGCGCGGAGTATGGCCGGCTGCTGGACGACGTCGCCGCGGCGCTGCCGGCCGGCACCGACCTCACCGTCGAGTGCATCACCCACCGGTTCACACCGAACAGCAAGGCCACGCTCACCGGGTGGTACCCGCGCACCAGGCTGGAGATGGACGAGGGGTCCCGCACTCCCAAGCGCGGCAAGTTCGGCGCGGTGAAGCACGTCTACCCGAGGGAGACGATGACCGAGCTGCGCGGCTGGTTCACCGGCGCGCTGGCCGACCGGCTGCCGGAGGCCCGGCTCCTCTACTGGACGTGAGCGGTCAGTCCTCGGGCCGGGGCCGGATGGCGATGAGCGCGACATCGTCGGCCGCCCCCGCCGCGGGCAGCAGGACGTCCACGATCTGCTCGCACAGCTGCTCGACGCCCAGGCCCAGCTCCGCGGCGGCGGCCAGCGCCCGGACGAGCTCGGCCAGCCCGCGGTCGAGGTCGCGCCCACCCGCGCCGTCCTCGCCCCGCTCGATCAGCCCGTCGGTGTAGAGCAGCAGGGTCGCACCGGGCTCCAGCACCACCTCGTGCTCCGGGCGCGCCCGCTCGGGCAGCACGCCCAGCGGCAGGCCGACCGGGTGCGTGAGCACCTCGACGGTGCCGTCGACGTGCAGCAGCAGCGGGGGCGGGTGCCCGGCGGAGGACCAGCGGACGAGGCGGTTGCCGTCCCCGTGCGGGACGCGGCCCTCGATCCGGGCCACCAGCGCGGTGGCGAAGACGTCCTGGTGCAGCGTCTCGCAGGCGGCGTCGACCGCACCGAGGACGCCGGCCGCGGAGCGCGCGCCGTCGTGGCCGGCCATCCGCAGCATGGTGCGCAGCTGACCCATCGTGGCCGCAGCGTCGACGTCGTGGCCGGCGACGTCGCCGATGACCAGGCTGGTCGTCCCCGACGCGTCGACGAAGGCGTCGTACCAGTCGCCGCCGACGAGCTGGGCGAGGCCCGCCGGCTGGTAGCGGGAGGCCAGCTGCAGGTGGTCGGGCTGGGGGAGCAGCGCCGGCAGCAGCGCCCGCTGCATCGTCTCGGACACGGTGAGCTCCCGGGCGTGCACCCGCGCGTTCTCGACCACCAGGGCGGCCCGGTCGGCCAGCGCGGTCACCAGGTCGCGGTCGGTGGGGCTGTAGGGCTGCGCGCCCCGCGTGCGGGCGATGGTCAGCACGGCGGCGACCCGGCCGCGGCTGCGCAGCGGCACCACCAGCGAGGTGGAGATCTCCAGCCGGTCCGCGGCGGCCCGCTGGGCGCCGGTCAGCCCGGGGGCGGCCGTCACGTCGATCAGCTCGGCGCGGCCGGTGGCCGCCACGTGCCCCGGGCCGGCGGACTCGCCCACCCGGCGGCCGGCTGAGCCGACCCACTCCTGCAGCACCGGCAGCCGGGCCGGGTCGGCGTGCCGGACGGCGACCGGGGTGAGGCCGCCGTCCCGCTCCACCGTGCAGACGTAGGCGAGGTCGCCCAGGTCGGGCACGGCCAGGGTGGCGATGGCCTGCCACACCTCGCCCGGGTCCAGACCCGCGGTGAGCAGCTCGCTGATCCGGGCCAGGACGGCGGCCCGGTCGGCCTCCGCACGCGCCGCCGCGCGGGCCTGCTCGGCCTGCACGGTCGCCAGCCGCAGGGCGACCTCGCGGGAGGCGATGGCCGCCAGGTCGGCCAGCAGCTCGACGTCGGCCGCCGTCCAGGCGTGGACGGCGGTGTCGACGACGCAGAGGCTGCCCAGCACCTGACCGTCGGGCGTCCGCACCGGGCACCCGGCCCACGCCCGCACGCCCATGCTCTGGATCCAGGCGTTGTCCTGGGTGCGCTCGTCCTGCGCCACGTCGGCCAGCACGAGCGGCGCGCCGTCCAGGACGAACTGGCAGAACGACTCGTCGACGGTGCTCTGCACCGGCCCGCCCGCGGGCACCCCCTGCCGGCTGAGCCAGTAGGAGCGCTGGTCGTCCACGACCGTGAGCAGGGCCACCGGGGCGCCGGTCAGCCGCTGCGCGAGCGCGGTCAGCCGGTCGAAGGACGCCTCGGCCGAAGCGTCGAGCAGATCGGTGGCGCGGACCGCGGACAGCCGCAGCGGATCGTCGACGCCGGTCACCGGGGGCGGTGCTGCACGAAGCCGACCGGCACCGGACCGGGCCAGACGGCCTCCAGCGCCTCTGCGGTCTCCTCACGCAGCTCGGTGGCCGCGCCGACGGTGCAGATCCGCCGCGGACCGCCCTCGGCCGGGGCCTCGCGGACGTCGGCGACGACCACGGTGATGTTGTCGGTCGGCGGGCCGGCCAGCGCGGCGTCCCGCAGCCGGACGGCGGTCTCGGCGGGGGTGCCGCCGGCGTCGAGCAGGTCGCACAGCACGTCGGGCGGGACGACGTCGGAGAGCCCGTCGGAGCAGACCATCAGCCGGTCGCCGGGGCGGGCGTCGAGCCGGATGACGTCGACCGCGGCCACGTCGTCGTAGGCACCGTGCAGGGCGGCGTAGACCGCGGAGCGCTGCGGGTGGACCTTGGCCTCGGCCGGGGTGAGCGAACCGGCCTCGATCAGCGCCTGCACCAGCGTGTGGTCGGTGCTGACCTGCTGGAGCCGCCCGTCGGACAGCAGGTAGCCGCGGGAGTCGCCGATGTGCAGCAGCGCCAGCCCGTGGGCGTCGACGAGCACCGCGGTCATGGTGGTGGCCATCGTGCGCAACCGCGGGCGCTCGGTGTAGGCCGACCGGATCCGCTCGTTGGCGCTGGCCACGATCCGCAGCGGGTCGTCGGCGCCGTCACCGGTGCTGCCGGTGGCCAGCGGGGCCAGCCAGTTGGCCACCAGCGACGAGGCGACGGCCCCGCCGACGTTGCCGCCGACCCCGTCGGCGATGGCGATCAGCAGCGGCCCGGCGATCGCGGAGTCCTGGTTGTCCGGCCGCGGACCACGGGTGGAGACGGCCGCGCTGTCCAGCACGAGCACCGTTCCACCCCCCTCGTCCACGCCCCCGCCCGCGCGCACGGTGCACGCAGGGATCGACGAACCGTAGATCACCGAGCCCGACGACGCCCACGAGCAGCGCCGCAGGAGAGCCCGGGACCCCCACCGGACCCTCGCACACCACCCGGAGCGGGCACGTACCGTCGGACCCCGTGCTCGTGCTGCTGCCCCCCTCGGAGACCAAGCACCCCGGCGGGGACGGCGCCCCGCTGGACCTCGCCGCGCTCACCGCGCCGCAGCTGACCCCGGTGCGCGAGCAGCTGGTCGAGGCGGTCGTCACGCTGGCCGCCGACGTCCCGGCCGCCCGCGCGGCGCTGGGCCTGTCCCCGGCCCAGGACGGCGAGCTCGCCCGCAACGCCGCCCTGCGGACCAGCCCGACGATGCCGGCGATCGAGCGGTACACCGGCGTCCTCTACGACGCCCTGGACGTGCGCTCGCTCACCCGCGCCCAGCGGGCCCGGGCCGCCCGCCGGCTGGCGGTGGGCTCGGCGCTGTTCGGTGTGCTGCGCGCCGAGGACGCCGTCCCGGCCTACCGGCTCTCGGCCGGCAGCGCGCTGCCCGGGCTGCCCACCCTGCGCGCGCTGTGGAAGCCGGTGCTCACCGACGTCCTGGCCGCTCCCGGCGACCTGGTCGTCGACCTGCGCTCGGGCGCCTACGCCGACCTGGCACCGGTGCCGGGCGCGGTGACGGTGCAGGTGCTCAGCGAGCGGCCCGACGGCACCCGGGCGGTGGTCAGCCACTTCAACAAGGCGCAGAAGGGCCGGCTGGCCCGGTTGCTGGCGACCACGTCGGGCGAGCCGGACTCCGTCGTCCGGCTGCGGGCGCTGCTGCGCCGGGCGGGGTTGCACGTGGAACACGAGCGCGGGACCGAGCTGACCCTGGTCGTCCCGGCCGCTGCGGTGACCCGGTGAGCAGTGATCTGCGCACCCGCCCGGCCACCGGGCCGGCCGCGCTGCGCCGCGGCCGGGAGGTGTCCGCCCCGGAACTGCCGGCACCCACCTGGCCGGGTCGAACGGCTGGAACGGCGCCCGCGGCCCGCAGCCGACCGACGTCGTGGGAGGTCAGTGCTGGCCCGTGCCGGCGGCGCGGTAGGCGCCATCGGTGCCGGGTGTGCCCGCGGGGAGGTGCGAGCGGGCCACCAGGTGCTTCTCCTGACGGCGGGCGAAGACGACGCTGCCCACGAGGAACAGCCCGGACAGGACCAGGATGATCGCGGTGAAGGCGTTGAGGAAGGGCAGGTCCAGGCCGGCCAGCGTGAGCACGCCCACCGCGATGAGCGCGATCGCGGCCAGCAGTGCGCCGACGGCCCGCAGCGGGCTCTTGCCGACCTCCTCGATGCCCTGCTCCGCCTTGTCCTGGGCGTAGTCCAGTGGCTTCTTCGCCCAGCTGAACCGGGTGGCGAGCACGGCCAGCCCGGCGAAGATCACGATGAAACCCGGGCCGGGCAGGACCAGCAGGCCGATGCCCGCGAGGGTCAGCAGGCCGCCGAGGATGGCGATGGCGATGGTCTTCACGGGTGCGTTGTGCCCCACCGACCGGCTGTTCACGCCTCCAGCGGGCCGGCGGGTGCAGCTAGCGGCGGCGGCGGAGGCCGCGCAGGGTCCGGACGGCGACGACCAGCTCGGCCAGCTCGTGCCGGTCCCCGCCGGCCACCTCGGCCAGCTGGGCGGCCGAGCGCTGCTGGGTGACGTCCCAGGCGTCCGCCCAGCGCTGCACCAGCTCGGCTGCGACGACCTCCTCGTCGTCCCCCGGGTGGGACTCGCGCAGCGCCAGCACGTCGGCGGTCAGCGCCGCCTGCTCCGCGGCCAGGTCGTCGCGCAGGCTCGCCCGGGCCATCGACGGCCAGCGGCGGTCGCGGGGGAGGGCGATGACCAGCTCGCGCAGCGGCACCAGGCCCAGCAGCTCGGCCAGGCACTGCGACACCTGCGCGGCCAGCGCGATCGGGGCGCCGGTGTCCTCGACGACCACGGCGAGGTCCAGCGCCGTGGGCAGCAGCGGCGCGGCGGCGACCTCGGCGGCCAGCTCCGGCGGCACCCCGGCGGCGCGCAGCCCGGCCGCCCGGTCGGCGTAGGCCTCGGCGTCGGCGCCCAGCAGCCAGCCGGGCAGCCCGGCGCAGACCGCGGCCACCGGGACGGCGAACCGCTCGGTCACCGCGGCGAGGCTGGCCGCGGGCTCCGCGGTCAGCTCGGGCACCCGCAGCAGCCAGCGGGTGGCCCGCTCGGCCAGCCGGGTCACCTCGCCGCGCAGCTGCACCTGGACGGCGGCCGGCACCCGGTTGTCCAGGTCGCGGGGGGAGTTCCACAGCCGGTCGACGTCGAACACCGCCCGGGCGACCGCGTGCGCCCGCACCACCGCCGAGAGCGGGGCGCCGGTCTCCTCGGCCAGCCGGAACAGCCCGGAGACCCCGGCGGTGTTGACCGTCCGGTTGGTCAGCGCGGTGGTGATGATCTCCCGGCGCAGCGGGTGGCTGGTCAGCGCGGTGGGGAAGCGGCGGCGCAGCGGCTCGGGGAAGTAGTCGACCAGCAGGTGCTCCAGGGCCGGGTCGTCGGGCAGCCCGGAGTGCAGCACCGCGTCGCCGACCTCGATCTTGGCGTAGGCCAGCAGCACCGCGAGCTCGGGGTTGCTCAGCGCCTGCCCGTCCCGGCGGCGCTCGGCCAGCGCCCGGTCGTCGGGCAGCGCCTCCACCGCCCGGTCCAGCCGCCCCGACCGCTCCAGCGCGCGCAGGTACCGCTGGTGGGCGTCGAGCAGCCCACGGGCCGCGGCCTGCTCCCCGGCCAGCGTCGCGTTCTGCGCGTAGTTGTCGCCGAGCACGTCGACGGCGACGTCGTCGGTCATCTCGCCCAGCAGCCGGGCCCGCCCGACCGGGTCCAGCCGGCCCTCGTCGGTCACCCGGTTCAGCGCGATCTTGATGTTGACCTCGTGGTCGGAGGTGTCCACGCCCGCGGAGTTGTCGATCGCGTCGTTGTTCACCCGGCCACCGGCCAGCGCGTACTCGATCCGGCCGCGCTGGGTCAGCCCCAGGTTGCCGCCCTCGCCGACCACCCGGACCCGCAGCTGGGCGCCGTCGACCCGGACGGCGTCGTTGGCCTTGTCACCCACGTCCAGCGCGCTCTCCGGGCCCGCCTTCACGTAGGTGCCGATCCCGCCGTTGAACAGCAGGTCGACCGGGGCCAGCAGCACCGCGCGCACCAGCTCCGCCGGGCTGAGCGCCGTGACGGCGTCGTCCAGCCCCAGGGCGGCGCGCATCGGCGCGGAGACCGGCACCGACTTCGCCGTCCGGGGCCAGACGCCGCCGCCGGCGCTGATCAGCCCGCGGTCGTAGTCGGCCCACGAGGAGCGGGGGAGGGCGAACAGCCGCCGCCGCTCGGCCCAGGACGCCGCCGCGTCGGGCGTGGGGTCGACGAACACGTGCCGGTGGTCGAAGGCGGCCACCAGCTGCAGGTGCTCGCTCAGCAGCATCCCGTTGCCGAAGACGTCGCCGGACATGTCGCCGATGCCGACGACGGTGACCTCCTGGCTCTGCACGTCCACGCCGAGCTCGCGGAAGTGCCGGGTGACCGACTCCCACGCGCCGCGCGCGGTGATGCCCATCGCCTTGTGGTCGTAGCCGACCGAGCCGCCCGAGGCGAAGGCGTCGCCCAGCCAGAACCCGCGCTCCAGGGCGACGGAGTTGGCCAGGTCGGAGAAGGTCGCCGTCCCCTTGTCGGCGGCGACCACCAGGTAGGTGTCGTCGCCGTCGTGCCGGACCACCCGCTCGGGCCCGACGACCGCCCCGTCCACCAGGTTGTCGGTCAGCGACAGCAGCGCGCCGATGAACAGCCGGTAGCAGGCCTGTCCCTCGGCCAGCACCGCGTCGCGGTCGGCGCCCTCGCCCGGCCCGCGCAGGACGACGAAGCCGCCCTTGGCGCCGGTCGGCACGATCACGGTGTTCTTCACCGTCTGCGCCTTGACCAGCCCGAGCACCTCGGTGCGCAGGTCCTCCCGGCGGTCGCTCCAGCGCAGCCCGCCTCGGGCGACGGCGCCGAAGCGCAGGTGCACGCCCACCACCCGCGGCGAGCTGACCCACACCTCGCGGGCCGGCCGCGGCTCGGGCAGGTCGGCGAGGGCGTGCGGGTCGAGCTTGAGGGCCAGCGGGGCGGCGCCGGTGTGCACGTCGGCGGTGAAGGCCGTCGTCCGCAGGGTGGCCTGGACCGCCTGCAGCAGGGCGGTGAGCACCCGGTCGGCGTCCAGGCTCTCGACCGAGCCGATCGCCTCGGTGAGGGAGCCGACCAGGGCGGTGGTGCGCACCTCCCGGCCGGCGGCGAGGTCGGGGTGGAAGCGGGTCTCGAACAGCGCGACGAGCCGGGCGACGACGCCGGGGTGGGCGGCCAGCACCTGCTCGACGTAGGCCGCGCCGAAGGGCAGCCCGCCCTGGCGCAGCCACTGCACGTAGCCGCGCAGCACCGCCACCTGCCGCCAGCTCAGCCCGGCCAGCAGCACCAGGGCGTTGAGGCCGTCGTCCTCGGCCCGGCCGGCCCAGACCGCGCCGACCGTGTCGGTGAACCGCTCGGGCAGCGTGCCGGCCAGCGGCACCTGCGTGGTGGGCGCGGCCAGGCCGAAGTCGTAGACCCAGGCCATCGGCGCGCCGATGCGGTCGATCTCGTAGGGCCGCTCGTCGACGACGTCGACCCCCATGTGCTGCAGCACCGGCAGCACGTCGGACAGCAGCAGCCGCTCACCCACCCGGTAGACGGTCAGCCGGCGGTCGCCCTCGGCGGCGTCCGCGGGCGCCTCCAGCCGCAGGTCCGTCCCGCCGGTGGGGAGCCGGTCCAGCCGGGCGAGGTCCTCGACGGCGACCCGGGCCGGGAAGTCCTCGGTGTAGGCGGCGGGGAAGGCGTCGGCGACCCGGGCGAGCATCCGGGCTCCGTCGTCGCCGTGCCGCTCGGCGAGGGCCTCGGCGAGGTCGTCGGTCCAGCTGCGGGCCGCCGCCGACAGCGCCGCCTCCAGCGCCGGGACGTCGACGACGGCATCGGGCAGCGTGGCCCCGCCCCGCCGGCTGACCGGCACCCGGACGACGAAGTGCAGCCGGGACAGCACCGACTCGCTGGACCGGACGGTGAACTCGACGTTCGTGCCGCCCAGGGTCTCCAGCAGCAGCCGCTGCATGGTCAGCCGCACCTGGGTCGTGTACCGGTCGCGGGGCAGGTAGACCAGGGCGGAGAAGAACCGGCCGAAGGGGTCCCGGCGCAGGAACAGCCGGGTCTGCCGGCGCTCGCGCAGGTGCAGCACGGCCAGCGCGACCGGCAGCAGCTCCTCGGTGTCGACCTGCAGCAGCTCGTCGCGGGGATAGGTCTCCAGGACGTCGAGCAGCTCCTTGCCCGAGTGGCTGTCCGCGGGCACGCCGGAGCGCGCCAGCACCGTCTCCGCGGTGCGCCGCACGACCGGGACGTCGCGCACGCTGCTGCTGTAGGCCTCGGTCGGGAAGAGCCCGACGAGCAGGTGCTGCCGGGCCGGGCCGCCGTCCTCCCCCGGCAGGTCGACCACCACCAGGTCCAGCCAGGCCGGGCGCTGCACGGTCGAGCGGGCGTCGCCCTTGGTCACCAGCACCCGGCGGGTGCCCGGGCCCGGGGTCGCCAGCGCCGCCGGGGCGACCGAGGTGGCCCGCTCCGGCGAGCTGTGCAGCACGCCCAGCTCCGAGCCGGGGACGACGGTGACCGCCGGGCCGTCCGCGCCGTCGGCCAGCTCGACGGTGCGGGCGCCGAGGAAGAGGAAGTTGCCCTCGGTCAGCCAGCGCAGCAGCGCAGCGGCCTCGACCGGGTCGTCGGCGGGGTGCGCGGCGCGGGAGGCGGCGTCCCCGGGAGCCGGCAGGCCCTCGAGGACGCCGGCGACCTCGCGGGTGCGCGCGATCAGGGCACCGGCGTCGAGGTGGCTGCGCCGGACGTCGGCCAGCACCGTCGCGAGCCCGGCGAGCAGGTCGGTGGCCGACTCCTCGTCGACCTGACCCGACAGCACCACGGCCATCCAGGACTCGGCGAGCGCGTCGGCGCCGGAGGCCCCGGCGTCCGCGCTGTCGCAGAAGGCGAGCAGCCGTCCGGCGGGGTCGCGCCGCACGACCACGACCGGGTGGACGACGTGCTCGGGGGCGATGCCCTGGCGCACCACCTCGGCGGTGACGGAGTCGACCAGGTACGGCATGTCGTCGATGACCACCCGCAGCACGGCGGGCCCCTCGGCGGTGCGGTGCACGTCCAGCAGCGGGGTGCCGGACGGGCGGGCGGCGGCCAGCCGGAGGTGGTCGACGGCCAGGACGGCGAGGTCGGCCGGGTCGTGCCCGACCACCTCGGCGGCGGGCTCGCCGGCGTAGAAGCGGTGCACCAGCACCGCGGCGTCCTCGGCACTGATGCCGGGGGCGTCGTCGGGCTCCTCGGCGAGCAGCCCGCTCGCCGCGGCCGCCGCGAGGTCCAGCAGCCGGCGCTTGGCGACCTGGGCGGCCTCCAGGGAGGCCATGTCCACCGGCCCGTCGGCGGTCACCGACGACGAGGGCAGGTGACCAGGAGCAGCGGACCGATCGGACTCCGTACCCAGGCCAGCCATGCTGACCGACGCTAGCGGCCGCCCCGCCCCGCTGCACGCACATCGGCGTGCCGCGGCAGGCTCAGCCGCGCACCTTCAGCGGGAGCAGCAGCTCGGCGATCCAGCTGAAGACGGCGATGAGGAAACCGCCCAGCAGCGCGGCCACGAAGCCGTCGACGCTGAACCGGTCCGACAGCGCCGCGGTGAGGCCGAGCAGGGCGGCGTTGATGACCAGCAGGAACAACCCCAGGGTCGCCATGATGAACGGCAGCGAGAGCAGCCGGATCACCGGGCCGACGATCGAGTTGACGACGGCGAACAGCAGCGCCACCCACAGGTACGTGCCGGTGCTGCCGAGGGTGGCCTCGTCGTTGCCGAGGACCTGGATGCCGTCGACCAGCCGGGTGACCACGTACATGATCACGGCCAGCACGACGACCCGGAGGGCGAACTTCCCGATCGTGTTCACGGCGCGCACGCTAGCGCCCGGCTGCCGCCGGGGTGCCCATCGGCGCCCGGACCGCCCGCGCGTCGCCGGACCGGGTGACCTGCGGTCGCGATCCGCCGCCTCCCGGCGCGGCTCCGCGCGGCGGCGGGCGGGCCGGCGGTTGCGCGCCCCGTCGGGACCCGGTTCCCGGCGGGGCGCTGCGCCCTCCCCGGCCTTGCACACTGGCCGGGTGGTCCCCGTCCCCGCAGCTCCGGCCGCGCGGCGACTTCCCCGGCGGGCGGTGCTGCGGTCCGCGGCCCTGCTCGCCCTGCTGGTCGCCGGTGGCGTGCTGGCGCTGCTCGTCGACGTCCCGGACGTGGCCATGGTCCGGGTTTGGCTGGACCGGCGCGGCCCGGCCGGCTGGGTGCTGCTGCTGGCCGCCCTCTCCCTCGCCCCGCTGGCGCCGGTGCCCCGCACCGCGCTGTCGATGCTGGCCGGGGTCCTCGCCGGGTTCTGGGGCGGCCTGGCGCTGTCGGTGGCCAGCGGCCTCCTGGCCGCCCTGGCCGGCTTCGGCGTCGCCCGCCGGCTCGGCCGGGAGACGGTGACCCGGCTGGCCGGCCCGCGCCTGGCCCGGGCCGACGTCCTGCTCACCCGCCGGGGCGCCGTCGCCGTCCTGGTCGGGCGGCTGCTGCCGGTGGCCCCCTTCACGCTGGTCAGCTACGCCGGCGGCCTGTCCGGGATGCCGCTGGGGGCCTACCTGCTGGGGTCGGCGGCCGGGATCGTGCCCGGCTCGGTCCTGCACGTCGGCATCGGCGCCACCGTGGGCGCGGCCGGGGACGGCGGCGGGCTGCTGGTGAGCCTGGTGCCGTTCGCGCTGGTGCTGGTCGTCGTGGGGCCGGCGCGGTGGTGGCAGCTGCGCCGGCGGGCCGCGCGCAGCACGCCCGCCTGACCGCTGTTCGAACGCGTGTTCGAGAACCCTGCTACCGTGGTCCCAACAGCAAGAACGACCCGATCGTCACCCTCTGCCGTCGCCTATGCCTCTCTAGTGATCACGCTAGAGAAATGCAGACTGCGGTCGACGGGGCGTTCCATGCCGTCTTCTAGCCCTGTCTAGCGGCAGCGCAAGAGCGCCGCATAGCCTCCTCGACATGGACCCTGTCCGGAACCCGTACGCCCCCGGCGCCGGGCAGCGCCCGCCCGAGCTCGCCGGCCGGGACACCGAGCTGTCGGCCTTCGACGTCGTCCTGGAGCGGATCGCCCGGGGCCGGCCGGAGCGCTCACTGGTGCTCACCGGCCTGCGCGGGGTCGGCAAGACCGTGCTGCTCAACCAGCTGCGCTCGGCGGCCATCACCCGCGGCTGGGGCACCGGCAAGATCGAGGCCCGGCCCGACCAGTCGCTGCGCCGCCCGCTGTCGGCCGCGCTGCACATGGCGCTGCGCGAGCTCCGCCACCCCGACCAGGAGTCCACCGACGCCGTCCTGGGCACCCTCAAGGCCTTCGTGCAGCGGCAGGCCCCCGCCGACGCGAAGGTGCGCGACCGCTGGCAGCCGGGCATCGACGTCCCGGCCACCACCGGCCGGGCCGACTCCGGCGACATGGAGATCGACCTGGTCGAGCTGCTGAGCGACGTCGCCGGGCTCGCCGCCGACGTGGGCAAGGGCGTCGCGCTGTTCATCGACGAGATGCAGGACGTGCAGACCGACGACGTCTCGGCCATCTGCGCCGCCTGCCACGAGCTGTCCCAGCAGGGCGCGCCGCTGATCGTCGTCGGTGCCGGGCTCCCCCACCTGCCCGCGGTGCTGTCGGCCTCGAAGAGCTACTCCGAGCGGCTCTTCCGCTACCTGCGGATCGACCGGCTCGACCGCGACGCCGCCGACCGCGCGCTGCTCGCCCCCGCCGAGCGGGAGGACGTCACGTTCGAGCCCGCCGCGCTGGACGCCCTCTACGACGCCGCCGACGGCTACCCCTACTTCGTGCAGGCCTACGGCAAGGTCACCTGGGACGTCGCCGCCTCCTCCCCCATCACCGCCGCCGACGTCGCGATGGGCGCCCCCGCCGCCGAGGCCGAGCTGGCGGTGGGCTTCTTCGGCTCCCGCTACGACCGCGCCACCCCCGCCGAGCGGGAGTACATGCACGCCATGGCCGAGCTCGGCGGCCCCGCGGGTGCGGCGGTCGGGACGTCGGACGTCGCGGTCGCCCTGGGCCGCAAGCCCGCCTCGCTCTCCCCGGCCCGCGACTCGCTGATCAAGAAGGGCCTGGTCTACTCCGCCGAGCGCGGCCAGATCGCCTTCACCGTGCCGCACTTCGGCCGCTACCTGCTCAGCCACGCCACGGACTGAAGAAGGACCCCCTCTCCCCCCACCCCTCGCCAGCTCAGGGCGGGCCCCTGGGAGGGGGCCGAGGTGCATGGCCCGGCGGTGCGTGGGCACTGAGCTGCCGTGCCGGTGTGGATCGAAGCAGGACTGTGGGGGCTGCTGGGCGGCGCGGCCCTGGTCATCGGGGCCGCCGTCGCCTGGTTCGTCCGGGTACCCGCGGCCGTGGTGGCCTCGGTCATGGCCTTCGGGTCGGGCGTGCTCATCTCCGCCGTCGCCTTCGACCTGATGCAGGAGGCCGCGGAGACCGGCGGGCTCACGGCCACCGCCATCGGCTTCCTCGGTGGCGCATCGGTGTACCTGGCGGCCAACGCGCTGCTCGCCCGGCACGGAGCCCGGCACCGCAAGCGCTCCGGGGACCAGCAGCCCGCGGAGTCCGACCAGGGCGGCAGCGGTGCGGCCATCGCGGTCGGCGCGCTGCTCGACGGCATCCCGGAGTCCGTCGTCCTCGGGCTCGGGCTGATCGGCGGCGGCTCGGTGAGCGTCTCCGTGCTGGCCGCGGTGTTCATCTCCAACATCCCCGAGGGCCTGTCCAGCGCCGCGGGCATGAAGCGCAGCGGCCGATCGGCCCGCTACGTGTTCGGGGTCTGGGCGACCATCGCCGTCCTCAGCGGTGCCGCCGCCCTGGTGGGCTACGTCGCCCTCGGCAGCGCGCCACCGGAGCTCATCGCGGTCATCACCGCGGTCGCCGCGGGCGCGATCCTCACGATGATCGCGGACACGATGATCCCCGAGGCGTTCGAGAAGACCCGGACCTGGACCGGGCTGATCACCACGGTGGGCTTCCTGGTCGCCTTCGCGATCGACCTCGCCTGATGGAGGACCTCGTCCTCCGCATCCCTCGCAGGCGCGGGGCGACCCGCTGGACGAGGCCGGACGTGCGACGTCCCCGCCCGCAGGGCAGGGTGGCGGTGTGAGCACCCCCGCCGAGGTCCGGACGCCCGAGGAGATCACCGTCGCGGTGGCCGGGGGTGACCTGGCGGCGCTGTACTGGGCGGCCGACGCGCCTGCCGCCCCGCTCGTGGTGCTGCTGCACGGGATCACCAGCAACGCGATGGTGTGGGCGCCGGTGGCCGCCGCGCTCGCCGGGGAGTGCCAGGTCGTCGCCCCCGACCTGCGCGGACGGGGCCGCAGCGCCGGGCTGCCGGCCCCCTACGGCCTGGGCGCGCACGCCGCCGACGTCACCGCGCTGCTGCAGGCCTTCGGGGCCGACGCCGGCGCCGGGGCCGACGTCACCGTGCTGGTCGGCCACTCGATGGGCGGCTTCGTCGCCACCCTGGCCACCGCCGGCAACGCCCGCGGGCTCGTGCACGGTCTGGTGCTCGTCGACGGCGGGCTGCCCCTCCCCGTCCCCCCGGCCGCGGACACCGACACGATGCTGGCCGCCTTCCTGGGCCCGACGCTGGACCGGCTGGGCGCCACGTTCCCCGACGAGGCAGCGGTGCGGTCGTTCTGGGCCGACCACCCCACGGTCGGCCCGTGGGTCGACGACCCGGCCGTGGCGGCCTTCCTGGCCCGCGACCTGACCGGGGAGGGGCCGCAGCTGCGCAGCGCGGTCTCGCCCGAGGCGGTCCGGGTCGACGGCGCGGACATGCTGCGCAACGAGGCGGTGCTGGAGACCACCACCGGCCTGCCGGTGCCGGCGAACCTGCTGTGGGCGACCCGTGGCATGGACGGCGGCACCCCCGGTCTCTACGACGAGGTGCGGCTGGCCGGCATGGGCCTGACCGGCTCGCACGTCACCGCCCGCGAGGTGCCCGGCACCGACCACGACTCGCTCCTGTGGAGCGCCCCGGGCGTGGCGGCGATCGCCGCCGCCGTCCGGGAGGCCGCGGTCCGCGCCGACTGAGCCGCCGGTCAGCGCCGCCCGGGGCGCGCGCGGACGGCCAGCAGCGCGACGTCGTCCTCGGCGCCGTCGGCGAGGAGCGCGGTCAGCAGCCCGTCGCACAGATCGGTCAGCGGTTCCCCGGCCAGCGCGGCGACGGTGTCCCGCAGCAGCGCCCGGCCGGTGTCCAGGTCGCCGGTGCGGCGCTCGAACAGCCCGTCGGTGAACAGCAGCAGCGTGGCCCCCGGCAGCAGGTCGGCGACGCCGTCGGCGCGCTCCCCCGGCCAGTCGGTGCCCAGCGGCGGGCCGACGGGCGCGTCGAGGTCGACCACCGTGCCGTCGGGCTGCAGCAGCATCGGCATCGGGTGGCCGGCCGAGGCCCAGCGCAGCCGGCGCTGCCCGGGCGCCCGGCCGTCGTGCTCGATCCGGCCGACCAGCGCGGTGGCCAGCGTCGCCACGCCCAGCCCGGCGACGGCCCGGTCGGCGCGGCCGAGGACCTGCGCGGGCCGCTCCTGCCGGTCGTAGGCGATCGCCCGGACCGTGGTCTTCAGCTGGCCCATCGTGGCGGCGGCCTCGAGGTCGTGGCCGACCACGTCGCCGATCACCAGCACCGTGTCGCCGTCGGGCTGCTGGAAGGAGTCGTACCAGTCGCCGCCGATCGCGATGCCCCTGGTCGCCGGCCGGTAGCGGACGGCGATCTCCAGCCCGTCGGGCTGCACCGGGTCCGACAGCAGGCTGTGCTGCAGCCGCTCGGCCACCCGCACCTGCGCACCGGCCAGCCGGGCGTTGTCCAGCGCCAGCGCCGCGCGGAAGGAGGCGACGGCGGCGGTGCGCAGCTCCAGGTCGGTGAACGGGCCGCGTTCGGGGCCGTTCACCAGCGTGAGCGCGCCGAAGAGCTCCTCCCGGGCGATCAGCGGGTGGACGGCCACCGCGCTCGGCTGCAGCGCCCGGGCCGCCTCCAGCGCCGCCGGGTCGCCGACCACCGCGGTCAGCACCGACTCGGTGACCTCCTGGATCACCACCGGCGTGCCGTTGCGCAGCGAGGTGGGCACCGGGGCGTCGGGCCGGTTGGTGCGCACCCGCAGGTCGGCGTACCGGTCGACGGCGGCCAGCAGCGCCGGGTCGCGGTGGGCCCGGCCGACGTCCCGGCGGACGCCGTCCTCGACCACGGTGACCAGGCACCAGTCGGCGAGGGTGGGCACGACCCGCTCGGCGAAGCGGTGCACCGCCTCCTCGACGTCCAGGGTGGAGGTCATCGCCTGGCTGATGTCCCCCAGCAGCATGAGGTGCCAGCCGGCCAGCGCGGCCTCGGCGGCGGCCTCGGCGGCGCGGGCGGCCTCGTCCTCGCGGGCGGCGGCGGCCTGCTCGCGGGCCAGCTCGTCGTGCCGGCGCGCGGTCACGTCGTCGCAGGTGACGACCAGGCCGCCGTCGGTGCGGACGACCTCCACCTGGAACAGCGCGCCCAGCGAGGCCGACCAGGCCTCGAAGCCGGCCGGCTCACCGGTCTCGGCGACGTGCCGGCAGCTGCGCCCGAGGTCGCCGTCGCGGGCCTCGGGGAACTCCTCCCACACGACCCGGCCGACCAGCTCCTCGACGGTGCTGCCCAGCAGGGCGGCCCCGGAGGGGTTGACGTAGCTGAACCGCCAGGCGTCGTCGAGCACGACGAGCGGACGCGCCATCCCCTGCACCGCCCGCACGAGCAGGTCGGTGGGCGCCGGGGCCCCGATGACGGTCATCCGGACACTGTGCACCATCCCGGGCCGCGGCTCGGGGAACGCCGCCGCCGGCCACCTGGCGTCGGGTGACCGCGCGGCGGCCGGTCGGGTCAGCGCGGGCTCGGCGTCTCCCCGGTCCCCGGAGCACCGCTGGCGGCGCCGAGCCCGCGGTCGGCGGCGTGGTCGTGGCCGACCATGGTGGCCTCGTCGAAGGGCCGCTGCCCGGCCAGCACGGCGTCCAGCTGCTCGCGGTCGAGCTCCTTGGTCCAGTGGGCCACCAGCACCGTGGCGATCGCGTTGCCGGAGAAGTTGGTGACCGCGCGCGCCTCGGACATGAACCGGTCGATGCCGACGATCAGGCCGACGCCGTCCAGCAGCTCCGGGCGGTGCGAGGACAGGCCGCCGGCCAGCGTCGCCAGCCCCGCACCGGTGACGCCCGCCGCGCCCTTCGAGGCGATGATCATGAAGACCAGCAGACCGATCTGCTCGCGCAGCGACAGCGGGTCGCCCAGGGCCTCGGCGATGAACAGCGAGGCCATCGTCAGGTAGATCGCGGTGCCGTCGAGGTTGAACGAGTAGCCGGTCGGCACCACGATGCCGGCCACCGGCTTGGAGACACCGACGTGCTCCATCTTGGCGATCAGCCGGGGCAGCGCCGTCTCCGACGACGACGTGGAGACGATGAGCAGGTACTCCCGGCCCAGGTACTTCAGCAGCTTCCAGACGTTGATCCGGGTGAAGACCCACAGCACCGCGCCCAGCACGCCGAACACGAAGATCAGGCAGGTCGCGTAGAAGCCCAGCATCAGGACGGCGAGGCTCGTGAGCGCATCGAGCCCGGTGGCCCCGACCACGGCGGCGATGGCCCCGAAGGCACCGATCGGCGCGATCCACATGATCATCGACAGCACCTTGAAGACCAGCCGCTGGAAGTGGCCGATCCCGCGCAGCACCGGCTCCCCCGCCGTTCCCAGCGACTGGATGGCGAACCCGGTCAGCAGCGCCACCAGCAGCGCCTGCAGCACCGAGCCGTCGGTCAGCGCGGAGACCAGCGTCTCCGGGATGAGGCCGAGGATGAAGTCGGTGGTCCCGCCCTCCCCCTCGGCCGTCTCGGCCAGGTCGGCGCCCCGGGACCGCAGCTCGTCGGTGAGCTGCAGACCGTCACCGGGGTGCAGCAGGTTGCCCACGACCAGGCCGATGGTCAGGGCGAAGGTGGACATCAGGATGAAGTAGCCCAGCGCCAGGCCGCCGACCCTGCCCACCTGGGCGGCCTTCCGGATCGAGCCGATGCCCAGCACGATCGTGCAGAAGATGACCGGGGCGATCAGCATCTTGATCAGCGCGACGAACGCGTCACCGAGCCACTTGAGGCCGACGGCGAAGTCGGGGAAGAGGAAACCGACGAGGATGCCCAGGGCGACCGCGGCGATGACCGAGAGGTAGAGCCAGTGCGTGCGGTCGCGGCGGCGGCTCGGCGTGCCGGTGTCCGCCCCGCCGTCGCTGGGCGTGCTGCTGGTGGCCATGGGCGGACTCTCCCCTGCGTCGGATCGGATCTGCCGGCAGATCATCGCCCTCCCGGACCGGTCCTGTCTCGGCGGAGGTGTGACCGGTCCCACGACGACGAGGACCGGGGGAGCGGGGCGGGTGCCCTGCTCCCCCGGTCCTCGGGGTCGTGCGGTGGTGCGGTGGTGCCGGTGTCAGTGCGACAGCACGATGGACAGCGCGCCCTTGCCGTACCCGGCCACGTCGACGGTGAGGTCGATGCGGTTGAACGCGGCGGCCAGGCCGGCGATGTCGCCGGGGAGCGCCTCGCCGGGCGCGTAGAGCTTGTACAGCTTGGAGTGCATGACGCCGCCGCCGTTGAACAGCGCCGCCATCACGTTGACCACCTCGTACAGCACCTCCAGGTGCATGTCGGAGAGCTCGCCCTCGTCGATGGCGTCCTCCAGGCCGCCCTTGGGGAGCAGCGCGAACGCGCCGGCGCACCAGGCGGCGAGGGGCACGTCCACCAGGACCAGCGCGGTGGTGGCCATCGTCGGGTCGACGTAGACGGCCACGGCCGGCTTGTCGTTGAGCGAGATCGGCTCGCCCGGACCCACGGTGACGTCCTTGCCGATCAGACCCTCGATGAGGTCCCGGACGTCCTTGGGGTTCGGCAGCAGGGCCGGCGCCGGGGCGGTCACGAGATCACCCCGTCCAGGGCGTCGCGGAAGGTGTCCTCGGTGAACGGCTTGGCGATGAGGAACAGGGCGCCGGCGCTGGCCGCCTTGTCCCGCATCTCCGGCGAGCCCTCCGAGGTCACGAAGCCGAAGGGCACCTGGGAGCCCGACGCCCGCAGCGCCTCGAGGCACTCGATGCCGGTCATCTCCGGCATGTTCCAGTCCGAGAGCACCAGGTCGGGCTGCTCGGAGGCGACCAGGTCGAAGGCCTCCTTGCCGTCGGCGGCCTGGATGATGTCGTGGTCGTCGTACCCGGCCTGGCGCAGGGTCCGGATGACGATCTGCCGCATGACACGGCTGTCGTCGGTCACCAGGATCTTCATGGCTGCGGCACCTCGTTCCGCTCGGTGTGCGGCGCCCCGGTGGCGCCCTGCACGGTGATGGTCAGGGACTGCCCGCGCCACTGGCCGTTGACGCGGCAGACGTCGTCCAGCCGCCCCGTCGAGGGCGCGGACCCGATCTGGGGGAGCCCGAGGGCCGAGGACCCGGGCAGCACGGACTTGATGTTGCCGCCGAGCACGTTGGCCAGCTCGCCGAGGGCGTCGGCGACGTCCTCGTCGTCCACGACCGTGGGCGGCCGGGTCATGAGGACGCTCTCGGTGAGCGCCGCGGCGGTGGCCGGGGCGCAGGTGACGACGACAGCGCCGTTCCACGGGCCGGAGATCGTCACCCAGGCGCTGACGACCTCGGCCGGCGGTGCGACGGGCACCGGCACGAACGCCTCGCCGTCGCCGACCAGCGAGGGCCAGACCTCGTCGGCGATGCTCTGCACCGTCTCGACGTCCAGCAGCTCGGTGATCGGCTGGGCGGAGGACAGGGTCATGCGGACACCTCCTCGGGGAGCAGGCCGAGCAGCGCGAGCTTGTCCCGCATCGCGTCGGCGGTGAAGGGCTTGATCAGGTACTCGTGGGCCCCGGCGGCCAGCGCCTTGACGATCTGGCCGGTCTCGCTCTCGGTGGTGACCATCATCAGCGTCACCTGCCGGTACGCGGGGTTGGCCCGCACGTTGACGACGAACTGCAGCCCGTCCATCACCGGCATGTTCCAGTCGATGCAGCAGAGGTCGGGGGTGAACCCCTCGGCCAGCACGTCGAGGGCCTGACGGCCGTCGCCGGCCTCGCGGACCTCGTAGCCGAAGCCGGTGAGGATCGTGCCGACGATGCGCCGCATGGCGCGGGAGTCGTCGATCACCAGAGCTCGCATGGTCATGCTCCCTTCCGGGGTCGGTAGGCGGAGCCGCGGCCGAGGACGACCCGCTCCCAGTTGTCGTCGACCCCGAGGGTCGTCTCGGCAGCGCCGAGGAACAGCCAGCCGTCCGGCCGCATGATCTGCCGGACGCGGTTGAGGATCTGCTGCTTGGTGGCCAGGTCGAAGTAGATGAGCACGTTGCGCAGGTAGACCACGTCGAACGGGCCGAGCCGGGGGAGCGGGGCGGCGAGGTTGCACTCGCTGGCGGTCACCATCCGGCGCAGCGCCGGGGCGATCTCCCACTCGTTGCCGGCGCGGGTGAAGTGCCGCACCAGCATCGTGGCCGGCAGGCCGCGGTTGACCTCCAGCTGGCTGAACCGCCCGGCGCGGGTGCGCTCGACCATCTGCCGGGACAGGTCGGTGGCGGTGATCGACACCCGGGTGGCGGCGTTGGGCAGCGCGTCGGACAGCAGCATCGCCAGCGTGTAGGCCTCCTGCCCGCTGGAGCAGGCCGCCGACCAGATCTGCAGCCGCTCGTCGGGGCGGCGGGCGGCCAGCAGCTGCGGCAGCACCGTGCCGGTGAAGGAGGTGAACGGGTCGCCGTCCCGGAACCACGACGTCTCGTTGGTGGTCAGGGCCTCCACGATCCGGCGGGTGACCGCCGGGTCGGGGGTCTTGCGGACGCTCTCGACCAGCTCGCTGACCCCGGACAGGCCGCGCTGCTGGGCCATCGGGAGCAGCCGGGCCTCGACCAGGTACTCCTTGCCGGGCTGCAGGACGATCGCGCTCTCGCGGTGCACCAGCTGGCGCACCCAGTCGAAGCTCGTGGCGGTCAGGGTCATCGGATGCCTCCCATCGGAACGGCGGCACGACCGGCGGCGAAGGACGAGCCGGGTCGCGGGGTGGGCAGGAGCCGGGTGATCGCCTCGGCGACCCGGCCGAGCGGCAGGACCTCGTCGGCGAAACCGGCCTGGGTGACGGCGCCGGGCATGCCCCAGACGACCGAGGTCGCCTGGTCCTGGGCGACGACGCTGCCGCCGGCCTCCCGGATCTGGCCGGCGCCGATGCGCCCGTCGGAGCCCATGCCGGTGAGCACGACCCCGAGCACGGCGCCGTCGTAGGCGGCGACCGCGGAGCGGAAGAGCACGTCGACGGCCGGGCGGCAGAAGTTCTCCGGCGGCGCCTGGTTCAGCGCGGTGCGCCGGTTGGCGCCGCTGGTGCCCACCGTCAGGTGGAAGTCACCGGGGGCGATGTGCACGGTGCCGGGGGCCAGCAGGGTGCCGTCGACGGCCTCGACCACGTCGAGGGCGCACAGCCGGTCCAGCCGCTGGGCGAACTGGCGGGTGAAGACCGGGGGCATGTGCTGCACCAGGAGGACCGGCACCGGGAGGTTGCCCGGCAGCAGCGGGAGCACCTTGGTCAGCGCCTCGGGCCCACCGGTGGAGGACCCGATGACCAGGACGGCGGGGGGCCGGGGGGCCCGGGTGCGGGCCACCGGCGGGCGCGCCGCGACCGGGGCGGCGGTCGGGGCGGCGGCGGTCTGCGGGCGCCCGGTGAGGGCCTTGATCTTGGGGATGAGCTGCTCGCGCACGCTCTCCATGGACTGCGCGACGCTGCCGACGTTGGCCGGCTTGGTGACGTACTCGTTCGCGCCGGCGCTCAGCGCGTCCAGGGTCGCGGAGGCACCGCGCTCGGTGAGCGTGCTGAACATGATGATCGGCACGCGGTTGCGGGTGGCCCGGATGGCCCGGACCGCCTCGATGCCGTTCATGTCCGGCATCTCGATGTCCATCGTGACCAGGTCGGGCTTGAGCTGCTCGAGCTTCGCCACCGCCAGCCGGCCGTTCGCAGCGGTGCCGACGACGTTGATCATCGGGTCCGCGGAGAGCACGTCGGTCACGATCTTGCGGACGACGACGGAGTCGTCGACGACCATCACCCTGATCTGTTCCACGCGTTCCCCCGCAGCCGTCGGTGCCGGCCGGTGGGCCGCTCCCCACCTGTATCGGCACGGGCTGCCGGGGCTTGAGCGGATTCAGCCGCGTACTGCAGACCGAGGTGCGGTCACCCCCGCAGGGGTCAGCCGGCGAGCGGCAGGGCCCGCCCGGTGACCGCCGTCCACGGGGAGCCCAGCACGGTGAGCGACTCCTCGTCGAGCAGGTCGGCCACCGCCAGCCCCTGCACGCAGCCGGCCAGGGCGTTCCAGACGCCCTCGGCGCCGTCCCGCGGGGAGAACCCGCCCTCGACGAACGCCGCGACGCCCATCAGCTGGGCGGCGGCCAGGGTGCGGGTGCGCCCGGAGACGTGCGCGGCCCAGGCGGCGCCGTGCATGGCCGCGGCCCAGGGGCGCCGCTGCGCCCGGCCGGCGTCCACGGCAGCCCGCCACCGGCGGCGGTCCAGGGCGCCCGCGCCGCGCACGGCGTCGAGCAGCTCGGCCAGCCCGGGGGCCATCGGCCCGAGGTCCGGCCGCGGGCCGGGCTCCCAGGCGGTGCCGGTGGCGAACGGGCCGGTCAGCTCCCGGCGGGTCGCGGCGTCCAGGGCGTCGGCGGCCCACCAGCCGGTGGCGGCGTCGGCCATGACGTCGGCGGCGAGGGCGGCCACCGCGGGGTCGCAGTCGGCGACGACGGGGTGCTCGGGACCCAGCACGTCGCCCCGGACGAGGCGCTCGAGGGCGGGGGTGCTGCCGATCGTGCTGCGCTCGAGCAGCGTGACCAGCTGCGCCGAGCGGTCGTCGGGGCTCCCGGCGGTCCCGGTCACGTCGCGCAGCTGGGGGACCCCCGCGGCGGCGAGCTCGTGCGCACGGCGGGCCCGGACGGCCAGCGCCGCACGCTCGGCGTCGGCGCGGCCGGCGGCCGGGTGGGCGCCGGCGAGCCGGTGCAGGGTGCCGGCATCGGCGCCGAGGCCGGTCAGCAGGACGTCGGCCACCTGCGCCCCGCCGGGCAGTCGGACCAGGTCGAAGCCGAGCGTCGCTGCGCTGACCAGGGAGTAGGGCACGTCGCCTCCAGGGAAGTGGGGCGGCAAGCGTGCGCGGGCACCGCCACGTACCGCCACGCCTCGATCACCCGCTCGCGGGACAGCGAGCAGGGAGCGCCGCGCGTTCCTGTCCGACGGTCAGTGCCCGGTGACAGCCTGTTCGAACCCCGGTCACCCGGTCGATGGAGCAGTCGTCGGCGCTGGCCGGCAGCGTCTCGGGGGCCGGCCGCACCCGGCTCCTGCGGACGCGGGCGGAACGGGTCCGACCTGCTCCCTCTCCCGCCCGGGTTCGGCGCCCCGCCCACCGAGCCGACCCGGCGGTGCGCCCGACCGGCCACCGCGCCGGTCTCAGCCGGAGCGGTCGCCCCGGGTGGAGTCGGCCAGGGCGACGGCGTCGTCCGCGCCGTCGAGGGCCGCCAGCAGCGCCTGCCCCTGCCGCAGGTGGGCGGTGAGCATCCGCCGCGCGACCGCGAGCAGCTCGGCGGTCTGCGGGTCGCGCAGCGAGCAGATGACGTTGCTGCCCGACCGCCGGCTGTCGACGATGCCGGCCCGGCGCAGCACGCCCACCTGCTGCGACAGGTGGGACAGCTCCAGCCCCGTGGCCGCGGCCAGCTCGCCCACGGTGCGGTCGGACCCGGCGAGCAGCTCCAGCACCCGGATGCGCGCAGGGTGGGCCAGGGCCTTGAACAGGTCGGCCTTGGCCTCGGCCAGCGGCCGGCCGGGCGTGAACGGCATGCACCCAGCATAGGACGGACGGGTAGCCTGACGACGACTTGACGAAGTCGTCACGTCGTCGAACGGTCGAGTCTGCGGATGAGGTGCGATGGCCCGCTGGTGGCGGACGGACGTCGAGAGCGCGGACGCCGATGCGCAGACGCTGGAGACGATGCCCATCGGGCTGGTCGAGCTGGACACGGACTGGACGATCCGGTTCGTCAACGCCGCGGCGGAGTCGATGCTCGGCGTCCCCCGGGACGAGCTGATCGGCCGGTCGTACTGGGCGGCCTACCCGGCCAACGTGGACAACGACTTCGGCCGGGCCTACCGCCGGGCCGTCTCCTCCCGCCAGCCGCAGACGGTCGAGGCCTTCTACCCGGAGCCGCTGAACCAGTGGTTCGAGGTGCAGGCCGTGCCGACCGTCCAGGGGCTGTGGCTGTACTTCTCCGAGGTCACCGCCCGTCGTGCGGCCGTGGAGCGGCTGGCCCTGCTGGCCCAGGTGAGCGACGAGCTGGTGGGCACCCTGGACGCCCCGGCCGCCGTGGGGCGCATCGCCCGGCTGCTGGTGCCGGCGCTGGCCAGCTGGGCCACGATCACCCTGCTCGGCGAGGACGGCAGCCTCACCGACGCCGGCGGGGTGCACGCCGACCCCGCCCGCACCCCCCTGGTGCGGCGGCACGCAGCCGCCGCCCTGGAGTCCTCGCCGGCCACCGCCCCGGTGCTGCGCGCGGTCACGACCGGCGCCCCGGTGACCCTCTCCGGCGCCCAGCTGACCGGCCCGGCACTGGGCACGGTGGCGACCGGGGACGCCCGGGAGATGCTCCGGCTGCTGGCCCCCGAGTCCCTCACCGTGCTGCCCATCCGCGGACCCGACCACGTGCTCGGCGCGCTCGTGCTGGGCCACGACCGGCACCGGGCGGTCGACCCGGCCGACCTGGCCACCGCCACCGAGGTCGCCGACCGGGCCGGGCTGGCGCTGGACAACGCGCGGCTCTACGAGCAGCAGCGGCAGCTGGCCCAGGAGCTCCAGCGCAGCATGCTCACCGCCCCGCCGGAGCCCGACCACGCCGAGATCGTGGTGCGCTACCTGCCGGCCGCCCAGGCCGCCCGGGTCGGCGGCGACTGGTACGACGCGTTCGTGCAGCCCGACGGTGCGACCACGCTGGTGATCGGCGACGTCGTCGGGCACGACACGGCGGCCGCGGCGTCCATGGGCCAGCTGCGCAGCATGCTGCGGGGCATCGCCGTCACCGGCGACGCCGGCCCCGCGCAGCTCCTGGCCCAGCTGGACGCCGCGATGGCCCAGCTGCAGCTGCACACCTACGCCACCGTGGCGCTGGCCCGGTTCGAGCAGAGCGTGGACGACCTCGCCCGCGGCATCACCCGGATGCGGTGGGCCAACGCCGGTCACCCGCCGCCCCTGGTCATCCACCCCGACGGCACGGTCGCCGAGCTCGCCACCTGGCGGGGCGAGCTCATGCTCGGGGTCGACCCCACCGCCCAGCGCAGCGAGTCGGTGATCAGCCTGGACCGGGGGACGACGGTGCTGCTGTACACCGACGGGCTCATCGAGCGCCGCGACTCGGTGCTCGACGACGGCATGGACCTGCTCCGGGCCGCGGCCGCCCGGCTCGCCGACCGGCCGCTGCAGGAGATGTGCGACCAGCTGGTGGAGCAGCTGGTGCACACCACCCCCGACGACGACGTCGCGCTGGTCGCCATCCGGTTGCACCGCCAGGACCGCCCGCGCCCGGCCGAGGCCGGCCCCCGCGACGTCCCCCCGACGGTCGGGCCCGACCCCGCCGGCGGCTGAGGGCGTCAGCGGGGACGGCCGCCCGCGGTCAGGGTGACCACGACGCCGCCGCGCTCGTCCTCGGCCACGGTCTCCTCGGGCTCGGTGACGACCTCGAGACCCAGCCGGGCGGCGGCCCGGTCGAGGGCGGCGCGGGCGCGGTCCCGGACCAGGCCCTTCTCGCCCGCGGACACCTGCCAGGCGCTCGGTGGCACGACCAGCCCGACGGTGACCGACTCCAGCGGCGCCGGGGGGGCCGGGTCGTGGGCACCGAGCAGGGCGACGATCTCCTCCTGGAGCCCCACCACCCGCTCGACCCGCGCCCGCAGCGGGTCCGGGCCCGGCCGCAGCTGCAGGGGCACCCCGGGGACGTCCTGCCCGGCGCGCCGGGCGGCGTCGGTCAGCTCGTCCGCGGCGTCGCCGAAGTCGGCGGTCAGCCGCGCGAGCTCGTCCAGGTCCACGGGCGGTGAGGGTAGACCCCTCCCGTTTACAACGTAAACCGGCGGGGCCGGAACCGGTGGCCGAACGCGTCAGAGCTGGAGCTGCCGCTCGTCCCCGGTCCGCCACTCGAGCAGCACGATGCTGGCGTCGTCCTGCAGGTGGTCGGCCTGGTGCACGAGCACCCGCCGCATCAACCGCCGGAGGGTCTCCGGTGCCGTGTCGCCGTCCGCGCCGGCCCGCTGGACGAAGTCGGCGAGCCGCTCCTCGCCGAAGAACTCCCCCTCGGGGGAGCGGGCCTCGACGATGCCGTCGGTGTAGAGGACGACGCGGTCGCCGACGTGCAGCTGGTACTCGCACACCTCCGGCTTGCGGGTCTGCAACCCCAGCGGCGGGTGCGGGCGGCACGGCCCCGGGTGCACGAGCGCCCCGCCGCGGACGACGATCGGGTCCGGGTGCCCGGCGTTCACCCAGCGCAGCTGGCCGGTGTCCAGGTGCAGGCGCGCGATGGCGGCGGTGGCGAAGCGGCTGCCGGTGAACTGCTCGGCGATCACGGCGTTCATCGCGGCCGCGACGTCGGGCAGGTCCCGGTTCTCCCGGCGGGCGTGCCGGTAGGCCCCGACGGCGGCCGCGGCCAGCAGCGCCGCCGGCAGCCCGTGGCCCACCGCGTCGAGCACCAGCAGGTCGACGGTGGGGCCGTTGACCGCGTAGTCGAAGGTGTCCCCGCCGATGTCGTAGGCCGGCTCGAGCGCCCCGGCGACCACGACCCGGTCGGAGGCGAAGGTCAGCGGGGGCAGCAGGTCCCACTGGATCTACGCGGCCAGGCTCATCGTCCGGCGCCGGCGCAGCTGGGCGAAGATGTCGGTGTAGTGGTCGTTGACCACGACCAGCTCGGCGATGAGCCCGACGTAGGCCAGCAGCTCGTCCTGCAGCTCCGGGGTGGGCCGGTCGACGACGAACTCCACCACCCCGAGCCGCTCGACACCGTCGAGCAGCGGGACCCACAACCGGTGACCGGGGGAGTGCGCGGGTGAGGGCACGACCTCCACGCGGCGGAACGCCCGGCCGCCCAGCGACCCCTCGACGCTGAGCTCCTGCCGCTCCGGCACCCCCTCCCCGCGCAGCGGCTGGAGGAGCAGCTGCTCGTAGTCCACCAGGTAGACGACGGTCTCCTGGGCACCCAGCCCCCGCCCGTGCGCGGCGATCGCGGCGGAGAGCTGGTCCGGCGCCAGCAGGTGGATGTCGCGCAGCAGCGACCGGAGCGGGTCGGAGGACGTCACGGGAGATCACTGTCCCAGACCCCCCGGCCCGCCCGTCACCGGTGACGGGCGGTGCAGGCCCCGCCGCGAGCCGGCGAGGGGGGCGGGGCGGGGGTGAGGGGCGAGGGGTCCTCCCTCAGAAGGTGAACCGGGTGACGCTCCCGCGCAGGTCGCTGGCCATCCGGGACAGCTCGTCCACCGCCAGCCGGGTCTGCCCGAGCGCCTGGGTCGTCGAGGCAGCCGCCGTGGACACCCCGGTGATGTTGGTGGCGATCTCGGTCGACCCACCGGCCGCCTCCTGCACCGACCGGGACATCTCGCTGGTGGTCGCGGTCTGCTCCTCGACTGCGCTGGCGATGGTCAGCTGGAAGTCGTTGATCTGCCCGATGACCCCGGAGATGCCGCCGATCGCCGCCACCGCGCGGGTCGTGTCGGCCTGGATGGCCTCCACCCGGCGCGCGATGTCCTCGGTGGCCCGGGCGGTCTCCTGCGCCAGCTCCTTCACCTCGTTGGCCACCACCGCGAAGCCCTTGCCCGCCTCCCCGGCCCGCGCCGCCTCGATGGTGGCGTTCAGCGCCAGCAGGTTCGTCTGCTCGGCGATGCTGGTGATGGTCTTGACCACCGCGCCGATCTCCTGGCTGGAGGTGCCCAGCGCCTCGATCGTCGCCGTGGTCGACTGCGCCTCGGTCACCGCCTGCGAGGCCACCCGCGTCGCCTCGTTCACGCTCTGGCTGATCTCCCGGATCGCCGAGCCCATCTCGTCGGCACCCGCGGCCACCGTCGCCACGTTCCTGGACACCTCCTCGGCCGCCGCCGAGACCACGCCCGACTGCACCGACGTCTCGTCTGCGGAGGCCGAGATCTCCGCCGCCGACGCCGACAGCTCCTCCGACGCCGCCGCCACCGCGTCCGAGGAGGCGACCACCGAGGACATCACCGCGCGCAGTCCGCCGACCGCGACGTCCAGCGAGTGCCCCATCAGGCCCAGCTCGTCCTGGGTCGTCAGCCCACTGGTCCGGGTCAGGTCGCCCTCGGCCAGGCCGTCGACGACGTCCTTCACCCGGCGGGTGGCCCGGGCGATCCCGGAGGCGACGAACCAGCCCAGCCCCATGGCGAGGGCGATGCCGGCGATCATGAGAGCGACGGCGAGGGTGCGCTGCGACTCGAACTCGCTGCGGATGCCGGCGGCAGCCGCCTCGGCCTCGGCCGCCTCCAGGTCGCCCAGCTGCGCGATGGTGTCCTTCATCGACTGCGACAGCGGCGCCCCCTCGGTGGCGTTGGTGGCGATCCAGGTCTCGACGTCACCCGAGGCCGCCAGCGGCACGAGGACCGACTCCTGCAGATCCACCCACTCGTCCATGGTGGGGACCAGCTCGTCGACCAGCTGCTGCCGGGCCGGCTCCAGCCCACCCGCGCTGTAGCCCGCCACCAGGTCGTCGAACCGGGCGGCCAGGGTGTCGATGGCGGCGACGTTCGCAGCCGGGTCGGTGCCCAGGATGGTGTCGCGCAGGTTGATCCGCATGTCCCGGACGACATCGCCCATCTCGGCCACGTCGGTCAGGCCGGCCACGTTGCGCTGGTAGAGATCGTCCGCCGCGTCGGCCGATGCACCGAGGGAGTGCAGGCCCAGCACCCCGATGAGGGCCGCGACCACGCCGGCGGTCCCGACGCTGGTCAGGATCTTCGAGCGCACGCTGCGGTCGCCCCACCAGTGCCGGCCGCTCTCGGGTGAGCTGGCCGCCAGGGGACCGGATCGGGTGGGGATCGGGACGGGCATTGGTTCTCCTGGGAATCGGGCCGAGCGACGCGGAAGGGACATCCGACGACGCAATCCTCCCGATCCGCAGATGAATTGCGCCCCACCGAGCCCCGTGTCGCGAATGGCATGGAAATCGGCGTCAGACCATTCGGAAAAGGCTGCATGTCGACAATTTCTGCACACCGGGCACCAGGCGCCGGCACCCGGCGCTCGATGCCCTGATCTGCTCCCGGGACCGGACACGACCGCGGCCGCCGCTCCGCCCGGGGAAGGGGACGGAGCAGCGGCCGCGGGGGTCTGGCGGTCTGGTGGTCTCAGTAACTGAAGCGGGCCACCGTGGTGCGCAGGTCGCCGGCCATCCGGGAGAGCTCGTCGACGGCCTGCCGGGTCTGGCCCAGCGCCTGGGTGGTGCTGCCGGCCGCGGCGGAGACCCCGGTGATGTTCGTGGCGATCTCCGTCGACCCGCCGGCGGCCTCCTGGACCGAACGGGACATCTCGTTGGTGGTGGCGGTCTGCTCCTCGACTGCGCTGGCGATGGTCAGCTGGAAGTCGTTGATCGAGCCGATGATCTCCGAGATCCGGCCGATCGCGATGACCGCGCCGCTGCTGTCGCCCTGGATCGCCTCGACCCGGCGGGTGATGTCCTCGGTGGCCCGGGCGGTGGCCTGGGCCAGCTCCTTGACCTCGTTGGCGACCACCGCGAAGCCCTTGCCGGCCTCCCCGGCCCGCGCCGCCTCGATGGTGGCGTTGAGCGCCAGCAGGTTCGTCTGCTCGGCGATCGAGGTGATGACCTTCACCACGTTGCCGATCTCCCGGGACGAGTCGCCGAGCTTCACGACGGTGGCGTTGGTGGTCTCGGCCTCGGCGACGGCCTGCGCGGCGACCCGGGTCGCCTCGTTGACGCTCTGGCTGATCTCCCGGATCGCCCCGGTCATCTCGTCGGCGCCGGCGGCGACGGTGGCCACGCTCCGGGAGACCTCCTCGGCCGCGGCGGACACCACGCCGGACTGCACCGAGGTCTCCTCGGCCGAGGCCGAGATCTGGGCGGAGGAGGCGGACAGCTCATCCGAGGCGGCGGCGACCGCGTCGGAGGAGGCGACGACGGAGGCCAGCACCGAGCGCAGGTTGCGCTGGGCGGTAGCCAGGGAGCCGGCCATCCGGCCCAGCTCGTCCTGGTCGGGGCTGTCGGCGGCGACGGTGAGGTCACCCTCGGCCATGGCGTCCAGCGCCCCCTGGACCGACCGGATGGTGCGGACCAGCCGGTGGACGACGACGGAGGCGAGCCCCGCGGCGACCAGGACCGAGCCGACCGCGGTGACCAGCAGGAGCGTGATGGAGCCGGCCGCCTCGTCCGCCGCCTGGGCGTTGCGGGCTGCGGCCTCGGCCGCCTGCGCCTCGCCCTCGGCCTCGAGGGCGTCGGCGATGTCGGTCAGCAGCGGGCTGGCGACGTCCCGGTACAGCTGGGCGTAGCGGTCCAGGTCGCCGGTGTCGGCCGCCGGGAACAGCTGGGTGCTGTTGGCCTCCACCAGGGCATCGAGCGAGTCGGCGTACTTCGCCGTCGCCGCCGCGTCGACCGTGAAGGGCGTGTAGTCGGCGGCGGCGGCCTCGACGTCGGCCAGCTTCTCGTCCATCTCGCCGAGCAGCTCCTGCCGGCGAGCCGGCTCGGAGACGGCGTACTCGAGGGTGCGGGCCCGGTACGCGGCGGTGGCCCGCTGCACGGCGGACAGGTCGTTCAGCGGCGCCAGGTTCTCCGCGTAGATGGCCTCCTGACCGCTGCGCATCTCCTGGATGCGGGTGACCGCCAGGGCGTTGGTGCCCAGCACCACGACGGCGAGCAGGGCGAGGACCGCACCGATCTTGACCACGATCGGGCGATCGGTGAACCACCCGAGCCGGGAGGTGGAGGCGGTGGTGCGCATGGCGGGGCTCCTGGCTGGCTGGGTGGTCGGTACGGGGCCGGCCCGTGGGTGGCAGATCGGCACCCCCGGGTGCCGGCATGCGGCGGCGGGGGAGTGGAGCGCCCACCCCCGGCGTACCGGGAGGTGGGCAGGCCCCGTCGCAGGGTGTGGGGGCGACGGTCAGGCCCCCTCGCAGGGGCCCACCGCGAGGTACGAGCGGTGGGCCCCTGCGAGGGGATCCTTATCAGGTGCCGACGGCCCGGTTGACGTCGAGCGACAGCAGCAACTGGCCGGCGAGCTTGTAGGCGCCGCGGATCAGCTCGCGGGCACTGCCGTCGAGGGTGTCCGGCGGGGCCTCGAAGTCGCGCACGTTGACGTCGACGACGTCGGCGATGCTGTCGACCAGCAGGCTGACCGCCTCCCCGTGCAGCCGGACGACGATCACGACGGGCTGCTCGCCCGCCGGGCGGGCCGGGCGGCCCAGCCGCTCGCGCAGCTCGATGGCGGTGACGACCTGGCCGCGGAGGTTGATCAGCCCGGCGACGGCGGGCGGGGCCAGCGGCACCCGGGTGATGCTCTGGCTGCGGAGCACCTCCTGGACGTGCTCGACCTCCACGCCGTAGAGGTCGCCGTCCAGCCAGAAGGTCGCCAGCTGGCTGGTGACGGGCACGGTGCGTGTCTCGGTGGCGGTGCTCACGTCAGACCTCCATCAGGTGCGAGCCGGCGCCCTCGAGGGCGGCGAAGGAGTCGGTGCCGGGCATGCCGGGCAGGGGGTTGTAGAAGGCGGGGTCCGCGGCGAGGATCGCCGCCCGCACGTCGAGCAGCTCGGTGACCCGGTCGCCGATGACGGCCGAGCCCAGCAGGCCCAAATCGTCGATGTCGCTGTGCACCGAGGCCTCGCCGTCGACGATGTCCAGGATCTCCTCGACCACGATGGCCACGCTGCGACCGTGGTCGGCGTAGACGATGACCTCGAGGGTCTCCCGGTCGTCGTTGCCGAAGGCGCCCAGGTGCCGGTCGAGCCGGACGATCGGCAGGATGGCGCCGCGGTACTGCACGACCTCCCGGGAGCCGACCCGCTCGACGGTGTCGCTGCGCACCTGCTCGAGGCGGGTGACGGTGTCCAGCGGGATGGCGACCCGGCGGCCGCCGCCGATGGCGGCCAGCAGCATCCGCTGGCGCTCCTGGGCCGCGACGGCGGAGGTGATCGCCGTGCGGGTCTCCTGCCGGTCCGCGGACTCGGCCCGCAGCGCCCGGCGGGCCAGCGCCTGGACGTCCAGGATCAGCGCGACGGCGCCGTCACCCAGCACGGTGGCCCCGGAGTACAGCCCGATCGCCTTGAGCACGCTGCTGACCGCCTTGACGACGATCTCCTCGGTGTTGATGACCCGGTCGACCACCAGCCCGAACCGGCGCCCCTCCGAGCGGAGGACGGCGATGACGACGTGGCCGTCGTGCCGGTCCGAGGGCAGGCCGAGGACGTCGGCCAGGCGCACGAGGGGGAGCAGCTCGCCGCGCAGCCGGTAGACCGACGCGCCGCCGACCTCCTCGACCGCGGCCGAGGCCTTCTCGGCGTCCAGGGCGACGAGCTCCTGGAGGCTGATCTGCGGGATGGCGTAGCGGTCGCCGGCGCACTCGATGGTCAGCGCCGGGACGATCGCCAGGGTCAGCGGGATGCGCAGCCGCATGCAGGTGCCGCGGCCGACCGTCGACTCGACCTCGATGGTGCCGCCGATGCCCTCGATGTTGGTCTTGACCACGTCCATGCCGACCCCGCGACCGGAGACGTTGGTGACCGCGGCGGCGGTGGAGAAGCCGGGCGCGAAGATCAGCTGCAGCAGGTCCTGCGGGCCCATCCGGGTCAGCGAGTCCGCGGTGATCAGGCCCTTCTCGACGGCCTTGGCGCCGATCCTGGCCGGGTCGATGCCGGCCCCGTCGTCGGCGACCTCGACCACGACCTGGCCGCTCTCGTGCCGGGAGCGCAGCGTGAGCACGCCCTCGGGGGACTTGCCGGCGGCGACGCGGTCCGCGGTGGACTCGATGCCGTGGTCGACGGAGTTGCGGACCAGGTGGGTCAACGGGTCCTTGACCGCCTCGAGCAGGGTCTTGTCCAGCTCGGTGTCCTTGCCCTCCATCTCCAGCCGGATGTTCTTCTGCAGCTGCAGGCCGAGGTCGCGGACGACGCGGGGGAGCTTGGACCAGATGTGGTCGATCGGCTGCATGCGCGTCTTCATCGCGCTCTCCTGCAGCTCGCTGGCGATCAGGTTGAGCCGCTGCGAGGCGCGGATGAGGTCCTGGTCGTTCTGCCGGCCGACGTACTGCACGATCTGGTTGCGGGTCAGCACCAGCTCGCCGACCAGCAGCATCAGGTTGTCCAGCAGGTCGACGTCGACCCGGATGGTGCTGTCGGCGACGCCGCGGGCCTTGGGGCCGGCCTCGGCGGTGCCGGGCTCGGGGGCGAGCGGAGCGGCCGGCGCAGCAACCGCGGGCGGCGGGGCGACGGGGGGCGACGGCGGCGCCTCGGCGACGGGGGCCGGCGCCACCGGGGCGGCGACGGTCTCCATCGCGGGCACCGGGGCCGGCGACGGGACAGCGGCCTTCGCACGGGAGGCACGCTTGGCCGGGGCCCGCTTGGCAGCGGGCTTGTCCACCTCGGCGGCCTCCACCGCGGACTCCGCGGCGACGACGGCCTCCGCCTCGGCCAGCACGGCGGCCTCGACCACTGCCGCCTCGGCCGCGGGGGCCGGGACGTCCTCGAGGGCGGTGGCGAGCACCGCGACGGTCTCGGCGACCTCGACGGTGCCCTCACCGCCGGTGGCCTCGATCGCGGCCAGCAGCGCCCGGATGATGTCGGTCATCATCAGCAGCGCGCTGGTGCGCGAGGGGGTCAGGTCCAGCGCGCCGTCGCGCAGCCGGGACAGCAGGTTCTCCCCGACGTGCGCGACCTCCTCCAGCCGGTTGAAGGCCAGGAAGCCGCTGGTGCCCTTGATGGTGTGGATCGTGCGGAAGATGCTCGAGAGCCGGTCCCGCGACCGGGGGTCCTGCTCCAGGGCGACGAGGTCCTGGTCCAGCTGGTCCAGGTTCTCGTGGCTCTCCACGAGGAACTCCTCGACGATGTCGTCCAGACCTTCCACGCCTGCCTCTTCCCTTGGTGCGCCGTCCGGGCCTGCCCCGTCCGGTGATGGCTGTTTCGGCGCCCCCGGGTCCACCTGAAGGTGAATCGAACGGAATGCGCACGCCCTCCCGGAATTGCTCTGCCAGGCACGGAGAATGGTTCTTCGTGCACTTGTCGACAATTCCTGGCAGTGACCGTCCGCCCTGGTCAGCGGCGGTACTGCGGCGTACTGGGAGGAATCGGCAGGGCCACGGACGACCGTGACCGCCGTTCCGGTGCGGAACGGCGGTCACGGTGGGGGAGCAGGGCCCGGTGAGGCGGCTGCGGCGGGCGGGTTCAGCTCTCCCGGGGCGGGCTCTTGACGGCCAGCACCGGGCAGTCGACCTCCAGCAGGATCCGCTGGGCGGCGCTGCCCATGAGCAGCTTGCCGACCGCGGACCGGCGGCGCAGCCCGATCACCAGCAGCTCGGCAGAGGTCTCGGCGACCACCGCGGCCAGCTCCCCGGCGACGTCCCGGCCGTGCACCGGCTGGCGCACCTCGAACGGCACCCCGGACCCGGACAGCTCCTCGTGCAGCCGGGTGAGCGCGTCACCCTGCAGGAACTCCTCGTCGACCAGGGAGTCACCCCGCGAGGCGTTGACCACCACCAGCCGCGCACCGCGCTGCCGGCTCTCCCGCATCCCGTGCGCCAGGGCGGCCTGGCCACGGGGGTTGGGCACGTGACCCACCACCACCACGGCCTGTTGCTGCTCGGTCATCGTGCGCTCCTCTCCTCGACATCTGCATCGGCGTGCTGCAGGTCCTGCGGCGTCGTCCGGGGCCCGCGGACGGTCCGGAGCACGATCGGCACGACCAGGGCCAGCAGCGCCAGGACGAGCACGATCCGGCTGAACCAGGTGTCGACCAGCGCGCCGAGGTCGCCGTCGCTGATGGCCAGCGACCGGCGGAGGTTGGCCTCCGAGATCGGCCCCAGGATCAGCCCGATCACCGCCGGGGCGACCGGCCAGCCGTAGCGTCGCATGACGAAACCGAGCAGGCCCAGCACCAGCAGCAGCAGCAGGTCCAGCGGGTCGGCGTTGACCGCGAAGGAGCCCAGCGAGGCGAAGGTGAGGATGCCGGCGTACAGGTAGGGCCGGGGGATCCGCAGCAGCTTCACCCACACCCCCACCAGCGGCAGGTTGAGCACCAGCAGCATCGCGTTGCCGATCAGCAGCGAGGCGATCAGCGTCCAGACCAGCGGGCCCTCGGTGGTCAGCAGGGTGGGGCCGGGCTGGATCCCGTAGCCCTGGAAGGCGGCCAGGATGATCGCGGCCGTCGCGGAGGTGGGGATGCCCAGCGTCAGCAGCGGGACGAGCACCCCGGCGGCGGCGGCGTTGTTGGCCGCCTCCGGGCCGGCGACGCCCTCGATGGCGCCCTTGCCGAACTCCTCCGGGTGCTTGGTCAGCTTGCGCTCCGTCGCGTAGGACAGGAACGTCGGGATCTCGGCGCCGCCGGCCGGCAGCGCACCGAACGGGAAGCCGAACGCGGTGCCGCGCAACCACGGCTTCCACGAGCGGCGGAAGTCCTCCCGGGTCATCCAGCTGCCCTTGTGGTCGATCACCCGCACCGCGCCGCGGCGCAGCCGGGCGGCGACGAAGAGCGCCTCACCGACGGCGAACAGCGCGACCGCGACCACCACGACGTCGATGCCGTCGGACAGCTGGGGGACACCGAGGGTGAACCGCTCCTGACCGGTGAGGACGTCGGTGCCGACCAGCCCGAGGTACAGGCCCAGACACAGCGAGGCCAGCCCGCGCAGCGGGGAGGAGCCCAGCACGGTGGCGACCGCGACGAAGGCGATGACCGTGAGGGCGAAGTAGTCGGCCGCGGTGACCCCGATGGCCAGGTCGACCACGGTCGGGGCGACCAGCGCCAGCAGCAGCGTGGCGATGGTGCCGGCGACGAAGGAGCCGATGGCCGCGGTGGCCAGCGCGGCCGACCCGCGACCGGCCTTGGCCATCTTGTTGCCCTCGAGCGCGGTCATGATCGAGCTGGACTCGCCGGGGGTGTTCAGCAGGATCGACGTGGTCGACCCGCCGTACATCCCGCCGTAGTAGATGCCGGCGAACATGATCAGCGCACTGGTCGGCTCCAGCACGTAGGTGGCCGGCAGCAGCAGGGCCACCGTCATCGCCGGGCCGATGCCGGGCAGCACGCCGACCGCGGTGCCCAGCAGCACCCCGAGCAGGGCGAAGAGCAGGTTGAGCGGGGTGAGCGCGTCGGCGAAACCGCCGAGCAGCTGGTCGAAGGCCATCAGATCCACGCCGTCAGGAACTCGAGGACCGTGCCGCCGGGCAGCGCCACGTTCAGTGCCTTCACGAACACGATCCAGGCCACGCAGCCCACCGTCAGGCCGATCAGGAACGGCCGGACCACGCCGGCCGCGCCCAGCGCCCAGGCCACCGCGCCGAACATCAGCGCCACCGCGAGCGGCCAGCCGATCACGTTGATCAGCAGGGCGTGCGCGGCGAAGGCGACCGCGATGACCGCGACCGCGCGCCAGTCGGTGGGGGCGTCGGGGTCGACGTCCTCGCTGTCGTCGGCCGGGCCGCGGTCACCGCGCAGCACCCGCAGCGCCAGCCCGGCGCCGGTGAGCACGGTGAGCACGCCGACGGCGTAGGGGAAGAAGCGCGGGCCGACCGTGTTGCTCGACCCCGGCACCGCGATCGCGCCGGCGTCGACGAGAAGGTAGACGCCCAGCGCGGCGAGCAGCAGCGCCATCACCAGCTCGCCGGTGTTCCGACCCGTCCGCTCCGGCGCCTGCGGGGGAGTGACCGCCGTGCTCACTGGATCAGCCCGATCTCGATCAGCACCTGTCGCACGCGCTTCTCCTCCGCGGCGAGGAACTCGCCGTAGTCGTCTCCGGTCTGGAAGGTGTCCAGCCAGCCCTGGGTGGCCAGGGCCTCGGCCCACTCGTCGGTGTCGTGCGCCTGCTGGACGAGGGCGATGAGGTCGGCGCGGGCGCTCTCACTCATCCCTGGGCGGGCCATCAGACCGCGCCAGTTGGTCACCTCGACGTCGAAACCGCTCTCGATGATCGTGGGGACGTCGGGCAGCTGGCCGGACCGCTCGGCCGTGGAGACCGCGATCCCCTTCAGCGTGCCGGCCTGCACCTGGGAGCCGTAGTCGGCGGTGCCGGAGATGCCGGCGGCCACCTGGTTCCCCAGCAGCGCCGACAGCGACTCACCACCGCCGGAGTAGGGGATGTAGTTGACCTCGAGCGGGTCGATGCCCACCGCCTGGGCCAGCAGCCCGGCCAGGATCTGGTCGGTGCCGCCGGCCGAACCGCCGGCGATCGGGGTGCCGCGCGGATCGGCCCGCCAGGCCTCCACGAACGAGGCCAGGTCGTCGTGCGGGGACTCCGCCGGGACGACGATGAGCTCGGTCTCCGCGATCAGCTGGGCGATCGGGGTGACGTCGGTGAGCCGGGTCGCGGAGTCGTTGGTGTCGATGGCGCCCACCATGACCAGGCCCATCATCATCAGCAGCGCGTCGTCGTCCTCGCGGGCCAGCTGGCCCAGGCCGATGGTGCCGCCGGCGCCCTCGACGTTGAACACCTGCACGTTGCGGGCCACCCCGCTGGACTGGATCACCCGCTGCAGGGTGCGGGCGGTGGTGTCCCACCCACCGCCTGGGCTGGCCGGCACCATCATCCGCAGCCGGGAGAGATCCCCGGGCTGCACGACGGTTCCGGCACAGCCGGCCAGCACGCCGAGGACGGGAGTGGCGAGCGCGCCGGCGAGGAACGACCTGCGGGTCAGCGGCACGGGGGGAGGACCTCCGGATCGGAGGTGACGGTCATCACGCGGGCACGTTATGCCCTCAGCAGGTTCCGAGTCACTCCCGCCTCGGATCAGGCGGACAGCGCGGTAGCCAGCTGTTCCAGCACGATCCGCACGCCGTCCAGGTCGGGCACCCGGTACCGGGCCGCCGTCCCGCCGTCCCCGACCTTGATGCTGACCCCGCTCGGGGCGATGGCCCGGAAGCCGTCCTCGTCGGTCACGTCGTCGCCCAGGTAGAGCACCCCGGCGGCACCCAGCTCGTCGCGCAGCCGCAGCAGCGCCTGGCCCTTGTGGGCGTCGGTGACCGCCAGCTCCAGCACGTCCTTGCCGGGCTTGGCGGTCAGGCCTGCACCGGCGCCCGGGCCGGCAGCGGTGCCGGCGAGCAGCCGGGCGGCAGCATCCCGGTCGGCCACCGTGCGCACGTGCACCGCGGCACCGGCCGGCTTGACCTCCAGCCGGGCGCCGGGCACGGCCGCCACCAGCGGGGTCAGCGTGGCCACGAGCTCGTCGCGACGGGCAGCGAGGTCACCGCTCAGCGGCCCGTCGAACTCCGCGCCGTGGCTGCCCACCCACCGGAAGGGGCCGGTCAGCCCGCTGGTGGCCTGCAGGTCGGCGACCCCGCGGCCGCTGACCAGGGCGACGGTCACGCCCTCGACCGCGGCCAGCCGGGCGAGCAGCTCGGCGATCCCGGGCTCGGGGACGGCGGCGCCCGGGTCGTCGCGCAACCGGGCCAGCACGCCGTCGTAGTCGCTGGCCAGCAGCAGCGGCCGCTGCCCGGCCAGCTCGGCCAGCGCCGCCCCCAGGCTCACGCCTGGGCCCGCAGCGCCTCGAAGAAGGAGGTGGCCCAGTGCTCCAGGTCGTGCTTGGTGACGTACCGGCGCATCGCCCGCATCCGCTTGGCCGCCTCGGCCGGCTCCATCCGCAGCGCACGCAGCAGCTGGTGCTTCACCCCGTCGATGTCGTGCGGGTTCACCAGCAGCGCCTGGGTGAGCTCGGCGGCGGCGCCGGCGAACTCACTGAGCACGAGCACGCCCTGGTCGTCGCCGCGGGCGGCCACGTACTCCTTGGCGACCAGGTTCATGCCGTCGCGGTACGGGGTGACCAGCATGACGTCGGCGGCCCGGTAGAGGGCGGCGAGCTCCTCGCGCGGCATCGACTGGTTGAAGTACTGCACCGCCGGTCCGGCGGTCGAGCCGTGGAGGCCGTTGATGTGCCCGGCCTGCTGCTCGATCGTCTCCCGCATGGTCACGTAGTGCTCGACCCGCTCGCGGCTGGGGGTGGCCACCTGCACGAACACCGTGCCCGGCGCCTCGACGGCGCCGTCCTCCAGCAGCTCACCGAAGGCCTCCAGGCGCACCCCGATGCCCTTGGTGTAGTCCAGCCGGTCGACGCCGAGCACGATCTTGTCCGGCTGCCCCAGCTCCTCGCGGATCTCCGCGGCCCGGGCCAGCACCTCCGGTGAGCGGGCGAGCTCGTCGAAGGCGGCCACGTCGATGGAGATCGGGAACGACTTCGCGGTGACCGTGCGGCCCTCGTAGCTGACCGTGCCGCCCTTGGTCGGCAGGTCGTGCAGCCGGCGGGCGAGGTTGACGAAGTTGGTCGCCGCGGACGGCTGCTGGAAGCCGATCAGGTCCGCCCCCAGCAGGCCCTCGATGATCGCCGAGCGCCACGGGAGCTGGCTGAACAGCTCGTAGGGCGGGAAGGGGATGTGCAGGAAGAAGCCGATGGTGAGGTCGGGCCGGCGCTGGCGGAGCATCGCCGGCACCAGCTGCAGCTGGTAGTCGTGCACCCACACGATCGCGCCCTCGGCGGCCACCTCGGCGGCACGGTCGGCGAAGCGCTTGTTGACCTCGACGTAGCTGTTCCACCAGCTGCGCTGGTACTCCGGCTTCTCCACCACGTCGTGGTAGAGCGGCCACAGCGAGGCGTTGGAGAAGCCCTCGTAGTAGCGGTCGACCTCCTCGGCCGACAGCGGTACCGGGATCAGCTGCATGCCGCCGGACTCGAAGGGCTCCGGGGCGTCGCCGGCCGCGCCGGACCAGCCGACCCACGCGCCGCCGCGCCCGGCGACGAAGGGCTCCAGGGCGGTCACCAGGCCGCCCGGGCTGCGTTGGTACCGCGTCGTCCCGTCGGCGTCGGTGACCTGGTCGACCGGCAACCGGTTGGCGACCACGACCACCGGGCTGTCCGCCCGCACCTGCGTTCCCGCTGTCTCGGTCATCCCTGCCGACCCTAGGCGATGATCACGTCCCGTCGCTCAGCGGACGAGCAGGTACCCGGCCGCCGCGGCACCCAGCCCGAGCACGAGCGAGCCGGCCGCGTAGGCCGCCGCGCGGAGCACGACGCGCTGCTCGACCAGCCGGACGACGTCGGTGCCGAAGGTGGAGAAGGTGGTCAGCGAGCCGCAGAAGCCGGTGCCCACCAGCGCGACGACGGCGGGCGGGACGTCGCGCAGACCGAGCAGCACGCCGAGCACCGCGCTGCCGACGACGTTGACCGCCAGCGTGCCCAGCACGCTGCCCGCACCGCGGCGGGCGGTGGCCACCCGGTCGGCGAGCAGCCGCAGCGGTGCGCCGACGACCGCACCGAGCACCACCAGCAGCGCGGTCACCGGCGCACCTCCCGCGGCGGGGCGAGCACCCCACCGAGCCGCACGCCGGCCGCCGCGGCGAGCACCCCGCCGACCACCGAGACCAGCACGTAGCCCCCGGCCGCGGTCCAGCGGCCGGTGCCGGCGAGCTGCACGGCCTCGACGGTGAAGGTGGAGAAGGTGGTGTAGCCCCCCAGGACGCCGGTGCCCAGGAAGGGGCGCAGCCACGGCGAGCCGGGGTGCCGGGCGAAGAGCGCCGCGGAGAGCAGCCCGAGCACCAGGCAGCCGGTCAGGTTGACCACCAGCGTCGCCGTGGGCCAGGCGCCGACCGGGTGGGGGAGTGCCGCGCCCAGACCCCAGCGCACCAGCGCGCCGAGCGCGCCACCGAGGGCGGCGGCGAGGTAGCCGATCACCGCCGCGCGGGGTCCGCAGCGCGGCGGCCGGCCGGCCGGCGGGGTGCCCTGGTCACGGGTGCACGGTAGGCGACCGGCGCCCGGCGCCCGTTCCACGTGGAACACCACTCCGGATCCCCAGCGCCACCGGATGCCCTGCGCCACCGGGTCCGGAGCCGGGGAAGAGGTGGTTGCGTCCACCACCCAGCGGGCACCGCCGGGACATGCAGACACGCGTGCTCCGCGACCTGACCGTCGCAGCCCAAGGCCTGGGCTGCATGGGGATGAGCGAGTTCTACGGGACCGGCGACCAGGCCGAGGCCGAGCGCACCATCTCCCGCGCCCTCGACCTCGGCGTCACCTTCCTCGACACCGCCGACATGTACGGCCCCTTCACCAACGAGCGCCTCGTCGGCGCCGCCATCGCCGGCCGCCGCGAGGAGGTCACCCTCGCCACGAAGTTCGGCAACGAGCGCGGCGAGGACGGTTCCTTCCTCGGCATCAACGGGCGGCCCGAGTACGTCCACGCCGCCTGCGACGCCTCGCTGCAGCGCCTGGGCGTCGACGTCATCGACCTCTACTACCAGCACCGGGTCGACACGACCGTGCCGATCGAGGACACCTGGGGTGCGATGAGGGAGCTGGTCGAGGCCGGGAAGATCCGGCACGCGGGCATCTCCGAAGCCGCCCCGGACACCATCCGCCGGGCACACGCCGTCCAGCCGGTGACGGCGCTGCAGACCGAGTACTCGCTGTGGTCCCGCGACCCGGAGGACGACGGCGTGCTGGCCATCTGCGCCGAGCTGGGCATCGGCTTCGTCGCCTACTCCCCGATCGGCCGCGGCTTCCTGTCCGGGCAGATCCGCAGCGTCGACGACCTGGCCCCCGACGACTTCCGCCGGCACAACCCCCGCTTCCAGGGCGAGGCGTTCGCGGCGAACCTGGAGCTGGTCGACCGGGTGCGCGAGATCGCCGACGCCAAGGGCGTCACCGCCACCCAGCTCGCGCTGGCCTGGGTGATGGCGCAGTCCGGGCACGCCGGCAACCCGGCGATCGTGCCGATCCCGGGCACCAAGCGGGTCTCCTACCTGGAGGAGAACGCCGCGGCCGCCGACGTCGAGCTGACCGGGGACGACCTCCGCGCGCTCGACGCGGCTGCCCCGGCCGGGGCCACCGCCGGCGACCGCTACCCGGACATGTCCTCCGTCCACCGCTGATCCCCGGCCCCCGCTGACCGCCGCAATGGCCATTCCGGTGGTCAGCGGGGTTCCCGCGAGGGGGCCTGGCCGGGGCGCGGGAGGATGAGGGGGTGCACTCCTCACCTCCCGGCCGGCGCCGATGAGCACGCCCCTGGTCGTCGCCCTCACCGTCGTCGCCGTCCTGCTGGCCGGGGTGGGCGCGCTGAGCACGGTGCTCCGCCGGCGCATCGGCACCGCGCACCTGGCCCTCGCCGGGGTGCTGGAGCTGCTGCTGGTCGCGCAGGGGGTGCTCGCCGTCGTGCGGCTCGCCGGCGGGCACCGCCCGGCCGAGCTGACCACCTTCGCCGCCTACCTGGGCAGCGTCGTGCTGCTGCCGGTGGCCGGGGTGCTGTGGGCCCGCAGCGAGCCCACCCGCTGGGCCGGCACCGTGCTGGGCGTCGCCGCGTCCACCGTCGCGGTGATGCTGTGGCGGCTGGTCGACCTGTGGGCGGTCACCGGTGGCTGACTCCCCGCTGGGCGGGCCGGCGCCCGAGCCGACCGGCTCCGACACCGCCCGCGGTCCGGGCCGGGTGCTCGTCGCGGTCTACGGCGTCTTCGCCCTGGCCGCCGGCGCCCGCGCCGTCGTCCAGCTCGCGGTGCAGTTCGACGAGGCCCCGGTCGCCTACCTGCTCTCCGCGCTGGCCGCCGTCGTCTACGTCGTGGCCACCGTCGGGCTGGCCCGCGGCGGGCGGAGCGGACGGCGCACCGCGATGGCCGCCTGCGGCGTGGAGCTGGCCGGGGTGCTGGTGGTCGGCACGCTCTCGCTCGCCGACCCCGCGGCCTTCCCCGACGCCACCGTCTGGTCGGGGTTCGGCCAGGGCTACGGCTTCGTCCCGCTGGTGCTGCCGGTGCTCGGGCTGCTGTGGCTGCGCCACCTGTCCGAGCTCGACGCCGCGGGCACCGACGCGGACCGCCGGCCCGGCCCGGGCTGACCGGGCCGGGCCGGCGGCGTCAGAAGTCCCCGCCGCCGAAGTCCCCGCCGCCGAAGTCCCCACCGCCGAAGTCCCCACCGCCGTCGAAGCCGCCGCCGTCCTCGTAGCCGCCGGCGTCGTAGCCGGCGTCGCCGCCGTCGTCGGCCTGCTCGCCGTCCTGGTAGCCCTCGGCGTAGGCCTCCTCGTCGCCGCCGCCGAACAGGCCGCCGTCACCGAGCCCGGTGTCGAACAGGGCGTCGGCCACGGCCGAGCCGACGACGACGCCGGCGACCGTGCCCAGCAGGCTGCCGCCGATCATGCTGCCCATGCCCATGCCGCCGCCCCGGCCGTACCCGCCGCCCCCGTAGCCGCCGCCGCCGAAGGCGCGCTCGAGGGTGCCGGGCTGCCGCATCTCGGCGCGGGTGGCGGCGCGGGCCAGGCTCTGCGCGTCGTCGCCGCGGGGCCGCTCGGAGCCCGGGCTGGCGGCCGCGAGCTGCTCGAGCACCTGCCGGCGCTGCTCGGGGGTGAGCGTGGCGAAGGCCTCGGCGTGCGCGGCCTCCACCTGGTCCGGCGGGGCGGTGCGCAGCAGGTAGCGGTAGCGCTCGATCGCCTGCTCGTCGGCCGAGCGGGCCGGCTGCGGCCGGCCGGCGGGCGCCGCGGGGGCCGGCTGCCGGGCGTACCCGTAACCGCCAGCGGTGGGCTGCTGCCCGGGGCCGTACGGCGAACTGCTGCGCTGGCCGCGTCCCAGGAGCCGGTCCAGGAGTCCCATGCCGCGTCCTCTTCCCGTGGTCGTCGTCCGCGCGCGGGGGACGCCGGACGTGCGTCGTCCCTACCCCGCGCGTCCCCGGTCGAAAGCCCCGCTCAGGCGCCCGGTCAGTGGTACGCAACGGACCCCCTCGGTAGGCTCGCGCCGTGCCGTCCGACAGACGACCGGGGGACCCTCTCCCCGGCCAGGTCCCTCCCGAGGCCGCCGCCGCTCTGGCGGGCAGCCTGCCCGGGAACCCCGACCCGACCGATCGCACGCAGCAGGCCTCGCTCGTGGGCGCCGCCGAAGCGGCGGTCACCGGCAGCGACTCCGGGCGCAGCGCGCAGGCGGCCCTGCCGGGCGTGCTCTCCGACGTCCCGGTCGCGGTCCTGGTGATCGACCAGGCGGCCGGCACCGTCACCTACGCGAACGCCGCCGCCAACGAGCTGGCCGGCAACATCGGCCTGCCGGTGGCGGTCGACACCTGGGGCGCCTCGGTCGGCCTGACCGACCTGGGCGGCTCCCCGCTGGCCTCCACCGCCAGCCCGCTGTCCCTGGTGGCGGCCGGCCGGCCGGTGGCGGGCGAGGCGGTCCGGCTGTCGGCCCGGCGCAGCTCCGACGAGGTCCGCGCAGCCGCGGCGGTCGACGAGCCCGACCAGGTGCTGTGGGTGACCGGGTTCCCGCTGTCGCAGGACGGCAGCGAGCAGCGGCTGTCGCTGGTGGTCTTCCTGCAGATCGACGAGCCCGGCACCACCGACGACCCCGAGGCCCAGTTGCAGGCGCTGCGCGAGCGCGCCGTGATCGCCACCGACATCGCCTTCACCATCACCGACCCGCGCCAGGAGGACGACCCGCTGGTCTGGGTCAACCCCTCGTTCAGCCGGATCAGCGGCTACTCCTACGAGGAGAGCGTCGGGCGCAACTGCCGCTTCCTGCAGGGCCCGGCGACCGAGGCCGCCTCCGTCGACGACCTGCGCACGGCGCTGCAGAGCCAGCAGCCGGTCACCACGACCCTGCTCAACTACCGCAAGGACGGCACGGCCTTCTGGAACCAGCTGTCGATCACGCCGGTCTTCGACGGCGAGGGCGAGCTGGTGAGCTTCGTCGGCGTGCAGACCGACGTCACCGAGCGGGTCCGGGTGGAGGACGACCGCCGGACCGCCTTCGCCGCCGAGCGGGCCGCCCGCCGGGACGCCGAGGAGGCGCACGCCGCCGCCGACGCCGCCCGGGTGCAGGCCGAGCTGGCGCAGAGCCGGCTGGCGCTGATGGCCGAGGCGACCAGCACGCTCAGCGCGACCCTGGACATGGACGACCTGCTGGGCCGGCTGGCCTCGCTGTGCGTGCCCCTGCTGGCCGACTGGGTGTTCATCACGCTGGTCGACGAGCACGGCACGGTCACCGGCACCTCGTCCGCCCACCGGCGCGGCCTGGACGAGGAGCTGGCCCGCTTCGCCGCACTGCGCGTCGCCGACCTGCCCGCGACCGCGCCCATCCGCCGGGTCCTCAGCTCCAGCGAGCCGGTCCTGGTCGCGGAGATCACGCCGGAGGTGCTGATCGCGACCGCCCCCGACCCGGCGCTGCGCGCGGTCATGGCCGAGCTGGGGTCCTCCTCGCAGCTCACCGTGCCGCTGGTCGCCCGCCGCCGCACGCTCGGCGCGCTCACCCTCGTCGCCGAGAGCCAGGACCGGCGGTTCGGCACCGAGGACGTCGACCTGGCCCGCGACCTCTCCCGGCGCGCGGCCATGGCGATGGACAACGTGCGCCTCTACCAGCAGGAGCACACGGTCGCGGAGACGCTGCAGCGGTCGCTGCTGCCCGAGCTCCCCACGATCGCCGGCATCACCGCCGCTGCCCACTACCTCAGCGCGTCCAGCAGCGCCGACGTCGGCGGCGACTTCTACGACATGCTGCACCTGCCCGACGGCAGCGTGGGCATCGCGATCGGCGACGTGGTCGGCCACGACGTCGCCGCGGCCGCGGCGATGGGCCACCTGCGCGGGCTGCTGCGCGCCTGCGCCTGGGACGCCGGCGAGGGCGACCCCGGGGAGATCCTGGGCCGGGTCGACCGGCTGGTGCAGGGCCTGCACGTCGCACCCATGGCGACCATGGTCTACGGCCGCGTCGTGCGCCCGACCGGGCCGGGGGAGCCGTGGCGGATGCGGCTGGCCAACGCCGGCCACCCGCCGCTGCTGCTGCGGCACGTCGACGGGTCCGTGGAGGTGCTCGACGGCATCACCGGGCTGCTGATCGGCGTCGACGCCACCCACGTGCGGGCCTCCCGCGAGGTGGCGATCCCCCCGGGTTCGACGCTGGTCGCCTACACCGACGGGCTCATCGAGCGGCCCGGCGAGGATCTCGACCAGGGGCTCGCCTCGCTGGTCACCCGCCTGGCCGCGGCTCCGGTCGACGCCTCGCCGGTCGAGCTGTGCGTGCACGCGGTGGGGCCGCACCCCGACCGCCGGGACGACGTCGCGGTGATCGCCGTCCGGTTCGGCTGACGGCACCCCAGCAGGGGCCCGCCACGCGCTCGCGAGCAGCGGGCAGGACGGAGCCCGGCGACCTGCCTCAGGCCTCCGGGTCGAGCAGGGACGCCTGGAGGCCGTAGCCGCCGCGGTGGAACAGCAGCGGGGTGCGGGAGGCGTCCGCGCCGAGGTCCAGGACCCGGGCCACCACGATCGTGTGGTCGCCGCCGTCGTACTCCGACCACAGCTCGCCGTCGATCCAGGCCACGACCCCGTCGAGCACCGGCGAGCCGTGCGCGCTGGGCACCCAGCCGACGCCGGCGAACTTGTCGGTGCCCGAGCGGGCGAACTGCCCGGACAGCGCGCGCTGGTCCTCCGAGAGCACGTTGACGCAGAAGCGCCCGGCTGCGCGCAGCCGCGGCCAGGTGGTGGAGGTGCGCGCCGGGGCGAAGGCGACCAGCGGCGGGTCCAGCGACAGCGAGCTGAACGACTGGCAGGTGAAGCCCACCGGGCCGTCAGCGCCCACCGCGGTGACCACGGTGACGCCGGAGGCGAAGTGCCCGAGCACGTCGCGCATCGCCCGGGGGTCGATCACCTGGGTGGGGACGTCCGGTTCACCAGTCACACCCCGATCCCACCACGGAGCCCGGGCACCCGCGCTGCCGGTCGTCCCGGTTCCACGTGGAACCGGGACGGTCAGGCGTGCACCGCGTCGTGGAAGTCGATCTCGGCCTCGAGGACGGCACCGAACCAGCGGTCCAGGGCCGCGTCGTCGACCGTGCCGGGGGCCAGGGCGTCGACGTCGCTCCGCAGCGCGTCCACCTGGGCCAGGAAGGCCGGCGCCGCGTGCAGTTCGATCCAGGCCTGCAGGTCCGGGTCGCGCGGGACCGGCCGCGCCGCGGCGGCGGTGCACCAGCGCGCGTACATGGTCTCCGCGGCGAGCATCCCGGTCAGCGCGGCCGGGCGCCCGCCGTCGGCGACCTGCTGCAGGACGACGTCGGACAGCACCTGCGCCCGCGCACGTGCGGCCGGCCCACCCGTCGCCGGGTGCCGGCCCCGCACGCCGGCGAAGTAGTCGCGCTGATCGGTGACCAGGTTGGTCAGCGACCGGGCTGAGGGCAGCAGGTCCGACCAAGTGGTGGACTCCCACACCACCCGGCCGAGCACCCGGGAGGCGGTCAGCACGAACGCCTCCTCCACCAGCAGGTACCGGGCGAGGTCGTCGGCGGTCAGCGTGCCCCCGGTGGCCTCCCGGACGAACCGGATGCCGCAGGCGCGGTCCAGCAGCGCGGCGTTGCGGTCGACCAGGGCCGCGGACCGGGAGCTCACGCGCGCACCAGCCAGCGCACCAGCCCGTCGAACAGGTCGGCGTAGCCCGGCCACTCCTCGCAGAAGGCCGGCGGTGCCCAGTGCGGGGAGCAGTCGGAGGTGAACGCCCCGGCCCGACCGCTGCCGAAGGGAGCCAGGGCGACCAGCGGGTCCCCGCCCACCCGGACCGGCACCTCCGCGCCGCCCTTGGCGACCACCCGGTTGTAGCCCAGCAGCGCGGGCCACTCGGCTCCGGCGCCGCCGAGGGCCGCGTGGCCGGGGTCGACGACGTTCGGCAGCACGCCCGCGGGGGCCTCCACCCGGTCGTCCTCGGCCAGCATCTCCACCGGCAGCACGTCGGCCAGCACCGTCTGCCGGAAGGCCGCCCGGGCCTGGAACCCGCTGAAGGACAGGTAACCGCCGATCATCAGCAGCGCACCGCCGTTCCCGACCCAGGTCCGCAGCGCAGCGAGCCGGTCCTCGCCGGGCTGGAAGCGCTCGAACACCTGCGGGGACAGCTGGATCGAGTTGGCCCCGATGTCGGAGAGGACGACGAGGTCGTAGGCCGACAGCGCGTCGGCGTCCCCGGGGAACCGGGTGGGCACCAGGTGCGCCGGCAGGTGGACGACGTCGTGCCCACGGGCGGTGAGGGCGTCGCGGAGCGGCCCGACACCCTCGACGTAGGAGTGCACGGAGAACTCGTCCACGCCCTTCACGTGCGTGGAGGTGGTCATCCAGCTCTCGCCGGCGATCAGGATGCGTGCCACGTCAGAGTCCTCTCGAGGCGCGCTCGAACAGCGCGCGCGGGTTGGTGGTCATCAGGTCGGTCACCGCGTCCCCGTCGAGCCCGCTGCGGCGCAGCCGGTCGGCGAAGACGACGGGGACGTAGGCGAGCCCGTTGCCGCCGAAGCGGCTGAGCATCGCCTTGAGGAAGAGGTCGTGGGAGAGCAGCAGCCGGTCGCCGTGGCCGACCGCGACCAGCGCGGCGACGGCGGCGGCCGTCTCGGACGGGGACGGGGACTGGCCCTCGCCCGGGTAGCTGAACGGCATCCCGATCATGTCGAACTCGCAGACGACGCCGCGGTCGGCGACCGACCGCTGGTAGTCGCGGTCGGCACCGGAGGGGTCCATGTGGCAGAGCACGACGGCGCCGGGGTCCACCCCCTCCTCGTCCACCACCAGGTCCAGCACCTCGTGCGCCCGGCGCTGCCAGCCGGGGAGGTGGACGAACAGCGGCACCCGGACCTCCCGCTGGGCCCGGCAGGCGGCCCGCAGCGCCCGGCGCTCGTCGTCGGTGAACGCGGGGGAGACCCCGATCTCGCCGATGACGCCGGGCCGCAGCTCGTGCGCCGGGTCGAACTCGGCGATCAGCTCGGCCGCGAGCTGGTCGGCCGTCGACGTCGCCACCTGCGGCGGGTGGGTGGCCTGCAGGTACCAGCCCGACCCCATGACCACCTGGACGCCGGTGGCCCGGGACAGCGCGCGGAGCCGCTCGGGGTCGCGCCCGATGCCGGGCGGGGTCAGGTCGACCACGGTCCGCCCGCCGACGGCGGCGAAGGTACGCAGGTCCGCCGACATCGCCTGGGCGTCGTCCAGCCGGCAGTTGTCCGCGTTCTCGTAGGGGTGGTCGGCCAGCAGCCAGGCCAGGTCCGCCGACACGGGTGCGTCCAGCAGCGCGCGCAGCCGCGGGTCCGCGGCCGGGCGGAAGGCCACCGCGTTGTCGTTGACCAGGTGCTCGTGCGGGAGCACCAGCCCCAGCCCGGCCGGGTCGACGTCCCCGGTGACGGTGCGGACGGCGGTCACCGGCGGGAGGTGAGCCGACGGAGGAACCAGCCGAGGTCCTTGCCGCGCAGGTTGATCCAGACCACGAGCACCAGCACCGCGCCGGTGATGATCGGGGTCAGGTACGGGCTGACCGACAGCAGGGTGAGCCCGTTGGCGATGACCTGGGTGAGCAGCGCCCCGATCAGCGTGCCGACGATGGTGCCCCGGCCGCCGAGCAGGCTGGTGCCGCCGAGCACGACCGCGGCGATGACGGTCAGCTCGAAGCCCTGGGCGCTGTTGGCCGAGCCGGAGCCCAGCCGGGCGGCGATGAGCAGCCCGGCCAGCCCCGCGGCCAGCCCGGAGAACCCGAGCGCGGACATGGTGACCAGCTTGACGTTCACGCCGGCCCGGCGGACGGACTCCTGCGCCGACCCGATGCCGATCACGTACTGGCCGAACCGGGTGGCGTGCAGCAGCACGAAGCCCAGCACCACGACGGCCAGGGCGATCCAGGCCGTCGCCGAGAAGCCCAGCCAGCGGGCCGTGCCCAGCTTCGCCACGAGCGTCCAGGACTCGATCGGCACCGAGAAGCCCTCGGTCTGGAACAGCGCGATCCCGCGGACCACCGACAGCGTGGCCAGCGTGACGATGAAGGCGGGGATGCCCTGGTAGGCGGTGAACCAGCCGTTGACCAGCCCCCAGCCCAGCCCCATGAGCAGCGCGGCCACGACGACCAGCGAGGAGTCCCAGCCCGCCACCAGCAGCTGGGCCGAGATCGCCGCCGTGAAGGCCACGATCGAGCCGACCGACAGGTCGATCTGCCCAGCCGTGATGACGAAGGTCATCGCCACGGCGACGATGAGCACCGGCCCCACCTGGGTGGCCAGGTTGGACAGGTTCGCGAAAGTCAGGAAGTTCTCGTCGGCGACGGCGAAGAACACGAAGACGGCCAGCGTCACCCCGGCCATCACCAGGGTGGCCTTGTTGGTGCGCTGCCAGAACGACTGCTGCTGGGCGAGCCGGGCCACGCTTGGCCCGGGTGCGGCGGTGGTCTCGGTGGTGGTCATGCCCGGGTCCCCTCGGTCCGCGGCTGCGCGGGCGTGCGCGTGATGAGGCCGACCAGGGTCTCGATGTCCAGGTCGGCGATGGCCGCGTCGTCGACGCTGCGCCCCTCGTACATGACGGTGATCCGGTCGCAGACCCGGAACAGGTCCTGCAGCCGGTGGGTGATCAGGATGACCCCGACCCCCTGGGCGGCGACCTCGCCGATGAGCCGGAGCACCGACTCCACCTCGGCGACCGCCAGGGCCGCCGTCGGCTCGTCGAGGATCAGCACGTCCGGGGCGAAGGACACGGCCCGGGCGATGGCCACGGTCTGCCGCTGGCCGCCGGACAGCGTGCCGATCTCCTGGTGGGTGCTGGTCACCTTCACGTGCAGGTCGGCCAGGATCCGGGCCGCGTCCCGGTGCATCCGGCCGCGGTCGATGAACGGTCCCCGGCGGGGCTCGCGGCCGAGGAACAGGTTGCTGGCCACGTCCAGGGTGTCGCACAGCGCCAGGTCCTGGTAGACGATGCCGATCTTCTCCGCCTGAGCGTCCGACGGGTTGGCGAACCGCACCGGGCTGCCGTGCACCCGGATCTCGCCGCCGTCGTGCTGCACCGCCCCGGCCAGCACCTTCATCAGGGTCGACTTGCCGGCGCCGTTGTCACCCACCAGGCCGAGGACCTCCCCGCGCCGGAGGGTCAGGTCGATGCCCTGCAGCGACTTCACCGGCCCGTAGGACTTGGTGATCCCGGCCAGCTCCACGAGGAGGTCCTCGGCCATCGGTCAGCCCTCCAGGTAGAAGGTGTAGTCGTCCACGTTGTCCGGGGTCACGATCTCCGTGGGCACCGGCTGGTCGGCCTCGACCGGGTTGCCGCAGGAGAGGTCGATCGCCGCGGCCATCGCCCGGTAGCCGAACTCGAAGGTCTGCTGCTGCACGACACCGGTGATCCAGCCGTCCCGCAGCCCCTGGACGGCCGGGTCCGAGAGGTCCCAGCCGACGACGCTGACCCGGTCCTGGGCGCCCTGGCCGCGGACGGCGGCCGCCAGGCCGATCAGCGCCGGCTCACCGGTGGCGTAGACGTAGGCCAGGTCGGGGTTGCCGGTGAGCAGGTTCTCCGCGGCCGACTGGGCGGTCTCCTGCACGTTCTTGCCGTCGACGACCGTGCCGATGGTCATGCCGCCGCCGGTGACGGCGTCCTCGAAGCCCTGCTGGCGCTCCAGCTGGATGGTCGAGTTCAGGGCACCCACGATGCCCACCTCCCCCTCGCCACCGGACTGCTCCAGGAGCGCCTCGCCCATGGCCGCGCCACCGTCGGAGTTCGCGGTGCCGACCTGGGCGTCCACGGCCGGGTCGTCGACGATGGCGTCCACGGCGACCACCGGGATGCCGGCGGCGTCGGCGGCCTGCACCGACGGCTTGATGCCCTCGGTGTCGATGGCGTCGATGATGATCGCGTCCACCCCGTCGGCGACGAGGGTGTCGATGGCGTTGGCCTGGGTCACCGAGTCGTCGTTGCCGCTGATGATCTGCAGCTCGACGCCCTGGTCGTCGGCCATCGCCTGCGCGGCGCTGTTGATCTGGTTGAAGAACAGCGCCTGCAGGTTGATCGTCACCAGCCCCACCTGCAGCGGGCCGTCCGGGGTCTCGCACCCGGCCGGCTGCACGGACGGCTCGGGGAGCGAGCCGCCCGCCGAGCTGCCCTGGGCGGGGGCCGCGGCCGGGTCGGCGGACGGTGGGGCGCTGTCGCAGGCGGCCAACGCGAGCAGACAGGCGCCTGCGGCGAGGGCGAGGGGGCGCTTCATGGGTCCTCCAGGTCGGGGTGCCGGATCGGGTGCGGGGGAGCGTGGAGCTGGTGCTGCGGCGGTGCGGGTGGCGCGGCGGGAGGTCAGCGGGGCGGCGCCGGGACCGGGGGCCCGGTCAGCGCGGCGTCGACGAGGGTGGGCGCCGGGGCGCCGCGGGCGCCCGGCACGGTGCAGGACAGGCTGGCGGCGATCCCGGCCCGGGTGGCCGCCGCCACGGGGCCGGCCCCGCCGGTCAGCCCGGCCAGGTAGGTGCCGGCGAAGCAGTCGCCGGCACCGGTGTCGTCGACGACGTCCACGGTGAGCGCGCTGCCCTGCGCGACCTGGCCGTCGGGACCGTGCAGCGACCAGCCGCGCGCCCCGTCGGTGACGACGAGCACGGTGCCGGCCGCGCGGGCCAGCTCCGCCCACCCGGTGGCCGGGACGGCCAGCTGCCCGGTGAGGCGTTCCCGTCCGACGACGACGTGGTCGGCCAGCCGGGCGGCCTCCAGCGCGGTGGCGGGGTCCTCGCAGCCGTCCAGGTCGACCGCGAGGGAGACCCCTGGGCGCACGGCCCGGCCGAGCTCCGCCGCGCGGTAGCCGTCGAGGTAGAGCAGCCCGCCCCCGGCAGCGGCGAGCCGGTCGGCGACCGCGGAGACGTGCGCGCCCCCCAGCGCGTCGTCCTCGCTGACCACCGACCGCCGGCCGACGCCGTCGACCAGCACGATCGCGGTCGACAGGAAGCCACCGCGGTCGGTCCAGCCGGTGTCCACCCCCTCGGCGGCGAGCTGGGTCAGGAACCGGTCGGACAGCGGGTCGTCGCCGACCACGCCGGCGAAGGCGACCGGAGCACCGGCCCGCGCGGCCGCGACGGCGGCGTTGGCCGCCATCCCGCCGGGCAGGTGCTCGACCGCAGTGGCGTGCACGCGCTCGTCGGGCTGCGGGAAGCGGGGCACCCGGCCGACCACGTCGAGGTTGGCGTACCCGCAGAAGACGATCACTTCCCGGCGGCCCGGGCCACGGCGCGCACCTTCTCCGCGTCCGCGCGGCCCCACCAGCGGCCGTTCTCCTTGGCCGAGGACGCCACGATCGCGCCGTCGCACTCGGCCAGCAGCGCGGCCACGTTGCCCGGGTCGATGCCGCTGCCGATGATCACCGGCAGCTGCGTGTGGTCGCGGATCCCCACGACCTCCTCGACCGAGGTGGCGTGGCCGGTGCGCGACCCGGTCGCGATGAGGACGTCGGCGTCGAAGAACTCCGCGTCCTCGGTCTGCTCGGCCAGCGTCCGGTCGGCGACGATGGCGTGGGCACCGTGCTTGACGTGGACGTCGGCGAACACCTTCACCGGGTCGGCGCCGATCTCGTGCCGGTACCGGGTCGTGCGGGCGGCCTGGCCCTCGATGAAGCCCTCGTTGGCCACGTAGGCGTTGGCCCACTGGTTGACCCGGACCCACCCGGCACCGGCGGCCCAGGCCGCGGCGACCGAGCAGGTGCCGGCGTTGGACAGCACGCTCACGCCGACCCGGGGGCCGAGCTCGGCCACCACCGCCGCGGTGATCACCCCCATGGTGGCCGCGACCTCGTACCCGTGCTCCCCGGGCTTGAGGAAGGGCAGGTCCCAGTGGTTCTCCACGATCACCGAGTCGAAGCCGTTGCCCACGTAGGTGGCCGCCTCCTCGACCGCGAACCGACAGAGCTCGGCCACGGAGCGGCCCCGGTAGGACGGGCTCCCGGGCAGCGGTGGCAGGTGCACCGCACCGATGAGCGTCTTCTCCGAGGTGAAGAGCTCGGCCATCGCCGAGGGCTTGCGCGGGTACACACCCAGCGGTGCTGACACGTCCACACCCGTTCATGTAATCGATTGCAGGACCAGGGGAACGCTAGCGGCCCAGCCCCTGCCGCCGTCAAGAGGAAATCGTTTACATTCGTGTTTCCGGTGCTCAGCGGCCCGACACGCACTGGACATCCGGCCGGGACACGCTCGCGCCCGCGCCCGGACCACCCGGACCAGACAGGATGGGGCCGTGTCCCGCCGGGGCGGAGGACGAGGAGGGCGGCGAGCGTGGCGAGGGTGACCATCCGGGACGTCGCCGACCGGGCGCAGGTGTCCACCGCCACCGTCTCCCGGGCGCTCTCCGGCGCCAAGCCGGTGTCCCCGGCGGTCGCCGAGCAGGTGCGCCGCGCCGCGGACGAGCTGGGTTACGCCGGCAACGGCATCGCCAGCGCGCTGCGGCGCAGCCGGACCGACACGGTCGGCATGGTGGTCCCCTCCATCACCAACCCGTTCTTCACCGGCCTGGTCGAGCACGTCGAGCACGCGCTGCAGGAGGCCGGCCGCCAGCTCTTCCTCTGCTCCTCCCGGTCCGACCCCGGGATCGAGGCGCAGCGGCTGCGCAGCCTGGTGGCCCGGCAGGTGGACGGGATCGTGATCAGCCCCGTCCACGGCAGCCTCAGCACCGACGCCGTCCGCCGGGCCGCGCAGGAGCTGCCGCTGGTGCAGGTCGACCGGTACGTCACCGGCGTCGACAGCGACTGGGTGGGGGTCGACGACGACGCCGCCCTGGGGCTGGTCATGGAGCACCTGTCCAGCCGGGGCGTCCGGTCGGCCGCCTTCGTCAGCTCGCAGCTCACCAACTCCTCGACGGAGCTCAGGGTCGCCGGTTTCCGCCGGCACGCCGGCCGGCTGGGCATCGCCGTCTCCGACGTCCACCTCGGGGAGTACTCGATCGCCTGGGGGCGGTGGGCGGCCGAGCAGCTGCTGGGCGGGGGGCCGCGGCCGGACGCCGTGGTCTGCGCCGACGACCTCATCGCCTTCGGGGTCCTGCAGGCCTGCACCGGTGCCGGCGTCCGGGTTCCGGAGGACCTGCTGGTCACCGGGTTCGACGACGTCCCCTTCGCCGCGCTGTCCAACCCGCCGCTGACCACGGTGCGCCAGCCGCAGCCGGAGATCGCCGCCGAGGCGGTGCGGCTGCTCTCCCGCGTGCTCGGCGACGAGCACGCCCCGCCCTCCCGGGTGGCCCTGGCCCCGTCGCTCACGGTGCGGGAGAGCACCGGCCGCTGAGCCGGCTCCGGGCCGGCTCCTCAGCCGGGCCAGCGGCGGAGCGCCTCGGTGAACGCGGTCGCGGCCTGCCGCAGCTCGGGGACCTCGACGTGCTCGTCGACCGCGTGCATCGCGGCCGGGGTGCCCGGGCCCCAGACGACGATCGGGGCGTCGCCGACCACCGGCCGCAGCACCGAGGCGTCGGTGAAGTAGGCGGCCGGGGCGGGCTCCACCGGAGCGGGCAGGCCCGCCACCCACGGGTCCCCGGCCGACGTGCGCACCGGGGGCAGGTCGACCAGCACGTCGACCCCGGCGACCTCCGGCTGGGCCCGCCACCACGCCAGCAGGGCCGCACCGTCGCCGACGGTCCGCTGGTCGACCACCACCTCGGCACGGTCGGGCACCACGTTGGGCACCGTGCCGCTGCGCATCACCCCGGGGTTCCAGGTCTCCTCGCCGAGGAACGGTTCCCGGGCCAGCGGCAGCGCGTGCCCCGCCCGGCCGAGGACGGCGACGAGGTCCAGCAACGCGTTGTGCCCCCGCTCCGGCGTGCTGCCGTGCGCAGCCAGGCCCTGGGCCCGGACGGCCAGCCACAGCGCTCCCCGGTGACCGAGGACCACCCGGTTCCCGGTGGCCTCGGGCACCACGACGGCCCCGACCTCCAGCTCGGCCACGGCCCCGGCCGCGGCGGCCGCCCCGCGCGAGCCGATCTCCTCGTCGCTGGTGAGCAGCAGCGCCACCGGTGCACCCTCCGGCGCGGCGGCCAGTGCGGCCACCGCGGCGACCAGCCCCGCCTTCATGTCCGAGCCGCCGCGCCCCCAGACCCGACCGCCGTCCAGGTCGGCGCCGAAGGGGTCGCGCTGCCAGCTGCCGGGGTCCGCGGCGGGAACGGTGTCGACGTGGCAGGCGAGCAGCAGCCGCGGCCGCCCCGGGTCGGTGGGGGAGGTGAGCAGCGTCCAGGGCTGGTCGCGGTCCGCCCCCTCCCGGCGCCGCAGGTGGGGAGCGGCGGCCGTGAGCACCTCGGTGACGACCCCGAGCACCTCCCGCTGGGCAGCGGCGTCCCCGGAGACGGTGGGCATGCGCACCAGCTCGCGGACCAGGTCGACGACGTCCGGGGGAGAGGCGCTCATGGACCGAGCATGACCGGTCCTCCGGTTCCACGTGGAACCGGAGGACCGGCTCAGGTGCGCCCGGCGGGCGCCGGCACCCGTGCGGCGTCCAGGTTCGCGCCCTCGACGTCCAGGTCGGGCAGCGCGCGGTCCAGCCAGCGCGGCAGCCACCAGGCCGACCGCCCGACCAGCGCCAGCACCGCGGGCACCAGGGTCATCCGGACGACGAAGGCGTCGACCAGCACCCCGACGGCGAGGCCGAAGGCGATCGCCTTCACGGTCACGTCGTCGATGTGCACGAAGCTGGCGAACACGGCGAACATGATCAGCGCGGCGGCGACGACGACCCGTGCGGCGTGCCGCATGCCGGCGACGACCGACTCCCGCGGCGCCCCGCCGTGCACGAACTCCTCGCGCATCCGGGAGACCAGGAAGACCTCGTAGTCCATCGCCAGGCCGAAGAGCACGGCCATGAGCAGGATCGGCATGAAGCTGATCACCGGCCCGGTGGCCGGCACCCCGAAGACGTCCATCAGCCAGCCCCACTGGAAGACCGCCACGACCGCGCCGAAGGAGGCACCCACCGACAGCAGGAAGCCCAGCGCCGCCTTGACCGGCACCAGGACCGAGCGGAAGACCAGCAGCAGCAGGACCAGCGCCAGGCCCACGACGACCAGCGTGAACGGCAGCAGCGCCCTGGTCAGCCGGTCGGAGACGTCGATGGCGACCGCGGTCTGCCCGGTGACGGCCACCTGCGCGCCGGTGCGGGCCGCCAGGTCGGTACCGGTCTCCCGCAGCGCGGTGACCAGATCGGTGGTGGCCTCGTCCTGCGGTCCGCTTTCCGGGACCACCTGGACGATCGCGTCCGTGCCGCCGGGGAGGAGCTGCGGCGCGGCGTAGCCGACGTCGTCCAGGCCGCCGGTGAACTGCCCCGGCGTCCCCGTGGGCGTGCCGCCGATGGCCGCGGCCGCCTCGTTCGCGGTCTGCTCGGCGGTCGCGGGGTCGAGGTCGGACAGGAAGACCAGGATCGGCCCGTTGACGCCGGGGCCGAAGTACCGGCTGACCGCGTCGTAGGCCTGCCGCTCGGTGCTCTCGACCGGGGCGGTGCCGGCGTCGGGGAGGGCCAGCCGCAGCTGCAGGGCGGGGATCGACATGACCAGCAGGCCGACCACGCAGACCAGCACGGTGAGCGCCGGGCGCCGGGTGACCAGGACGGCCCACCGGGCGCCACCGGTGCGGGCCGGAGCACCGGCGTGCTCGGCCAGCGCGTGCTCCCGCCGGGCGGCCCGCGACCCGGTGCTCGGCACGAGCCGGGCACCGGCGAAGCCGAGCAGCGCCGGCAGCAGGGTGAGCGCGACGAGGACGGCGACCAGCACGGTGCCGGCCGCGCCCAGGCCCATCACGGTGAGGAACGGGATGCCGACGACGGCCAGCCCGGACAGCGCGATGATCACCGTCAGGCCGGCGAAGACGACGGCGGAGCCCGCGGTACCGGTGGCCCGGGCGGCCGACTCCTCGGGAGCCATGCCCGCGGCCAGCTGCGAGCGGTGCCGGGACAGGATGAACAGCGTGTAGTCGATGCCCACCGCCAGGCCGATCATCAGCGCCAGCGTCGGGGCGGTCGACGACAGCGTGATCACCCCGGAGAGCGCCAGCAGCCCGGTCAGCCCGATGCCCACCCCGACCAGCGCGGTCAGCAGGTTCATCCCGGCGGCCAGCAGCGAGCCGAAGGTCAGCACGAGCACCAGGACGGCGACCACGACGCCGACGAGCTCGGTGGGGCCGACGGTGACCGCGCCGGTGTTGAACGCGTTGCCACCGACCTCCACCTGCATGCCGGCCTCGGTCGCCGCGCCGGTGGCCTGCTGCAGCTGCTCGAGGGCGTCGCCGGAGAGCTGGTCGGCGCTCACGCCGTACTGCACCGAGGCCAGCGCCGCCCGGCCGTCGGGGCTGATCGCCTGGGCGGCGAACGGGTCCTGCACCGCCGCCACCTGCTCGACCGCGCCGGCCGTGGCCACGACCTCCCCGATCGCGGCCGCGTACTGCGGGTCGACGACCGTCGCACCCTCCGGGGCGATGAACACCAGCTGCGCGCCGGCGCCGGCGGCCGCGGGGGAGGCCTCGCGGAGCTGGTCCAGCGCAGCCTGGGACTCCGAGCCCGGGATGGTGAACTCGTCGTCGAACTCCCCGCCGACGGTCAGGAACAGGGTGATGACGGCGCCGAGCACGACGACCCAGGCCGCGGAGAACAGCGCGCGCCGGCGGTAGGCGGCACGGCCCAGGCGGTGGAGCAGGGTGGACATCGGTTCTCCTGGATCAGCCGGTCAGGGGGTGGTCGGGGTGGGGCTGACGGCGCCGCGGACGAGCATCATCAGCGCATCCCGCCGCAGCCCGTCAGCCTCGGCCGGGTCGGTCAGGGACAGCACGGTCATGCCGGCGTGCAGGGCGAAGACCGCCCGGATCAGCTCGGCGGCGGGCACCCGCAGGTGCAGCCCGGCCTCGGCCAGCGCCGGTGCGATCAGCTCGACCAGGCTGTCCCGCATCTGCCGCCGGTAGCGGCGGAGCACCTCGGCGGCCTCGGGGTGGCGGGCGGCGTGCAGCGCGTACTCGGTGGTGACCAGCGTCCACACCCGGCCGACCCGGAACAGCGCCAGGCTGCGGTCGACGGCGGCGGTGACCGGGTCGGGCTCGTCGCCCAGGCCGGTCAGCATGCCGGCTGCGCGGGCGAGGTCGCGCTCGACCTCGCGGTGCATCAGGGCGGCGAAGAGCTCGTCCTTGCTGCGGAAGCTGGAGTAGAAGGCACCGCGGGTGAACCCACCGCGGCTGCAGACGTCCTCCACGCTGGAGGCGGCGAAGCCCTGCTCGGCGAAGGTCTCCAGGGCCGCGTCCAGCAGCCGTTCGACGGTGGCCGCACGGCGCCGCCGGGGGCGCTCGGGGTCCGCGTCGGTCACGATGCAGAACTGTATTGGATGCAGCGGTGCATCGGGGCCGCGCCGTCGTCCCGCCCGACGCCGTCCCCCCGCACCGACGGCTGTCCTCCCGCACCGGTGCCGGTGCGGGAGGGCAGCCGTTGATCAGGTCACCCGGTCACTGCGGGGCGCCCCACGCCGCACCCGCCCCGAGCCTGCGGGCGGGTGGGGGCACGGGGGCTGCGTCAGGCGGGGGCGCGGCCCACGGCGACGGCGCGGGTGTCGGGTGCGGCGACCCGGGCGGCGTCGGCCTCCTGGTCACCGGCGGCCTCCTGCGAGCGCCGCTCGGCCTCCACCCGGGCCCGGTAGCCGGCCACCTCGGCGGCGGTGCGCTCGGCGTCCCAGCCGAGCACGCCGGCCACGGCGCGGGCGACCGGCTCGGCCGACTCCACCCCGCGGTGCGGCGTCTCGATGGAGATCCGGGTGCGCCGGGCGAGCAGGTCGTCCAGGTGCAGCGCCCCCTCGTGGGTGGCGGCGTAGACCATCTCGACCATCAGGTACTCCTCGGCGCCGGGCACCGGCTCGAGCAGCGACGGGTCGTCGGCGGCGAGCGCCAGCACCTCCGGGGTCAGCGAGCCGAAGCGGTTGAGCAGGTGCTCGGCCCGGAAGTGCGGGATGCCCCAGCGGTCGGAGAGCCCGTCGAGGGAGTTGATCATCGCCGCGTAGCCCTCGGCGCCGACCAGCGGGATGTTCTCGGTGACGCTCGGCGGCACCCGGCGGGTGACGTCCTCGGCCACCGCGTCGACGGCGTCGGCGGCCATCGGCCGGTAGGTCGTGTACTTGCCACCGGCGACGGCGATCACGCCGGGCATCGGGCGGGCGACGGCGTGCTCCCGGGACAGCTGGCTCGTCGACTCCTCCTCGCCGGACAGCAGCGGGCGCAGGCCGGCGTAGACCCCGGTGATGTCGGCGTGCGTGATCGGCACCGAGAGCACCTCGTTGACGTGCTCGAGGATGTAGTCGATGTCGGCCTTCGACGCCGCCGGGTGCGCCTTGTCCAGCTCCCAGTCGGTGTCGGTGGTGCCGATGATCCAGTGGCTGCCCCACGGGATGACGAACAGCACCGACTTCTCGGTGCGCAGGATCAGCCCGGCCTCGCCGCTGATCCGGTCGCGCGGGACGACGATGTGCACGCCCTTGCTGGCCCGGACGTGGAACCGGCCGCGGCCGCCGATCATGGTCTGGATGTCGTCGGTCCACACCCCGGTGGCGTTGACGACCACCTCGCTGCGGACGTCGACCTCGTTGCCGGTCTCGACGTCGCGCACCCGCACGCCGACCACCCGGCCGCCGGCGTGCAGGAACGAGACGACCTCGGCGGAGTTCAGCACCGTCGCGCCGTAGGCGGCCGCGGTGCGGGCCACGGTGAGGGTGTGCCGGGCGTCGTCGGCCTGGGCGTCGTAGTAGCGCACGGCGCCGACGAACGCATCGGGCTTGAGCGCGGGGAACACCCGCCGGGCGCCGGTGCGGGTCAGGTGCTTCTGCCCGGGCATCGGCTCGGACAGCGCGCCGAGCCGGGCCAGCCCGTCGTAGAGCGCCAGGCCGGCGGTGACGTAGGGCCGCTCCCAGCCGCGGTGGGTCAGCGGGTAGAGGAAGGGCACCGGCTTGACCAGGTGCGGGGCGATCCGGTTCACCGACAGGTCGCGCTCGTGCAGCGCCTCGCGGACCAGGCCGAAGTCGAACTGCTCCAGGTAGCGCAGCCCGCCGTGGAACAGCTTCGAGGACCGGGAGGACGTGCCGCTGGCGAAGTCGCGGGCCTCGACCATCGCCGTCCGCAGGCCGCGGGTGGCGGCGTCCAGCGCGACGCCGGCACCGGTCACCCCGCCGCCGATGACGAGGACCTCGAACTCGCCCCGGGCCAGCTCGGCCCAGGCCTCGGCGCGCTGCTGCGGACCGAGCGGGGGGACAGCGGTCATGTGAGAGCTCCTCGTGCCGGGCCGGCGCACCTCGCTGTGGCCTCTGGCACCCCACGGTAGGTCGGTGGCGGGGTCCGCGCCGAGGGCGGACGTCCGACGATGTCGCACAGCTGGCGGCGCTCCACTGCACTGCGTCATGGCCTACGGTCGCGCCGTGCCCGGCAGCGTGCAGTCCATCGAGCGGGCGGCGGCCATCCTGCAGGTCGTCGCCGGGTCCGGTGGCACGCTCGGGGTCACCGACATCGCCGAGGCCGTCGGGCTGGCCAAGACCACCGCGCACAGCCTGCTGCGCACCCTGCTGCAGGTCGGCTTCGTGGCGCAGGACCCGGCGACCGGCCGCTACTCCCTCGGCAGCGCGCTGCTGCGGCTGGGCTCCGCCCTCGACGCCAACGAGCTGCGCGCCCGGGCGTCGAACTGGGCCGACGCCCTCGCCGCCCGCAGCGGGCACGCCGTCCGGCTGGCCACCCTGTCCGGCGACGAGGTCGTCGTCGTCCACCACGTCTTCCGGCCCGACGACTCCGCCCAGCTGCTGGAGGTCGGCACGGCGCTCCCGCCCGGCTGCGCGCTGGGCAAGGTCCTCCGCGCCCACAGCCACCCGCACACCGGGTCCCGGTCGGGGACCCGGTCGGCGGCGACCGGCACGGAGCTCGCCGAGGTGCGCGCCCGCGGCTGGGCGGCCGACCGCGCCGAGCACCAGCCCGGGGTCGGTGGCATCGCCGCACCCGTGCGCGGCGCCGGCGGGCTCGTGGTCGCGGCCCTGGGCATCAGCGGGGCGCAGAGCGCGCTGTTCGACGTCCGCGGCGTCCCGCGCCCGCTGGTGCTGTCGATGGTCACCGACGCGGCGCACGCCGTCTCCCGCGAGCTGGGTTCCCCCGGTGCCTGACCGGTACGTGCTCGCCGTCGACCAGGGGACGACGTCGACGCGGTCGCTGGTCTTCGACCGGGGCGGGCGGATGGTCGCCGTCCGGCAGCGGGAGCACCGCCAGCACTTCCCGCGCCCGGGCTGGGTCGAGCACGACCCGATGGAGATCTGGGCGAACACCCAGCGCACCGCGGCCCAGGTGCTGGCCGACGTCCCGGCGACGGGCGAGGTGATGGCGCTGGGCATCGCCAACCAGCGCGAGACCACCGTGGTGTGGGACCGGGACACCGGCCGGCCGGTCACCCGGGCGCTGGTCTGGCAGGACACCCGCACCGACGAGCTGGTCACCGCCCTCGCCGCCCGCCCGGACGCCGCGCTGGTGGCCGAGCGCAGCGGCATGGCGATCGCCGGCTACTTCTCCGGGCCGCGGCTGCGCTGGATCCTCGACCACGTGCCGCGCGCCCGGGAGCGGGCCGAGGCGGGGCAGCTGCTGTTCGGCACGATGGAGACCTGGCTGATCTGGAACCTCACCGGCGGCCCGGACGGCGGCGTCCACGTCACCGACGTGACCAACGCCAGCCGCACGCTGCTGATGGACGTGCGCAGCTGCCGCTGGGACCCCGACCTGCTCGCCTTCTTCGACGTCCCGGCCGCGATGCTGCCGGAGATCCGCCCGTCGGTCGGCGTCCTGGGGACGGCGACGGCGCTGTCCCCGGCGCTGCCGATCACCGGCGCGCTGGGCGACCAGCAGGCCGCGCTGTTCGGGCAGACGTGCTTCGCCCCGGGCGAGGCCAAGTGCACCTACGGAACGGGGAGCTTCCTGCTGCAGAACACCGGCACCGAGCTGGTGCGCACCCGCTCGGGGTCGATCAGCACGGTCGCCTACCAGCTGGCGGGGGAGCCGGTGCACTACGCGCTGGAGGGGTCGGTGGCCGTGGCCGGCGCCCTGGTGCAGTGGCTGCGCGACGGGCTGGGGCTCATCTCCTCGGCCGCGGAGGTCGAGACGCTGGCCCGCACGGTCGGCGACAACGGCGGCTGCTACGTCGTCCCGGCGTTCTCCGGGCTGCTCGCCCCGCACTGGCGGGGGGAGGCGCGCGGGCTGGTCGCCGGGCTGACCTCCTACGTCACCAAGGGGCACCTGGCCCGGGCGGCGCTGGAGGCGACCGGCTGGCAGACCCGCGACGTCGTGCAGGCGATGGCCGCGGACTCCGGCCTGTCGCTGCCGGCGCTCCGGGTGGACGGCGGGATGACCACCAACAACCTGCTCATGCAGTTCGTCGCCGACGCCCTGGACACCCCGGTGGTGCGGCCGATGGTGGGGGAGACGGTCTCGCTGGGCGCCGCCTACGCCGCCGGGCTCGCCGTGGGGCTGTGGTCGGACGTCGAGGCGCTGCGGCGCAACTGGCACCGGGCGGCGCAGTGGACGCCGTCCCCGGCCCGGGCGCAGGCCCTGGACGCGGAGTACCCGACGTGGGAACGGGCGGTCCGGCTGAGCATCGCCTGGGGCGCTCCGTGACCTGGTACGACCATGTCGCACCGGCCGTGTTGTCCGGGTCACATGATCACTCCTACGGTCCGCACGACGACCTGGTGACGGCGATCACCGCGCCGGGTCGGGACATCCACGGTCCGCAGAGCTGCGGACCCGTTGCGAGGAGTGCCTACACGTGGACACCGTCGGTCTGTGGACCGTCTTCGGCAGTGAGGTCACCGGCACCGCCATCCTGATCCTGCTGGGCGTGGGCGTGGTCGCCAACGTCCTGCTGGCCAAGTCAGGTGGACTCGGTGGCGGTTACATCGTCATCATCTTCGGCTGGGGGCTGGCCGTCTTCGCCGGCGTCTACGCCGCCGCGTCCTCCGGGGCCCACCTGAACCCGGCGGTGACCGTCGGGCTGTGGGCGAGCGGGACCGACGAGTACGCCCCCGGCGTGGCGATCACGATCGGCTCGACGCTGACCTACTTCGCCGGCGAGCTGGTGGGCGCCATGCTGGGCGCCGTCCTCGCCTGGCTCGCCTACCGCAAGCACTACGAGGCGGAGACCGACTCCGGCACCATCCTCGGCACCTTCTCCACCGGCCCGGCGATCAAGAGCACCGCGGACAACGTGGTCACCGAGATCATCGGCACCTTCGTGCTGGTCTACATCGTCCTCCGGTTCGGGGACAGCCCCGCACAGCTCGGCGCGCTGCCGGTGGCCCTGCTCGTCGTCGGCATCGGCGCCAGCCTCGGCGGGCCCACCGGCTACGCCATCAACCCGGTCCGCGACCTCGGCCCGCGCATCGTCCACTCGGTGCTGCCCATCAAGAACAAGGGCGGCAGCAACTGGGGCTACTCCTGGGTGCCGGTCGTCGGCCCGCTCATCGGCGGCGCCCTCGCCGGCCTGTTCGCCCACTACATCTCCATCTGACCCGATCCCCAGGGCAGAAGTGGCCACTTCTGCCCCTCACCGCCAGGAGGTAGTCCCATGCCGCAGTACGTCGCAGCCATCGACCAGGGCACCACGAGCACCCGCTGCATGCTGTTCGACCACGACGGCAAGGTCGTCGCGGTCGGGCAGAAGGAGCACGAGCAGATCTTCCCGCGGGCCGGCTGGGTGGAGCACGACGCTAAGGAGATCTGGGCCAACACCCGCGAGGTGGTCGGCCAGGCCCTCGCCCGGGGGAACGCCAGCAACTCAGACATCGTCGCCGTCGGCATCACCAACCAGCGCGAGACGGCCGTGGTCTGGGACCGGACCACCGGCGAGCCGGTCTACAACGCCATCGTCTGGCAGGACACCCGCACCGACAAGATCTGCGCGGAGCTCGGTGCGCTCGGCGGCGGGGCCGACCGCTACAAGGACAAGGTCGGCCTGCCGCTGGCCACCTACTTCGCCGGCCCCAAGGTGCGCTGGATCCTGGACAACGTCGAGGGCGCGCGGGCCAAGGCCGAGGCCGGCGACCTGCTCATGGGCACCATCGACTCCTGGCTGATCTGGAACATGACCGGCGGGGTCGACGGCGGCAAGCACCTCACCGACGTCTCCAACGCCTCCCGCACGATGCTGATGGACTACCGGACGCTGGCCTGGGACACCGAGATCGCCGCGGAGATGGGGATCCCGGTCTCGATGCTGCCGGAGATCCGGTCCAACTCGGAGGAGTACGGCGTCGGCCGCCGGTCCGGGTTCCTCGCCGGGGTGCCCATCGCCGGCTCCCTCGGTGACCAGCAGGCGGCCACCTTCGGCCAGGTCTGCTTCACCAAGGGCATGGCCAAGAACACCTACGGCACCGGCAACTTCATGCTGCTCAACACCGGCACCGACGCCGTCCCGTCGGAGAACGGCCTGCTCACCACCCTGTGCTACCAGCTCGGCGACGCCAAGCCGGTGTACGCCCTGGAGGGCTCGATCGCGGTCACCGGCTCGCTGGTGCAGTGGGTGCGGGACAACCTCAAGATGATCGCCAGCGCCCCGGAGATCGAGACCCTGGCCCGCGAGGTCGAGGACAACGGCGGCTCCTACTTCGTGCCGGCGTTCTCCGGCCTGTTCGCGCCGCACTGGCGGGCCGACGCCCGCGGGGCCGTGGTCGGGCTGACCCGCTTCGTCAACCGCGGCCACCTGGCCCGCGCCGTCCTGGAGGCCACGGCCTACCAGACCCGTGAGGTGCTGGACGCGATGAACGCCGACTCCGGCGTCGACCTGACCGAGCTGCGGGTGGACGGCGGGATGGTCGGCAACGAGCTGCTCATGCAGTTCCAGGCCGACATCCTCGACGTCCCGGTCATCCGCCCGGAGATCGCCGAGACGACGGCGCTGGGCGCGGCCTACGCCGCCGGGCTCGCCGTCGGCTTCTGGTCCAGCCTGGACGAGCTGACCGCCAAGTGGGCCGAGGACAAGCGCTGGGAGCCGGCGATGTCCACCGACGAGCGCGAGCGGCTGTACCGCAACTGGCAGAAGGCGGTCACCAAGTCCCTGGACTGGGTGGACGACGACGTCAGCTGACGATCCTGGGGGGCCAAAGTCGCGACTTTGGCCGCCGGTCAGGGGGCCAAAGTCGCGACTTTGGCCCCCTGACCGGCCGGAGTCGCGACGTCGGCCGGTCCTCGGTCGGTGGGGGACTGGACCAGGGTGCCGTACCAGCCCAGGTCGGCGTAGGTCTCGACCCGGCCGTGCGGGTGCCGTCGGGATGGTGCCCGGTCGTCTTGCCGACGGTGCGCAGCTCCACGCGCTCGCTGAGCACCCCGGCTCCGTCGGAGGAGGCCAGCACGAGCCCGTCGGCGTCCAGCAGCAGTGCGCGGGTGCGGGCCCGCTCCTCGGCGACCACCGCGAACCCGCGGTCGGCCTCACCGGCCCGGGCTGCCTCGACCAGCGCGTTGAGCGTGAACATCCGGGTCAGCCGGGCGATGGCGTCCAGCTCCTGCAGCCGGGACGACGACTACGCGTCGACCTCCTCGGCCAGCGCGACGACCCTCTCCGGCACGTGCACCTCGGTCGGCCCCCGGGCGCGTCCGGACGTGTACCCGCACTCACCGGGGTCGGCAGTGCCCAACCGGTTGTGCAGCCGGGCCGCATGACGTGGCAGTCGACGACTCCGCACCTCAGCGGGACAGCAGGCCACCGATCAGCAGACCCAGGAGCATCACGCCCGGCACCCCGGCCAGGACGGCGACCTGCCACGGGCCGAAGGGAACCATGTCCGCGCCCGTGCGCGGGTCGATCACCTGCTTGCCGTCCACCTGGTCGCGGACCGTGCCGACCACCCGGGCGACACAGCCGGCCAACGCCAGGGCCGCGACGAGGCAGACGCCCCAGGCGGGAAGGCCGAGCGCGGCGGTGTCCCCGGCGCCCAGCGCCCACAGCCCGTCGGCGAGCAGGGTGGCGGCCAGGCCGATGACGACCGTCGTCGCGACGTCCTGCCAGGTCAGTCCGCGCAGCACCGTGCGCCATCCCGAGCCGGTCGGCGCCCCGAGCGCATCGGCGACCCGGTCGGCGTACTCCTTCGGCTCCCCGAACGCCTCGCGCGGGTGCTCACCGGTCTCCGCCACGTGGCTCTGCACCTCGGCCAGCACCTCGCCGATGCGGGCGCCGGGTACGTCGCGCATCCGCAGTCGCAGCAGCACGTCGTCCCGCCAGGCCTTGTCGGTGCTCTTCAGGACACGTGCCATGACGGGCTCCTCAGACGGGGAGGGAAGGGGTGGACAGCAGGCCGGCGGCCCGCTCGGTGAAGACCTGCCACTGCTCCGACCGCTCGCGCAGCGCCTGGGCACCCTCGTCGGTCAGCGTGAAGAACTTCCGGCCCGGACCACCGTCGCCGGCCGCCCAGGCCGAGGTGACCAGCCCCTCGGACTCCAGCCGGGTCAGGATCGGGTAAAGGGTGCCGCCCTTGACCGCGCCCAGCCCGACCTCGGCCAGCCGGGTGGCGATGGCGTAGCCGTAGGTGGGCCCGTCGGCGACCACGCGCAGGACACACAGCGACAGCACGCCGCGCATCCACTCGCCGGGCCACCGCTCGTCCGTCACGCACTGGACAGTACGCCTGACTAGTCAACGCGCCAAGCTAGCCGTGCACCGTGTTTCCGCTCCCGCGCCAAGCCGCCGCTCCGTCCCGGAGAACGGCCGAAATCGCGACTTCGGCCGCGCACAGCACCACGGAGGCGGCCAGAGTCGCGAGTTCGGCCGCCTGGCTGTGGACGGCGGCGGCGGGAAGCCCGGGCGGTCGGCCACGCTGCACCGGTGTCCCGACGACCTCTGCACGGCGTGTTCATCGCCAGCCACGCGATCGCCGAGGGTGCGATCACCCGCAGGCAGTTGCGGTCGCTGGGCTACCGCCGGCTGGTGCAGGGCGTCTACGCCGACCCGGGGCCGGGGCTCGACCACCGGCTCCGCGCCTCCGGGGTCGCGCTGCTGCTCCCGCCCGGTACCGCCATCGGGGGCCACTCGGCCGCCGCCTGGCACGGCGCCCCCTTCGCTGGGCTGCACGACCCGGTGACCGTGCTGCGACCGGCCGACGTCCGCTGGGCCGGCCCACGCGGCGTCCGGGTGCACCGCACCGTGCTGCAGCAGGCGGACGTCGACGTCCTCGACGGCGTACCGGTCAGCTCACCGCTGCGCACGGCCTGGGACGTCGCAGCCCTGGAACCGCTCGGCACCGCGGTCACCGCCCTGGACGCCATGGTGCGCTGCGGCTCGGTCGCGGCCACCGACCTCACCGCGCGGCTGGACGGCGCGGCGGGGGAGTGGGGCGTCACGCGGGTGCGACGAGCGTTCGCTCTGGTCGACCCGCGCGCGGAGTCCGCGCCGGAGTCGAGGGTGCGGGTCGCCCTGGTTCTCGCCGGTCTGCCGCCGGTGCCCCAGTTCCACGTCCTGCACCACGGTGAGTTCCTCGGGAAGGTCGACCTCGCCTGGCCGGAGGCGAAGCTGATCGTCGAGTACGAGGGCGCTCACCACTTCGACGCGGAGCAGGCCGCGCGGGACGACCAGCGCTACGCCGTCCTGGCTGCAACGGGCTGGCGGGTGATCCGGCTCAGCGCCGCCGACCTGCGGGACCTAGACGCCGTCGTCTGCCGCGTCCGCGACGCCCTCACCCCCTGAGCGGCCAAAGTCGCGACTTTGGCCGCTCAGGGGGCCGGAGCCGCGGTCCTGGGTGTCCGGAGGGCGGCCGAAGTCGTGACTTTGGCCGCCCTGGGGGAGGGGGGGCGGCGGGTCAGGCGGAGAGGGCGGCGGTGACGACGTCCTTCGCCTCGGCCTGCACCTGGGCGAGGTGCTCGGGGCCCTGGAAGGACTCGGCGTAGATCTTGTAGACGTCCTCGGTGCCGGAGGGCCGGGCGGCGAACCAGGCGTTCTCGGTGGTGACCTTGAGCCCGCCGATCGCGGCGTCGTTGCCCGGCGCCCGGGTGAGCTTGGCGGTGATCGGCTCGCCGGCCAGCTCGGTGGCGGTGACGGCGTCGGGGGAGAGCTTGCCGAGGGCCGCCTTCTGCTCGCGGGTGGCCGCCGCGTCGATGCGCGCGTAGGCCGACTCGCCGAACCGTTCCGTCAGTGACGAGTGCAGCTGCGAGGGCGAGCTGCCGGTGACCGCCTGGATCTCCGAGGCCAGCAGGGCCAACAGGATGCCGTCCTTGTCCGTCGTCCACACGCCGCCGTCCCGGCGCAGGAAGGAGGCGCCGGCGGACTCCTCGCCGCCGAAGCCGACCGACCCGTCGAGCAGGCCGGGCACGAACCACTTGAACCCGACCGGCACCTCCACGAGCTTCCGGCCCATGTCGGCGACCACGCGGTCGATCAACGAGGACGACACCAGCGTCTTGCCCACGGCCGTGCCCGCGCCCCACTCCGGCCGGTGGGCGAACAGGTAGGAGATCGCGACGGCGAGGAAGTGGTTGGGGTTCATCAGCCCGCCGTCGGGGGTGACGATGCCGTGCCGGTCGGCGTCGGCGTCGTTGCCGGTGGCGATCTGGTAGTCGTCCTTGGCGCTGATCAGCGAGGCCATCGCGGCGGGGGAGGAGCAGTCCATCCGGATCTTGCCGTCCCAGTCCAGCGTCATGAACCGCCACGTGGGGTCGACCAGCGGGTTGACCACGGTGAGGTCCAGGCCGTGCCGCTCGGCGATGGCGCCCCAGTAGTCGACGCTGGCGCCACCGAGCGGGTCGGCGCCGATCCGCACCCCGGCCGACCGGACGGCGTCCAGGTCGAGCACGTTGGGCAGGTCGTCGACGTAGGTGCCGAGGAAGTCGTAGGACTGCGCGGCGGCGCGGGCCCGGGCGAACGGGATGCGCTTGACGCCGTCGAGCCCGGCGGCCAGCAGCTCGTTGGCCCGGCGGGCGATCCAGCCGGTCGCGTCGGTGTCGGCCGGGCCGCCCGAGGGCGGGTTGTACTTGAAGCCGCCGTCGCGGGGCGGGTTGTGCGAGGGCGTGACGACGATGCCGTCGGCCAGCCCGCTGGTCTTCCCGCGGTTGGCGGTGAGGATCGCGTGGCTGACCGCCGGGGTGGGGGTGTACCGGTCGGCGGCGTCGACCAGCACGGTGACGTCGTTGGCGGCGAGCACCTCCAGCGCGCTGACCCAGGCCGGCTCGGACAGGCCGTGGGTGTCCCGGCCGACGAACAGCGGGCCGTCGTAGCCCTGCTGGGCGCGGTACTCGCAGATCGCCTGGGTGGTGGCCAGGATGTGCGCCTCGTTGAACGCGCCGTCCAGGGAGGACCCGCGGTGCCCGGACGTGCCGAACACGACCTGCTGGGCGACGTCGGCCGGATCGGGCTGCACCGTGTAGTACGCGGTCACCAGGTGCGGGACGTCGACCAGGTCGGAGGGCTGCGCGGGCTGGCCGGCGCGGTCGGAGCTCATGGGTCCGATCTTGGCTCCCCGGACCCGTTCTCCGCGACCCGGGTCAGCGCGCCGGCGACGCAGCCCGCGCTCAGGACGGCGGGAGCTGCTTGTCCAGGACGGCCCAGACCACCTTGCGGTCGGCCGCGTAGTGGACGCCGTGGTCGGCGGTCAGGTCGGCGACCACGTACAGGCCGTAGCCACCCTGCCCCTCCCGCCGGCCGCGTGCGGGGGTGGGCCGGCGCCCGGGAGCGCTGTCGGTGACCAGGACGATCCACCGGGTGTCCTCGTCGGCGATGTGCAGGCTCGCCGGGGGCGCGCCGTGGCGCACCGCGTTGGACGCCAGCTCGTCGATCACCAGGACCGCCCGCTCGACGACGTCCTCGACGGCCGGTTCGGGCTCGCTCCCCGGACCGGGGTCCAGCGAGGACAGCAGGAACTGCCGCATCTGCCGGCGGACCCCGCTGAGCCCGCGCAGGGACGCGAGCTCCAGGGTCAGCCGGGCACCCGACACCGTCGGGACGGGGCTGTCGCCGTGCCAGCCGGCGTGCGCCTCGGCGTACTGCGCGGGCGTGCGGCCGGACGTGCCCGCGGACGCGCGGTCCAGCCGGACGGCGACGAGCGCGACGTCGTCGGCGGGCCGGCCGTCCACGAGCCGGTCGACCACCCGGTCGCAGAGCTCCTCCAACGGCAGGTCGGCGGCCTCGGTGACGACCTGGCGCAGGGCGGCGACCCCGGCGTCCAGGTCGCTGCCGGGCCGCTCGACCAGCCCGTCGGTGTAGAGCAGCACGGTCGCGCCGTCCTCGAGGTCGAGCACGGTCTCCCCGCGGGTGCTGGACGGCTCGACGCCGAGCATGAGCCGGCCGGGAGCCTCCGGGAAGGTCACGACCCCGCCGTCGCTGTCCAGCACCACCGGGGGCGGGTGACCTGCGCTGGCCCAGCGCAGCCGGGTGGCGCCGGACGCTGCCCGCTCCAGCCGGCCCATGCCCACGGTGGCGTAGGTGGCCAGCCCCAGCTGGGCGATCGCGGTGTCCATCGTGCCGAGCACCTGCGCAGGACCCGCCGCACCGGACACGGCGATGCCCCGCAGCAGGCTCCGCATCTGCCCCATCGTGGCGGCGGCACCGATGTCGTGGCCGACCACGTCGCCGATGACCAGGTCGACGGAGCCGTCCGCGTGCCGGAAGGCGTCGTACCAGTCGCCACCCACCTGGGCCGAACCGGTGGCCGGCAGGTAGCGGACCGCGATCTGGCAGTGGTCGGGCTGCACGGGCTCGGTCAGCATGCTGCGCTGCAGGTCCTCCGCCAGCCGCCGGTTGCGCTCGGCCGACCGCCGCTCCCGGGTCAGGACCTGCACCCGGTCCAGCGCCTGGGCGCACTGGGCGGCGAAGGCCTGCGCCAGCTCGATCTCGGAGTCGGGGAAGGTGCGCTCGTCCCGCCAGCCGGCCGACAGCGACCCGATCAGCCGCCCCCCGGTGGTCAGCGGCACCACGATCCACGCTCGCTGCCCGGTCTGCTCGAACGCCTCCTGCATCCGCGGGTCCCAGGCCTCCGCCTCGGCCCGGCCCGGGAAGACCAGGGTCTCCCCGGTGCGCGCCACCCAGGCCGCGGGCAGCCGGCCACCGAGGCCCATGGTGCTGTACCGCCGCTGGGCTCCCGACCCCAGCGACGGCGTGAGCGTCAGGTGCACGACCCCGCGCTCGTCGTCGCGGAGGGCGATCCCGCCGCCGTCGGCACCGATCGCGGCCAGCCCGGCGTCGGCGAGGACGTCGGTGACGTCCTCGACGGTCCCGGCCTCGGTCGACCGGAGCACGACCTGCGCCATCGCGGCGAGCCGGCGGGCCGTCGCCTCCTGGGACGCGAGCACCGCCCGCAGCTCCTGCGTGCGGGCGAAGAGGTCGGCCTCCAGCACGTCCAGCCGCGCCCAGCCGCCGTCGTCGCGGCTCTCGGCGACCCGCTCCCGCTCGGCCAGGAACTCCGACACGTCCTCGACCCGCTGCAGCACCAGCTGCGTGCGCCCCGCGCCGTCCAGGACCGGTGCGCTGATCAGCGACCAGGCGCGCGGGACCGCCCGGCCCAGCACGTGGTCGTGCACCTCGTAGCGGAACAACGGCAGCTGGTCGGGCACGCCGGTGTCCCGGGCCCGCTCGAACGACACCTGGAGCGGGTTGACGCCGTCGGGGTCGAGGCTCTCCGGCGCAGGCGGGAAGGCGTCGAAGACGTAGCGCCCCACCAGCTCCTCCCGGGTCCGGCCCAGCAGCTCCAGGTAGGCGGCATTCGCCTCCACGATGACCAGGTCCGGCGACATCACCAGGTAGGCGGTGGGCTGCGCGGCGAAGACCGCTGCGAGATCGACCGCACCCGGCCGCTGCCGGGCGTCCGTCTCGTCTGCCACCAGCTCGTCCCCGCCCGTGTCGGCCTCACGCGACGATGGTCGCGGCACGCCGTCGCCCGCCGTGCCCGACCATCATCGCGCACGGCCGGGAACCGCCCCCGGACCACGCGTGGTCGCCGTCCCGGTCGCGACCTCTCCGGCGACCGGGCCGATCTGTCGGTCGACCCCCGTAACCTGTCGGGGTGCTCGGGGACTGGCGGGAGATGGTCACCGACTCGGCCCTCGCCGACGCCGTCGGACCCGCGGTGCTCGACCGCGCCCGGCCGTACGTGGCCCGCGGGGTGCTCGACGTCCGGGTCGCCGAGGACGCCCGCCGGGTCACCGGGCTGGTGCAGGGCGGCGCCGACGTCCCGTACCGGACGACGGTGGTGCGCACCGACGGGGGCCGGGTGGGCTGGGCCGGGGCGTGCACGTGCCCCGTGGGCGATGACTGCAAGCACGCCGTGGCCGTGCTGCTCTACCTGCGCCCCCAGGTGCAGCGCGCCCCGGGCGGCCCGCTGTCCCGGCCCGGACGCACCTGGGAGCAGGAGCTCGAGGAGCTGGTGACGGCCACCGCCGAGCGGGTGCCGCGCACCGCCGTCCCGCTCGGGCTGCAGTTCGAGGCGGTCGAGCAGGAGCCCGGGCGGGGGCGGGCCTCGGTGGGCGCCCCGGGCACCCGGCAGCGGCTGGTGCGGCTGCGCCCGGTCACCCCGGGCCAGCGCGGCCAGTGGGTGCGCAGCGGCGTGTCCTGGAAGCAGCTGCAGTACGACAGCGTCCAGGCCGGCTGGGACGCCGGCCACCTGGCCGCGCTGCGGGCGCTGTACGCCACCCACCAGGCCGCGCGCGGCCAGTACTACTCCTACGCCCCGGTCGACGTGTACCTGCACGAGTTCGGTCCGGGCCTGTGGCGGCTGCTGGCCGAGGCGGTGTCCGACGGCGTCGCGCTGGTCACCGCCGACCGCCCGCCCCGGCCGGTCGTGCTGGCCGCGCAGGACGCCGACGTCGCCGTCGACCTCCGCCGCGACGACGACCGCACCGAGCTGTCGGCGCTGCTGCGCGTCGCCGGCCGGCCGGTCGACCCGGCGGCGCTGTCCTTCCTCGGCGTCCCGCCGCACGGGGTCACCGTCGACGGACCCCGCCGCGACCAGGCCTCCGACGGCGCCCCCGGCCTGGTGCTCGCCCGGCTGGACTCACCGGTGCCCCCCGCGCTGGCCGGGCTGGTGGCCCGCGGCGGGTCGATCGGCATCCCCGCCGCCGACGTCGACCGGTTCCTGCGCGACTGGTACCCCGGCCTGGCCCAGACCGTGCCGGTGGTCTCCGTCGACGGCTCGGTCGATCTCCCCGACGTCGTCCCGCCCCGGCTGGCCGTCGAGGCCCGCTACCCCGGCGACGGCACCGTCTGCGTCTCCTGGGCGGTGCGGTACGGCCCCGACCGCGCACACCCCCCGGGCTCCCCGGCCACGCCCGGCGACGGCCGTGACCCGGCCGCCGAGCTGGCCCTGGTCGAGGCGCTGCCCGGTCCGGTCGGCGGGCTGCCGGAGCTGTGGACGACGGAGGGCGAGCTGGCCGCCCCGGTCGAGCTGGCCGGTGTGGAGGCGCTGGAGTTCACCACCGAGGTGCTGCCCGCGCTGCGCGCCGACCCCGGCGTCGACGTGACGGTGGTGGGCACCCCGCCCGACTACCGGCAGAACACCTCCGCCCCGCAGATCAGCTTCACCGCGCGCGACACCGGGGAGTCCGACTGGTTCGACCTGGGGGTCAGCGTCTCCGTCGACGGCCAGAGCGTGCCGTTCGAGACCCTCTACAAGGCCCTCGCCGCCGGCCGCACCCGGCTGGTGCTGATCAGCGGCACGCACTTCTCGCTGGTGCGCCCGGAGTTCGAGCAGCTGCGGCTGCTGATCGAGGAGGCCCGCGAGCTGCGCGACGTCCCCGGCGACGGCGTGCAGGTCAGCCGCTACGCCGCGGGGCTGTGGGAGCAGCTGATGGGCCTGGGGGTGGTGGAGGCGCAGAGCGAGCGCTGGACCCGCGACGTGCGCGGGCTGATCGATGCCGAGCACGCCGCCCCGCCGCCGGTCCCCGCCGGGCTGGCGGCCGAGCTGCGGCCCTACCAGCACGAGGGCTACGGCTGGCTGTCCTTCCTCTGGGACCACCGGCTGGGCGGGGTGCTCGCCGACGACATGGGGCTGGGCAAGACGCTGCAGACCCTCGCCCTGCTCGTGCGGGCCCACGAGGCCGGCGAGCTGGACGACGCCCCGGTGCTGGTGGTGGCCCCGACCAGCGTGATGTCGACGTGGTCGCGCGAGGCGGCCCGGTTCGCTCCCGGGTTGCGGGTGGTCACCATCGCGGAGACCGAGCGCCGCACCGGCAGGTCGCTGGCGGAGAAGGTGGCCGGGGCGCACGTGGTGATCACGTCGTACGCGCTGTTCCGGATCGACGCCGACTCCTGGACCGGCCTGCCGTGGCGGGCGCTGGTGCTCGACGAGGCGCAGTTCGTGAAGAACCACCAGTCGCGCACCTACCAGTGCGCGCGGCAGCTGGCCGCACCGGTGAAGTTCGCGCTGACCGGCACGCCGCTGGAGAACAGCGTGATGGACCTGTGGGCACTCACCTCGATCGTGGCGCCCGGGCTGTTCCCCGACCCGTCCCGGTTCACCGAGTTCTACCGGGTGCCGATCGAGCGGGACGGCGACGCGGAGAAGCTCGCCCTGCTGCGCCGGCGGATCCGGCCGCTGGTGCGCCGGCGCACCAAGGAGATGGTCGCCGCCGACCTGCCGCCCAAGCAGGAGCAGGTGCTGGAGGTGGTGCTCAACCCCGAGCACGAGAAGCTCTACCAGACCCACCTGCAGCGGGAGCGGAGCAAGGTCCTCGGCCTGGTCGAGGACATGTCGAAGAACCGGATGACCATCTTCCGGTCGCTGACCCTGCTGCGGCAGCTGAGCCTGGACCCGGTGCTGATCGACCCGGCCTACGCCGACGTCCGGTCCAGCAAGGCCGACGCCTTCCTCGACCACCTGCGCGCGGTGGTCGCCGAGGGCCACCGGGTGCTGGTGTTCAGCCAGTTCACCCGCTTCCTGCGCAGCATCCGCGACCGGCTGACCGCCGAGGGCATCGACTGGGTGTACCTCGACGGCACCACCCGCGACCGGGACGCCGCCGTCCAGGACTTCCGCACCGGGACGGCGCCGGTGTTCCTGATCAGCCTCAAGGCCGGCGGGTTCGGGCTGACGCTCACCGAGGCCGACTACGTGTTCGTGCTCGACCCGTGGTGGAACCCGGCGGCCGAGGCCCAGGCCGTCGACCGGGCGCACCGGATCGGCCAGGACAAGACGGTGATCGTCTACCGCCTGGTGGCCGTCGGCACGATCGAGGAGAAGGTCATGGAGCTCAAGGCCCGCAAGCAGGCGCTGTTCTCGCGCGTCGTGGACGACGGTGCGCTGGCATCGGGGGCGCTCACCGCCGACGACGTCCGGGGCCTGTTCAGCTGACCGCGGGCCGGCCCACCGTGGTCGGATGCGGTGGCTGCCCCTCTCGACCCGCACCGCCGGCCGAGCCACTGAGCCCGGGTCAGCTCTCCAGGCCCGCCCACCGGCGCAGCGCAGCGGCCTGGGCGGCAGCCAGGGAGAACTGCGGCGCCGTACCGTCCAGCCGGAGCGGGCCGTCGCCCCGCACCGTGAGCTCCAGGCCGTAGTTCCCGGTGCACTTCGGCACGACGTCGACGAGGTCGGCAGCGGTGATCGCCTGCACCAGGCCATTCCGCCGGAGCATGATCGCCTCGGATGTCACGGCACGGATCCGGGGCCGGGGGTCCCGCCACCAGGCCAGCGCCATGAACACGGCGAGCACCAGGTAGGAGATCCGGCCCACCGGTCGCCGGTCACGAGCTGGGCGACGCACAGGGCCGCCCAGAGGACCGCCATGAGCGCCTGCCAGACCGAACCACCACCATGGCGACGCAGGCCGGCGAGCAGCTCGGCGTCGGTGGGAGCGCCCTTGACGTCCGCCTCGCCGCCCCGGTCCACGCGGAGATCATCACCCGGATCCGGTCGCCCGGCCGTCCCCGGGGCGCCGGTGGTCAGCTGAAGCTCGTCCGCGCGGAGACGATGAGCACCAGGAAGACGAGCAGGAAGCCGATGCCGACCCAGCCCAGGACGATGCCGGCGGTCGCCATGCCACCGCCGGACTCCCCGCGCTCGCGGATCTGCCGCTTGGCGACGGAGCCGAAGACCAGCGCTAGGATGCTGCCGATCCAGTAGATCCAGAGGATGCCCAGCACCATCGAGGCGATGGCCATGCCGTTGGTGCGCTGCGGAGGCGGGTAGCCGTACCCGTACGGCGCGGGTGAGCCATAGGGCTGCTGTCCGTACGGCTGGACCCCGTGCCCGTACGGAAGGGCGACCTGGCCGTAGGGCTGCGAGGGCTGGCCGTACGGCTGGGCGCCCTGTCCGTAGGCCGTGGCGCCCTGGCCCGAGCCGCCCTGGCCGTACGACGGCTGGTCGAACGGTTCCGTGGGCTGCCGCTCCAGATCGTCGTGGCCGCCGTCCTGGCTCATCTGCCCGTCCCTCGCGATCGGGTGCCGCCCTCCGGGGCGGACCACTGGAGCCCCGGACTGCAGGAGCCCCCGGCACCGCTGACCAGCCGCGACGCTCCGGCGGGTGACCACCGGGTGGAGCCGGGCCGGGCAGGGTGGAGCCGCGTGCGCACGCGGCTCCACCCTGCCCGGCCCGGCTGGAGCCGGAGAAGATCAGCGGTCGACGCGGGCGGCGGTCCGACGGACGGCGAGGCCCTGCAGCAGCAGGCCGGCGGCCAGCGCGGCGCCGACGCCCTCGCCGGCGCGCAGCCGCAGGTCCAGCAGCGGCTCGCAGCCCAGCGCCTGCAGCACCAGGTCGTGCCCGCGCTCCCGGCTGCGCTGGCCGGCCACCAGGCTCGCCTGCACGGCCGGCTCCAGCTGGACGGCGGCCAGCGCGGCCAGCGACGCGGCGAACCCGTCGACGACGACCACCGCCCGCACCTCCGCCGCGCCCAGGGTGACCCCGGCGAGGACGGCGAGCTCCGGGCCGCCGAGCCGGGCGAGAGCCACGAGGGGGTCGTCGACCTGCCCCGCCCGGGCGACGGCGGCGGTGACCACCGCGGCCTTGCGGGCCAGCATCGCCGAGTCGGCACCCGAGCCGAGCCCCACCACAGCCGCTGGTTCCACGTGCAACAACGCACAGGCGAGCGCCGCGGCCACAGTGGTGTTGGCGACGCCGACCTCCCCGAGGGCCACCAGACCGCCCGCCCCGGCCTCGCGGCCCAGCGCGCGGCCGGCCGCGACCAGGGCGGTGGTGTCCCCGGCGGTCATCGCGGGGGCGTCGACGAGGTCACCGCGCGGGCCGGCCGGGCGCGCGTCGACCGCCCCGGCCACCGGTCCGCCGGCGACCCCGGCGTCCACCACGACGGCAGTCAGCCCGGCACCGCGGGCGGCGGTGACCCCCACCGCCGTCCCGGCGACGGCGGCGTCGGTGACGTCCCGGGTGACCCGGGGGTCGAAGGCGGAGACGCCGCGGGCGGCGACCGGGTGGTCGGCGGCGGCCAGCACCAGCACACCGCCGGTGACCTCCCCCCGGCCCAGGGCGACGGCCCGGTCGACGACGGCGTCGAGCACGCCGAGCGAGCCGGGCGGGGTGAGCAGCCGGTCACCGCCGTCCCGGGCGGCGACGACGTCGGGCTGGTCGGGGCCGCGCAGCGCGGACGGCGGGGGAGCCGCACCCGTCCAGCGGTCGGTCATGACCACGTCGGCCAGCGGCAGGCGCTGCGACCACCCGGCCCGCTCGAGGCCGGGCGCGGGCGGGCGCTCGTCGGGCCAGCCCAGGCACAGCCAGCCCAGCGTCGCCACGCCGTCGGGCAGGCCCAGCAGGCCGGCCAGGTCGGCGGGGCGGAACAGCGTCACCCAGCCCATGCCCAGCCCCTCGGCGCGGGCGGCCAGCCACAGGTTCTGGATCGCGGCGGCGCAGCTCCACAGGTCGGCGTCGGGGTAGGTGGCGCGGCCGAGCACCCCGGCGGCCGGCGTGCGGCGGTCGCAGCAGACCACGACGCCCAGCGGCGCGTCCCGCACGCCCTCCAGCTTGAGGTCGAGCAGCCGGCGGGCGGCATCGGGCTCCAGCTGGGCGGCCTGGCGCAGCCGCTCGCGGTCGGTGAGGACGGCGGCGCGGTCGCGGACACCGGGGTCGGTGACCACCACGAACCGCCACGGCTGGCTGTGCCCGACGCTGGGCGCGGCGTGCGCGGCGGTGAGCACCCGCTCCAGGACGTCGGCCGGGACCGGGTCGGGGCGGTAGCGGCGGACGTCGCGGCGGGCGGCGACCACCCGGTGGAAGGCGTTCCGCTCAGGCTCGGCGAAGGCCCAGCCGGTCGGGTCGGCCGCCCGCTCCGAGGCCGCCGTGGGGTCGCCGATCAGCGGCACCGGGCGCGGGTGCACGCTCACGTCTCGACCTGCTGCAGACCATGCCGTTGCTCGACTCCGTCGAGGAACCGGCGGAGGGTCTCGACGAACACCTCGGGCTGCTCGGAGTGCACCCAGTGCCCGGCGTTCTTGACCCGGACCAGGCGCACCAGCGGGAAGAGCTCGGTCATCCGCGGCCGGTCGGCGTCCAGCACGTAGTGCGAGTCCGCCCCCGCGATCCACAGCACCGGCTCGTCGAAGTGCGCGCCGGCCGGCGGCTCGGGGAAGCCGCGCAGCCGGCCCAGGTCGCGGCCCAGGACGTCGAGGTTGAGCCGCCACCGCCAGCCCGCTCCGCCACCCGACCCAGCCCGCCCCGGCACCCCGTCCCGGACGAGCGACTGCAGCAGGAACGACCGCACCATCGTGCTCGGGACGGCGGCGCGCAGCGCCGCGTCGGCCTCCTCGCGCCCGGCCAGCGCGTCGAGGTCGATCGCCTGCATCGCCGCGATGAACGCCGCGAACGGCGAGGCCTCCTCGTCGGGGTCCTCGGTGCGGCCGCCGGTCTCCGGGTACCCGACCGGGGCGATGTCGACGACCACCAGGGCGCGCAGCAGCGCGGGGGCGCGCAGCGCCAGCTGCATCGCCACCTTGCCGCCCATCGAGTGGCCGACCAGCGTCACCGGCTCGCCGAGGGCAGCCAGCTCGGCGGCGACCAGCTCGGCCATGTCCACGTAGTCGACCCCGTCGGTCCACGGCGAGTGCCCGTGGTTGGGGAGGTCGAGCAGGGTGACGCGGTGGCCGTCCTCGGCCAGCCGCCGGGCGATCGTCGTCCAGTTGCGGCCCTGGCCGAACAGCCCGTGCACGAAGACGACGCGCGGCCCGGTCTCGCCGAGCGTGCGCCCGGACAGCCGGACGGGGGAGGTCATGCGCTGATTGTCGGTCATGCCCACCGGCGTCCCGGGCGGGCCGGACGCCGGGCACAGCCAGCCCCCTCCGAGGCGGGCGTCACATCCTGCCCGGTGCAAGCCGACCACGCGTGTCGGTCGTGTGACGTTCTCGTGCCGATGCTTCATCGGATCGTGACCGCAGACGTGTGTGCTCCCCCGGTGCGGCGGACATGATCACAGGGACCGAACAACCCGAACAGAGGAGATACCCATGAACAAGCTCATCCGCGGCACCGCCACCGCTGCCTTCTCCGGCCTGCTCGTCTTCGGTGTCGCTGCGTGCAGTGGCGAGAACAGCGATGGCGACGGCACCGTCCAGGTCACCGAGACCGAGGGCGTCACCGAGACCGAGGAGATAGAAACCGAGGTCACCGAGACCCTCGCCCCGACCGAGACCGAGGTCGAGACCGAGACCGAGACGGTGGAGACCGAGACCGAGGTCGGCACCGAGACCGAGACCGAGTTCAGCACCGAGACCGAGGGCTGAGTCCCGTCGCCCCTGCAGCTGCGGGGGCGCACGTCTCGACGGGCGGCGCCTCCGGGCGCCGCCCGTGGTGGGCGTGGGGCCTCCCGCTCGCGCTGGTCCTCCTGGCCGCCGCCGTGCGGTTGTGGGATCTCGGTGACCCCGGGCGGCTGTACTTCGACGAGACCTACTACGCCCAGGACGCGCACGACTACCTGACCCGCGGCGTCGAGGAGGGCCGACCGGCCCATCCGCCGCTGGGCAAGTGGGTCATCGCCCTGGGCATCGAGGCCCTCGGCTACACCCCGGTCGGCTGGCGCATCGGCGTGGCCGTGGCCGGCTCGCTGACCGTGCTGCTGGTCCACGCGATCGGGCTGCGGTTGTTCCGTTCGCCGCTGCCGGCCGCACTGGCCGCCGGGCTGGTCGCGCTGGACGGCCTCGCGGTCACCAGCAGCCGGATCGCGATGCTGGACGCCGTCCTGGCGCTGTTCACCACCACCGCGTTCTGGTTCGTCCTGCTCGACCGGGACGCGCGGCGCCGCACCGCGGACGCCGGGGAGCCGCTGCGCCGGTCCTTCCTGGGCTCGCGGTACCGGTGGCTGGCCGGTGTGGCGATCGGGCTGGCCGTGGCCACCAAGTGGTCGGGCCTGCTGGCGCTGGCCGCGGCCGGGCTCCTGGTGCTGGGCACCGAGCAGGCCGGGCGGCGCGAGGGCGTCCGGCGGACCGTCCGGCGCGGGGTCGCGGTGGTCGCCGGTGCGGTGCTGAGCCTGCTGCTCGTCCCCGCGGCGGTCTACCTCGCCAGCTTCGCCGGGTGGTTCACCCACTACGAGGACAGCTACGCCGGCGCGGCTGCCTGCGGCGAGGGCCCCTGCGAGGCCGACGCCCTGGAGCGGCTGGACACCTGGTGGGACAGCCAGGTCGACACCCTCGCCATGTTCGGCCGCCTGGAGGCCACGCACCCCTACCGCTCCAGCCCGCTGGGCTGGCCCTGGCTGGAGCGCCCGGTGCTGGCCTACGCCGAGAGCTGCACCACCGCCCAGCAGGCGGAGGGCGACTGCGAGGTGCCCCTGCACACCCGGGCCCGGATCGTGATGCTGGGCAGCCCGGCGCTGTGGTGGCCGGCGCTGCTGGCCTACCCGGTGCTGCTGTGGCGCGCCGTCGCCCGGCGGGACGGGGTCGCCGCCACCCTCGGCGTCGCACTGCTCGCGCTCTGGGCACCGTGGCTGGCCGAGGGCAAGCCCGGCTACTTCTTCTACCTGGTCCCGGCGGTCCCCTTCATCGCCCTGGCGCTGGTGCACGCCATCCGGTGCAGCCCGCGTCCCCGGGTGCTGGGTGGTGCCGTGGCGGTGCTCGCGGTCGCCGCGTTCGCGTTCTTCGCGCCCATCTGGCTGGGGCTCCCGCTGGGTCAGGACGCCTTCGAGCTCCGGTTCTGGCTGCCCTCCTGGAACTGAGGGCCGCCCTCCCGCTCCACCGGCGTGGGCCGGCGCACCACCTCGACGAGGATCCAGCACAGGACGGCGGCGCGGACGGCGACGGCGGTGCCGAGCAGCGGGTAGGGCAGTTCGGCCCCGAACCCGGACCGGCCGCCGAGGAACGGGAACTCCACCGCGTGGACGGCGAGGTCGGCGGCCACCAGCGCCAGGAACGGTGCGGCCCGGCGGAGCACCAGGGCCAGCAACGGCACCAGCCACAGCGTGTACTGCGGGGAGTAGACCTTGTTGGCCAGCAGGAAGCAGACCAGGACCGGCACGAGCAGCTGCCACCAGTCCTCCGGCGGGCGGTTGCGCACGCCCAGCACGACCACCACCACCGCCCCCAGGCCGAACACCGCCGCGCTCGCGACGCTGAGCGCCGAGGGCGACAGCGCCGGACCGCCCAGCCGGAACAGCAGGTACCAGACGCTGTCGACGTGCATGCCGCGCTCGCTGCTGAGCTCGTAGAAGCGCGCCCAGCCGTCGCGGGCGAGCAGGTAGGGCGGCAGCTGCACCGCCGCCCAGGCGCCGAGCGCGGCAGCACCGTGCCGCAGCGCCGCCCCGCGCCGCCCCCGGGCGAGCAGGGCGAGCACCACCAGCGGCACCAGGAACCCGGGGAACACCTTGGCCGCCGCGCCGAGGCCGGCGACCGCGCCGGCGGCGGTGTCGCGGCCGTCCCGGTGCAGCAGCAGCGCACCGAGCAGCAGCACCAGCGGCAGGACGTCCCAGTTGTAGAAGGCGTAGAGGAACAGCGGCGGCGCGGCCGCCCACCACACCAGCCGGGACGGCGGCAGGCCGAGCCGGCGCAGCAGCACCAGCACGGCCAGCGACTCGAGGACGACGAGCAGGCCGTTGGTCACCGAGAACGTCCACAGCGCCGGGTCACCGGGCAGCGCGTGCGCCAGGACGGCGGCCAGCCAGATCCGCACCGCGAGCACCGGCGGGTACTCCAGCGGCTGCGCGCCGTAGGGCCCGGCGCCGTCGGCGAGCCCCCGGCCGAACCAGAGCGGGACCACGTCGGTGTAGCAGTAGCCGGAGTACTGCACGCCCCGCGCCCACGCGGTGAGGTCCAGGCAGGGGCTGCGGGCCCACCAGCCGGCGACCAGCACCGCCAGGCAGGTGACGACCACCGCCGGGACGGGCAGCCCTGCGCCGGACCGCCCCTGCCACCGCGCTGCGCCCACGAGCTCCCCACCTCGACGTCCCCGGCGGTCGGCACCCCGGTCACCTGACCCGGCAGTCTGCCCTGCCCGCCCGGGCCTGCCCGGCCCGGGCGCTCGCCCGCGCAGCGGCCACCTCCCTCGCGCCGCCGGGGCGTCGGTCCACCGGACCGTCGGAGCGCACCCCTAGCGTGCGGAGCACCGACCCGCCGACCCGAGGAGAGCCCGTGCCCGGACGCCGACGGCGTGCCACCAGCTCGGCCCGCACCACCACCGCACGCGCAGCGACCTCGGCGAAGAAGGCGGCGCCGGCGAAGGCGGCGACGGAAAAGGCCGCGCCCACCACGCGGGCCGCGCCCCGGAAAGCCGCGCCCCGGAAGACCGCCCCCCGGAAGGCGGCGGCGGCGGCGAAGGCCGGCGCCGGGCTGCCCACCGCGCCGGCCGGGCAGCGGGTCTGGGCGCTGGCGGTGCCCTTCCGGGCCCCGGCGCCCGGCGCCACCTGGCACGCCGGGCTGTCGACGCACGTGTACGTCGGGGCTTCCCTGCCGGCGGCGCTGGCGCCCTACGACCCGGCGCCGTACAGCTTCGAGCGGTTCATCGAGGACGAGCTGAACGCCGACCCGCGCCCGGTGCCGCCGGGCCGCCCGATGACCCCGCGGGCCGAGCAGACCACCGGGGCCGCGGTCATCGCCGCGCACTCCGCCGCCGGCGGGCGGATGTTCCTGCTCGGTGACGACCCGGGCGTGGGGAAGACGGGCACCGCCGTCCTGGCCGTGCAGCAGATCGCCGCCCAGCGGCCGGTGCGCACGGTGCTGGTGGTCGCCGACCGGCCGGCGGCGATCACCGTGCCGCACTGGGCGCGGTCGATCGCCGCGTTCGGGGGCGCCGCCTCCCCAGGCGCCGCGTCCCAGGGGCCGGGCGTGCGCTGGTGCGTGACGACGTGGGACCGGCTGGGCAAGGTCAACGGCGCGCTCAAGGCCACCGGGAGCCGGTTCGACGTCGTCATCGCCGACGAGGCGCACATGGTGCGGCACACGACGACGCAGCGGTGGAAGCACTGGGAGGCCGTCTCCGGCGCCGGCCGCGTCAAGGACGCCCCCTACGTCCTGCTGGCCACCGCCACCCCGGCGCACTCACCGTTGGAACTGCCCTACCTCGCCCCGCACTTCGCCGCCGTGCACGGCGAGCCGCTGGAGGAGTGGGCGGACCTGCCTCCCCGGCTGGCCGCGCACGGGTTCCACGTGGAACGTGCCCGCTACGGCTGGAGCTGGACCGAGGACGCCGACGAGCGCCGCGCCGACCTGGCCCGGCTGCGCAGCTGGCTGGCCGACACCGACCCGCCGGCGACGCTGCACCGCTCCGCACCCTGGGGGCCGGTGTCGGTGACCGGCACGCCGGTCGAGCTGACCGTGGCCGAGCGGGCGCGGTACGAGGCGGAGTGGTCGGAGTTCCGGGCCGAGATGCAGCTGGCCCGCCGGAAGCGGGAGACCGCACGCGGCCGGGCGGCGCTGCTGCGGTTCCGGCAGAAGGCCGGGCTGATCCGGGCCGCGGCCACCGTCGACTGGGTGAAGGCGCAGGTCGAGGCCGACCGGCAGGTCGCCGTCTCGGTCGAGTTCGTCGAGACCGCCGCCGACCCCATCCGGGAGGCCCTGCTGGACGGCGGCATCGCGGTGGCCTCCATCTACGGCCGGGACCGCTTCGACGTCGAGGCCGAGCGGCTGCGGTTCCAGACCGGCGAGGCGCCGGTCTGCGTGTTCACCGTGACCGCCTCGATCAGCCTGCACGCCGCTGAGCAGCTGCCCGGTGGGCGCACCGCGTCGACCACCCCGCGGGTCGGGCTGTTCCACCAGCCGCGGTTCTCCGGGATCGCCGCCCGCCAGGTCACCGGCCGCACCCACCGCGACCACCAGGTGTCCCCGTGGCGGGTGGCCTTCGCCGCCGGCACGGTCGAGGAGGACGTCGCCCGGGTGATGGTGGAGCGGCTGGCGGTGACCGGCTCGACCGCCGGCGGCGACACCGCCGGGCTGCAGCAGATCGCCGAGCTGCTGGAGGCCGACTGGCTGCCCGCCGCATCCCTCACCGGCAGCGACTGTTGAAGGACCCTGCCCCGCTCACCACGAGCACGCTCGCGGCGAGCCTCCGGGCAGGGCCGAACACCGCTTCAGCGGGCGGGGAGGCGCATCGGCAGGTGCAGGATGCCGTCCTCGTCGTAGTCCGGGCCCGAGCGGCGGAAGCCGAAGCGCTCGTACCAGCCCTCCAGGTACGCCTGGGCGCCGATGTCGATGGTGCGGCCCTCGCAGAGGGCGATGCCGCGCTCGACCAGCCGGGCCGACAGCCCCCGCCCACGAGCGGGCAGGGCGGTGGCGACCCGGCCGATGGCGCGGTCCGCACCGTTGTGCAGCACCCGGATGGTCGACAGCACCGTGCCGTCGTCGGCGGCGACCCACAGGTGCTGCGTGGTCGGCTCGGCGTCGCGGCCGTCGAGCTCGGGGTAGGGGCAGGCCTGCTCGACCACGAACACGTCGACCCGCAGCCGGAGGATGCCGTACAGCTCGGCCGGGGTGAGCTCGGCGAAGCGGGCGGTGCGCAGCACGGGCTGGTCGGTCACCGGGACATGTTCCCCCCGGGGCAGAGCCGCTGGGCGGCGTGGGTCCCCGGTCAGTTGCCGGCGCGGTACTGGTCGGCGACCTCGGCCGCGGTCAGCACCCGGGTGTTGTAGATGCTCACGTGCGCGATCGAGCCCTGGAAGTGCTCGCTGGTCGGCTTGCCGGGCCAGGAGACGTGGATCGTGTCGTACCCGACGCGCCAGTACCCGGTGATCGCCTCGGCGGCGGTGACCGACGTCCGGCTGGCCTGCAGCGCCCCGTCGATGTAGAGCCGCAGTCCGGTGCCGGCGGAGAACGTCGCGGTCATCAGGTGCCACGCGCCGTCGTTGTAGCTGCCCGGGGTGGTCGTGGTCTGGACCGAGTCGGCCGCGGCGTCGTAGATGCCGAAGGTGAGCTTGCCGCTGTTGGTCAGGTAGACGTGCCGGTCGTGCTCGGCGGAGGCGGCGCCGTTGGCGCCGTCACCGAAGCCGATCAGCTTGCCGCCGGTGGACGTGGTCGTGGCGAACCAGAGCTGCAGGGAGAAGGTCCGCGGATCGGGCACGGCGTAGGTGGTGGTCATCACCCCGGTGCTTCCGTCGAAGCTGACGGCCCCGGTGCCGGTGCTGCCGCACTTCGCCGGACCGGCGGCCACTGCCGACACACCTCCGGCGAAGGTGCCGTTGGCGGCGCTGCCGGCGGTGCCGGTGTTGGTCGCGGTCCTGCCGGCGACGTCCTGGAACGCGTAGTAGGCCGAGGCGCTGCTGCCGCTGGCGGCCAGCGCGCAGGAGTAGTAGCGGGCTGACTGGAAGCGGTTGGCGCCGTCGGCGGTCGTGGTGGTGAACGCTGCCGCGGCAGTGGCCGGCAGCAGGACGGCGATGCCCAGGACCGCCGTCGTCCCCCGCAGGGTCGTCCGGACCGGCGCCCGCCGTCGGCGCGCGCGACAGGCCAACCGGGCCTCGTCGTCGGGGGCACGGTGCAGCACCGCCGACCCGACGAGCGCTGCCAGCGCGAGCACCGCGGCGGTGAGCGGGAGCCGGCGCTGCCCCGATGCCCACAGGACGGGCAGGCCCAGCCCGGGCAGCCGCACGGTGCCGACCCCGTGCACCGCCGAGGGCGCCACCAGCGAGCCGTCGGCAGCGGGGTTGGCGTCGCCCTTGAGCTGCAAGCCGGCGTCCGTCACGGCCACCAGCCGGTGCAGCAGCAGGCCACCGGGGGAGTCCGGGTCATCGACCAGCAGCACCTGACCGGGCTGCAGGCCGGCGGCCTCCACCGGGCGGACCAGCGTCACGTCACCGGGCTGCACCCCGGGCGCCATCGACCCGGACGTGACCACCGTCGCCTGCCAACCCGCCACGCCCGGGACCACGCAGACACCGACCAGCAGCACCAGCGCACCCAGCACCGTGCGGGCCAGCGCACTGACGACCGACGCGGCAGCCGAGCCGCGCAGGCCGGCCGGCGGGGAGCCGGGAGCCGCCACCTGCCGTCCACCTCCTCGACGACGCCCACGCCGACCGGGGCCCGGGGCGGGGACGACGGTGGTCCCGTGGGTGTCGACGGCGGGACGCCGTCCGGGTCTGCTCCCCGACCGGCCGCCGCGGGAGCCGGCCACGTGCCCGGAGCATACGAGGAACCGGGCGCGGCATCGGGGAGAACGGGCCGGTGGCCGCCGGCCCGGGTGGTCGCGCTGCGGGCAGCGCCGGGCGGCTCAGTTGGCGGCGCTGAACTGCAGCGCCACCTCCGCTGCGCTCAGCGCCGTGGTGAAGACGCCCATGTGCGCGATCGAGCCGGCGAAGTAGTGGCTGGAGGGTTCCTCCGGCCAGCCGCTCAGGCTGTCGTAACCGGCCCGGAAGGAGCCGGTGTTCGTCTCGGCCACGTTGTAGGAGCTGTTGCCCGCGACGAGCGCACCGTCCACGTAGAGCCGGGTGCCCGTCGACCGGGAGAAGGTGGCCGTCACCAGGTGCCACGTGCCGTCGTTGTACCTCCCCCCGGAGGTGACGGTGTTCGGCGTGCCGTTGTAGACACCGAACTTCAGCGTGCCGGCGTCGGTCATGTACACCAGCCGGTCCTTGGTGCTGGACGTGTCGCCGTTGGTGCCGTTGCCGAAGCCGATCAGGTAGCCGCCGCGCGTGGTCGTGGTGTTGAACCACAGCTGGGTGCTGAACGGTGAGGGCGAGCTGACCGAGATCGTCGGCGTGGCGACGAAGCCGCTCGACCCGTTGAGCAGGACGGCACGGCTGGCGCTGTTGCAGGCCGGCCCGGCGACGTCGAACGTCACCCCGCCGACGTAGGTCCCGCTCCCGCTGAACGAGCCCCGGTTGCTGGCCACCGTGCCACCGGTCTCCTGCAGGGGGAGGTACTGGGCGGCTGCACCCCCGCTCGCAGCCGACGCGCAGGTGAAGTACGTCGCCGTGCCGACGCTGCTCGTGCTGGTCGCGTTCCCGCTGAACGCCGCGACGGCGGTACCGGGCACGAGGACGGCGACGGCCAGGGCTGCCGTCGTCCCGCGCAGTGCCGTCCGGGTGGGACGGCGGGGTCGCGGCCGGTCGGCGGGCGGGGGCTCCTCGGCCGCCGGGGCGCCGCGTCCCTCCTCGCCGGGGGACCGGTGCAGCAGGGCGAGCCCGACCAGCGCGGCCAGCGCGAGCGCGGCACCGGACAGCGGGAGCCAGCGCCCCCCGGACGCCCAGACGACGGGCAGGCCCAGGTCGGGCAGCCGCAGGGCAGCCACCCCGTGCACCGCGGCGGGCGCGACCAGCGAGCCGTCGGCGGTGGGGTTGGCGTCGCCCTTCAGCTGGAGCCCGCCGTCCGTCACGGCCACCAGCCGGTGCAGCCGGAGGCCGCCCGGGACGTCGGGGTCGTCGACCAGCAGCACCTGGCCCGGCGTGAGGTCGGCGGTGTCCACCGGGCGGACCAGCGTCACGTCGCCGGCCTGGACGGTCGGCGCCATGGACCCGGACATCACCACGGTCGACTGCCAGCCCGCGACGGCGGGCACGACGGAGACCAGGACGAGGAGCACGAGCGCGCCCAGGGCGGTGCGCGCCAGCGCGCTGACGACGAGTGCCGCGCGGGAGTCGCGCAGACCGGTGGGGACGGTCGATGGGGTGGTCACGAGAAGTGGGACTCCCAGGCGAAGGTCACGCCGGTGGTCCTGCTCTGCGCGCTCGTGGGCGTGGTGGCGTCGAGGGTGGCGGTGATCTCGTAGGTGCGGGAGCCACCGGCGGCCGGCGCGGACCAGCTGAGGACCCCGCTGGACCAGGTGGTGGGGAGGTCCGCCAGGTGCCGGGTGACCGAGGACTGCGACTGGAATCCGGTGCAGCTGGCGTAGCTGCCGCCCGTGCCGACCCGCACGGTGACGGTGAGGTTGCCGGCGACGACCCGGTCGGGGGAGCCGGTGACGTACATCCGGACGTCGACGGGCTTGGTGCTCGGTGCCGACCGCACCGTGACGCACTTCCTGGCGGTGCTGTTCCCGGGCTTGAGCCCGGACGCGGTGAACAGCGCCCGCCCCGCGTCGTCATCGGTGAGCGTGAGGGTGGCGGTGCCGACGGTGGCACCCAGGGGCGCCGTCGCGTCGGTGAACCCGGCCGAGGCCGACTGCCAGACCACGGTGACGGCCAGCAGCAGTGCACCCGTGGCCGAGAGCGTGGTGGCCAGCCGGGCCCGCGCACGACGGGACCAGGGACGTCGAGCGGTGGTGCTGCGCATCCTCGGTCTCCCGGCGTAGGTGGGTCCACGGCTCCTGCGGTGGCCCGTGGCGCTGACGCTAGGGGCAACGACCACGGTTGGGCAGACGTTGAGTGACCCGATCACTCCGCTGGGTGATGAGCCGGGTGACGCAGCCGCCCAGCCCGCCGACGGCGAGGAAGGCCACGGCAACGGGGGCCGTGCACCCTTCTCCTGGGTCCCGGGCGGCCAGATCCGCAGGTCAGCGCATCGCGATCACGCCATCTCCTCCTGCCGGGTGGACATCGGACGACGTCGTCCGTCCTGCCGGTGTTAGCGTCAGCCAGCTGACACGGGGTGTCCCGACCGGGACTGGGGAAGGACCCCCTTCCTCCCCACCCCTCGCAAGCTCGGCGCGGGCCCCTGGAAGGGGGCCGTGCCGTCGAACCTGCTCCAGCTCCCGCTGGCGAAGGGATGTCACGGCGTGGACGCCACCTCTCTGCGCGCTGCCAACGCAGCGCTGCGCGACAGCTCCCCCCTGGTGCACTGCCTCACCAACACCGTCGTCCAGACGATCACCGCCAACGCGCTGCTCGCGGTGGGCGCGGCGCCGGCGATGGTCGACGAGCCCGCCGAGGCCGGTGAGTTCGCCGCGGTCGCCTCCGCGGTGCTGGTCAACGTGGGCACGGTGCAGCAGCGCACCGCCGAGGCCATGCGGATCGCCGCCCGGGCCGCCGGGCAGGCCGGCACCCCCTGGGTGCTCGACCCGGTCGCCGTCGGCGGGCTGACCTTCCGCACCGAGCTGGCCGCCGAGCTGGTCGGGCTGTCGCCCGCCGTCGTCCGCGGCAACGCCTCCGAGGTGCTCGCGCTGGCCGGTGCCGGGACGGGCGGCCGCGGCGTGGAGAGCGTCAACGGCCCCGAGGACGCCCTCGATGCCGCCGGCGGGCTCGCCCGGCGCACCGGGGCGGTCGTCGCGGTCAGCGGCCCGGTCGACGTCCTCACCGACGGGCACCGGGTGGTCCGGGTCGGGGGCGGGTCGGTGCTGCTCACCCGCACCACCGGCGCCGGCTGCGCGCTCGGCGGCCTGGTCGCCGCCTACGTCGCCGTCGCCGGGGACGCGCTGACCGGCGCCGTCGCCGCGCACGCCCACGTCGCGCTCGCCGCCGAGGCCGCCGCCGCGGCCGCGGCCGGCCCGGGCACCTTCGCCGCGCTGTGGCTCGACGCCCTCGACGCGGTGGACGGCGACGCGCTGGCCCGGGCGCAGGTGAGCTGGTGACCCGCCGCTTCGACCCGACCCTCTACCTGGTCACCGACACCCTGCTCTGCGCGCCCCGGTCGGTGCCCGCGGTGGTGGCCGCGGCCGTCGCCGGGGGCGTCACCGCCGTCCAGGTGCGGGACAAGACCGCGAGCCGGCGCGACCTGCTGGCGCTCACCCGCGCCGTGCAGGCAGTGCTGGCGGCGACGCCGCAGGTGCCGCTGTTCGTCAACGACGCGGTCGACGTCGCGCTGGTCACCGGCGCCGACGGCGTGCACGTCGGCTCCGACGACCTGCCCGCCGACGAGGTGCGGGCGCTGCTCGGGCCCGACGCGCTGGTCGGGGTCTCCACCGGCAGCGACGCCGAGCTCGACGCCGTCCTGGCCCTGCCCGGGGGCACCGTGGACCTGGTCGGCATCGGCCCGGTGTGGGCCACGCCCACCAAGCCCGACGCGGGGGAGTCGCTCGAGCCCGCCGGGGTCCGTGCGCTGGCCGAGCGGGCCCGGGGCGCGGGACTGGTCGCGGTGGCGATCGGCGGCATCCACGCCGGCAGGGCATCGCTGGTGACCGGGGTCGACGGCATCTGCGTCGTCTCCGACATCTGCGCCGCCGCCGACCCGGCGGAGGCGGCCCGGCTGCTGCGCGAGGAGATCGCATGACCGCCGCCGTCGCGCTGACCGTCGCCGGCAGCGACCCCAGCGGGGGCGCCGGCATCCAGGCCGACCTCAAGACCTTCAGCGCGCTGGGCGCCTACGGCACCGCGGTGCTCACCGCGCTGACCGCGCAGAACACCCGCGGGGTCACCGGGGTGCACGGCGTCCCGGCGGAGTTCGTGGCGCTGCAGCTGCAGACGCTGTTCGCCGACGTCGCCGTGCACGCCACCAAGCTGGGCATGCTCGGCACGGCCGACGTCGTCCGGGAGGTCGCCCGGGTGCTGGCCGACCGGCCGGGCGGGCCGGTGGTCTGCGACCCGGTCATGGTCGCCACCAGCGGCGACCGGCTGATCTCGGCCGAGGCGGTGGACGCCGTCCGCACCGACCTGCTGCCGGTCACCGACCTGCTCACCCCGAACGTGCCCGAGGCCGCCGCCCTGCTGGACGTCGCACCGGCCACCACGGTCGAGGAGCTGGCGCCGCAGGCCACCGCGCTGCTGGCCCTCGGGCCGGCGGCGGTGCTGCTCAAGGGTGGCCACCTGGGCGGTGCGGAGAGCGTCGACGTGCTGGTCACCGCGGGCGGGGTGCTGGAGACCCGCCGCCCCCGGGTGGGCACGACCTCGACCCACGGCACCGGCTGCACGCTGTCCTCGGCGCTGGCGGCGCTGGCCGCCCGGGAGCGGCTGGCCGGGCGCGAGCCGGACTGGGCGCCGCTGGTCGACCGGGCGCGGGACTACCTGCAGTCGGCCCTGGAGGCCGGCGGCGCGCTGGGCGTCGGCTCCGGGCACGGTCCGGTGCACCACTTCGCCGGGTGGTGGGCGGCGTGAGCTTCACCGACGACGCCTGGTCCGGCACCGTGCAGCTGCGGACGGCGATCGAGGAGCTGGCCTTCCTCACCGAGCTCGGCGACGGCACGCTCGCCCCGGCCGCGTTCCGGCACTACCTGGAGCAGGACGCCCTCTACCTGGCCGGGTACGCGCGGGCGCTGGCGCTGCTGGCCGCCCGGGCACCCGACCCGGACGCCGCCGCCTTCTGGGCCAGCTCGGCATCGGTCACCCGCACGGTCGAGACGGCGCTGCACGCCGACCTGCTGGGCTCCGAGCTGCTGGGGCCCGCGTCACCCGAGCTGCTGCACTCACCGACCTGCCTGGGCTACGTCTCCTACCTGGTGGCCACGGCCGCGACGGCGTCCTACGAGGTGGCCGCGGCGGCGGTGCTGCCCTGCTACTGGGTCTACGCCGACACCGGTGTGCGGCTGGCCGCCACCGCCCGCAGCACGCCCGGGCACCCCTACGCCCGCTGGGTCGCCACCTACGACGACCCGGCGTTCCAGGAGTCGACCCGCCGGGCGCGGCAGCTGGTCGACGACGCCGCGGCGGCCGCACCGTCGGCGGTGCCGGCGATGCACCGGGCGTTCGCCCTGGCCACCCGCTACGAGCTGGAGTTCTGGCGCTCGGCGCACACGCAGGAGACCTGGGCGCACGGGCTGGGCTGATGACTCAGCCCTCGGACAGCACCTCGCGCAGCACCCGGGCGGCCAGCTCGTCGCCGCCGGCGGCGGCGATGGAGAAGTGCTCGATGGCGCCGTCGACATCGCCGGCGCCCAGCAGCAGGACGCCGAGGTTGTGGTGGGAGTGGATGTCCCCGCCCTCGATGCCGGCCCGGTAGGCGGCCTCGGCGGCGACGAGGTCGTCCAGCTCCTCGCGGTAGATGTTGCCCAGGGGCAGCCAGCTGGCGACCTCGCCGCGGACGGCGCCGCGCTCGAGGACGCTGCGGGCCTCCTCGACCCGCCCGGTGACGCGGAGCAGGTCGGCCAGGCCGGCGCGAGCGGAGTGCGAGTGGTCGGCGCCGGCACGCAGCTGCGGCTCCAGCGCGAGGTCGTGGCTCTCCACCCAGCGCCAGCAGGCGAGGGTCCCGGCGGCGGTGCGGTCGCCGGCGTCAGCGGCCAGCTGTGCCCAGTGCCAGGACTCCAGGTGCCGGCCGCCCTCGCGCAGCAGGTGCGCCAGCTCGAGCGCGGCGGGGGCGTCGCCCCGCTCGGCCGCCTCGCGCAGCGACCGCTCGCGGAACGTCTCGACGGTCTCGGTCTCGGCCTCGTCGGGGGCGGGGTCCGGCGCGGGCTCGGCCGGGTCGCCCGGGGACCGGGCGACGAGCTGGTCGTCGTCCGAGGGGAGCTGGGGGTCCAGGGGCACGCTGGGAGTCTGGCGTGCCCGGGGGCCCGTGCGCCTCACCCCAGGGGGCTGGTCCACCCGTTCAGGGGGTCCAGTCCGGTGGGTCGGCCGGCTGCAGCGCCGGGTCGTCGGCAGCCAGGGTGCGCACCGGGCCGGGCGCGGTCCGCGGGCCCTCGAAGCGCACGGTCACCCGGTTGAGCCCGCTGCCCCACACCCAGCCCGCGCCGTGGTCGGGGTGGACGACGTCCTGCCCGGGGTACCAGGCGGCCACCGCCGGGCCCGGCCGCGGGTCGTCGGGCACCGGCTCGACGTCCGGCTCGTCGACGGCGGGCTCGACCACCGGGGCCGACTCGGTCGCGAAGAGGTCGCCCTGGGCGTAGGGCGAGAGCCCGGAGACGCCGACGCCGAGCAGCCGCAGCCCACCGGAGCGGTCGACGGCGGCCAGCAGCCGGTGGGCGACCTCGGCGATCTGCCGCCGGTCGTCGACGGCGTGGGCGAGGGTCTGCGAGCGGGTGAGGGTGCTGAAGTCGTAGCGGCGGACCTTGAGGGTCACCGTGCGCCCGGAGGTGCCCGAGCGCTGCAGCCGCGTGCCGACCCGCCCGGCGAGCGCGTCGACCTCGGCGGCCAGCCGGGCGGGGTCGGTGACGTCGCGGGCGAAGGTCTCCTCGGCGCTGACCGACTTCGCCTCCCGGTCGGTGACCACCGGCCGGTCGTCGTCGGCGCGGGCCAGCCGGTACAGCCCCGCCCCGGCGGACTGCCCGACCAGGCTGGTCAGGTCGACCAGGCTCAGCCGGTGCAGGTCGCCGACGGTCTTCACCGAGATCTGCGCCAGCCGCTCGGCGGTGACCGGGCCGACGCCGCCCAGCGCCCGCACCGGCAGCGGGTGCAGCACCGCCAGCTCCGACCCGGCCGGGACGACGGTGAGCCCGTCGGGCTTGCGCAGCTCCGAGCCGATCTTGGCCAGCGACTTCGACGTCCCGATGCCGACCGAGCCGGTGACCCCGCCGGTGGCCGCACTGATGCGCGCCTTGAGGTCGTGCGCCATGGCGGTGAGCCCTGCGACGGACAGGTCGTGCCCGCCGGCGGCCAGGTCGACGTAGGCCTCGTCGACGGAGACCGGCTCGACCAGCGGGGACAGCTCGCGCAGCAGCGCCATCACCACGTCCGAGGTGCGCCGGTAGGCGGCGAACCGGCCGCCGAGGAACGCCGTCCCGGGTGGGCAGAGCCGCCGCGCCTCGGCGGTGGGCATGGCGCTGCGGGCGCCGAACGCACGCGCCTCGTAGGAGGCGGTGGCCACGACGCCGCGCCCGCCGGTGCCGCCGACGACCACCGGCCGGCCGCGCAGCGAGGGCTTGTCGCGCTGCTCGACCGCGGCGAAGAAGGCGTCGAGGTCCAGGTGCAGGATGCTCGGTTCACGCCGCACGTCGTCCCCCCTCCCTCGCACGCTCCGGCCGACCCTCGATGATGCCCTCATGGCCGAGCCGAGCGCATGGACGCAGATCACCCAGTCCGACCCCGAGCACTCGCACCGCTACGTCGAGCGGTTCCGGGCGATGGCCGCCCGCGGCGCCGACCTGGCCGGTGAGGCGCGGCTGGTCGACGCCCTGCTGCCGCGCGGGGCCCGGGTGCTCGACGCCGGCTGCGGCCCGGGCCGGGTGGGGGCGGTGCTGCACGCCGCCGGGCACACCGTGGTCGGGGTGGACGGCGACCCGGTGCTGATCGCTGCGGCGGAGGCCGACCACCCCGGGCCGCGGTGGATCGTCGGCGACCTGGCCGAGCTCGACCTGGGCGAGCAGTTCGACGGCATCGTCTGCGCCGGCAACGTGATGGCCTTCCTGGCGCCGAGCACCCGGCGCGAGGTGCTCCGGCGGCTGCGGGCCCACCTGGCCGACGGCGGCCGGGCGGCGTTCGGCTTCGGCGCCGGCCGCGGCTACGAGTTCGACGAGTTCCTCACCGACGCCCGGGCGACCGGCTGGCAGGCCGACCTGCTGCTGTCCACCTGGGACCTGCGGCCGTTCACCCCGGACGCCGACTTCCTGGTCGCCGTCCTCCGCCCGGCCTGAGCCCGTCCCCGAGGGCGAAAGTGGCCACTTTCGCCCTCGGGGGGCGTCACTCGCAGGCGATGCCGTCGCCGTCGCCGTCCATGCTGTCGGACCAGCCGGGGTCGCCGCGGTGCAGCGGTGCCGCACCGGCGGCCCGGGCGGCGGCGCAGTTGGCGTAGGGCTCGGGAACCGGGGCGGTGGACGGTTCCGCGGAACCGTCGGCCGCCGGGGCCGACGGGGTCACCGCGGCCGGCGCGGTGCCCGGTGCGGGGACCGGCTGGCCGGGGCAGGTGTCCAGCACGCGGGTCATGGCGTCGTGCTCGGCCTGGGTCACCCACAGCCCGTAGGTCGCCTTCACCGCGACCTGGCGGGCGACGTAGCTGCAGCGGTACCCGGTGCTGCTCGGCAGCCAGGTGGCGGCGTCGCCGTCACCCTTCTGCCGGTTCGCGGAGTAGTCGACGGCCAGCAGGTTGAGCGGGTCGTTGGCCAGCGCTGCCCGGCGGGCCTCGTCCCAGGCGAAGGCGCCGGTCACCCAGGCGTTGCTGAGCGCGATCACGTGGTCGATGTCGACGCTGCTGCCGTCGCCCTTCTCGAAGCTGATCGTCTGCGCGGTGTAGGGGTCGGCGAGGGTGCCGGTGACCACGACGCAGTCGCTGCCGGCCGTGAACGCCTCGTCGACGAGGTCGCGGGCCAGGACGTCGTTGCGGGTGTCGCAGCCGTTGTGGTCGACGTCGGCCCACTGCTGCCCGAACTGGTCGCGGTCGTAACCGGTCTCGGGTGCGCGACCCTTGACCGCCAGCCGGGCCAGCACGTCCGCGGCGGGCTCGCCGGCCGCCGGGGCACCGGCCTGCGCCTGGCGGGCCGCCTCGGACACCGAGTCCGGGGTCGTGGCGGGGGCGATGGTCTGGCAGCCTGCGGTGCCCAGCGCCGTGGCGGCGAGCAGGACGGCGATGCGGTGTTTCACGTGGATCCCCCGGGAGTCGGTCAGCTCCCGACGCTACGAGCGCTCCGGCCCGATCCGTGGCTGCGACGCGCGGTCGGACCGTGCTGGCCCGGGACGGCGGCAGGGGCCGGGCGAGGAGATCGCCCGGCCCCTGCCGGCTCACTGCGCTGCGGTCAGGGTCAGCCCTTGCCGCCCTTGCCGTTCCCACCACTGCCGGACGGGGCCTCCTCGGCGTCCTCGGCCTCGACCTCGGGGGCCTCCGGCTGCTCGACCTCGGCCGCGGTCTTGCCCGCACGCGCGGCGGCCGACACGGCCTGGCCGTGCTCCTGGCCGGTGAGGGTCTTGTCGTGCGCGACCGCGGAGACGGCTGCGCCGTGGTTGTCCGGGCCCGCCTCCACGGCGCCGTCCTCCGGGGTCTCGGGCTCGTCGACCTCGTCCCCGGTCGGCTCCGTCTCGGGCTCGGTCTCGGGCACCACGGGGTCGGTCGGCTCGGTCGGTGCGGGCTCGGTCTCGGTCACCTCGGTCTCGGTCACCTCGGGCTCGGTCACCTCGGGCTCGGTCACCTC